>Ga0209698_10001790_pt1 | contig 24704 bp, 20 predicted proteins | sample LitLauG_LLR_2012_FD_187203 | JGI IMG/M metagenome (GOLD analysis project Ga0209698, IMG submission 187203) | Freshwater sediment microbial communities from Pennsylvania, USA - Little Laurel Run_MetaG_LLR_2012 (SPAdes) (version 2) | ecosystem: Environmental > Aquatic > Freshwater > Creek >... | reverse complement strand
TCAGGACTTGCAGGAGGCGCAGGCCGAGCGCCATCTGGCGGAGTATCAGGCCGACGACGCCAGCGCGCTGAAGCATCTCAAGCTCGCCGAAGAGGCTCTGCATCATCTCGCCACGATTTCAGCCTCCGACCGCGACGAGGAGATGTCGCGCATTCTCCGCAACCGCGTCGTGCGTGCTGCACGCTCCGGCAATCCGCCGCTCGCCGATGAGTCACTCAAACAACTCGAAGCCATGGCCAACGGCAACCGCAACCACGTCATTCAAAGCTCGTACAACGGTGCCGCCGGAACTCTGCTGATGGATCAGAAGAAGTTCGAAGAGGCGATCGCGCACCTGGAAGAAGATCAGGACAATCCGTTCACCATGGAGCTGCTGGTTCAGGCCTACTACCAGACCATGCAGACCGAAAAGCTGCATGAAGTCGAAGCCAAGCTCCGTGGAACCAACGTTCCCACCATGGAGCAGGCACTGGTCGTCCCCGAAGTGCGCTCCAAGCGCCCGAACATCTAGGCTACGTCGAGGGTTGTGATCTGTCAGTCTTGTCCGGCCGGCCGCATCCGCGCCGCGGACAAGGGCATGGGCCCTTGGCTTCGCTCAAGATGACGACTTAGTTGTTAACCCATTTGCTAAGTGCGCGCCCCCGTTCCAACCTGGGAACCCTCCCCCCGAACCCGATCAATAATCTCGTGCGGAAAGCCCGCTTGGTGTATTGTGGTGGGCACTCCGATGAAAGCCGTCACCGAGCGCCGTTCCGGAACCAGAATCCCCACCCGCGTGCCCACGCGTGTCCGCACTCCCGAAGGCTCGGATCAAACCGCGCAAACCCGCGACGTCAGCGCCAATGGCGTCTACCTCTATACCAAAGCCCGGATGGAGCAGGGCACGGACGTTGAGCTCGTTCTAATCCTGCCGCCGGAACTCACTTCCGGTGAGAAATGCTGGGTCTGCTGCCAGGCCACCATCGTTCGCGTCGAGGAGAACGGCTCCGGTTTCGGGGTGGCGGCCCAAATTCGGCGGATGGATATCCTCCCCGAAGTGGCGATTTGACGATCCCCCGTGCGCAAAGCGATGCACTTGGCGAGGGGGCCCGATTCGGGAAGCCAACCCGCCCCAGCTCTCCCAAAATTGCATGGTCGGAGCTAGGGCGGTGGAAAACTAGGACGTTTGGTCTGTAAGTTTGTGAAAAAAAGCTTTCCATTGCATCGTCCTCAGTGCAATAATTGCGGCCCTGGAATTGCTCTGGCTAAAATTAGGTTTAGGTGGGCCCAAGTATGTGGATTGAAAAACTCGTGGCCGGGGTTGTGCAAGTGCAGACGCCGATTGGCCCGAGATACGTAATGCCATCATTCTTACAGCGCGTGTATCTGCTCTGGATGTTCCGCAACTTCCCGATTCTGCCTCACGCAGTGCTCACCAACCGGCAACAGCGAATGATCGATCGTATGTGCAGTGAGCAAAATTTTGCATCCATGCCCTACGTGGATGGCTTTGATGAGGCGCCCGTACTCGGAACCATCGAGCATCGTCCGCCGGTCGCGGCCGATCAATTGCCGCCGCGCCGCCCGGCATCGAGCGAGAGCTCGCTGGCCGCACAGGCTCGGCAAGGATCCTAGAGTCGCAATTCTCTGCACACTGAACCTGGCGCGAGCGTCCGCTTGCCTGATTCCCGTTTCTCGCCAATCTTGCAGACATAGGAACCACATTTCTCGCGGGGACTTGCCGTCGCCGCCTCCGCCGCTGCGGGCGTCAGGAGGGAATTACTGATTTTGCGGCGGAGCATTCGCCGGCGGAGCGCTTCCATTCCCACTTGCCCCAGACCCATTGCCCGGCGCGCCGTTGGGAGCCCCGCTCGGGCGTGATCCAGAATTAGGCGATCCAGAATTCGGCATTTCACCGCAGCCGCCACCTCCGGCCCATTGCCGTCCACCCGCTCCGCCGGGATGATTCATCCCACGCTGCTGCTGGCAAGCGGTGAGAGCTTTCTCTTGTTCCGGAGTGACCAGCCCTTCCATCTTCTGCCGTGCCTGCTGGCGAATGTCGCGCACCTGCTGATTCTTTTGTTGCGGCGTAAGCGACGTGTTCGAACAGACGGCTTCGACTTGCGAACGCGTCTCGCGCTCGCTGGCCCAGCGTTGCTCCATTACGGATTTCTCGATCCCCGCCTGCTGCCAGCAGGGCGGACCACCGCGGCGTCCCGCCGGAGGCTGCGTCGAGGGAAGAGTCGACGGCGAATTTTGTGCCAGGGAAATGGTGCTAAAGAGAAAGAGGCTAACCGCGAGGGAAAGAGCCTTGCTGGACATCGATGTGATCCTCCGCTGGGAATGATGCCGGTGCAGATTGTCGAATGCGAGTGTAGCGCAAAGCATGGTTGCGCGACAGCCCTGGCAATGCTCACGTAGCCCAGGGACGCATTCCTCCGGGGCGCTCGCAGCGTTCGCGGGCCGACGAATGTGTCCGCCTCCACGCCTGCATGGACCGTCAATGCACCACGATCGATCCGCAAGCATTCTCCATGAGGGAGGTTCCATTAAGAAAGGACATCGAACTTCTGTGAGCAATGCCTGCGGCAATGCGATCGGATGCTATAATTTTGTTCGCACTTCCCCGCAAGCTTCCCACGCCGGGCGCGTAGCTCAATTGGCAGAGCAACTGACTCTTAATCAGTAGGTTGTAGGTTCGATTCCTACCGCGCTCACCATCCTATTCTCCGCCTGCTACTTCATCGGCGGCAGATATGGAAGGTATCGTGCAAATAGCCAGCACAGAAAGAACACGACCGGGATATGAACGATCAACTGCAGCACTCCATATCCAACGATGTCGCGCGCTTTCAATTTTAAGATGCCCAGCAGAGGCAGCATCCAGAAGGGATTCACTAGATTGGGTAAAGCTTCCGAGGCGTTGTAGATCTGCACCACCCAGCCAAGATTGACCTGGTGTAAATTCGCAGCCTGCAAAACATATGGCGCTTCGATCACCCACTTGCCGCCGCCCGACGGAATGAAAACGCCAAGCACCGCCGAATACATCGCCACCAGCAATGGATAGGTGTTGTGCGTGCTGATGGAAGCGAAGAGCTTCGCCAGCGCGTCTGCGATCCCAGTTCCTGTGATCATTCCGAAGATCACCGCATAAAACGGGAACTGGATGATCACGCCGCCGGTGGCCGGAATGCACTCGGCCACGGCGCGCATGAAGCGCTTCGGGCGCCAGTGCAACAAAAGCCCAAGGGTGATGAACATTAAGTTGTAGGTATTTAGATCGAGCGCGGCCAGAGCGCCTTGCGGTGACGTTCGGAAAACATCTACCAGGTAATAACACAGCAGGGCCGCGGCCAGCACCGTGAGCAGCGGACTGTATTCCAGCCATTCGCCGGGCTTGCTTCTCTCCTCCAGGCTGGAGCGAATCGGCGCGTACTCGATGCCGTAGGATTCGGCGGTTCTGGCATTCTCCGGCGAAGGCGTCGACAAATACGCGATCAGAACCGAAAGCACGATCAGGATCAGTGTGGTCGCAATGCTGGGCCATAAGAACAGGGTTTGCGTGAGCGGAATCAGTCCACTGATGCTGAACAATGTCGCGGGCATGGTCGACCTGGTCGCCATCATCATAGCGGCAGAAGAGGACAACCCCATCGCCCAGACTGCTCCCGTCCCGAGATAACCTGCCGCGCCCGCAGCGCGATAGTCCATTCCCTTGACGCGATGCGCCAGTTCGCGAACAAACAGTCCGCTGATAATCAGACTCAATCCCCAGTGGATCAGCGATGTCAGCATCGAGAACAAAGCCACCATCGCAACCGCTCCCCGCGCCGTCTTGGGTATTCCAGCCAGAGCGCGGATGCCGCGATAAACGATAGGCGTCGAAGCCACAACGTATCCCCCCACGATGATCATCACCATCTGCATGGTGAAAGTGACCAGAGTCCAGAAGTTTTTCCCACCCTGAATGGCCAGTGTGGCGGGACTTTGATGAAGCAAAAGGCCGGCAACGAAGACGACTACGATTCCCAGCAGCGCAAAAATCAGCGGGTCGGGAAACCATCGTTCACTCCAGTTGGTCAGGCTCAGTCCAAAGCGGACAAGATGCTGTTCTTGCGTTGCCAACTGCTTCTCTGGTTGCATGTGCACGCGATCCCTTCGGTTCGGCAGCGTTCTGTGCCCGCCATTGTAGTCGGAATTTCGCGGCTTCGGACTCATTGCAGGTCTTGGCCAGAATTTGCAGGGCTCGTTGACCGCTCAAGGAGCACGCAAGTAATTTTGGCCAGAAAGGCGTCAAGTCGGAGAGTCTCACGTGTCCTTTGTTTCCACCCCACCAGACAGGGCGCTCGTTCCCTGAGCAATCCGATAGCTTTCACTTGGAGGATCGATGGCCACAATCGTGGCACGCCCGAGCAACCGCACGCAGTTGTCAACAACCGTGCCAGACCGCCGTTACGATCATGTCTTTTTCTCGGCCATGGCCCTCGTTATGTTGGCTACCGTCTTCGTCGGGTTTGCGCACACTTATTATTTAGTGGGGGTTTTTCATGCGCCGCTGCCCAGCCTAATCATTCATCTGCACGGGGCGGCATTTTCCTGCTGGATTCTCCTGCTTGTCGCGCAAACCTCCCTGGTCTCGGCTGGCCGTGTGGACATTCATCGCAAGCTCGGAATCGCTGGTTTCCTCCTGGCCTGTCTTATGGTGATTCTCGGCGTTTTGGCGGCGACCGACTCGCTCCGCCGGGGAACCGGCGCTACGGGCCTTGACGCCCAATTTTTCTACGTCATCCCCATGACGGACATGCTGATTTTCGCGACACTCGTTTTCTGCGCGTTCCGCTATCGCGCAAATCCTCCAGCGCACAAGCGTCTCATTCTTGTGGCCACGACCGGGTTATTGATCGCCGCAGTCGCGCGTTGGCCATTCGTCCTTGTCCACAGGAAGCCGATGATGGCAGCGCTGGCGTCCTACGTCTTTCTGGTGATCCTGGTTGCTTACGATCTTTGGTCGACGCGCAGAGTTCACCGCGCCACTTTGTGGGCAGGCGCCTTCCTCATCTTCGTACAACAAATAAGGATACCGATCGGCAAGACTGCAGTGTGGCACAACTTCGCCGGTTGGGCTCAATCCCTAGGTCGTTAACGGCACCAGAGCACCCGCTCACAAATCTGAGGAGGAATGAAAGGTACCAGCCATGACCGCCAAGATGCATTCTGTTTCGATTACTCCGCGGACCATTCTCCGCGCCTCGCTCTTCGCCTTGATGTCGGTCGTGGCATTGTGCGCACAAACGACCGAGAGGATGACGCCCGGCCAATGGGAGCTTACGACGACCACAAAAGGCGACAGCCAGGTCTTGAAGTTCTGCGCCGATTCGGCCACCCTCGCCATAGCCAATGGAGACACGCAGTCAGGACGTGAAGCGTTGGTAAAACTCCACTCAAGAACGGGATGCGCCGTCTCAGACTTTAAAGCCGAGGGAAGTGTTCTTTCGTATTCGCTGACCTGCCGCGATCGGACGGCCCGGACTACCGAGACATACCACGGCGACCGATACGAGGGGATTCTGAAGACGAAGACAGCGTCGGAAGAGATCACCTCCGACTACAAGGCTCGACGGCTGGGGGCCTGCCGCTGACCTGACGTTTGCACCCACCTGCTCCAGAGATGTGCCGTTGTAAACGCGACGACAGCGACTGCAGGATAACAACCCAAAGAATCGGACGGCGCTACAGATGTTGGCCGAACTGCGTGAAGACCATCGGCAACGCGCCGGTTTCGTGGCCTCAGCACGGAAGGATATGTCCCAAAAGCACAATCGGCGCGGCGAATCGACCAGACGGTGATTTGGCCGTCCGAGTCTCGATGGCAACACTTTCAACTCAAGTCCCAATGAGGTCAGCCGATGGCGAATGTAGGCGATTCGCCAATCCCGGGGTCGTGCTCGTTTCGGCATCTCGGACGCCCCGACCGGATGGAGTGGGAGGTCCGCTACGACAACACTGGTTACCGACGAAACAGCAATCGCGCAGCTCTCCGAAAAGGGCAGCAGCAAGTTGCGGGTCTTACTGGTCGAGGATGAACCCGCGGACGCGGAGTTGACGTTGCGCGCTTTGCGTCAGGGAGGTTTCGAGGCCAGCGAAGACATCGCCCAGACGGCGGAGGAATTCATCGAGTTGGTGCGGAAGAACTCTTACGACGTCGTTCTGGCGGACTACAAATTGCCCAACTGGAATGGCCTGGAGTCGGTCGAACTCCTGCGCCGCGAAGGGCTCGACGTTCCAGTGATCCTGGTTTCGGGCGCCCTGGGTGAACAGACGGCGGTGGAGTGCATCAAGCAGGGTGCCGCCGACTATGTCCTGAAGGACCACCTGGCGCGCCTGCCGGGTTCGGTGCGACGAGCGGTGCGCGAGAAAGGATTGCGGCAAGATCACAAACAGGGGCAGGAGGAATTGGCCCGTTCCAACCGGGATCTTGAGCAGTTTGCCTACGTCGCCTCGCACGATCTGCAAGAGCCGCTGCGCATGGTTGCCACTTATACCCAACTCCTGGCAGAGCGTTATCGGGGCAAGCTCGATGCGGACGCAGACAAATACATCAACTACGCGGTGGACGGCGCCCTGCGCATGCAGAAGCTGGTGCAGGACCTGCTGGCCTTTTCCCGGGTAGGAAGGCAAGGCGGGGCTTTGCAGAACACCGACTGCAACGCCGTGCTCCAGGAAAGCTTGAAGAATCTGGAGGCCGCAATTCAAGACAGCGGCGCGGTCGTGCAGCAGGTTCCACTTCCGGTGGTAATGGCCGATCGTTCCCAGCTCGTCCAGGTGTTCCAAAACCTCATCGGAAACGCCATCAAGTTTCGCGGTTCCGCGCCCCCCACCATTCGGGTGAGTGCGGAAGCGAAAGGAAAGGAGTGGGTCTTCTCGGTGGCGGATAACGGGATTGGCATAGCGGCCGAGCATACCGAGAACGTGTTTGTCATTTTCCGGCGCCTGCATACGCGCGCGGAATATCCGGGGAACGGAATTGGGCTCTCGATCTGCAAGAAGATCATCGAGCACCACGGAGGCCGGATCTGGGTCGAATCCGAATCGGGTCAGGGATCGACCTTCAAGTTCGCCCTGCCAGTGAGACCAATCACAAGAGGAGGCAACAGTCAGACCAATGAAAATTCCTGAAATCCTGATGGTCGACGACAATCCAGCGGACATCGATTTGACCAGCGAAGTGCTGGCCCAGAGCAAGGAGCACTTTCACGTGAACGCGGTAAACGACGGAGTGGACGCAATTTCCTTTCTGCGGCGGCAGGGAAAATATGCCAAGGCGCCGGTGCCGGATCTGGTCGTCCTCGACCTGAATCTGCCGCGCAAGGATGGATGCGAGGTGCTTTCGAGCATCAAGGCTGACCCCGCTCTGGCGAAGATTCCAGTCGTCATCTTCACGACCTCCCAGGCGAGCTGCGATATTACCCGCAGTTACAAACTGGGAGCCAACTGTTATCTCCGTAAGCCCGGCAATCTTCCGGAATTCATCGCCGTGGTCCAATCCATGGCGAAGTTTTGGCTGGGCTTCGCCAGCCTGCCGCAAAAGGAGAAAAGATGAAGGATCAATCAACCCAAGTCTTACTGATCGAAGACAATCCTGGGGACGCAGATCTGGTTCGCCTACGCCTGGTGGATGGCAAAACGAAAGTGGATGTGAACTGCGTCAATCGCTTGTCCGACGCGCTCGTCTCGTTGAAGGAAAATTCGCCTGCGGTAATCCTGCTGGATCTTAATCTCCCCGACAGCCACGGCGCGGAAACGTTTCGCAAGGTGCTGGAGAATGCGCCGGACGTGCCGGTCGTCATCCTGTCGGGCCAGGACGATGAAGCACTGGCGATGAAGGCTCTGCACCAGGGCGTTCAGGACTATTTGGTAAAAGACGCCATCTCCAGCAGCGGTTTGGACCGGGCGATGCGATACGCCGTGGAACGGCAGGCACTCCTGCGTTCCCTGGAGATGAGCCGGAAGCAGCAACTGGAGTTCAAGAACCAGTTCCTATCCCATGTGTCGCACGAACTGCGTACACCGCTGACTTGCATTCATCAGTTTGCCAGCATCCTTCTGGATGGCCTGGCCGGCGCGATGAAACCGGAACAGCGCGATCATCTCAAGACAATCATGAAGAGCGTTAACCAGCTGACCGCCATGGTTCGCGATTTGCTGGAAGCCAGCCGCGCAGAGTCAGGCAAAATCCGCCTGGAACCCCGCTGTGTCGTGATCGGAGATCTAATCCAGCAGGCAGTCGCCATGATGCAACCGGCCGCCCACGAAAAAGAGGTCGGCTTGGAAGTAGGCCTGGACACCAGGATTCCCGTTGTCCATGGAGATCCTGGGCGCATTCTCGAGGTGCTGATGAATCTCATCGAGAACGGCATCAAGTTCACGCCGGCGGGGGGAGCGGTGACCGTGCAAGCCTCCCTGGTGCAGACCGATCCGGACTTCGTATATATCTCAGTCACCGATACAGGTTGCGGCATCAGTCCCGAAGCCCGGGCGCTGGTGTTTGAGCGTCTGTATCAGGATCCGAACGCCGTCGACAACAATCGCAAAGGCCTGGGGCTCGGCTTATTCATCGCGAAAGAGCTGGTCAATCTTCACGGAGGACGCATCTGGGTGGCGAGCGAACCGGGCAGCGGCAGCACCTTCTCGTTTACTTTGCCGCTGTATTCCCTGGCGAAGCTGCTATTCCCGGTCATTACCCATGGGGGACGCCTCCGGGATGACATTGTTCTGGTAAAGGTGGCTTTGCGGCCGCTCTCGAAGCCGGTTCGTGCGAACTGGAAGGAGATCTGTCGGCGCTGCCTGGACGTTCTGCAGCGCTGCGTGTATCTCGACAAGGATCTGGTCTTGCCTCCGATGACCGCCAGCGGTGCGGAGGAGACCTTCCTGGTGGTGGCCTCCACCGACCTGGATCGGGCCAACATTATGATGACCCGTATTCGCGAGCAGCTGGGGAAGGGGTCTGACCTTACCGGCACTGGCATGCTGGAAGTGTCAGCCTCGGCCGTGCCGCTCCCAGTCGGCGCCGCTGACCAATCTCTGGAAGACCAAGTGAAAGCAGTTGCGTGCGCTGTAACCGAGATGGTGCGATCGGTTCTTGGAGAAACACTGGGGCTCTCTGAACCCAACTAACACGTGATCGAACACACGCCGGCACACTCTGCGTGAACCTCGAAAGGGAGAATGACAAAATGGCAAAATCAAAAATCATGATCGTCGACGATGATCCCGACCTTAGACAGGCCTTGAGACTGCGTCTGCGAGCCAACCACTACGATACGGTGAATGCCGTGGATGGCTACTCCGCCATCGCGATGGCTTATAAAGAACATCCCGACATGATCATTCTGGACCTCGGCCTGCCCGCGGGCGACGGCTTTGTCGTACTCGAGCGGCTGCAAAAAGACGACAAGCTCTCGACGATTCCGGTGATCGTGTTGACGGCCCGCGATCCGCAAAGCAGCGAGCAGCGCGCCCTGCAGGCAGGGGCGGCGGCATTCTTTCAGAAGCCGGCGGACAACGCCGAATTGCTCGAAGTGATCCGCGCGACCCTGCCGAAGGCTACGACGGCAACCGTTCTGCCGTCGTGAGCAGTACGCGATCGTAACGTTCGGGGCTTGACAACGAGGTCCACGCAACCTCTGGCGGCGGCCGGATCGGGGAAGAGTGTCAGAAGACGACCGTAGTCTTGAGCGGGGTCTTGGTGGCGCAGGCCGGCCCTTGAGCCGCTAGGCGGCCGATCGGTTCATGGTGTTTGCCGCAAGTAAGGAGGCGACTGCTATGCCGGCGCAGGTTTTTCCCTCTTTTGTGCGTCAGGATGCGAACCTATCTGGCCGTCGACATCCGCGCGCTCTGTTCACCGTCCCCATCACGGTTCGTCACTTGCGGCGTGGTGGTGTGCGGACGGCCCGGGGCATCAGCCTCGACCTTGGGGTCGGTGGTTTGGGGGCAATCGTTCAAGGGGATGTAGTTGTAGGTGACACCGTTGCCATTGATCTCCAATTGCGCCAGCAGTGGCTCACCACTGTTGCGATCGTGCGACATACGTCTGGCGTCAGCTCCGGTTTCGAGTTTGTAGGATTAACGCCGGAGGAGCGGTTGCGGATCGCGGGCGTCATCGGAAAATCTTAAGGGCTAACCGCTCCTGCATTGCGGACAGCGCAGGGTCCCGATTCGGGAAGGAATTCTGTTGCTGTGATGTTTTATCACCGCCACGCCAGCACAATCGTGCCGATAATCAACTGTCAGCGTGTGCCCAACGTACGGCCTGCGATGGGCTTGAGAAGGCATTCGGTGGCGATTCGCGGATAACCACGGCATTGAGTTTGAGAGTCGGTGGTTGTCCTCGAGTTCCAGGCTTTTTGCGATGGGAAGAATATCTATCAACGATCGTATCGATCCTCGCATGGTCCGGCACCTGAGAGCCTTTGCCGGGGCTGTGAGTCTATTCTCCATGGGGATTGGCGTCTCCGCGCTTTGGGGATGGTGGTTTCATCTTGAGGTCTTGAAGAGTTGGTTGCCGGGGCAACCTTCGGTGCGGTTCAATGCTGCTGTCTGCTTCGTGCTGCTGGGCGTCGCCCTGTGGTTGCTGCGAAAGAAAGAAGAAGGCGATCGTCGCAAGCGGGTGGTCGGAAGAAGTGCGGCAGCGATCGTGGCTGTGGTGGGCTTGATCACGCTGACGGAAAACCTGGCCGGGTTGAACCTGGGGATTGATGAGGTCCTACATAGTGTCCACACCGGAGAGGAACTGGGCAGCGTTCGCCCTGGCCTGATTCCCCCGCTCGGAGCCCTGAATCTTCTCCTGCTGGGTTGCGGTCTCCTGATACTGGACCGGAAGACGCGCCGGGGCCATTGGCTGGCGCAATGGCTCGCCATCGCAGCGGCCATTAGCTCGGCGGTCGGAATTCTTGATTTCGCTCTGGGACGTCCGATTGCCCACACCCATATCGCCTTCCCAGGAACAATCAATTTCGCAGTCGTATCGCTGGGATTGATTTGCGTTCGCGCCGAATGGGCGCTGGGTGGCGTTCTAGCCAGCACCAGTGCTGGAGCGAAACTATTGCGGAAGGTGGTTCCGGCTGCGCTGGGCGTTCTCATCCTGATGGGCTGGTTGCTATCGAAACCGCTGCTGACGGAGGCCCACTTCAACTGGTTTCAAGTGAGCATCCTTGCACTGATTTCGAGCTTCTTGCTGGTTATGCTCGTGGCCTGGAACGCTCGCATTCTCGATCGCGTTGAACGGGAGCAACGAAAGGCAGAGGAAGCGTTGCACGTCAGTAAAGAAATGTTGGACGGGCTTTTGGGTCGATTCGAAGATTCCCCGGTGGAAGTCACGCTTCGGCGCTGGGCCACAGGTGGAATCGCCCTCGCCATAGTTCTGACCAGTTTTATGGGTTTTCTCTCCTGGCGCGGTACACGCATGGCCGAGGAGGATGCCGACTGGGTTGCTCACACCCAAGCTGTGAAGGTGACGCTGGCCGCTGCTTTTGGACATGAAATCGACATTGAAACCGGAGCGCGCGGCTTCGAGGCTACCGGGCAAGACTCGTTTCTTGAGCCCTACTCGGAGGGACAGCGCGCCCTTGCCCAGGACCTGGAAACGCTACGGCGCCAGACGGCGGACAATCCCACGCAACAGAAGCGGCTGGACTTGCTCGCGTCGGAAATCGACGCCAGAGTGAAGCATGCAAGCGAGACCGTGGAACAAAGAAGGCGGACCGGGAAGGCGCCTACCCCTGCGGTGTTTCTTGAGGGAAGGCGCCGGATGGATGCGGTACGGGCAACGATTGCAGAAATGCAGAACGAGGAAACGAGACTGCTTGACCTGCGGGTGGAGAAGACTCGGGAGGCACGACGGAGGACCGGAATCCTGGCCGTCGGAGGAACACTGGTTGGGGTTGTCTTCCTGATGCTCGCCGGATTTTCCATACGGCGCGAGCTTGATCGCAGTGGCAGCCTGCGCGGACAGCTCAAAGCACTGAACGCCAGCCTGGAGCAGCGGGTCGAACAGCGGACAGCCGCGCTGCGCGAGTCCGAGAAAAACTACCGCACCCTGTTCGAATCCATGGACGAAGGCTTCTGCACCATCGAAGTCTTGTTCGACGAAAACCTCAAGCCCGTGGATTACCGCTTTCTGGAAGTCAATCCGGTATTCGAAAAGCAGACTGGGATCGCCAATGCGTCGGGGAGAAGGATGCGCGAGATTGCCCCGCAGCACGAAGAGCACTGGTTTCAGCTCTACGGCAAGGTCGCGCTGACGGGCGAGCCCGTCAGCTTCGAGCACGAAGCCGCGCAACTGCACCGCTGGTATGAGGTGCATGCTTTCCGCGTTGCTGAACCGCACGAGAAGAAAGTGGGCATCGTTTTCAATGACATCACCGAACGCAGGCTTCGTGAGGGGGAGTTGCGCGAGAGCGAAGAGCGCTTCCGGCTTTTCATCGAGCACGCCCCGGCAGCGCTAGCCATGTTTGACCGTGAGATGCGCTACCTCCACATGAGCCGCCGCTGGCGAGCCGACTATGGCCTGGGCGAGCGCGATCTGCGCGGCGTCTCGCATTATGACATCTTCCCCGACATTCCCGAGCGCCGGAAAAAGATTCATCGCCGCGGACTGGCGGGTGAGGTCCTACGGGCCGAGGCCGATGCTTTCGTACGCGCCGACGGCATCTCGCAGTGGATCTGGTGGGAAGTACGGCCCTGGCATGATCGTACGGGCGCAATCGCGGGCATCGTAATCTTCGCGGAAGATATCACCGAGCGCAAAAACGCGGAAGAGGCGCTGCGTCTGAGCGAAGAGCGTATGCGCGCTTTGGTGAATGCCAGTTCGAATGCGATGTATCGGATGAGCGGCGATTGGAGCGAGATGCACCAACTGGACGGCCGAGGCTTCATCGCCGACACCGAGGCGCCCAGCAAAGATTGGTTACAAACCTACATTCATCCGGACGATCAGGCGCTGGTGACCCAGACAATTGAACACGCAATTCGTAACAAAAGTATCTTCGAACTGGAGCACCGTGTCCGTCGGGCTGACGGTAGCGTCGGCTGGACATTTTCGCGGGCGGTTCCCCGCCTGGATGCGGGTGGCGAGATTCTCGACTGGATTGGGATGGCCAGCGATGTAACGCGCCGCAAATGCGCCGAAGAAGAGCTGCGCGAGAATCATGCCCGCTTGAAGAAAGTGTTGGAGGTCGAGACGGTTGGCGTGATGTTCTGGGATCTAACGACGGGCGCCCTCAAGGACGCAAACAGCACGTTCCTCAATCTGATGGGCTACAGCCGCCGCGACGTGGAGGCGGGCGAGCTCACCTGGCAGAAGTTAACGCCGCCGGAATTTCAGGAGGTGAGCCGCGCCGAGTTGAGGAAATTTGCGGCGACCGGACGCGTCGGTCCTTATGAAAAGGAATATCTACACAAGGACGGCACGCGGCAGTGGTTCGTCTTCGCCGGAAGCTCACTCGGCGGCGACAGTTGCGTGGAATTCTGCGTGGACATTTCCGACCGGAAGAAAGCCGAGGCGGCGCTCCGGGAAAGCGAGGAACGCTTTCAGGCCATGGTCAACGGCATCCCGCAACTGGCCTGGATGGCCGAGCCCGATGGTCACATCTTCTGGTACAACCAGCGCTGGTACGAATACACCGGCACCACCTTCGAGCAGATGGAGGGGTGGGCGTGGCAGAGCGTGCACGATCCCGATATGTTGCCCAGGGTGCTGGAGCAATGGAAGGGCGCGATCGCAGCGGGCCAGCCCTTCGACATGGAATTCCCCCTGCGCGGCGTCGACGGAGTTTTCCGCGCGTTCCTGACCCGCGTCATGCCCTTGAAGGATGGGGAAGGCCGCGTGACCCGCTGGTTCGGCACCAACACCGACATCAGCGAACGCAAGCAGGCGGAGCGGGAGATTCGCCGGCTCAACGACGAACTCGAGCAGAGAGTGCTGCTGCGAACCGCCGAGTTGCAGGCCGCCAACCAGGAAATGGAAGCCTTCACTTATTCTGTCTCCCATGACCTGCGCGCTCCGCTGCGGCACATCAGCGGGTTCTCCAAGATCCTGAGCGAGGAATATGGTCCCAGCCTCGCGCCCGATGCCCAACGTCATTTGCAGCGCATTCAGCAGGGCACGCTGCGCATGGGCCAGTTGGTCGATGACCTGCTGAACCTGGCGCGCGTGGGGCGCCGCGAACTGAGTTTGCAGACTTCGGGACTGAGACCGATCGTCGACGACCTCATCACGGAACTGGCGCCCGAGTGCGCGGGGCGGCAGATCGAATGGAAGATCGGTAACCTCCCCTTGGTGGAGTGCGATCCCGGACTCATCAAGCAGGTGCTGCAGAATTTGCTCACCAACGCGCTCAAGTTCACACGCCTGCGGCCCCATGCAGTAATCGAGGTGGGACAGAAAGACGAACCGGAAGGCCCGGTCCTGTTCGTCCGCGACAACGGTGTCGGCTTCAACATGAAGTATGCCGACAAGCTGTTCGGCGTTTTTCAGCGACTGCACCGCGCGGAAGACTTTGAAGGCACGGGCGTAGGCCTTGCCACCGTCCAGCGCATTATTCAGAAGCACGGCGGCCGCATCTGGGCCGAAGCGGAGTTAGACCAGGGCGCAACTTTCTATTTCACTCTCGGGTGTTCTCAGAAAGACGAATTCAAGACAAAAGCGGCAATGGTAGGAGGACAAACATGACCCAAGGACAAATCGAGATTTTACTAGTGGAAGATAATCCGGATGACGTAGAGCTCACCCTGCACTCCCTGCGCAAAGAAAAACTGGCCAACAACATCCGGGTCGCGCGTGATGGCGAGGAGGCCCTCGAGTTCCTGTTCCGCAATGGGGCCCCTGCCGACCGCTCGTTGGAGCGTCCCCCAAAGCTCGTTTTGCTGGATCTGAAGCTGCCCAAGGTGGATGGGATGGAAGTCCTTCGGCGGATCAAGGCAGATGAGCGGACCCGGGTTATTCCGGTGGTGATCCTGACTTCGTCGAAAGAAGAGCGCGACCTGGTCAAGGGTTACAACCTGGGAGCCAACAGCTACATTCAAAAGCCGGTCGACTTCGATCAGTTCCGGGAAACGATCATGAACGTTGGCCTCTACTGGCTGGTCATCAACCAGGCTCCGGTGGTAAACGGCTTGGTGCAGGCGCGTCAACCGTGACGAAATGACCGTTGCCGCTGGATTTGTTGCAGCAGCGGGGCCACCCCATGTTTGGGAGCGTTAAGGAAAAAAACAGAAGCGGTGGGCTATCCGCCGGTTCTGATCCGCTTTGCCTTCCTCGAAGGCGGAGCTGCAGTTCAAAACGTTCTGACAGAATCTGCACGAATGCCCCATCCTTTCTGCAAAAAGCGCGAAAGGATGTAGCACCCCGTCTATACTGTTTCCGCAAAAGGGCAGCCCGCTCGGCCGCTGCACAATCATTGGCCTTGGCAAAAAAATATCTACTATGAGTCGCGCGTTGAGTTCATCCAGGGTTGTCAATGTCGAGGATCTGCGCCGCCTGGCACAGCGCCGCTTGCCGAAATCGGTGTTCGACTACCTGGACGGCGGTGCGGAGGCGGAAATTACTCTCGAGGAAAACTGCCGCGCCTTTCGCGATCTCAGTTTTCGACCTCGCGGTGCGGTGGCAATCCAGGATTGCAATTTGAAAACAACGGTGCTCGGGCACGAACTCTCTATGCCAGCTATGCTCGCACCGGTCGGCTACAGCCGGCTGATGCATCCTGAGGGAGAAGTGGCGGCGGCACGCGCCGCTGGCAAGGCCGGAACTGGATACATTCTTTCCACCATCTCGGGGCACAAGTTAGAGGATGTAAAGGCGGCATCCAAGGGACCCGTCTGGTATCAGCTCTATCTATTAGGGGGACGGGAAGCTGCTGAAGGAGCGCTCGAAAGAGCGCGACGGGCCGGGTTTTCCGCCCTGGTGATTACGGTGGACACCTCGGTCGCCGGCATACGGGAGCGCGACTTCAGAAACGGCATGAAACAGCTTCTCGGCGCCTCTGTCTTCGCGAAGATCCCCTATATTCCCAATATCCTGGCGCATCCGCGATGGCTGCTTTCTTTTCTTCTGGACGGCGGAACACCGCCGCTTCACAACATTGTAATTCCGGGCAAGGGCCCGCTGCCGCTCATCGATGTCGCGGCTGCCCTGGCGCGCTCGACGGTGACCTGGAATGACCTTGGCTGGATCCGGCAGGTATGGCGGGGTCCGATCGTCGTGAAAGGGATCCTCATCGCAGACGATGCGCGGCGGGCACTCGATGCCGGCGCCGCAGGAGTCGTAGTGTCGAATCACGGCGGGCGACAACTCGATGGGGTGTCGGCCTCGCTGCGAGCGCTGCCCGAAGTTGTAGCCGCGGTGGGAGGGCAAATGGAAGTTCTGATGGACGGTGGCATCAGGCGGGGCGGCGACATCGTAAAAGCGCTCTGCCTGGGTGCTCGTGCGGTCCTGATCGGACGAGCGTATGCCTATGGACTCGCCGCTGCGGGCGAAGCGGGAGTGACCCGAGCACTGGAAATCCTGCGCGACGACGTGGAGCGCACACTGAGGCTGCTCGGATGCGAATCTGCAGGTCAGCTAAATCCGTCCTATGTGTCAGTGGGCCCTGACCTCAGGTGGTCGCGCTGATGTAGGCGTCGATGACTCCGGTGAATGTATTCGGATTGTCCTCCGGCAGGCAGTACTGCGGATGCGGTTCCCACGATTGGAATAGCACGTAGTCGGGCCGGCCTCCATTCTCTCCCTGATACAGCACGAAGCGGGCTATGGTCTTGCTGGCCCACTCGTCGTCGGAAGTGTCGAACTGGTCGCCGATATAAATGATGCCGAAGCGGATTCCGCGCTGCTTGGTGCTGGCCTCGAGTTGCTTCACGATCGCAGGCCATTGTGGATTGCTGAAGTCGATGTCGGCAAAGAAGAATGGGAACGGCGTGCCAGTTGTCCTCTGATAAGCGTCGTGCCACTGGTCCATCGCCGTCACTACGTCGGGCGCGTACGCGCTGGCGATGATCGGCTCGACGTCACCAACCGCCAAATTCGGATTAACCGTGTGGACCAGCTGTGTGAACTGTCCGACGGCTAAGGCCACTTCAGCCACGGAGAAGTGACACGAGCGCGGATCGTTCACCACGACGCCGAAGTAAAACGGCTCGTCGACTTTAATGTAAGTCACCGGTGCGCCGAAACTTTGCAACCGCTGCAGGTAGCCGAGGGTAAAATCGCGGAGCGACTGGCCGTAGGGCACATAACCTTCCACGCCCGATCCGCATGAGGCCTGTGCCTGCAACGACGGCGCCTCAATCTCGATTCCCATGTGGTGCGCGTTGAGAAACGCCACGAACTGCTGCAGGTCTTGATCGTCGATGGCGGTGATCCACGCGGCGTAAAGGCCGATCACCTGCGTCTTCGCCAGGGTGCGAGGCCAGGGCGCGTTCGCCTGGAACAACGCGAGGAAGTCCGCCGATCCCCCATTGGGATTTCCCCCCGGCCACGCAGCAGCCGCCGGCAACGGATGGAACCAGATGGCCGCCGATGACTGAGTCTGGGCCGGAGCGGCGGTAGAGCTTCCTCCGCCACCTCCGCAAGCCGCGCCCGCCGCGAGCGCCCAAACCAACGCGGCGAGTTTCAGTTTTTGAATGGATGCAGTGCTCATGACGATTTCCGGCGCAGCTCCATCAGCTTGTTCTGCTGCTCTTCGCTGAGCTGGTTCTTGATGCGGACCAGCAACGAGATCTGCGCCTTTTTGATCTCGCGCTCGCGGTCGAGAACGTGATCCACCTGCGCCAGGACTGCGTTTTCATCCACCGGCCGGGCTTTCAGCAGTTGCACCAGCTTCTGCGATTCCGACTGCATGTCCCACTGCATGTCGAGAAACTTTGCCTGCGCTTTCTGAATCGCCTCTTTGATGGCCTTGGACTGCGCGTCGTCCAAATTGATTTCCTGGCGATATTTCATCACTAGTTCCGGCGGAAATAAGTTTTGGGCGATGGGATCGTCGGCGGGTTGCGAGCCTTGTCCCCAGGACACGGCGGCGGTGAGTAACAACACCATCAATGCGAGATAAGATTTCAAAGCATTCCTCCTTATGGCTGAGCTTCTTTTCTGACTTGCGGATGTTTCGGTCGAGTCGATGGAATCTGGGTCGAATCGCTCCACTCTCCAATGGCTGGGACGGTGCGCAATAATTCCCGTCCGGGTGTTTCCAACAAAAAGTCTGTGGGCGCCCTCCACTCGGTGAGGGAAGCCACGGGCGGGCTGGGTCTTCGCGGCTCCAGGGCGACGAAGCGGAGCACGAAGATCGCGGCCGCAATGGCGAGCGCACACTCAGCGAAGGGGATCAGGCCCGGAGCCCATCGACGTCTTTGCCCGATCACGCTCGTCGCAGGTAGCGCGAACATCGGAGCGTGCGCTTCTTCCTCCTGCCGCAAGGCCGCGAAGCGGTCTCTCAAATCGCGATCATCGTTATTGCCGGTCATAGCTTTTCTTCTTGCTCCGTAAGCATCTGGCGAAGCCGCGCCTTGCCCCGTTCAAAGTGAGTGCGGGCCGTTCCCAGTGAGATGCCTAAAATCCGCGAAGCTTCCTGCACCGTGAGATCTTGATAGAAGACCAGATGCAGCACCTCACGTTGCCGCACGGGCAAGCCAGACAAGGCCTCCCGCAGCGCCCGTCCACTTTGCGATCCGCTGGCCAACGTCTCCGGATCAGGCTCAGGCTTTGGCGCCGGCTGATGCGTGAACCATCGCCCCAATAATTGCTCGCGCAACCAGCGCCGCCGGCGCTGCTCCCAAGCGGTCCGGCGGATCACGCCGAAGAACCACGTCTGCACACTCGATCCATCGTCGAATCGCGCCGCGCCTTCCATCACTTTTAAGTACGCTGTCTGCAAGACTTCTTCGGCCTCTTCGCGCCGGTGATCGCAGCACCAAAGCGCCCAGCCGAAGCTGGCGGGGTGCAGCCGTCCGAGTTCGCCCTGGAAATCGGTCTGGTTCATGCAGTCCGGAGGCTACACCGCGCTCTGGTCAATTCGTAATATGAGTGTCCTGAGAGGGGAGCTTATATGACTGGACTGCAGAATAAAATCGCGGAAGGGCATGAAGGAAATACGGTGGTAGGACGGCGATCTCGCGTGCACTCAAGCCCCGCCAGCTGGCAGATCCCTCCCTCCGCCTGAAGTGCGGTTCCGGTCGGGATGACGCAACATTATGAAAGTGAAAAACGAGGCGCCAGCTTAATCCGTGCGTGACGTGGCCGCGGCGAGCGCCAGAACCGCTCCGGCAAACAGCAGCGTATCAAAGAAGTAGTTGATGCCTTCAACCTTGACTGCGGTGCTCGGGTCCAACAGTGCCGCGATGAGGATCGGGCCATAGATAAACACGACGAGCAGCACAATCCAGGTCCCGAGATACGTTGCCGCCATTCGCGTTTTCCTGCCCAGCAGAATGCCTGCCCCGGCAAGAAGAAGAATTGCGCCTGTCAGGTAGCCAATGAGCAAGCGCGCAGGTATCCACGCGGGCATCACTTTTTCGAGCGGGACGCCGGGGCATCCCAACGGATGCAGAAAAGTCTCCACGGCGAAAAATATTGCGGCGAGCCCGACCAGCACGCGGCCCACGGTAATGAGGATGCTCGTGCTTTGCTCGCGGCCTTGCCCCCGCATCGCGTTTCCCGCGAGAAGCCAGCCGCCGCCGCCGAACGACAATTCGCGGAGGAGTAGCGTCCAGGGGATCCGGTCCTTTGGAGTGGCGAGAGCTCCCGGGATGTCCATCATCGCCACAAAAGAAAACATCATGATCCCGAACAGCAGGCCGGACCAGCGCACCTGAATTTTTGTGGCAATGCTCAAGGACGCGGCCAGCAACGCAAAGCCTACGAAGTAAGCCCAGAACAAATGCCACGGCACATACGAAGGCACGGCTTGCATGATGAATTGCGCGGCCGAGAGATGCTCCGCGCCGAAGACCGCCAAGGGGATGGCGAAGCACAAATTGTTCAACGCGACGATTTTGTCGAGGCCGCCCGAGCGAGCGATATCGGTCTTCGCAGCCCACAGGGCAATCAGGAAAAGCACGACGCCGGCGCTGCACATCGAGACCGCGGTGCGAGAGAACTCAAAAAATGCGGCGAGAATGATGGTGTGCATAGGATGCCACGCGTAACCCACGTGCTGTGTCTGGCCAGTTTTTCCGGGGTCAATATAGCTTTGAATTGTACAAGGAATGCTGGGCGGGGTGGCACGCCCATCGCGCAGCTTGCGAGGGGCGGAACAGGCGAATCTTTGCATCAAGAGTCAGAGGGATACAGCGTCGGCCTCGTGGTCCGCACACCGCCCGTTGCCCTACCGAGTCTCGAATTCTTCAAATATTTTCTTGACACGGCTACAGGAGGGTACGATCCTGACTCCAGCCTGCAAGCGGAAGACCCTCTTTTCACCTTTCGCACATCCTTTAAAGTCTCTTGGGAGATACCATGCCGCGAAGATCTACTGCCGTGGTTTCCGTCCACCGTGTTCTTGTATCCTTCATCGCCATCACCTGCTGCGTGGCTGCTTTGATGGGCGAAGGTTGGGCACAGACGTTTGTCTTCGGCAAGGCCGGTATCAGTCTCGCCGCCAAGCCCACTTATGTCGCGGAAGGTGATTTCAACGGAGACGGGGTTTTGGACTTTGCTGTTTCCAACGCCACCGCGAACACGGTCTCCATCATCCTCTCCAAACCTAACGGCGCGTATGCGAAGAAGGTCGACTATACCGTCACCGCACCAGGGCAGATCGTGGTGGGCGATTTCAACAATGACGGCAAGCTGGATCTTGCGGTGGCGGGCGGCGCGACGCTCAGCGTCCTGTTGGGGGTCGGCGACGGCACCTTCCAGACGCCGATTTCGGAGAACATCCCTTCCATCGGCTTGGCCACGGGAGACTTCAATGGCGACGGCAAGCTGGATTTGTTTGTGGCCAACACTTCGAGCTCCCTCTATCTGGGCAATGGCGATGGAACTTTTACCTCAGCCAACAACGCGCTTGGAAACTACACACAGGTTAGCGTGACGGACTTCAATGGGGACGGCAATCTTGACGTCTTGCTAAGCAGTAACGCCGGACCAACCGCATACCTGGGGAATGGGCAGGGCGGGTTCACTCAAGGCGGACGTATCAGCTACAACGGAACGAATTACGCCACGGTGGGAGATTTCAACGGCGACGGTAAGCCCGACATCATTTTCGCGGAGACGAGTTGCAGTACCCACGGCGGTTGTCACTCGTACATGTATTCCTACCTTGGAGCCGGTGATGGACTGACCTTCACGTCTGCCGGATCTGCAGCCTTGGCTGGCGCCCCCTCTGAGTTGATCGTGGCGGATTTCAATCAAGACGGGAAACAAGACGTGCTGGCCGTAGGATCCGGCCTGATCCTGGGCAACGGAGATGGCACATTTCAGCCGACCGCCGTCGTGCCAGTTGCGATCTCGCCGGTGGGCGCCGTCGTTGGCGACTTCAACAATGACGGCCAACTCGATATCGGCGGCCTCGACAGCAGTGGCTTCCTGTCGTTGAATCTTGGGAATCATGGCGCCTTCGCCGGCACGACGACCGGCAGTGTCCCCGCCTATCTGGGTCCGCAAGCGGTCTTCGCGGACGTCAACGGCGATGGCAAACTCGACGAGATCTCATTCGGCTCGTACCCCACCGAGGGCCTGATTGTGCAGCTCGGAAATGGCGACGGAACTTTCCAGGCGCCGCAACTGACGCCCGGCGCTTCGGCGTTCTACATCGTCGCAGTCGCCGACTTCAATAATGACGGCAAGCTGGATGTCGCCGCCGCCGGCTCGACCAGTAGCATCAACACACTCGCCGTGTTCCTGGGCAACGGAGATGGCACATTTCAAGCCCCGGTCTATACCACCTCGAACCAATACACACTGGGCATCGCGGTCGCCGACATGAATGGCGACGGCAAGCTGGATATCGTGTCCCCGGTTCAGAATGGCGCGAACGGCATCAACATTTACCTTGGCAATGGCGATGGAACCTTCATAGTGCCGACCACGACCTATCCGACGTGCTCATCCTTCGCTACCAGCAATATTGTCCTGGCGGATTTTAATCGGGACGGCAAGATGGACGTAGCTACTGGTTGTGGGCCTTTGGAAGTCTTGCTGGGCAATGGCGATGGGACCTTGCAGCCCGCGGTGGCCTACGGCTCGGGTGGCGGAAGCTGGGTGGTAGGCGGCGACTTCAACGGTGACGGCATCGTCGATGTGGCGCAACCCCCCGTCATTTTCCTAGGCAACGGAGACGGAACCTTCCAGTTCCTCTCGACGCCGATCGTATCGGGGACGATTGAGGGTCTCACAGCCGGCGATTTCAACAATGACGGAAAGACCGATCTTGCATTACTTCTCTACCCCACGTCAGGGAGCTTGGAGCGGCTCTTCCTCAGCAATGGAGACGGCACATTTACTCCCTCTTTTTTGCAGAGCGCACCGGGATCTGGTCTGGCGGTTGGCGATTTGAACGGCGACGGAGCGAATGATTTATTCGCGGCAACTCCGAGTACACCAAACTCCGCAACCTTTACTACGCTGAATCCGCCAGTGCTTTTCTTTGCTCCTGGACAACTTGTGTTTCCGAATGAAGCGGTGGGTGTTACTTCGGCTCCCGTAACTCTGAATGTGACGAACTCGGGCGTAGCTCCGGTCGCGGTGGGAGGAACGACGATCAGTGGAGACTTTGCGTTAACCTCGAACAACTGTCCGGCAACGCTGAACGAGGGAGCCACCTGCCAGTTGCAGATGACCTTCACGCCCACGGCGCTCGGCCAGCGGACTGGCGCGGTCACTCTGGCGTCCAACAGTATTGGCGGGACGGCAAGCGTAGGACTGAGCGGTAAGGGCGCAGTCAGCGGACCAGCCGTTCAGGTTTCTCCAACCAGCCTGACATTCCCGGGACAGCAGGTGGGCACAACCAGCCCGGCTCAGATCGTCACCGTTACGAGCACCGGAGCCGGAGCGGTGACCTTCTCCGGATTCTCAACGACGGGAGACTTTGCTCAGACGAACAATTGTCCGGCCGTCCTGAACTCCGGCGCGAGTTGCCTCGTTTACGTAACTTTTGTCCCGACAGCGACTCTGACGCGCACGGGTACCCTGGTGATCTCCGACAACGCACCGGGTGGATCGCAAACCGTCAACTTGACCGGCACAGGTCTGGCGCCGGCCGTAACGCTCTCGCCGACGAGCCTCACATTCCCGACCCAGCTCGTCGATTCGACCAACGCGACGCAGTATGTGACCCTCTCGAACACCGGTACCGCGCCACTGACCATTACGCAGATCAGCATCACCGGAACGAATGCGAGCGCATTCAGCCAGACCAACACTTGCGGCACGACCGTCGTCGCGGGTGGGGCCTGCACCATCTCGGTGACATTCCAGGCAAACGCCATCAACACGCTGACGGCGACTCTGAATGTCGCCGACAATGCCCCGGGTAGTCCCCAGACCGTGACTCTCAGCGGAACCGGCACCGCGATTCAACTCTCAGCTACGTCGCTCAGCTTCGGCACGGTGAAGGTCGGCTCGAAGAGCACGGCCCAGAAGGTGACCGTGACGAATATGTACGAAAGCAGCGTCACCATTACCGGAATTTCGGTCACCGGAACGAATGCGGCCGACTTCAAAGACACTACGACTTGCAAGTCGTCGCTGGGTGTGGGCAAGAGTTGCACCATCTCGGTGGTCTTCGGGCCGAAGGCGAAGGGAGCGCGAAGTGGCACTCTCTCGATCGCAGATAATGGCGGAGCCAGCCCACAGACCGTGGCTTTGTCCGGTACCGGGAAATAAATCGATGGTCGGATTGTAAAGAGCCTTAGCTGAAGTGAAAGGACGATGGTCGCGCAGTAATCTCGGAGAGCCCACGATGTTGCGGACCGGGGAGTGTTCCGCCCGCTCTGGGGCAGAGTTAACCTCAGGCGATCCCGAGCTGCTTCTGAATTTCCTCCAGCGGCACGCCCTTGGTCTCCGGTACCAGCGTCCTCACCCAGATGAGTTGCAGCACCATCATGAAGGTGAAAAACGAGAACACGTAGCCGGGCGGAAACGACGAGACCATCCTGGGGAAGAACGTGGTGAGCAGGGCGGCGAAGATCCAGTGCGTGAAGCTGCCGAGCGTCTGGCCTTCGGCGCGATGGCGGTTGGGAAATATCTCCGAAATGAAGACCCAGATGACGGCGCCCTGGCCGATGGCGTGCGCGGCGATGAAGGCGAAGATGCACACCGGCACGATGGAATAGTGCTGCGTGAAAAACGCCCACGCGGCTGATCCCAGTGATGCGATGTAACCGAACGAGCCGATATAAAGAAGAGTGCGCCGGCCGAGGCGGTCGATCAGCCAGAGGCCGACGAAGGTGAAAACCAAGTTGGTCACGCCGATGCCGATCGACTGCAGCAGTGCGGCCTTGGCGGCCAGGCCGGTCAATTCAAAAATGCGCGGGGCAAAGTAGAGAATCGCGTTGATGCCCGACATCTGGTTGAAGAACGCGATCAGAATGGCCAGCATAATCGGCTTGCTCAAGCGCTTCGTCCAGAAATGGCCGGAGGAGCCGCGCGTCTCTGCTGCGGCTGCGTTGCTGATCGAGTCGGCCTCGGCTGCGATTTCGGCAGACGACGCTTCCGGTTCGACGCGTTGCAG
>Ga0209698_10001789_pt1 | contig 24716 bp, 24 predicted proteins | sample LitLauG_LLR_2012_FD_187203 | JGI IMG/M metagenome (GOLD analysis project Ga0209698, IMG submission 187203) | Freshwater sediment microbial communities from Pennsylvania, USA - Little Laurel Run_MetaG_LLR_2012 (SPAdes) (version 2) | ecosystem: Environmental > Aquatic > Freshwater > Creek >... | reverse complement strand
CTGCCACCGATGAACTTGAGTTCCAGCGCGCAGATCTGGACGCGGCGCCCATCGAGCGTGCCGCTGCCGCAAACCACCGCATCGGGCATGTTCGTGGCTTTCTCCATGTCCGCGAGGCGCTGCGTATACGGTTTGGAATCTACAAACTTCAGCGGGTCGGACGAGCGTAATTTTGCGTCGTGCTCCTCATATACGCCCTCATCGAACAGGAGTTGCAGACGGTCCAGCGCGCCAATGCGGAAATGATGATCGCATTTGGGGCAGACATTGATGTTTTCTTCAACGGTTTTCCGCCAAATGATTTGACCGCAGCCATCACACTTTTGCCACAAGCCTTCCGTGAGAACCGTTTTTTCGTCTTCGCTCACTGAGCCGACGTCGAGAGACGGCTTTTGCCGTGTAAACCATGCCATGGTCGATCTGACTTCAACGTACCACGTAGGTGTGACAAAATGGCAATCCATGAACAAGCTAATTCCGTTAAGCGCCGCCATGCTGGCCATGGCATCGATCTGCGTCGCGGCCGAGCCGTCCAGCGCAGTCAAAGATGCTGTTTTAAAGGCTGAGAGTGCCTGGAAAGAGGCGGTACTCAACGCCGATCGACCCGCGTTGGAAAAACTGGTGGCTGACGACCTGAGCTATACGCATTCGAGCGGCAAGACGCAGAGTAAAGAACAATTCATTACGGAAGCCACGGGCGGGGCACTGCATTACAAAGCGATCGATTTCGAAACTGCGCTCGTTCGGCAGTACGGCAACACGGTTGTGATCACGCATCCGACAACGATTACGACGACGGAAACAGGTACCAGCCACCTATATATTTGCGAGGTGTGGGCCAAGTTGCAGGGTCGCTGGCAACTGGCATCGCGGCTGGCTACTAAGCTTCCTTAACGCTCTCGCTAGAATAGATTCCAACCATGAAGCCTATCTGTGCCGTAGTGCTGGCTGGCCTCCTGCCGGTCCAAGTGTTTTCGCAAGATGCAGTGCGCATGCGGGGATTTCTCTCCAAAGACGTAGCGGCGGAGCAGAGTCTTGAGAAGCAAGCGCAGGCTGTGCCCGACACGGGCCGCTTGCGCAAATACATGAACTTTATGGCAGGCGAACCGCATAATGCCGGGTCTCCTCGCTCTAAGGTTGTTGCGGAGTATGTGCTCGGCCTGTTTAAAGAGTGGGGTCTCGATGCGCAGATTGAGGAATTCGAAGCGCTCCTGCCCACACCGACGGTGCGCGAAGTGGAAGTGATTGGTCCGAAGCGGTACGTGGCCAAGCTGAAGGAGCCGGTGGTGGTGGAAGACCCGAACAGCGGCGATGCGCATCAATTGCCGACCTACAACTCGTACGGCGCAAGCGGCGATGTGACCGGGCAGGTGGTTTATGTGAACTTCGGCATTCCGGAGGACTACGACTGGCTTACGCAACACGGCATTGACGTGCAGGGCAAAATTGTGATTGCGCGCTACGGCAAGAGCTGGCGCGGTATCAAAGTGAAGGTTGCGGCAGAACATGGAGCAGTGGCCTGCCTGATTTATTCGGATCCGCATGAAGATGGCTATTACGAAGGCGACGTTTTCCCTAAGGGGCCGATGCGCCCATCGGACGGTGTGCAGCGAGGCAGTGTGTTGGATATGCCGTTGTATCCGGGCGATCCGCTTTCTCCAGGATGGGCGTCAGAAAAGGGTTCGAAGCGTCTCTCGATGGCCGAGGCGAAAAGCTTGATGAAGATTCCGGTGCTGCCCATTTCTTATGCTGATGCGCAGCCGATTTTAGAGCAACTGACAGGTGTGGTTGCGCCTCGCGATTGGCGTGGTGCACTGGGCATTACTTATCATGTGGGCCCTGGCGCCACTCGTGTTCATATGAAAACCGACTACGATTGGGCAACGCGACCGCTCTATGATGTGATTGCGACCATCCCGGGATCGGTTGAGCCAGATCGCTGGGTGATTGCAGGAAACCATCATGATGCCTGGGTGAACGGCGCAGACGACCCAGTTTCTGGAGCTGTGGCGCTGATGGAAACTGCGCGGGCGTTGGCCGTTTTGCAGAAGCAAGGGTGGAAACCGAAGCGGACTATCAAGATCGCGCTATGGGATGGCGAAGAGTTTGGGCTACTCGGTTCGACTGAATGGGCGGAGAAGCATCAAGACGAGTTGAAGAAGAAGGCCGTGGCCTATCTGAACTCCGATAGTTCGGCGAAAGGCTGGTTGCATGTGAGCGGCTCGCACACGCTGGAGGACTTTGCGGCGGAAGTGGCGGCATCTGTTGCGCAGCCGGGCTCGAATGCGAATCTCGCCGAGGCAGCGCTGCACCATCCGGTGAGTGAAGATAGCGACGAAACTGCTCCGCCGGCGGGTGGCAGGAAGAAGACGACATTTTCGATCGGCGCGCTGGGTGCTGGTTCAGATTACGTTGCGTTCTTGGATTTCCTGGGTGTTGCGAGTATGAATGCGGGCTTCAGCGGCCAGACGAAGGGCGGCATCTACCATTCGGTTTACGATTCCATTTATTGGTATACCCATTTTTCGGATACCACCTTCGTCGATTCCAAAGCGCTGTCGCAATACACAGCCACGGCTCTTTTGCGGTTGGCGGATTCGTCTGTGCTTCCTTTCGAATTTGGGCACTTTGCGAGCACCGTGAATACCTATTTGGATGAGATCCAAAAAGAAGCGAAGTCCAAAGGACAAGTGCTGGATTTCGCGGGCATCACAAAGCAGTTGGATGCATTGAAGCAGAGTGGCGCGAAGTACGATGCGCTGCTTTCGGCCGCGGCTCAGAAGGGCAGTTTAGATGAAGGGCACGCCAGCGCGGTTAACGACGCATTGATCAAGACGGAACGCGTGCTTACTCGCTCGGAGGGTTTGCCGAACCGCGATTGGTACAAGCATCAGATCTACGCGCCCGGCTTTTACACGGGTTATGGCGTGAAGACTGTGCCCGGGGTACGCGAGGCGGTGGATAGCGGCGATTGGCCGCTGGCGAAGAAGGAGACCACTATCGTTGAGAATTGCTTGTCGCAGATGAACCAGGAAGTGAATCTGGCGATCAACGGGCTGTCGGGCCTGTAGGTTAGCGAATCGAAAAACCCGCTAATTCCAGGATGGCCTCTTCCAATTCTTCAACGCTGTGCACGTCGGCCATACGCGGGCCGATGTGCAAAGCGGCGGCCAAATCGCTCAGTTTGTGCGCGTGTCCGGTGGCATAGACTTCGACGCGGCCGTCGTCTAGATTGCGGGTCCAACCGGCCACCCCCAACTCCGTAGCTTTGGCTTGCACGAAGTAGCGAAAGCCAACCCCTTGCACTCGTCCGCTAACGAGCCAGCGTTTTGCGGCGTTCTGTTTCATACACTTACTTATAGAGTAATCATGGCCTTTCCTATTCAACGTTTGCGCCGCCTACGGTCGTCTGAAGCTATGCGTCACTTGGTGCGCGAAACCCGGCTGACGCCGTCACAATTCATTTTGCCTTTGTTCGTGGTGCCGGGGCAGGGCGTTCGCAAAGAGATCACTTCGATGCCGGGCAATGCGCAGATGTCGGTGGACAACATCGTCCGCGAGTGTCTGGAGTGCAAGAAACTGGGGCTTGGCGGCGTCATCCTTTTTGGTATCCCGGCTCATAAGGATGAGCTTGCCAGCGGCGCGTACGATCCGGATGGCATCACGCAGCAGGCCGTTCGCGCGATTAAGAAGGAAGTGCCGGGCCTGCTGGTGATTACCGATGTCTGCAATTGTGAATACACGAGCCACGGGCATTGCGGCTGGATCAAAGACGGTGACGTGGATAACGACACTACGCTGGAATGGCTAGCTAAGGCGGCGGTTTCGCATGCGAATGCCGGGGCGGATATCGTGGCACCGAGCGACATGATGGACGGGCGGGTGCACGCGATTCGTAAGGCTTTGGATGCGGCCGGGCATAGCAACACGCCGATTCTTTCGTATGCGGCCAAGTATGCCTCGGCTTTCTATGGACCGTTTCGCGAAGCGGCGGAATCCGCTCCTCAGTTCGGCGACCGCCGCAGCTATCAGATGGACCCAGGCAATGCGCGTGAGGCGATGCGCGAGATCGAACTGGACCTAGAAGAAGGCGCCGATATGATCATGGTGAAACCGGCGCTAGCCTATTTGGACATTATTCGGCAGGCGCGCGACCGTTTCGATGTGCCCTTGGGTGCGTATCAAGTAAGCGGCGAGTTCAGCATGATCATGGCCGCGGCCAACAATGGCTGGATTGATTTGGATCGGACGATTTTAGAATCGCTGACCAGTATTCGACGGGCGGGGGCCGATTTTATTTTTACGTATTTTGCAAAACGGGCGACGGAGTTGATCAGTTAGTCATTCGGGAAGCGTCCTGATAAATACAGGCGCTGTGCTTCAACGTGCTTTCCACCAGTGCGCGCTACGTGGACAGCGATTGGTTGGCCGGGTTTAAAACCGGCTTGCGCGCGCGTCACGTCTTCCGGGGTCATTACCGGCGTGCGGTTGATGGACAGAATCGTATCGCCATCTAGCATGCCGATATCGTCTGCGAACGAACCGGGATCGACGGCGACAACCTTTACACCGCTCTTATCTTGAATGGAAAGATCCTGGCGTTCCTTCTCAGTCAGCCGTTGAATCGTAATGCCGAATTTGCCGCTTGTGGCGGTTTTGTTCGACGTTGGCGACACCCCAGGTTCCTTTTGCTCATATTCAGTGACTTGCGGCGAACCTTTCCACACCTGAGATCGTTCGCCGATGGCAACCTTCATATCCATGCGCTTGCCGTTGCGGTCGACGGTAATGGTTGCCAACGAACCAATCGGCATGTCCGCCACATGGTTGATAAGATCAGGGCCATCTTTGACGGGCTTATCGTTCAGCGCAACAATGATGTCGTCGGCTTGAATACCGGCCTTGCCGGCGGGGCCGCCATCTGAAACAACGCTCACAATCACGCCGTGATCGAGACCGAACGCTTCAATGGTGCTGGATTGATTTTCGTTGCTGAACGAAACGCCGATTGACCCACGAACCACGCGGCCATCGCGGATGATATCGTTGTAAACTTTTGCCGCCATGTTCGAGGGAAGCGCGAAGCCCACGCCTTCGTAAGAGCCACCGCGCGTGGCGATCATGGTGTTCACGCCGATGACTTCGCCGCGAGTGTTGAGCAACGGGCCGCCGCTGTTGCCGGGATTGATGGCGGCATCGGTTTGCAGGAAATTCTGAAATGAGTTCGAGCCTGGCAAATCGCGGCTGGTGCGTTGCGCGCTGATGATTCCGGCGGTGACGGTTGCCTGTAACCCAAACGGGGAACCGATGGCAATCACCCAATCGCCCACTTGTACGGCGTCGGAGTTGCCAATCTGGACTGGTGTGAGGGGATGCTTGGCGTCGATCTTCACTACGGCGAGATCTGTTTCCTTATCAAAGCCCACCACGCGGCCGCGGTATTCGGCTTGGTCGGCGGTGACTTTTACCTTGATCCGGTCGGCATTTTCGACAACGTGAAAATTGGTCAGAATGTAACCGTTCTTGTCGACGACAAACCCTGTGCCCGAACCTTCCGAGCGGAATGAGCGCGGTTCCGAATTGCCGAAGAAGCGTTTGAACAAGTCGGACGGGTCTTTTTGTTTGCCACCACCGCTGCTACCTCCATCCGGGCTGTCACTATCTTCGCTGTCTTCGTCGTTCTTGTGGCTTTGCTTGGCAGCGCCGGCTTTCGGCAAGTAGTCTGACTCGATGTAGACGACCGAGGGCTCGACCTTCTTGGTGAGCTTGTTGAATTCGGTGCTTTCGGGTTCCGAAGAAGGAATCACCAGCGGCGAGGCGTCAGGCGCTACCGCGGAGTTTTGCCGTTCCGCTTTGACGCCGGTATTGATGATACTGCCGATCACAATACCCAAAATGAGCGTGAAGAACAAAAGGGCGAAGCTCAATAGCTTTTGTTGCTTCAGCTTGTCGAAAATGGGTGTCACAGAAAAACCTTTCGGACCAATTACAACTAGTATAGAGGCTTTTGCCGGGGACGTCGGGTACAGCCTCTTTTGCGCACAGACACACTAGTGGCTTGCTTGTGTAAGACGGTTGGCTGATCGACGACGTTTTGGGGACGATTTAGGCCGTTGCCTCCTGAGATTTGGCCTGCATGGACTCTTCTTCGAGGGCTTCGCGGAGCATTTGCTTCATCTGAAACGGGGAAAGAGCGGCTAGGTAATCGTCGAATCGGACTCTTGAAAAAACGAACCCAAGACCTGGAATGTCGGAACTGGATTGGTTGCGATGGCGGGCGAGCATGACGATTTTGGCGCCTGCTCGCAAGGCGGCTTCTTCCTTTTCTTTACGGGCTGCCTCTTCGTTGGCTTTGCGTGCCGCCTGGATTCGTTCGAGTTCAGCGGTTTCACGCTCGCGGCGGCGGGTGAGCCGGGTTTCCTGCAAGGCCAAGTTGCGGAGTTCTTTTTCGTTCTTGCGGCGAACCAGGAGGATCAAGGCCGATTCTGCTTCGGGCGCGGCCATGGCGGGATTTTCGTCGAGGACTTCCTGAGTGCCGAGAGCGATGCTGGCTTGTTCGAGGCTGGGAATTCGGCTCAAGCGCCAGCGGGTGTCGGTGATGGATTGGGTGAGGGCGGATTCTTCAGGGCCGACGGGTGAGTATAGTTTTTCGTACGAGGCGACGACGGCGGCATAGCGGCCGGCTTCGGCGGTAGTGGTGAAGAGGAGGGTATTACCAGTCAAATTACATTTAACTGCATTTAAGCTTGATTTCGCCCTTCCTTCGCTTGAAGTTGGGCCCGTGGATTTTTGGGCGTTCTCGCGGTTGGCGTTTAAACGTGCGTCGGATATTGTGTCTGGCATTTGATTGCTCCTTTGTAAGTGCTACTCGATTGGCCTGTGGGATGAAGGGGAAGGCTCCGGCACCTCAATGCGCACTAGGTCTTACTCGATTTAGATTTTGAAGGCAGGGAGCGAGGGACGGGTGCGGAACGAAAAAGTTAAAAACCTGTAAGTATTGGAGCGTGAATGGGTTAGGCGCAAATAAAATTATTTGCTCGAGCTGTGACCGTTGTTCGGAGCGGCTTCAAACTGCCGTAAGGGCGACGGGCATCTACCCGGTGATTGCGCGTTTGGTTTTGGCGCGTTTCCGTGGGGGCGGCGACAGTGAAGCAAGGCCGGCCAGCCGAACAGGGTCGTGCTGCGGAAATTCGGCCACAAGCGAAAGGCGGCCGCTTGGCTTCGCCAACGCGGTCGCCTAGAAGCCGGGTGCCAAGGCTTCCATCTGGGATTTCTTGGAAGGTTAGCTTGTTTAGGTCGTTATAGTTACGTGGCTTTGTTTTCTAAGGGCTGAAAAAGTTTGAGGGGCGCTTCAGAGAGCGGATCACCCGGCAAGTAGCTTCATACAGTAACCTAAAGGCAAGAGACGGCCATGATATTGGATTTACGAACCGAGATCGCTGAGGGACTGGAGACGTTAGCTTCTGCACGAGGGCTTTCCATAGAGGCCTATTTGCAGCAGTTAGTGGCACGCGAGTTGCCGGCCGCCGCGACGACCGATGTTGCAGCTTCCGATGGGAGCGGAATGATCGTTGAGAACGGACTGCTGGTTTACAAAACAGGCAGACCGCTTCCTGCTGACGTTGTGGATGTTGCCATTCAGCGCTTGCGCGATGAAAGATCAGAGCACATTTTAGGCAATCATTCTTGAAGATGTTTTTTGACAGTTCGGCTTTGGTGCCGGTGTTCTATGCCGACCACGAACACCATGAAGCCAGCGCTGCGGTTTACCTGAATGGCACAAAAGATGATTTCTGCGCCCGGCGTTCGCTTGGAGAGGTCTACGCGACATTGACCGGTCTGCCGGTACGTCCGCGCATTACGGGCCCGAACGCTCTTTCGGTGGTGGAACAGATTCGTGAGCGGTTGACACTGGTTTCCTTAAGTGATGGCGAATATTTATCGGCGCTCGATTCGGCTTCGCCGGCCATCATTGGGAACGCGTTCTACGATTGGTTGATCGCGAAATGTGCTCTCAAGGTTGGAGCGACCAATTTGATTACGTGGAATGTTAAGCATTTCAAGCGATTTGGACTGGAGATTTCGGGGATTGTGAAGACGCCACTGGAGTTGTTGTGAGATTCCGTCAGTTGCGCTTTTGCGTCAGTTCATCCACCTTGCTGCGGTACGTGGCATTTTGAGGGTCGTGGCGGAGGAGTTGTTGGTAGGTTTCGAGCGCTTTCGGCCAGTCTTTTTGTTGCTCGTAGGCGAGCGCGAGGTTTTCTGTCGCCAGCACCCAATAGAAGGGCATCTCGTTTTCGGTATAAACTTCAAGCGCGCGGCGGTAGGCGCTGACGGCCTCGTTGAGCGCTTGCACCGCAGCCGCCCCTTCGCTGCGCCCTGCCAGTGTCCAGAGCGCAGAGCCTAAATTATTCTGCGTCGCAGCCCAAGCCTGCGGCAGTTGCTCGCGGGTTCTGACTTCGAGCGCGCTTCGGTAGGCACTGACGGCATCGTTCAGCGCTTGCACTGCGCCCGCCCCTTCAGTGCGCCCGGCCAGATCGCGGAGCGCATTGCCTAAATTGTTGTGCGTCATCGCCCACCCCTGCGGCAATTGTTCGCGGGTATAGACTTCGAGCGCGCGGCGGTAGGCGGTGACGGCATCGTTGAGCGCTTGCAGCGCAGCCGCCCCTTCGCTGCGCCCGGCCAGATCGCTAAGCGCATTGCCTAAATTGTTCTGCGTCGTCGCCCAATCCTGCGGCAGTTGTTCGCGGGTTCTGACGTCGAGCGCGCTTCGGCAGGCGCTAACGGCGTCTTTAAGCGCTTGCAGCGCAGCCGCCCCTTCGCTGCGCTCGGCCAGTGTCCAGAGCGCAACGCCTAAATTGTTCTGCGTCAGGGCCCAAGCCTGCGGCAGTTGTTCGCGGGTTCTGACTTCGAGCGCGTAGGGGAAGGCGCTGATGGCGTCGTTCAGCGCCTGCACCGCAGCCGCCCCTTCGCTGCGCCCGGCCAGTGTCCAGAGCGCAAGGCCTAAATTGTTCTGCGTCATGGCCCAATCCTGCGGCAGTTGTTCGCGGGTATAGACTTCGAGTGCGCGGCGGTAGGCGCTGACGGCCTCGTTGAGCGCCTGCACTGCAGCCGCCCCTTCGCTGCGCTCGGCCAGATCGCGGAGTGCAGTGCCTAAATTGTTCTGCGTCATCGCCCAATCCTGCGGCAGTTGTTCGCGGGTTCTGACTTCCAGCGCGCGACGGTAGGCGCTGACAGCATCGTTCAGCGCCTGCACCGCAGCCGCGCCTTCGCTCCGCCCGGCCAGATCGCTGAGCGCATTGCCTAAATTGTTCTGCGTCGCAGCCCAATCCTGGGGCAGTTGTTCGCGGGTATAGACTTCGAGCGCCTCCTCATAGCGCCCCCTCGCTTTTAACAGGTTGGGAACAGCATCTGCCGCAAGGGTCCTGATTCCGAGGTTCCAGCGCGCATTTCCGCAGCTTATACAGGCGCTCGCCCAGAGTTGCGGATCAATCCGCCGATCTGAAAGAAACAGCGCCTTTTCGTAGAATTCTGTTGCGGTGGCGAAATCGTAGTTGTTCGAATAGGAGTCGGCCGCAAGCCGGTAGTCGCGGATGGTGTCGGCTGTGAGTTGCTGTTCCCGAGTGCGCGTTTCTTGCAGCTTGAGTTCATTCTGCCGGGCGGACTCAAGGAAGCGTGTGGCCGCCTCGGCGAAGTTGCGCTTGGCGAATGCGGCTAGGCCGAGTTCGTGGCTGTTGTCGTGCTTCTCTTCGACGCTGGCGGCCCAGCGGTCGACTTCGGCCTTGACTTGCTCGATCTTGAAGCCATATTGCTGTGCCCATTCTTCGAGGTAGCGACTGAGGTCGGGATTTGGCTGCTTCTCTGCGCTGTCTGAAGGGCGGATGTCTTTTGCCGATTTGGCAGCAACGGACTCGAGCAGAGCCACTAGGTGCTCGTGGGAAAAGAAGCGGGGCGAACTGAGGGGGAGGAGTTTGAACGGGATGACTTCCTTATCGGCGCTCCTGGGGATTCGGATGCGGCCACCCATCGGGTGAAAGATGGCGAAGCCGGGCACGGATATGTTGATGCTGATTTCTTCGCCTTCCATGAAAGATGGCGGCAAGGGGAGGGAGAAGAGGCCTGCGGAATTAGAGGTGGCGGACTCGCCGGTTTGTTCTAGCGTCACTTGGGCGTTGGGGACTGGTTCGGGGGTGTTTTCGCGGGTGGCCAGTAGGACTTTGCCTCGGAGGTTGCGGTTCGCATTTGGAACTGTGGATGGCGATGGTGTGTTCGGCTCGGAATAGGTCTGGATGATGGTCACCGGGCCGGAGGATTGGATCACGTTTCCATGGATGTTCGATGCGGCTTGGGCGAAGGAGGCTAGCGCAGGCAGATTGATGATGATCTGCTGCGGGCGAGTCGTGTCATCGGCGGCAGAGAGGTTTTGGAGGATGGGGTTGGCGACCGCGTCGATTACGGGAGGACGTGCTGCGGCGGCCGGTTGGTTCAGGAGCCAGGCCGAAGCTTCGTTGGGGGCGAGGGTGCGTTTGGATTGGTAGGGGCGAAGGCTTGGCGGTACGTCGCTGGCGTCGAGGGCGATGATGCAGATGGTGCGTTTGAGGGCGATGGCGATGGTCCATTCGAGTTCGACGAAGTTGGAGGATTGGGCGGTGGCGGACCAGATGAGGATGAAGGTGGGCGAGGCGGCGATGGCGTCACCGAGTTTGCGGGGCCAGCGGTCGCCCGCGCGGAGGCTGTGGACGTCGCGCCAGGTGTCAAATTGCGCGGCGAGTAAGTTGGCTTCCAGTTGGGACACGAAGGCGGCGTCTTGATGGGAGTAACTTATGAAGCCTTTGGGCACGATTGCTCCGAGGTTACTTTAGGTTAGCGCAGAGTGTTGGGGGTTTGGCTGTGGAGTTCTCTAAGATGTGTCTGCGAGGAGGCGATGAGCAGCGCAGGCTCCCGAGACGGATTGACCAGGATTTGGCTACTAGCAGAGGTATTCGTTGGCGACGGCTGGAAAGCCGCCGCGCTGCCAAGAATGGCCGCCCTACGCGTTGGCTGCATGCGAAGGTTCGCTGAATGCGGATGGGAAGTGACAGGTCAGGGCAAAAAGAGGACAGTCAGTGCGCGATAGCTTACGGTCGCGGTTCGGAACGGAGGACCTTCACCAGAACTTTGGAGTTTCGTCCGCTTTGATCATATTTCTCGCGGCGGGAGGGGGGCAGGTCGTCGGGGGTGCCTTCGGTGAAGCCGCCCTTCGACTGGAAATACGTGAAGGTTTGGGTGGAAAGAGCGATCAATTCAGTCAGTCCCATTTCGCGAGCTTTGCTTTCGATGAATTGAATCAGCTTGCGGCCAATGCCTTGGTTTTCGTGCGATGGGTCGACAAAGAGGCTCGCTAATTCGCCCAATTGGTGGGCGGGATACACGTGCAAGGCGACGCAGGCGACGGGGTTTTTGTCGATTTCAAAAATATAGTAATCGGCCAGGCTCTTTTCAATCTCGACGCTCGTACGGCGTACGAGTTCTTGGGCCTCCACAGCCTTCTTCGTCAGTAACTGGATGGCGCGGATATCTTTCTTCCTGGCTTGGCGGATTTGTTCGTATTCGTTGGCGTAGATCAGCGTGCCGATGCCCTCGTTGGAGAACACTTCTGCCAAGATCCCTTCGTCTTCGCGACCATTGACGATGTGGACTCGGGGCACACCCGCTGCGCAGGCCGCCGCCGCGTAGCGAGCTTTGGAAACCATTTCCGGGGCAAATCCGCCGGGCGCGGACAGCACAAGCTTCTGCAGATCAGCATCCAACATCTGACGGATGATTTGACCGTTGTAGCGCAAGCCGTCTTGCGTTGTAATGAATAGTAACTTGGCCGCTTTCAAGGCTTCGGCGGCTGCGACCGCGATGCTGTCGGAGTTTACGCGATATGTTTTACCTTCGCCATCGAAACCGAGCGGCGGAACAACTGGAACGATGCCCTGGTTCAAGAGCGTTTGCAGGAATTCGATATCGAACCGCTCCACTTTCCCGGTAAATTGCTGATCGACGCCACGGATGATTCCCAGCGGATGCGCGACGACGGCATTTGTGCAGGCGGCGCGGAGATCGTTGGTGGAGAGGCCTTCGAGGATTTCGTGTGTAAGACGGTTGGCGGCTTCTATGGCGAGCTGCAATGTGGGGGCGTCTGTCACGCCGGTTCCTTCCAGGTCGGACGGTTCGATGCGCTGCTTGGCGGCGAGTAACTTGATTTGTTCGGCCGCGCCATGCACGATTACCACACGGATGTTCAGGGAACGCAGCACGGCCAGATCTAAAAGGATATTGGCGAAGTTTTCATCGGTGACTACGCCGCCGTCCAATGCCAGAACGAAGGTTTTTTCACGGAATTGCGGGATGTATTGGAGAATCTCGCGGAGATCGGTCAGCTTCACGGTGGTATCTGGGGGGCTTCGAGTGGATTCCGCCAGCTTTACAAACTGGAGACGCTTCTACTTTACACCGTAACCAATGAAATATACTACGATGCACATGTGCATGATTCTCGGCATGAGTTTGGCAAATTTCACGATGCTCCACGTGGCCATCAGCCTGGTCGGTATCGGGTCGGGTTTTGTGGTGCTGGCTGGCTTGATCCTGCGCAGGCGACTTGATGTATGGACGAACTTGTTTCTAGCCACCACCATCGCGACTAGTGTTACCGGCTTCTTCTTTCCTTTTGAGCGGCTGCTTCCCTCGCATATTCTCGGCTTGTTGTCGCTGGCGGTATTGGGTTTGGCAGTTTTGGCGCGAAGTGCGCGGCATTTACGGGGGCCATGGCTGCGAGTTTTCGCGATCAGCTCATGCGTAGCACTCTATCTGAATGTGTTTGTGCTGATTGCGCAGGCTTTCGGCAAAGTGCCGGCGTTGAAAGCGATGGCGCCTACGCAATCTGAGCCACCCTTCGTTCTAGCAGAAGGTGCACTACTTTTGATTTTCGGAGTGTTCGGAGTGATTGCGGCAAAGAAAGCATCGAGCAAAATGGCGCTTACCGCCTGATGCTAACCGCCGCCGCCGTTGGCACGCCAGACGCCCCATCCACATGAGAGTAGCGATCCGAACAGCCAGCCAGGGACAACACCGATTACCGGAAGGACGATTGTGCCCATGGTGATCACGACTAGGGCAAATATCAACAACGGATAGACAAAATCCTTCCATGACCAGAAGTACAAACCGAGCCCAAGACCTCCAAACAAGAATCCGACTATGCCCGCGAGCACTGGACTCTTGTCGTCTACGTCCGGGAGATCGCCGACGAGTGCCTTCATAACCTTGCCGGTACCTCGATAGTGATGATGAGACATGTTTTCTCCCTAATAAAAAGCCGCTTCAATTAGGTATGCGTAAAAACTTTCTCGAAATCATCCACTCCGTTTTGGGTTTTTTGTTTGTGTTAAAGGATCGGGTCAGAACATAGCGACGCGCGTGGAGGCTGAAATGGGCAATGGCGTGCCGATCAGTGAATCGCTCTGCGACTAAATTAATCGAGGGGTTATTCGCAGGATCTGATCAAAGTTTAGGGTGCCACCGACGGTTTCAACTCAACAGCCAAGATGCCGACGAGGATCAAAGCACCGCCGATAATGGCATACAACGTGACTGCTTCGCCACCAAGAGCAACAGCCGTAACCAGTGCCACGACCGGTTCTAAAGCGAAGATAAGCGCCGTGCGTGTTGGCGTTGTATAGCGTTGCGCCCAAGTTTGCAGACCAAATGCCACGGCTGTAGCGAAGATCGCGGTAAGCAGGATAGCTGTCCAAACCGCGCGGCTCCAAACGATATGCAACGGTTCCAAACCCAGCGAGCAGCCGGAGAGCACAGCCGCACAGGCGATTTGGCCCAATGCTAAAGCCTCTGTTTTACGCCGCTGCGAATAATGGCCCACAGCCACTAGATGGAACGAGAAAGCCACGGCACACGCGAGAGTTAGCAAGTCGCCGCGGTTCATGCTCAAGCTAGCCGCGAGCGAAGGCAGGGTCATGACAACCATGCCGCCGGTGGCGATGGCGATGCCAATCACCTCGCGCCCGGTTGGGCGTTTGCGCAGTAAGATGGCACCGACTAGGGGAACCAAAACAATATAGAGTCCGGTAAGAAAGCCGGAGTTGCCCGCGCTGGTATATTTCAGACCCAGCGTTTGCAAAATGTAGCCGAGCCATAGAAACAATCCGGCGACGGCACCTGCGCCCAGGCCCTGGCTTATTTCCCGCACTGTCATTTTGCGAAACGCCGATGTGAATAAGACCAGCATGCAAAGGCTGGCGAGCGAGAAACGGAGAAAGAGAAAGTAGAGCGTTGAAACGTCGGCCAGCGCCTGCTTGACGATAACGAATGTGCTGCCCCAGATGATGGCGACAAAGGCCAAAGCGGCGTCGGCTTGCCAGCGCGAAGAGGTAGAACTCACTTGTCTATCCGGCTGCTTCTGCGGTGACAATGCGGTCTTGTTCGGCCAGTGCGGCAAGAGCCAGCAAGATACGCCGCAGGCCGAGTTCGCGGGTTTCCGGCTGATACCACTCCTGATTGGTATGCGCGCCTCCGCCTTGGCCGCCAGCCCCTATGGAAACGGCGGGTAAGCCCATGGAAAGCGGCACGTTCGCGTCGGTGGAGGCGCAATCTACGCGCGCCCTTATATGTAGATATGAATCCACCGATTGCAGAGTGCGCAGCAGGGGCGAATGGTCAGGCAACTTCCCACCGGGCCGGGAGCCGAGTTCCTTAATTTTTGCGGTGAGACGTTCGGTGCGTACATCCCGATTCTCACGTTCCAAGCTACGTTCAACGGCATTCGTCACGAGCGCAGAAATTTCTTCGAGCAGTTGTGGATCTTCCGAACGGAGGTCGAGCTTGGCGCGGGCACTGGACGGAATGGAGTTGACGCTGGTGCCGCCTTCCACCAAGCCGAAATTGTAGGAACAGCGCGTACGTTTTTCCCCACTGAGCCGCGCTTCGGCCGATTGCGCAAATGTGCTGATGACTTCGCCAATGGCGTGCACCGGATTGGGAGTGCCGTAGTCGTTCCAACTGTGGCCACCGGGGCCGGCGAAGCTAATTTCAAACCGACGGCTGGCTAAGGCTTGGGCGGTGATGTGGTCGGTAGAGGGGCCGTCAAGCACTAAGAAACCGCGGACTTCGGCGAGCTGTGCTGCTTGCTTACAGAGAAACCGCATGCCGCTGAGATTGCCTTCGCCTTCTTCGCCAACATTGGCCACCAACAGCAAGGAAGAGGCAAGGTCTGATAACTCTGCGGTTTCTGCTAACACGCGCGCCAAGGCGAGTAGCGCCGCAAGGCCAGCGCCGTTATCTGAACTGCCTGGGCCGAGGAGGCGGCCATCGGGCGAAAAGTGAATGTCTTCCATTCGTTTCGGCGCGATTACGGTATCGAGATGTGCGGAAACGATCAGCTTCGGCGCATCGCTCGCCGGCGCACGCGTGGCGAGGACGTTGCCCGCGCGATCAATCTTGGCATCCCAACCGAGTGTGGTCAGCCTGTCGCGAAACCATTCCGCGCGCTGCTGTTCGAAGAATGTGGGCGCCGGAATACGGCACAACTGGAGTTGTTGGTCGTTGATCCAGGCGCGCTCGCGAGTAAACCAGCGGAGTGCGCCGTAAAGGGCTGGCTGCTCGGCCATCTGCGCAATGCGGCGGGGTTCTGGCACAGGCCGAGCGTTGGCAGGCGGCAGTTTGGAAGAAGCAGGCAAGGCTGATACCGATACTGTAGTTTACCTTCGATGGCACTATTTCCGTGCGCTACTTCGCGGAATAGAGAAGAATTTTCGCATCCAATCGAAGGCCATCAGTACATCGCCTTGCGAAAGCGTATGGCCGGCGGTTTCCCAATGCAAGGTGACTTCGGCATTGGCGGCGCGAAAAACATTGGCAAGTTCGACGACTTCATCGGTACCGACGATCGGGTCATCAGTGCCCCCCAACAGCAGTACGGGCCGGCGTTGAATGTCTACCGGCAACATTGGAGCAAAGGGAACCATGCAACGCATGAGCGCTGCGCCCGCTAACTCTTCCGGAAAGCGCAGAATTAAGCTCGCGGCCATGTTCGCGCCGTTGGAGAAGCCGACAACCACTGATTTACCGCGTGGAATTGAATAAGCACTGCAGGCGAGTTCGAGAAAGTGAGCGAGGTCTTTGGTGCGGGCTTCCAGGTCGATTTGATCAAAATCGCCTTCGGTTTGGCGGCGGAAGAAGCGGGCCATGCCTTGCTCCATCACTTGCCCGCGGGGACTGAGGAGCGCAGCGCCGGGCGCGATGGCCTTGCCTAGAGGGATCAAGCTGTTTTCGTCACCGCCGGTGCCGTGTAACAGCAGCAGGAATGGAGCCCCAGCAACGGTGCCTGGCTCGAAACGGTGAGCGAATCCTAAATCAGCGGGTGGTGAAGTCACAGCAAGGAGCGGCTATTCGCTCTGTATGGACAATTGTAGAGGGTTAGTTGGCGATTTCGGGGCTTTGGGTCACGGATTCTATTGAAACGAGAAAAAATCCACCTCCACCGAAATATTTGCCGGGTAGAAGCGTCATATACTGGAAGCAGTTCGAAAGCGGTTTTGCGATGAAAACTTACGTTAAGTTCGGCGCGATCATGGCGGTAATTGTGGGTGCCCTTGTTTGGCTCGCCGGAACCGGTGTTGCCGACACCAAGACCTACTATAAGACCATTCCCGAGTTGCAGAAGATGGGGAAGGACGCGCAAGACCACAAATTGCGCGTGGGCGGCGATGTGCAGCCGGGGTCGATTGTGAAGAACGGCGTGGAAACAAGCTTTGTTCTGCATCAAGGCGCGAGTTTGTTGAGCGTGGTCTATACCGGTTCCGATCCGCTGCCAGATACATTCCGCGATAACGCGAATGCCTTGGCCGATGGACGTCTGGGCCCGGATGGCGTGTTCCGCGCTAATAAAGTGCAAGCAAAGTGTGCTTCGAAATACGAAGCCAAGCCCAATCAAAAGGGCGTTTCGCATCCGGCGCAGATGCCAGATAAAATTTCTAGCCTACGCTAGGGGAGTTCCATGGAGAATATAGGCGCGTTAGCCATTCTGGTTTCGTTCTGCCTGGCGCTGTTCGCGATTGCGGCGTCGTTGACAGGCAAATATGCGCAAAGGCCCTTTCTTGTTATTAGCGGAGAACGGTCAGTTTATGCCATTTGCGCGCTGCTTACCACTGCTTCGGGCATTCTGATCTATACGCTGATCACGGGCGACTTCCGTTTGGTTTATGTGGCTGCGCACAGCAACCACGATATGCCTGCGGTGTATAAGTTCACGGCATGGTGGGGCGGACAGGAAGGTTCGCTGCTGCTGTGGGCCTGGTTACTTTCGGTCTATTCCGCCATTATCGTTTTCACGAATCGCCGCAAATTCCGCGAGATGATGCCGTTGGTTACGTCGATCATGATGACGATCCTGGCGTTCTTTGTCGGCATGATCACTTTTGTTGCCAGCCCGTTTCGAGTGCTGATGGCAGGCAAGGGCATTATTGATATGGGCGATGGGAGTGGCTTGAGTCCGCTGCTGCAGTGGTGGACCATGGCGATTCATCCGCCGTTCCTTTACTTGGGTTACGTGGGCTGCTCGGTTCCGTTCGCCTTTGCCATGGCGTCGCTGATTACCAAGCAGCCGGGTGAAGCGTGGATTCACACTACGCGGCGCTGGGCTATTCTGACTTGGCTTTTTCAGACCACCGGCATTCTTTTGGGAATGGGCTGGGCCTATACAGTTTTGGGATGGGGCGGCTATTGGGGTTGGGACCCGGTTGAGAATGCCTCTCTCATGCCCTGGATCACGGCCACTGCCTTCTTGCATTCGGTGATGATGCAGGAGAAAAAAGGAATGATGAAGGTGTGGAACATGGTGCTGGTTTCCGCCACGTTCCTGCTGAGTATCCTGGGTACCACGCTGACGCGGACGGGCTTGGTTTCCTCTGTCCACGCGTTTGCGCAATCGCCGGTGAAGCCGTATTTCACAACGTTCTTGATCTCCGCGACGGCGCTGACGATTTTGGCCATCGTCGTGAGGTTGCCCTATCTGAAGAGCGAAGTGAAACTGGAAAGCGTACTCTCGCGCGAGTCGAGCTTCCTGTTTAACAACCTCATTTTGCTGGCGAGTTGTTTCGCGGTTCTTTGGGGCACTCTGTTTCCTGTCATCATGGAAGCCCTTACTAAAGAGAAGGAAACTATCGACGCGCCTTATTACAACCGGGTCACCATTCCTATTGCGTTGTTTCTGATTTTCCTGACTGGTGTTGGACCGCTGATCGCATGGCGCAAGAGTTCGTTCGCTAGTTTGAGGAAATCGTTCTTTATGCCGAGCATCGTCGGCTTGGCCGTGATGGTTGGTTTGGTTGCAGCCGGGATTCACGCTATCACTGCCGTGATCTCGTTCGGTCTGTGCGCTTTTGTGATCGCGTCGATTATTAGCGAGTTCTGGAAAGGCTCGCGGGCGATTCAAGCCAAAGAAAACATTAATTTGTTTCGGTCGGCCTACGAACTGACTTGGCGGAATACGCGGCGATACGGCGGCTATCTGGTGCACATGGGTATTGTGATCATGTTCGTTGGTTTTACAGGCAGCGCGTTCAACCAGCATGAAACTACGAGCATCGGGCTGAACCAAAGCGTGGCCTTCGGCGGTTACGACTTTAAACTGGTCGGCGTCAACGATGGCGATTTGCCCAATTATCAGTTCAGTCACGCGGCGGTAGAAGTTTCGCGGCACGGAAGTCTTCTCACTACTCTGCAAACAGAGATTCGCAGTTATAAGGCGAGCCAGGAACAATCGTCCATCATCGGTATTCGCAGGCGCCTTAACGAAGATGTTTACATCAACTTCGCAGGGGTTTCGCAAGACAATACGAAGGCGATTTTTCAACTGTATGTGTTCCCCTTGGTGACCTTGATTTGGGGCAGTTTCTACATCATTCTGCTAGGCACGATTATTTGTTTGACTCCGGGAAAGGTTCGACTTCAGTACGCCCGTACCGAAGTGGTAGGTATTGCCGATGCGCAGCCCGCTCCAGTTCAGCATTAAAATTGTTCTCGCGTTAGCCGGGAGTTTTGGCGCTTTGTATGCGCAGGCTGCGCCGGAGTCGTTTCTGACGCCCGATGTGGTGCGCGTGGGAACGCGTCTCGCGTGCCGCTGCGGCACTTGCCGGAATACGGTGGGCGATTGTGCGATGCTGCATTGCGGTTATTGCAGCCCCAAGCGCGAGCGGATTTACGATATGAAGCAGCAGGGGCAAAGCGACGACCAAATCGTGAATACCTTTGTGAAGGAAGACGGAATTGTTACGCTAGCCTCGCCGCCGGGCGAGGGTCTCGGCCCAATTGTGACCTGGGTCGGTCCCGGAATAGCATTGCTCTTAGGCTTCGGCATCTATTCCTGGTATGTGCGCCGAAATCAGCAAAAGGCGCCAGCGGTTTTGATGCCTGCCGACCAAGCCGTGCTTGATCGGTTTAGTGCGCAGATTGATCGTGAGATGGATGACACACCATTAAATGGCGGCCCGTCGAAGAAATGATCATCACTTCCGCTGCTGTCGTCCTGGTATTAGCTGCCATGTTCTACACGCTCTTCGTCCGCGATAGAGACGTTCCCGAGCCAATACCTATTTCGCCGATTCAACACCTGGAAGATCGCAAGCATGCGATTTACGACAACTTGCGCGATCTCCAGTTTGAATATCGCTTGGGCAAGTTGACCGATGAGGACTATCAGCAAACGAAGCAGGCGCTGCAGAAGGAATTGGCTGTGGTATTGAGTGAGACGGAGCAGACGCTGAAGACGCTTGGGCTTGGCTCAGTTCGCACGCAGGCAAAGCCGGTTGTTACCAGAGCGGCTGCGGCCGCGGCTGCCAAGGGAACCGTGTGCCCGCACTGTGGCGCGAAGTTTAAAGAAAATTTGAAATTCTGCGGCGAATGCGGAAAGGTGATCGCATGAAACGATATTTCCTTTGTGCGATGTTTGTCTTCGTTAGCGCTTCACTGCGTGCTGCCATGGATGGCACGGTGATCAACCGTTCCACAGGCAAGCCTCAATCGGGGGTGACTGTTACGCTCGTCAAGCCCGGACAGCAAGGCATGCAGACCATTGGCACGACGCTTAGCGATGCTAGCGGCCACTTCGCGTTCGAGAAAGATCAGCCCGGCGGCGGCCCGCAACTTCTGCAAGCCACCTATGGGGGCGTGAACTACAACAAGTTGATGACGCCGAATATTCCGACTTCGAACGTAGAACTGGAAGTTTTTGAAGCGACCAAATCTGCCGAGGTGGCGCGCGTTGCCCAGCACATGCTGCTGATTGAGCCGAGCACCAGTAGCATTGGCGTTAGTGAAAACGTCATTATTCAGAACGATTCCACATCTACCTACAGCAATCCGGCGGTTGGAAGTCTGCGTTTCTATTTGCCGCCTGAAGCCAACGGCCAGGTGAAAGTCCAGGTGCAAGGGCCGCAAGGTATGCCGCTGCCCCGTGCGGCCGAGCATACGGAGACTGAGGGGATCTACAAAGTGGACTACCCTATCAAACCGGGTGAAACTCAGTTTGAAGTGGATTATGCGCTTCCAGTTGGATCTCCGTTTACATTCCGTAGCCAAGTAGTGAATGTCAAGGGCATGCTCACTGCTGGACCGCTCCGTTTGATTGCTCCGGCAGGCGTTACGCTTTCGGGCAAAGACCTGCAAAGCGTTGGCACGGAGCCGAAAACACAGGCCAGCATCTATAGCGTCATCGCGCCAGGTGCGTACACCGCCGAGATCGCCGGTACGGGTTCGTTGCGCACTCCGGACACCACGCAAGCCGACCAGAGTGATTCACCGCCGGTGACGGAAGGTCAACCGCAAATTTATCGTTACATGTGGTGGCTGCTCGGTCTGGCGCTGGCGATTCTTGCCGTTGGGTTGGTGTTTCTTTATACAACTTCGCCGGTGCGTGCGCCTTACGCGAACAAGTAAATAATGACCCAGGCCATAGAGCTTAATCAAGTGTGGAAGTTCTATGGCGATTATGCTGCGTTGCGTGACTGCACGCTGACGGTAGGCGAAGGTTCGTCGTGTGCTTTGCTCGGGCGGAATGGGGCAGGGAAGACGACCCTGCTGCGTATTCTGGCGGGCCTTACGCATTTTCAGCGCGGCACGGTGACTTTGTTCGGTGAAAAGCCGCGCGGGGAAAATGCGCGGCGGAATTCCGGTTTTTTGGGGCACGGGATTGGCGTGTACGAAGATCTTTCGGCGCGCGAGAATCTGCATTTTTTTGCCAGCATTACCGGTGCGGGGAATCTACGTAGTTTGACAGACACCTGGCTCGAACGAGTGGGTTTAGCTAAGGTGGCAACCATGCCCGTTCGACAATTTTCACGTGGCATGCGGCAACGCCTGGCTTTGGCGCGAACCTTTATTCACTCGCCGAAGATTCTGCTGCTCGATGAGCCGTTCACCTCCTTGGACGACCGAGCCATTGCGATGCTGAGTGAGTTGTTGATAGACGCACGCCAGCGTGGCGCGACGATCGTTCTTTCCACGCACCAACTCCGCGAAGCTTTGGCGATTGCGTCGCACGTAGCGCTGGTAGAAAACGGACGCCTGCGTTACACTGGCGAGCGGACGCAGGAGATGCTTGACGATCCGGCGCTCCTCTACCGTATGCATACGCAACTCGGTGTAGCCGAATGAACCTGTTGACGCAGGCCTTCGCGGTTGCGCGCAAAGATTTAGCGATTGAACTGCGAACCAAGGAATCTTTGAATGCAGCGGGTTCCTTTGCCATCGTGATTTTGCTGATATTCAGCTTCGCGTTCGATTCTTTCGCCGATGAAATGAACGAATTCGGCGGCGGTCTTCTTTGGCTCGTTTTCGCTTTTGCCGGCGCACTGGTTTTTAATCGTGGTTTTGCGCGCGAGCTGCCGAATGAATGCCTGGATACGCTGCTGGCCTCTCCGCTTTCGGCCGCTGCACTCGTATTGGGTAAAGCTTTCGCCAATTTCGTCACGCTGCTCGTCGTGGAGTTTGTTTCGATGCTGGTATTCGGCATTTTTTATAGCGTTGATTGGTCTTCGCAAGCTGGCGGAATTGCGTTGGTGTTTGCTCTGACCACGTGGGGCGTGTCTATTTTGGGTGCGGTGTTTGGGGCGCTCACGGTGAATCTGCGTTTACGCGAACTCATGCTGCCGGTGATTATTTATCCGTTGATGATGCCGATTCTGATTGCCGCTATTGAGCTAACAGATGCCGTCCTGCAGCACCATTCTGTGGGCAGCCAGATCCAGTGGGTGCGGGTTCTCGTTGCCTCCGATATCGTATTTACCGCACTGGCGTGGGCTTTGGCCGACACAATACTGGTGACGTAGTTGACAATGAAGATAAGGATGAGTCTATGCGCGAAAAACTCGTAATCGCCTTCGCTGTGATTGGGGCGATTTTGCTCGCTTACAACCTCTACAATATTTTTCTGGTCTTGCCCGACGAAGTGGCGCAAGGCTACATGTACCGCATCATCTACTTTCATGTGCCAGCCGCAATTGTCGGCATGCTGGGTTATTTCGTTGCCATGACGCTGAGTGTTCTCTACTTGGCCGGCGGCGATTTGCGCCATGATTCATTGGCCGCTTCGATTGTTGAGGTATCGGTCGTCTTCTCGCTGGTCAATATTGTGACTGGCAGCATCTGGGCGCGAGTCCAATGGGGGATTTGGTGGACGTGGGACTACCGTCTCACCTCGGCTCTAGTGTGTGTGCTGATTTTTTCCGGCTATTTGATGCTGCGCCGTGCCATTGATGAGCCGACGCAACGAGCACGCCTCTCTGCAGCGTTGACGATTTTCGGATGCGTGGATGTAGTGATTGTCTGGAAATCTATTGAATGGTTCCGCAACAATCACCCCGGCCCGGTTCTGAGTATCCGCACGGGTGGCGGCAAAATGGATCCCGCTATGGAGCATACTCTTCTGTTGAATATGTTGGCCATATTGCTGGTGGGCGTCGCTCTCGTTTTGGTTCGCAGTTGGCAGGAATCCACCGCCCGCGAGATCGATTCTCTGCGCCGCACAGCGCATGTTTGAAAGGGATTTAGACTTTTATGGACGCACGCAATTTTACTTTCATGTTCTACGGCTTCTTGGCCGCGTGGTTGATTGTTTTGGTTTATGTTGTGAGCCTTGCTCGGCGCGGCGCTCGGCTTAGTAAAGAGCTGGAAGATGTGAAACATCTGGTGGCTACAACGCACAAAAACTGAGTTGCCAGAGGCGCGGGCCTTACCACAAATACTGCTTGGCGTCAGCCCGCCTCGCATAGCTGTCGAGTACATGTACGACTCGAATCTTTTTCAGCTTTGCGGGCGAAAGCTGCCCTAGCGGAATATAGATAATCTTCCGGTTCACCCTGGCAGCGAAGTTCCGAAATACGCTGCGGGGAGGTTTTGCCGCGATGTAAACAACGTTGCGCTCGATAGCGTAATCCAGCCCCGCCATCAGCAAACGCTCTGCCTTTGTCTCTGCTGCGTCGTAGTCTGGGTCGCTCCATACATCGTACATGCGCCGCGGGGGTAGTGTCATCAAGAGGCCGCCGTACTCGGCGCGGCCAATCCCTGGTCCAACGATGTGGTCGAACGGGGGCGTGGAGTAGAAGGCCATATCGGACTCGTTCTGATGTTCGCCGAGCCAGGTCGTTAAATAGCGGTACCTGTCTTGTTTATCTTCATCGAAGATCACGACTAGCGCGCCTACCTCACCTGAAAACTTTCCGAGTTCGCGGACGTACAGCTTGCCGTCGTGCCAGTTGCGAATCGTTTCGCGCAAATCGATTCCATCCAGCGTTGAAGATAGAAATGGTTCCACGCGCGCGCGTTCTTCGGAAAGTTTAGACTTCGCATACTTCTTCAGAAAGCGGCCGTAGTTTTCGATAACCAAGTCTTCGGGCGGATAGGAGCAGATGCTTTGCCCATCGGTTTGTTGCGCCCATTCGCCCTGGAATTTCTCGCGCTTTCGATTCTTCAACCCGCTCGGTTTGATCCGCTGCTTCATTCGTGGCAAACGGCGTCGGATGCGGAGCTTGCGAGTGCGTAGAAACACTTCATCGCCGGATAAGTTCAGCGTTTCCATCCCCTGTACTTCGGTTTGCTGTTCGCTAAAGCGATTGCCCATCTGCCAAACTTCGTACGCGTAGTTGTCGTCTACAATCGAACGTGCCGCCAGCGCCAAATCATAAAGGCTCGGTATTAAGTGGCCGTCCAGCGTAGCCAGATTGCGCGAAAACCTGGCCAGCGTGATGCGTTGCCAAGATTGCATGTTCTCGCCGGTGTTGATGGTGTATTCCTTCTCCGCTTCTCGGAGCAATTGCAATTGCCAGCGCGGCCGGTCTAACTGAAACGCACTCAAATCCTGCTCGACTCGAACACGCTCGTAGAGATCCTGATAATACGGCGGTTCGCTGGTCACCTCCGCCAGGCAATCGGGATGCAGATTGCATAGCTCCGCTCGCTGAAACAACCGCGTGCGCGGTGCTGGCGGGGCTTCTTGCGGCACCTCCATGGCATCCAGCAAAGGATCTAGCAAGTTCAACGAAACCACGGTGCAAATATTCGCAAGCGGATCGGCGCCTTGCAATTTCCACGCCATGGCGGCCGCATGCGCTTCCAGTTGTGGATTGCGGGGCTGTGGATGTACCCGGTACGCCTCAATGTACGCTTGCACTCCAATCATT
>Ga0209698_10001788_pt1 | contig 24718 bp, 15 predicted proteins | sample LitLauG_LLR_2012_FD_187203 | JGI IMG/M metagenome (GOLD analysis project Ga0209698, IMG submission 187203) | Freshwater sediment microbial communities from Pennsylvania, USA - Little Laurel Run_MetaG_LLR_2012 (SPAdes) (version 2) | ecosystem: Environmental > Aquatic > Freshwater > Creek >... | reverse complement strand
GGCCGCAAAAATAGCGACAATCGCACCCTTAACATCGCCAACAGGGAATCATGGAAAGAAAAACGCGCTGCCAGTCAGTTTTTCCGCAGCCTGCTAGGGCATCACGCATTCGCCTGAAGGCTGGGACAAGGTAGTCCTGAACAAAATTAGCTTCTCCAGATTGAATTGCCGAGAGTGCTGAACGAGGCAGCAAATCTCCGCCCAGAAACACCACGGTGGGACGATCCCTGATTATCGACGCTAGCAGTTTCTCGTATCGATCCCTTCGTCCGTGCAGGTCAGTCGCGAAAAAGCAAGTTGGCAAAACAGATCCTTATTTTGCTCAGGTTCTCAATCTTATAGCCCAAAACTCCCAAGGAAAAGCGCCCACCATGTATAGCCGCCCAGCGGGATCTGTCCGCGGATGTGTCTCGGCGTGGGGGAGGCTGTGGACGGAATGGGCGCGTGGTAAGCCAGAATCCCATCCGGAACGACGAAGGAATCTGAATGAAAACTGAATGAAGAACTTGCCTTTGTGGCCATTCTTGGCATTGCGGACTATCGTAGAATCACTAAGTTCCGAGGAATCAATGAGCGACTGGGGAACAAATCCACCGCCCCCCGCAAAGACGCAGATCGACCGAATGCAGAGCAAGGCGAGAAACAGAAACCGGTTTGCGGAATATGAAGGATTCACCTTGAAACAGATGATTTGGACTGTATGCGTTTTTGTACGCGCTCGCTGCACATTAGGATTGCTCTGCACTAACCACGATTAGTCAGGCCGATTCGTAAGTGAATAAACTGTAAGGTATTTGCTTCTCTATCAGGAGGTTGCAGGGGAGGTCTAAATTAGTGGTTGTAGATGGTGTGTCTGCCAGTTCCACCACTTCCGCACTTTGTAAATTACCTGCAATCAATAGCTTAGCAAGTTCGTCCTGTGAGGGCATTCCCAACTGCGCCGGATTTTGCACCGACTTCTTGCACGCAATGCGCTCCTCCGGCCGCTGCAAGTCCGCCAGCCGCGCAAACAACTTGTGAACCGCAGCCTCTCGCGAGTGTACATAGCGCATCGTGGTCTTACATGTTATCGTGTCCGGCGACATACTGCAACGTAAAGGGGTCCGTGTACTCTCCGGCCTCGGTCAGAAAAGTATGACGCAGAGCGTGCAGGCCGGCATCGGGATGAGTCTTGATCCTTTTTCGTATCTGGCCTATCTGTTCCTCCAGCATCCTAGGCCCCAGAGGCTTTGTCAGATCTTGCGGGCTCGTGAAGACATAGTCGCAACGGGAGGCTTTCAGAAGCCGTTGCAGTACTTCCTTCATTTCGTGATCAATCACCAGCTTGCGCTTTCGCGCGCGCCGTTTTAGACCGCGCTTGATTATTAGCTCTCCGCAGATTTTCACGTCTGCACGCTGCTCCGTGCCCACTTTCACATGGTCGATCCTACGTGAAACCACACTTTGCTCGATGACCTAGCCGACGCCATCCTCGACGGTACTCGCAAACAAGCACTGGAGTTCTTCGTGAGTGTGCCCCTGCTCATCTTCGACGACCTTGGCCTGCGGAAACTGCCGCTCACCGCCGCCGAAGTGGAAAAGTGGGCCTATGCGGCGCGGGTGCTCGGCGATGTGTCGATTGTGGCTGACGGCAAACCTTTGAGGCCGAAACTTGTCTCTGTGGACTTCCCATCACTCGAACAAATGAAAGAGGGACTTGGAGAGACTCACAATCTGATGTTTTTTGTTCCGGGCGACGCAGCGAAAAGCTGGGGAGCCAATTTGCCGGGATCGCCGGTTATGGCGGCGGCTGACCCTGAAGAATGGGTTACCATTTTCCTCGTCTGGGTTGGCTAATGTTCCGATGGGACACCGGTTCCGCCGATTGTGTACTGACTCCAACTTGGGTGTTGAGGAGGCAGTGGAGGACCAGTGATCCTCGCTTCCGCATCCCCACCACTGATCCCTACTCGCGTGATCTCGCCCGCAGTAAATCTCCGCATACGGCCTTCACGCCAAAGGTTCCCTCAACCTTGGCCGACGAGTGACAAAATTGCCAACGCACTCTAACATCGCGGGCTACTAATCGTCCCCGCTTTTCGGAGTTCTGGGCGGTTGACGGGCAAACCTGAGACAACCGCGCGGACGACTGATCTCGAAACCACGCTTCGACATCCCTCGATTCCACAGCCAGAGGTGCCAACCTTCCGTGTTGCGTGAGCTTAACCGCTGAATTGCGCGGCAGATCCCTGGCTGCTCAAGTGTCGGGGGCAGGAAATTTTCGAGCTTTGCAGCACCGTGAAGAGGAAATGCCCGGACTGTCGAACACGAGTTCGTTTCCGACCGGTTGAGCAGGTTACTTGGAACTCGCGGAGGTCCCCGGGCCCTTTACGTTTTCCTGTAGAAAACGCCGAATTACCGCCCAGGCCCTTTGGTTCTCGTCCGCGGAGAATCCGCCGTGATTGCCGCCAACCACTGTGTAGAGTTGGTTTGGCACTCCCGCAACATTAAGTGCCTTGTGTAAGCGCACCGCCTGTGAATAGGGGACCAGTTCGTCATTGTCGCCGTGTATCGTCACTATCGGAGGAACGTTGCCATTGACGTAATTGATCGGGGAGACGCGTTTGGCAAGATCATCAGCGTTGGGCTGATTGCCGAACCATGCCACAGCATATCCCTTGGCATTTGCTCCATGGAGTTCGTCCAGAACGTCGGTGATGCCAAACCAGTTCACGATCGCCGCGACACGAGGATCCTTGCTTGTACCTGGGTTGGCTCTCCATATGTCATCGTCAGGCGCACGACACTCACGATCGAATCCCTCTGCCGGCGTGAGCATGCCGGTAATGAGTGCAAGGTGGCCTCCGGCCGATCCGCCCTGGAGCACAACGCGATAAGGGTCAAAATTGTATTTCTTTGCATTAGCGAAGACCCAGTGCAGAGCACATCGGCAATCTTCCACGGCGGCGGGAGCGAGCGAAGCCCGTCCCAGGCGATATTCGACATTCACTGCCGCAAAGCCCATTTGCAGGTAAGGCATTATTTCGAGAACACGATCTTCCTTCGTGCCCTCGATCCAACCCCCACCGTGGATCACCATTACGACGGGCGTTGGTTGTGAAACATCGACCGGCCTGTAAACGTCGAGTCTGTTCTCGTGGTTGTTCGCCGTGTGATAAACAATGTTCGGATGCACATCATATCGGAATAGAGCGGCAGCGAATGAGGCGGCGTCGCTCTGCGCTACAGACACTGAGGTGAAAAGCAGCAGGAACGGAAGCAGCAGGAGTCTTCTCAACGTCTCTCGCATGAATTGGTCTGTATGTGTTTCAAGAAGGGCAATTTTTATGATTACGATAGCAGCATACTTGGAATGCATCCCAGTTGGGAAGGGACTAACGGACCAACGCATGATTTCGATTGGTTGCGCCATGCCAACCGCGATTTCCGTCGATTTCGGTTCTGGGGATTGGTTCGCAGCCGCAGGAACGGCGGATAACAAGTTCCGTAGGGAGGACCACCCGGGCATGGAGAGATCTCAGGTCTGACCCGGGGGCCCGCCGGATCCACTCTAGTAATAGACGGGTTGCGCTTCGTCCAAGCTGGGCGGCCGGCTGACGGACAGCCGTGAGGGGTACCGCCAACAACGGAGCGAGGTCAAAATCGTCGAAGCCCACGATCGCGACTTCCTGCGGTACCGGTATGTTTTCTCGCTGCAGGGTCAGCAGAACGTTGATCGTGGCAACGTTATTCATTGAAAACAAGGCCGTCGGCGGCCTGGAAGAGCGGAGTCTCTGTAGAAGGCAAGGGCCGACATCCGCACCATCGTCAACAACGGCGAAGCGCGGTTTGAGCCCCGCTTTCTTCATGGCCTTTTCATATCCAGCAATGCGCTGCGCTATGGAGTTGAACTGACTGTCGTAGCCAATGCAGAGAATCGATTCGTGTCCATGCTCGATGAGATGGCTCACCGCGTTTTGGGCTCCCTCGTCGTTCTCTACCACTACCTCGCCTGCGTCAAAGCCAGGGAACGTACGGTCCAGCATCACGACGGGGATTCCCCGGGCACGCAGATCTTGCAGCTGGCCAACGCAGTTTGGGTTCATGGGAACGATGAGAATACCCGCGACATTGCGGGATTTCATCATCGCCAACTCCCGGGCCTCGCTATCCAGGTCCCGCTCCGAAGCTATCAGAAGTGCCATGTACCCCTGTTTTGCGGCTTCTTGTTGTACCGCATGGGCGCATATGGAAAAGAAAGTGTCGGCCAGGTCGGGCACAATGAGTCCGATGGTTCGTGCTGCCTGGCCCTTGAGCATGCGGGCCGCTTCGTTGGGTTCGTAGCCGAGCTTCCGAATCGCAGCGCGGACCCGGGCAGCGGTCCGAGCACTTACTAGCTTGCTGCCATTCACGACGCGCGAGACGGTCATGGCACCTACGCCACACTCCCGGGCTACATCCGCGATGGTCGGACTACCGGAGCGTCTCCTCGCCATTTCTCTCCTTTGAGCGCACCTGGAACGGCGCTTCAGCCACGCTGCCGATATCGGCTGCACGATTTTCGTCACAAGCGTTTCGCGCCGCCGCCAAGCATTTCGCAGTATACCGAAGAGAAGTTTTGACAGCCGCAGTTGTTCCCAACGGGACCGCTGTCGTAACCCGGCCCTACGGTAGGCAGCCGTGATCGAGTTCAATCCTGCGGGCGGCGTCGCCCTGCAGTAAATTGCAATTCCACATAGCGCCCGCAGGCGCCAATTGGACCCCAAGGAGAAGGATGATGCAGTGATTAGAATCACGGCGGGGCAATTATTTCTTCGCCCGCCGCCGATATGAGGTAACGTTACCAATCCAATAAAATAACGTTTTTTTGATTGACAACGTTCGCGGTTTGGGGGTAAGAAGGTGAGTCGCTACTAGTTTCGTACTACGACGTACGTCAAACCGTGACCGTTTAAGAGGGAAGGTTCGCGGAGCTGTTGCGATTTGCCCCTGCACTTCTCAGCCTTCTGCGCAGCTGACCCATTGGAGGCACTTCTGATGACATCCTTAAATGCTGGATTCTCGACTAGAGCGGGCCGCGTTGCCTGGCTCTTAGCTGCCACCTTATTGTTCTCAATCATATTTGTTCTAGTGTCGGCGTCATCGGCCCAATCCATTTTCGCCAACCTGTCGGGCACCGTCACCGACACTAGCGGCGCGGTCGTCTCCGGCGCGAAGGTGACGATCCAAAACGCCAGCACCAAAGTGGCTCGACTACTGACCACGAACAGTGCCGGATATTTCTCTGCCACCCAGCTCCCTACCGGTACTTACAACGTAATTACCGAAGCCAAAGGGTTCGAAAAATATCAGGCTACCGGAATCGTTTTGAACAGTTCTGATGACAAGACGTTAAACATCGGCCTAAAGGTGGGAGCCGAAACCGAAACGATCGAGGTAAGCGCCACAGCTGGCGAGGTCGCGATTACCGACAGTGGCGAGAAGTCTGATCTGATTTCGGCCAAGGAATTGAATGATCTGTCGCTGGTTGGCCGCAATGCGACTGAGTACCTGAAAATCCTGCCTGGCGCAGCTCTGAGTGCTAACGGCGGGGTCAACAAGCTGGCGTACAGTGGCGAAGTGGTCGGGATCAACGGTTTTGCAGTCAACAATCAAGCTGGTGGATTGTCCGGTGTGAGCGTAAACGGCCAAACCGGACAGGGAATCGCTATCACTCAGGACGGCCAGAATGTTTTCGATCCAGGCGCTGCCGGCGCGGCTACACCTGTGAATCCCAACCCTGACATGATTTCGGAAGTCAAGGTGCTGACCTCGAATTTCTCAGCCGAGAACATGAAAGGCCCGATCGTGGTTAATACTGTTACTCGGGCTGGCGGTAATTCCTTTCATGGCGATGCTCACTTTTACGCGCGCAACTCCGCCATGAATGCCGAGGATGCCTTTAACAAGGGCATCGAGTCCGATCCCAGCAATGGCTTCACGCCGGGGCAATTGAAAGGACCGAGCGCTTATTACTATCCTGGCTTCGCCATTGGTGGGCCGGTGCTGATTCCGGGAACGGGGATCAATAAGTCTCGGAAGAAGCTGTTCTTTTTCGATTCTTACGAGAACTATCATCAAAAGATTGATGGGGGGATCAATCGTGCATTTGTCCCGACTGCCGCAATGTTGAATGGCGACTTCAGCACCCTAAGCCAAAGCGCGTATAAATCAGTCGGGCGCTTTGCGATGAATACCGTCCCGGTTCAACCGGCGAAGGGAAAGTATTTTGGATTCGATGATCGGGCTGCGAATGGCTGTTCAATCTCAGGGGGCATTCTCTCGTCTCAATGTATTGACCCGAATGCTCTGCTCCTGATGAAGGATTACATCCCGGCGCCCACCAGCGCGGCTCCCGACGCGAACGGCTATAACTACGTTTCGGTAGTCACCGAACAACAGAACTCCTGGCAGAACGTTGTCCGAGGCGACCTTAACATCACCGATAACACCAAGCTGTATGTAAGCTGGAGTCGCCAGCGCGAAACCGCGAACATGCCCCTGGGCTTATGGAATAACCCTGGGGACTGGGTCGTGCCCGCTCCCAGCGCTACGATTGGCGCTAACGGATCTGATTTTACGGCCGTCAACTTCGTGCACGTCTTTTCGCCGACGTTGACCACCGAGGCGCGCTTCGGTTACACCAAGATTAACTTTCCGAGCACCCCGGCAAGTCCGAGCAAGCTCCTGCGCAAGGACATGAATCTCCCGCTTAAGGGAGTGTTCAACAACCCCGACGCGCCGGCGATTCTTAGCTGGAGTCAAAGCATTCCCGGTCTGGGTGATGTAGGTCACGATTATCACCCGACGATGATTGCTCTGAAGGGTATTCCTAGCGCCGCCGCTGATGTCACAAAAGTGTGGAATACCCACACGATGAAATATGGCTTCTACTATGAACACACCTATAACAAGCAGGACAACTGGGGCCAGTTCATGGGGGTACTCACCTATGATCCATGGAACGGCATAAGCGGTAACAACTACGCGGATATGCTCATGGGCATTGGCAATGACGGCTACTTCGAGCAGGCTCTGCCTCCGCCGACCAACCTGGCCCAGAACGTTTCGTCATTTTATGCTCAGGATCACTGGAGATTGACCCGCCGCATCAGTGTCGACTACGGAATGCGTTTCGAGCATTACGCCAAGCCGTACGCGGATAATCCGTGGGGAATCGCAGTGTTTAATCCAGCCGCGTACGCCGCCGGCACGCAGGATTCCGGCATAGCGTGGCACAGCATTGACAACAGCATACCTCTCTCGGGCACGACCAGCCGCTTGTTCTTCTTCTCGCCACGGGTGGGAGCAGCCATTGACGTGTTCGGGACGGGTAAGACAGTCATCCGAGGTGGCTGGGGCAGGTTCCGCGCCTATGACTCCGTCCAGAGCAACTCTTATACTGGGCCGGCACAAACAGCGCAGGGTTCCGCAGGATGGTCGTGCGGATTCAACGTCCAGAACTGCGCTACATGGGAGATGCTTGACACGCACGCCTCCACCAATTGCACCGCGACCGCGGTGGGAACTGCTCCCGCGAACTGCGCACCAGCTGTCATATTTGGACAAAAAGCAAATTTCACGGGCTCCAGTTTCAGCACGATGAATCCCAGGAACGACGAGCAGCCGCTTGTCACCAGTTACAGCTTGACGATTAACCAGCAACTGCCCAGTAGGTTTAGGCTTGAGCTTTCCTACGTGGGTAACCATACCGACTTCATGCAGGGAACAGTCAACATCAATCCCGTGCCCCTAGGCACTCTAAACGCCCCGGGATTCACCTGTAAGCAAGGATCCGGACCGTCAGACGGATTCTGTCAGCAGGCCTATCGTCCGTTCTCGAATTATCAAAACATCACGCAAAGCGTTACTGCCGGAAAAGCGCAGTATGACGCATTGCAAACCAGCTTGACCCGCAGCGTAGGCTTGCTGACGTTGCAGGCAAATTACACGTGGGCCAAAGCCCTTGGCGATGGCATTGCAGTTAACAATGGCGGTCTGAGCGGCGCTCTGCCAGATTGGGGTGTGCGCGAATACTGGTCCGTTCTGCCGCTGGATCGGGCACACGTGTTCAGCGCGGCTTACGTTCTTAATTTGCCGAAGGTTCATGGCGGCAACTCACTCCTGCGCGGCGTTGCCAATGGCTGGCAGATTTCAGGCATCACGCAAGTCGAGAGTGGCGGACAAGTGACCGCCGCTGGCGGCGGTGCTGGCGGCAATTCGGGAGCGACCAGCCTCAATTTTGGGTTGACAGGAACTGCCGGATCAGTTGCATTATTGGGTACACCCGATGTCAACCTTTACACAAACATCACCTGCAATCCAACCCAAGGCTTGAACAAGAATCAATTCGTTAACCCGAATTGCTTCTCTTTGCCGGGGCCCGGACAAATCGGCAACGGCCGCATTCCTTACATGGCCGGTCCGATGTTCTGGAACAGCGATCTGACATTGTTGAAGAGCATCAAAATCACGGAGCATCAGAATGTTGAATTCCGGATTGCTGCCTTCAATTTCCTGAACCATGACTTGCTGTCATTTAACAACGGTGACAACAACCTGAAAATGGCCTTCTCCAATGGCGTTTTGACCAATGCCACGGATACGGCGCATGCGTGTCCGGGAATAAACTGCCAGGCATTCGGTTATGCCAATTACCACTACGGACACCGGATCCTGGAGATGGGTGTCAAATACTCGTTCTAAGACCGTTACGAATGGGGGTGGCTCTCGCGAGCCACCCCCATGTATTCTTGCTGCATGCTGCGGGTGTTCTCGCTCCTGGCTTTATTCCTCGCCGTTAACCCGGTCCTCTCAGCAATTCCGTCAAAAAGCTTTGAGCAACTCTCCAGAGAGGCGGACGCCGCTCGCCAGGCGGAACGCCTGAATGACGCCATCACTCTGTATCGAGCAGGCGTACAACTTCGGCCTGGCTGGGGCGAGGGCTGGTGGGCTCTGGGAACCTTGCTTTACGATCAGGATCGCTTTCCGGAAGCGGAGAACGCGTTCCGCCGCTTTGTTGCGGTCACGCCGGCGCCGGGTTCAGCTGATGCTTTCCTGGGGCTTTGCGAATACGAGACCCAAGAATACGACCGCGCTCTGCGTCACTTTCGCCTCTGGGCGCGGAATGGGTGGACCGGAACGGCGCAGCTGATTGACGTGTCGGTCTTCCATTTTGCCCTGCTTCTGACGCACGAAGGTCGATTTGTCGAGGCGCTGTATCTTTTGTCCACAGAGGCCTCAAAAGTGGGGAATACTCCGGCGATATCTGAGGCAATGGGGCTAGCCTCTCTGCGGATGCGGAGCCTCCCCGAGGATTATCCGCCGGAACGGCGCGAACTGGTCTGGCTCGCCGGACAGGCTGCTTTTTATGCGGCGGAGTTGCAGCACGATCTTGCACGCGCTGATGAATATGCAACCCGCATGGAGTCGCGGTACAACGAGACGGCGGATGTGCACTATTTCCGCGGCACCCTATTTACCTTCGAAAACAAGAGCAACGAAGCAGAGCGCGAATTTCGCGAGGAACTTCGCGTTTCTCCCACGCACGTTCCGGCGATGCTCGGAGTCGTCAATATCGCCCTCGACGGTAATCGTTTGACTGAGGCTGCTTCGCTCGCCAAGCGCGCGACCGAGATTGAGCCGAACAACCCCGAGGCCCATCATCTCTGGGGCCGCGTTCTGATGGCGACCGGCAAGTTCCAGGAGAGCGCGCAGGAGTTGCGACGCGCTAAACAACTGGCTCCTGACGGCGCTATGATTCGCAGCCACCTGGCGATGGTGTACAGCAGGCTAGGTCGAACCCAGGAAGCGAAAGCGGAGGCGGATGCCTTCCTCACCTTGAAAGCAAAGCAAGGTGTCCTCGCTCCGCCAGAAGAGAAGACGCGGCATGATGTGAAGCGGTCGGGAGAGGCGAAATGATCGCGGTTGGCTTTTTAGCGCTGTCATTGGTGGTAGCTTTGAGCGAAGGGCCACCTGCGGAAGCTGGCACACAGACCTCCGCAACTTCCCGAGCCACCTTTCAACAACTGTCGCGGGATGCGGATCTGGCGCGCGAGGAGAACCGCCAGGATGCAATCCAACTCTACCAGCGAGCGCTGGCTCTCAAGCCGGAGTGGCCAGAAGGGTTGTGGTATTCGGGAACTCTCCTTTACGAGGAAGAGCGTTATTCCGAATCTCGAGACACTCTGCGGCGCTTCGTAGCCCTGCAACCCGACGCGGGCCCTGGCTGGGCTTTGCTCGGTTTGAGCGAATTCCAGACCCGACAGTACCCGCGCGCACTGGATCATCTTCAGCGAGCCATGGCCCTGGGCCTGGGCGAGCGGAAGGAGATGGCACATTCAGTTTTCTACTTCGTTGCGGCACTCCTCACCAGGCTTGAGCGTTACGACGATAGTATGGACATGTTGGTCCGTATCATTGCTCAAGATGAGAATCCTGCATTGCTGGTCGAGCCCGCAGGTCTGGCAGGGCTCAGAATGCCATTTGTTCCAGGAGAGATTCCTGCCGATCGGCGCGACCTGGTGCGGCTGGCGGGTGAAGCTGTTGTCGCGCTGCAAACGCAGCATTATGAGGATGCTGACGCGGCATTCAAGAAGTTGCGGGCCGCGTATCCGGACGAACCCGGGGTCCACTTTCTGTACGGAGCTTATCTCATGCCGCTGCACCCCGACGACGGAATTCGCGAGTTGAAGCGCGAGCTGGAGATTTCTCCGTCCCACGTTCTGGCAAGAGTCCGCTTGGCGGGGGCTTACCTGGAGCAACAGAATATTGACGAGGCTATCCGCCTGTCGCAGGAGGCCGTAAAGCTGGATACGAAACGGGCCTCAGCACATATGCTGTTGGGAGAGGCGTTTGTGGCCTCGGGGCGCCTTCCGGAGGGCATCAAAGAATTGGAGAGTGCCCGCGATGCTGACCCACAAACCTTGCGAATACACTGGGACCTGCTTCGCGCTTACACCGCGGTCGGGCGGGGCGACGATGCGAAACATGAAAAGGAGGAGATCGAAAAACTTACTCACCCGGCATCAGACAGCGGTCCAGCCCACCATGAAGAATCCTCCACAGCAGCGCCCATTCAATAGGATTCTCGCCCTGGTTCTATGCGGCGTGGGGACACTTCTGTCGACGCGAGCGCTACCTCAAGGACTAGCAGCTTCCCCTATTCATTTCTCGTTTCGCGCCATCCCATTTTCTCTCGACAGCTGCGAAACTCCGCAGCGACATGCGCCTGAAACGATGGCGGGAGGGGTCGCCGTATTCGATTACGACCGCGACGGCAACCCTGACATTTTCTTCGCGAATGGGGCGGACATTTCAACGCTGAAAAAGGATGCCCCGAAATACTGGGACCGCCTCTATCACAACAACGGAGACGGAACCTTCACCGACGTCACAGAAAAGGCAGGACTCAAAGGCACTGGGTATGACGTAGGCGTGGCGATCGGAGATTATGACAATGATGGATATGAAGACATCTTCGTCGCCGGAGTATATCGAAACACTCTCTATCACAATAATGGAGACGGGACTTTTACGGATGTGACCGAGAAAGCTGGACTGGCGCAGCCGGATAAGCAATATGGCCCCCTGTGGTCCGTGGGCGCAGCCTGGGTGGACGTGAATAACGACGGCCTGCTCGACCTATTCGTGGTCAACTATATGAGCTGGGACGGAACCAAGGAACCGGACTGCAAATTTGAAGGCAAACCTGAATACTGTCATCCTAAGTTCTACAAGGAACTCCCCAATCAATTGTTTCGAAATAAAGGAGACGGGACCTTCGTTGACATATCCGAACAGGCCGGAATTCGCGCACACCCCGGAAAGGGCATGGGCGCGGCCATCGCCGACTACGATGGTGATGGCCTGCCTGACATTTTTGTCTCGAATGACAAGCTATTCAATTTCTTGTTCCACAACAAGGGTAACAATCGATTCGACGAGGTTGCGTTTGAGGCGGGCGTAGCCTTGCCCGAGCATGGGAACCTGATCTCAGGCATGGGCACGGACTTTCGGGACCTGAACAATGATGGGTATCCCGATATCGCAATCGCCGCTTTGCAGAACGAAACGTTTCCTGTCTATCAAAACGATGGCAAAGGTCATTTCAACGAGATTACAGCACGTAGCGGCATGACGGCCCTGAGCAATCCCATGTCGGGCTACAGCGTCAACATCGCAGATTTCGACAATGACGGCTGGAAGGACATATTCATCAGCCGGGGAGACGTGGCGTCCCCCAACATGCGCAGTCGCGTTCAAGTGGATCAGCCAAACACTGTATTCCGGAATCTTGGTGACGGGAAACTGCGCGCGCTCACGGCCGAAGCCGGTTTCACCGATCAACCGCCGCGCCGCCACCGCGGTGCTGCCACAGGCGATTTCAATCACGACGGCAAAGTCGATCTTGTCGTAACTGCGCTAAGTGCTCCCGCAGAGATCTGGATGAACGACAGTCCAGCCAACAACCACTGGCTGGAGTTTTCGCTTCAGGGCACGAAAAGCAATCGTGATGGGATCGGGACCCGGATCAAGGTGACAGCAGGCGGGCTGATTCAGTTTAACCACATGACGACGGCGTCTGGCTACGCCTCTTCCAGCGCAGGCCCGGTTCATTTTGGCTTGGGCACGGCGAAAGTGGCGGATGAAGTAGAGATCCTGTGGCCGTCGGGTAGGCGGCAAGTGCTCAAGGATGTTGCCGGGGATCGCATCGTATCAGTCAAAGAACCGGAATAGGCCTACGGTTCGGGCTGCGGACCATTGCTGCGCGCTTTTGCGTTAAGCGCAAGCACGATCTGCCGTTCACGCGCACTGTCCTCAGGACGGTTCATCCGCGCGTACAAGGACGCGAGTTGGAGGTGCACCTCAAGGAATTCCGGCCATTCCCGCTCCAGCGGTTCAAGTTGTTTTCTGGCCTCCTCCAAGTGGCCCATTGCCGCTTCTACGGCGCCCACTTGAAATCGCGCCGCCGCAGAATCGGGACGCAATGTCAACGCGCGGTTGAGATATGGCTCGGCACCAGCATTGTCGCCATCGTGCCGCAGAATTCCACCCAAATGGATATTCGCGTCAAAGTCGTTCGGATCGGCTTCCAAGGCGCGATGGAATGCCGTCTTGGCGCGTTCGTTGTCCCCAGCCTTGAGCAAGGCTCGTCCTAGGAGCGTCGAGCCCCCCGGCAGGTTTGGATTCAGGTCGAGTGCTTTCCCGATCGTGACCACGGCTGTGTCGTATTTTCTGAAGGCATATTGAGAGGCACCGGTGAGCAGCGTCGCCTCTGCAGAGTTCCCGTTCTTCAAAATCTGATCAATTACAACCGCGCCCTTGTCTGTTTGACCGTCTTGGATAAGGGCAGTTCCGAACGCATACTCGATGGCTTCATCGTGTGGATGAGCCTTGTACTCCGGTTCCAGGAGTCGCGTTGCGTCGCTGTATCGGCCGAGTCGCAAGTAGCAATCGGCCAGCAGGTACAGGGCCTGCCGATTTTCCGGATCTTGCTTGTGTACGCTTTCAAACTCAGTGCTGGCCTTGGCGAAGTCTGCCTCTTTGTACCAGGCAAGGCCAAGATTCAGAAGCACAATGCCATTCTTCGGATCTCGCTTCAACGCTTCGCGGTACTGACGAATGGCGTTCTCGTAACGCCCTTCTTGCGCGAGGGCCACTCCTAAGTTTGTTCGAGCCTGGAGCGACTCGGGGTTTCTCCGTAGCAATTCCTCATACAGCCTGATCGCGCCCTCCACATCGCCGCGGTCGTAGGCGGCTACCGCCTGGTTGTAGAGAGCCTCGAGACTTGGTGCTTGGGCAATGAGAAGAATCGGGCCAAGCAGAACGAAGGGAAGAAGAAACCGTAGGTGCTTGGAGAGTCGGTAGCGGTTGGCCGTCCAGCGAGCGGTCTGTTGCATTCGCCTCATGCATCCTGACTCATGAGAAATTCGAACACGGCTGCACTCAAAATAATCAAGTATAGTATGGCATGAATTGTGGGCGTAACTGACCGATGCGACCGCGCCTGAAAGTCGTTGCCTCCGTCTTGAAAGCGATGAGGCACAGCGCTGTTTGGGCTCTTCCGATTCTTCTGGTAACCAGTTTTTTTGCCCACGCCGATTTGTCTTCGTTGGCCGCGGAGCATCCGGACTCGAACTCCGGCTCTCCTGATGGAGAGCCCCAATCCGCCGGGGGTCCTTCGACTCCGTTGATAAAGTTTCGCGACATTGCCTCCAAAGCAGGTTTGACGACGACGCCCAATTCGTCCTCGGAGCGGCACTACATCGTCGAGACCATGGGTGGTGGCGGAGTTGGTCTATTTGATTGCGACAACGACGGCAGACTCGACATTGTTGTGGTGAACGACTCCACGATCGAGCAATATCTCCACGGCGGTGATTTGATGGTCACCCTCTACCACCAGGACGGGCCCCCCGGGGAATTGCACTTTACCGACGTAACCAAAAACTCCGGCTTGACCGCCCGTGGCTGGGGAATGTCAGTTGCCGTCGGCGATTATGACAATGACGGCTTGCCGGATCTCTACGTGGCGGGGTACGGGCACAACGTCCTATATCACAACCTCGGTGGCTGCCGTTTCGAGGATGTCACCGCGAAGGCGGGGGTTGCAGGAGGCGGGTTTAGTACTGGTGCAGCCTGGGCTGACTATGACCGGGACGGGCACCTCGATCTGTTTGTCGCCCGCTATGTCCGCACCGATCTCCAGCATTTGCCCAAACCGGATCCTCACGCGGTTGGCTATCGATCTGTGATTCTCGAAATGCCCGATGAAATGGAGGGCGAGACCGACCTGCTGTTTCACAATCGCGGCGACGGGACATTTGAGGAAGTTTCGCAAAAAGCAGGCGTCAGCAACCCGGGCAAGCTTCATGGCATGGGCGTCATCTGGGGAGATTATGACAATGACGGGTGGCCGGATCTGTTTGTAACCAACGACGCAGGCCCGAATTTGCTTTTTCACAATAATCGGAATGGCACCTTTGAAGAAGTCGGCATTCTCTCTGGAACGGCACTCGGTCCGCACGGAGAGGTATTTGGCAATATGGCCGCGGACTTTGGCGATTTCGACCGCGACGGCAGGCTGGACCTCGTAGTCACTCGTTACAGCCGCCAACCAATCAGCCTGTATCGCAATTTAGGGAAGGATTTTGTTGACGTGGCTTCTCCAGCCAAGATCGCTCAACCCACCACCGCCCCGGTGAAGTGGGGAGTGGGGTTTGCGGACTTTGATAATGATGGATGGCCGGACATCCTGATTGCGAATGGAAATTTCTCATCCTTGATGGACAAGCTTGAGAATCAAGTTACGTATCGGGAACCCATGCAACTGTTCCGCAACTTGGGAGATCGCACGTTTGCGGACATTTCTGAGAGTTCCGGTTTCAACGACGGGCCCTTGCAGTCGCGCCGAGGAACAGCCCTTGGAGATGTGAACAATGATGGAAGTCTCGATGTAGTCGTCTTCAACGCTGCCAGCGCACCGTCCCTGTTCATGAATGAAACTCGTAGTTCCAACCACTGGGTTCTGTTTCGGCTGCTGGGAACCAAGAGCAACCGCTCGGCAATTGGAGCGCGAGCGAGTGTGCAAACCTCGACCATGACTCAAATTGACGAGGTGCGGGGTGGAGGCAGCTACAATTCGTCGAACGATCTGCGCCTGCACTTTGGCTTGGGAAGCGAATCGAACATCAGCAAAGTCGAAATCTCCTGGCCGAGTGGAGCGAAGCAAGAATTTCACGATATTCGGGCTAATGAGATTTATGAGATTGAAGAAAGCCATGGAATTCGCGCCGTTGGCTCGCGCATCAATCTTCAGTGACCACCCAAATCTCTAAAGAATGCTCGGTGATTTCAGCTAGACGGTTTCAAATGAGATCAGTCTGTTCGCGATCACTAGCTTTGCTCCGCGTCGCCGCAAGCATAGCGGCCTTCGCTCTGTTAGCTCCAACACAAGTTGCGCCGCATTCCGCCTCGGGTCAAGTGCCGAGCGGTGTCGCGCCAACTGTCAGGTTTACAGCACAATGGATTTCGCATCCCACCGCGCCCCAGCGAGAGCCGAGTGTGTTTCATTTTCGTAAAGTCATCCAACTCGCAGAGGGTCGGGAACGCTTCGTCGTGCATGTTACCGCCGATAATCGCTTCATCTTGTTCGTCAACGGCACGCGAGTGGGGGATGGCCCGGCGCGCGGCGACCTGATGCATTGGCGCTATGAAACATTCGATTTGGCGCCTTTCTTGCACCAAGGACAGAACGTTGTTGCGGCGACCGTCTGGCAGTTCGGTATATACGCTCCGCTGGCTCAAATCTCTGATCGTTTGGCCTTCTTGGTACAGGGAAACACGTCCGAAGAAACTGTCGTTAACACGGATGCCACTTGGCAGGTAGAACAGGATGCGGGGCGTGCACCCAAGCGCCCGTTGCCGGAAGGCATGTGGCAGTACTGGGCCGCAGGCCCCGGAGAATTCCTTGACGGCAACATCTACGACTGGAACTGGAAAGAGGCGGTGATTGGGCCAAACTCTCACTGGGTCTCTGCTGCTCCGGCGATTCGCGAGACTATTTATCCCGAAGGCAGTGCACCCGCTACAGGATTGCAGGACTCGCCCGTGCGCTGGCGACTTATTCCTGATCTTCTGCCTCCTATGGAGTACAGAGAGGTTGGCAGCGGAACCGTCGTCCGAACAAACTTCGAGGCGGCCAAGTCCTTCCCCGCCAGCCCGGTCCTCATTCCTCCGCATACTAGCGCGACGATCCTGACCGATTACGGGACCGTAGTTTCGGCATATCCAGAACTTACGGTTAGCGGCGGTAAGGGTACTCGGATGGAGGTCGCTTTTACAGAAGCACTTTACGACTCGAACAACAGGCGTGGAAACCGTAACGAGATTATTGATCGCATGGTAAGCGGTCTGACTGATGAGTTTATTCCCGATGGCGGTGAGCAGAGGATTCTTGCGCCGCTGTGGTGGCGCACTTGGCGCTACCTGGAGATCAGAGTTACGACGGGGGATGAACCACTACGTCTAGAGCGGTTGCGCACGTTTTACACCGCGTACCCCTTCCAAGAGCGCGGCATGTTTCAATCAAGCGATCCCGAACTGTCTCGCATACAAGAAATCTGCTGGCGCACCGCGCGCCTCGACGCACATGAAACCTACATGGATACTGCGGTCTGGGAGCAATTGCAATACATTGGCGATACCCGACTACAGGCCCTGATTTCTTACGTGGTTGCCGGCGACGATCGCCTCGCAAGACAGGCACTGCGAGCTTTCGATGATTCGCGTGTGCCGGAAGGTATCACGCAGAGCCGCTACCCGTCTTCTCTGGTGCAATACATACCACCATTTTCTTTGCTATACATCGACATGCTTCACGATTACTGGATGTATCGTCCGGATCCTGCTTTCGTCAGCACTCTGCTGCCCGGAACTCGACCTTTGCTCGCATGGTTTCTCGCGCACCAGCGTCCGGACGGGATGCTATCTTCCCTGCCAGGCTGGACGTTTATTGATACACCCGAAGGTGTAGAACACTTTCCGCCTGAGGATTCAGAGGGGCGTTCGTCGATTGTCACGCTACAGATGATCGGCGCGCTGCAGGCGGCCGCCGAACTTGAACAGGATTTAGGCGACCCTGAACTGGGGGAGCGTTATCGACAACGGGCAAAGAGCGCGGCGCTTGGAGTCTACAAACTGTGCTGGAACCTGAAAGTAGGTTTGCTCGCAGATACGCCGGCGCAGGATTCCTACAGCCAACATGCGAATCTCACGGCAGTTCTGACTGATGTAGTACCAAAGCGCGACCAGGTCGCGGTAATGCGCAAGCTTCTCGGCACGAGTGTAGGAACCACCGGAAAGAACTTGCCAAAACTTGCTCCGGTGAGCCTCTTCTATCAGTTCTATCTTGCGCGAGCTCTTGAGCATGTCGGCATGGGCGAATATTACGGTAATCTGCTGCAGCCATGGCGCAAGATGCTGGAGATGGGGCTTACAACCACCCCGGAATATCCTGATCCATCACGCTCCGATACTCATGCCTGGAGCGCGCATCCCGCCTACGACCTGCTCACCGTAGTCGCAGGCATACGGCCCGGATCGCCGGGTTTCGCGACAGTGCTAATCCAACCCAGCCTGGGCAAACTGGACTGGGTCGAAGCTTCGATGCCCCATCCCAAGGGAATGGTACTGACCAGCTATCGGAAGAGGGCAGGTGTTACGGATGCCTCCGTGACCTTGCCCGATTCGGTTTCAGGAACTCTGGTGTGGAAGGGGAAGTCCTACCCCCTTCATACTGGCGAACAGGATTTCAAGTTGCCTTGAGTATTTGGGGTTTCCCCGCGCGACACGCGAAGACTTCGGATAGGGGTCCATTACGTTAAGGCACGGGACCTCTTATGGACTCTTAGCGTAAGGGATGTGTGCCGGATGCTGGCGCGCAAGCGCGAGTGGAAGAGTCTGAGTCTTGCGTCAAGTCTTCTTCACCTTTGCGGGAAGAGCCAGCGGGGGATGGGTTCCGCGATTACTCTTTATCCAGATATTCGCCGGGAACGTCGTCTTCCGGCACCTCGTGCGTGCGAACTTCCTTTTCTTCGGCATCCCCAGCGCTCTGCACGCCAGCGACGACGTCGGCCTCGAACGCGTTCCCTTCCTCCATTAATTCCCCGACACTTTCGGAATCCGCGCCTTCGACGTTCGATAATCCCTGCAAATCTCCCGATTGCCGCGCCGATCGCGTTCTTACTGACTGGGACGCAAATCCTTCCGAATCCACCCTTTGTTTTCTTCCGATAGTACGTTTACGGGCAGAGCCCGTCTCCTTGGCAACGACATTCTTCTGGCGGGGCGCCTTCGTTTTAACTACAGCCTTCTTCAAAGCAGACATGTTTTTGGCCGCTTTCTTCGCCCGAGACCCGCTCTTTGTTGCCACGTTCTTGCTAACTGCAGTCTTGCTTGGCTTCGAGTGTCTCTTGTTCGTTTTCTTCTTAGCGGCCATGAGCTTACTCTATCACCGCTCCCAAAACGGAGTCGAGCGCATCGCAGTTTTTCGCTGAAAGCGGCGCTAGCACTTCGATGAGAAGCAACCCAGAAACAATAAATCTTCCGGGTCTCAATTTCGGTGATCTCCCGCTCATCATGGAGCTAGCGAAATACTTGCGTAGTCTTCATGCAGGGACTCTCTGTGATGATCAAGGTCCTGTTTTTGTCCTGCGACGTTGCTTCTCAGCGCGTCATAAGCGAACCGTTTTTCGGCGAAGCGGCATCCCCCGCCCAGGAGCGCAATAAATAATGGGTGCGGATTCTGAGTGCTCTCTCCCAGCGCCTTCTTAATAGGGATACATTTTGGCTGAGGTTTGCCTTCCACAAAGGTGTCGGGCCTTGAGGGCCACCAGCTCAGGATCCTGCACCAGGATCAGCAGGGTCTCTAAGACTTCGGGGAATGCGGAATTAGCTCCTGGTGTCCCGCAGAAGCAGGCGCTCGTCGGGATCGACTCGGTAGGGCTGAACGCGCGTAGAAGCGCTGTCTTTCCTTCGACATAGACGATCTAAGGAACTCCTGAGAACTTTTTGAGCCGTTCTTGAGGACTTTGAGGCCCTCCCCGGCACAGGATGCACCGCGTGGGGCAGCGCACCGCATACAAGTTGGCCAGCACTTTAGGAGATTAACCGACGTCCGGGGCAAAGGCAGCGACTATGAAAAGAAAGGTCGAAATCACCATCCAGACCGAACAGCTCGTCGTAGTCCGCGGGGTCCGATCCGGTCGGGAGTGGTGCCTTCAATGCGAATGCGAGACCGACATGGTCAACCTGCAAACCGTCGGTATTTTGACCGGGGGTGACCACGCCACTGCTCAGGCGCGGATCCGGTCGGGCGCTTGGGACCTTTCGGCAGCAGCGGACGGAGCGCTGCGAGTCTGTCTGGCCGCACTGCTGTCCGGTGTCGGCGGAAATCTCCCGCCGCGTCTGGAGCCTAAGAAATGATGATTTACACAATGCCGAATTCAAACGCAAACGCGAGGAAAGCCATGAAGCACTATCGAGCCTCGATCATTTTTATGTCAGTTTTCCTGTCCAGCATTCTCGGAGCGCAGGCACAACAAGCCGCGCCCCAGGCCTCCGTCCAGACCGCAACGGTGCCGCATCTGGTGAAGTTTGGCGGCAACGTGAAAGACGCCAGTGGTAAATCGCTTACGGGCAGCGTCGGCCTGACCTTTGCTCTGTACAAGGATGATCAGGGCGGAGCTCCCCTCTGGATCGAGACGCAAAGCGTGCCCCTCGATTTCACCGGGCACTACTCCGTTATGCTGGGCGCAACCAAGCCTGATGGCCTGCCCACCGATCTGTTTAGTTCTGGGGAGGCGCGTTGGCTGGGCGTGCAACCCGAAGGACAAGCCGAACAGCCCCGCGTTTTGCTGCTAAGTGTGCCGTACGCACTGAAGGCCGGGGATGCGGAAACTTTGGGGGGATTGCCGCCCTCGGCTTTTGTTCAAGCGAGCCATCCCGGTGGCCAGACCAACGCGCCCGCAATCGCCAGTGCAAGCGCCGCGGCAGCGTCTACCGTGCAGGGCAGCGGCACTCTGAACTTCCTGCCGATCTGGACTGGTACTACCACCATCGGCAATTCCACGCTGTTCGAGAAGAGCGGCAGGCTGGGCATCGGCACCACCACGCCTGCCACAACACTCGACGTGAAGGGCAACGCGACCATCCGCGGCAATGCCAGCATTACCGGGACGCTGTCGGCTTCCACTTCCCTGAGCGCACCCAGCGCTGGCTTCATCGGCAGCAACGCTTCGCAGATCCTCAGCGTAAAGCAGACCGGCACCGGAGTGGGCCTTGTGGTCACGACCGCCGCGACGGCCAGTTCGCAGAACGCAATCAGCGGCACGGCGACCTCGACCACCGGCCAGTCACGTGGCGTGGCCGGATATTCCGACAGTAATTTCGGCGTGGGCGTGCAAGGGTTCTCGGGGGATCTCGGAGTCGGGACCAGCACCGGCGTCTACGGCGCCTCGCTCAGTTCCGCGGGAACGGGAGTACTGGGGACGGGTTCGATCGGTGTGTCAGGCTCCGGGTTTGTGGTCGGCGGGCTGTTTCAGGCGAGTAACTCCGGACTCATTCTGGAAGGACTGAATTCGTCCGGAACGAGCGTTTTCTCCGTGGACAAACGAGGCACCCTCGCCACCGCCGGCAATGGCCTCGAAACCTTCATCGGCGATCCGGGTTGCGGCGGCGGTACGGCTGCCATCGGCTTTAGCAACTCCGGATTCCTTCCTTGTTCCAACTATGCCCTGCGCGGCGACAGCGGCGGCAACCTCTACATCAACAGCAGTTCAACCGGCTGGATGTTCTTCGACCACAACAATACCGGCTCGATGGCCCTCGACCCTTCTGGCAACTTGAGTGTCAACGGCAGCATAGGTGTCCAGGGTAACATCCACATCGGCGGCGGACTGGGTGTTCCGAGCATCGTTGCGACCTTCAATCAGTCCCCCTCCGGCCCGCCGGGACAGACCTACACACTCTACACGCCGTCCGTCGGCGGACTGTTCCGCGTGTCCCTCTACTGGGTATGCACCCAAGGCGGTAATAGCCAGGTCTTCCCCTCGCTGAGCATTTACTACACGTCGTACATCAACACCCAGCAGTACGAAAGCGTCACGTCCGCCGGGCCGTGTGCGGCAGCGGGCGGAGACGTAAACAGCACGGTCACGTTCTGGGCAGCGGCGAACAACCCCATTCAGGCGGTAGTGTACAACCCGCCCGAATCGACCCAACTGATTATCTCCATCGAGCAGCTGATGTAACGGGACAAGTCCCAAGGCCGGGTTGCCAAAGTAAAAGCAGAGCACTACCAAAAAAGAGGCGAGCTATGAAAAACATCCGACTCCATCTGATCCAGTTGTCAGTTCTCCTGGTCTGCATTCTGAGCGTGCAGGCGCAGCAGTCGCCACAGGCGTCCAATCAAACCTCCGCGATTCCACACCTGGTGAAGTTCAGCGGTAGTGTCAAAGACGCGAGTGGCAAAGCGCTAACCGGAGTCGTCGGCATCACCTTCGCTCTCTACAAAGAAGATCAGGGCGGATCTCCACTGTGGATCGAAACGCAGAACGCGAAACTGGATTCCAGTGGCCGCTATTCGGTCATGCTGGGGGCGACCAAGCCTGATGGCCTTCCTGCCGATCTGTTCATTTCGGGTGAAGCTCGCTGGCTGGGCGCGCAGCCTGAAGGACAACAAGAACAGGCGCGTGTTCTGTTGCTGAGTGTGCCGTACGCACTAAAGGCCGGGGACGCGGCAACCTTGGGGGGATTGCCGCCCTCGGCTTTTCTATTGGCGACTATACCTGCAACTTCGGCCGTGAGCGATACCCCCGCCAACCCTTCGCGTAATCCGCCAGCCAGCGCTATCAGTGGTTCGGGCACGGCGAACTACGTTCCTCTCTGGACTTCCGGTTCAAACATCGGCAACTCCATAGTGTTTCAGTCGGGCACTGGCTCGTCGGCGAAGCTGGGTCTCAATCTCACGTCACCGGCGGCAACTCTCGACGTGAATGGTAGCGTGCTGGCCCGCGGGCCCCTGCAGTTACACAGCTTGGGGACTGCGACGGCCACTTCCGGATTCAACTCGAATCCTTACTTGCAGACCGCATCGTCGTTCAGCAGCAGCAGCGGCAAGGCGATCAGCCAGAACTTCCAGTGGCAGGCCGAGGCGAGCGGAAACAATACGTCATCAGCTTCGGGCACGTTGAATCTGCTGTTTGGCGCCAACACCACGCCGACCGAGACTGGACTGAAGATCAGCAACAAGGGCCTCGTCACTTTCGCGCCCGGGCAGACTTTTCCAGGAACAGGGTCCGGTACGGCAACGAGTGTCGGGCTGCGCGCGTCCTCCACCGATTTCGCAGTGAGCGGCTCACCGGTGACCAGCGCAGGCACGCTGAGTATCGGTTGGACAGTTCCGCCCACCAGCACGGATACAGCGAATACCATCGTCAGGCGCGACACTTCGGGCAACTTCGCAGGGAACACGATTACGGCAGGCGATTTTTTCGGTGGCGCCGTGAACACAACGACCGCTAACTTCACCAACCTGACTGCCGCTTCCGTTACCGCCACCAACGCCTCGATCTCGAACTCGCTCTATATGAATACGGCGATCAACTCGCCGCTCTTCGTGACCAGCAACACCGGGGGCGCTACCGTGATCGAGGGTTCCGCAGCCTCAACCACTGGGCCCGCATGGGGCGTTGAGGGCATTACGGCGAGCAATAGCTCCAACGCTTTTGGCGTCTATGGATTTGCCACCTCCTCGGCTGGAAGTCCAAAAGGCGTTTACGGTGCGGCTGCAGGCATCAATGCTATTGGCGTCTTCGGACAAAACGGTTCCCTAAGCTCGACCGGTGCGACCATTTCAGCGATTGGCCTCGGCGCTTGGGGTGACGGAGGCTCTGGCGGTGGATGGGGCGTGATCGGCACCGCCGATGACGGCTACGCGGGCTCATTCACCAACAACACTCAATACTATGTTTCATTAGTGGCCGAAAACAACAACGCATCGGGAGCTCCGTTTCTAGCGGGCAACAATGCGAACGGGACGTATTGCCTGGTCGATCAAAGCGGCAACCTCAGCTGCACCGGGACTAAGAACGCTGTGGTCCCAATTGACGGCGGCAAGCGCAAAGTGGCGATGTCGGCCATCGAGTCGCCCCAGAACTGGTTCGAGGATGCCGGCGCCGCCGATCTGGTAAACGGCTCGGCCGTCGTCGCGCTCGATCCCGACTTTATTCAGACGGTCAACACCGAGCAGGAATACATGGTGCTCCCGGTCCCGAACGGAGACTGCAAGGGGCTCTACGTGAGCCACCAGACACCGACCTCGTTCGAAGTCCACGAACTGAGCGGCGGTACCTCCAACGTTCGTTTCTACTATCGCATCATGGCGCTGCGAAAGAAGTACGAGAATGTCCGCTTCGCAGACCACACCAACGACCCCGATCCGAAAAAGATGATGCTCGATCGCATGCGGGCGGCCAACCTGGGAGCCGACCCCGCGCCGGCTAATGCAGCGCAGACCATGCCGCCGTTCAAGCTCGGTTCCGGTCTGGTGAATGGCGTCGCTCCGCGATTGCGGACGGAACATTGACAGTCTGGCTGGCCGGGTTGTTGGTAGAGCGGGAGATGAGAGTCCATGGGGGACGTCTGGGAACGACAATGTCTGAGCCAAAGGAATAGTGAGTCAGGTTTTGCCGAGTTCGACACACGCAAACGAAGGTGGTCATGAAGCAGATTGGGGTCTCGAGTGCTTCTTCGACCGCTGGGTACTGAGCTGCGCTTTCGGGAGGCATGGCCACAGTTGCGAACTTTGCCAGTGAAGTCGCCTTTCTTGGCCAGCGAGCGGTCGGAACTGTAGCAGATATAATTCTTTCCTTATGGGACGACACATACTAAAGCGCGCTTTCCACCGATACCAAGACTCTGATTGCAATGGTGCGTACCGAGGGGCCGGGCGAAGCGGCCTTTCAGAGTGGGCTTTCTGCTGAATTGTGCCGGCTTCAATTTCGTCCTGGCGGAGCGGATCTGATGTCAACGCGACAGCGGGCCTGCGTCGTGGCAACGCTCGACACGAAACTTGACGAAGCCGAGTATGTTTGCGCCTTGCTCGAAGCAACGGGACTGCCCGTTACACTCGCCGACC
>Ga0209698_10001786_pt1 | contig 24742 bp, 23 predicted proteins | sample LitLauG_LLR_2012_FD_187203 | JGI IMG/M metagenome (GOLD analysis project Ga0209698, IMG submission 187203) | Freshwater sediment microbial communities from Pennsylvania, USA - Little Laurel Run_MetaG_LLR_2012 (SPAdes) (version 2) | ecosystem: Environmental > Aquatic > Freshwater > Creek >... | reverse complement strand
AAGGCTCTCAAGCAATCGAAGCCAAACGTTGCCGTCACGCCGAAAAACTCGCCCGTCAAGCTGGCGATGATGCCAAACACTGCGCCGCCACAGGACATGATAAGGGAGCGGGCCTATCAACTGTACGAAGGTCGGGGCCGCGAACCCGGCCAAGAAGAACAAGACTGGTTCCGCGCCGAGAGGGAGCTACTCAAACAGAAGCGATAAGAGGTGCACATTGACTGGCATCCTTGGGTCTGAGGATAGGCTGGGGGGTTAGCACTTTAAACGTCTGCCAGGATGGAGCAAGGGAACGCGGGTTATCCGCCTTCCCGCTTCACAAAGCGCCGATGCACAGTCAACTGGAATGGAGGTTCCTTTCCTTGAAAACTTTTCTATTTGTCATTTTCTCTCTGTGTCTTATCCCAAGCGTCATCGTCGCTCTCTCGCAGGACGCTCCCAACCGGGCACTGAAGATTCGGGCGGACGTAGGGGCTCGGCTGACAACCATCATGGGTACAGTTCTGGAAGATGGCGAGAAATTGAGGTTCGTAACCGAGCAAAGAGCCTGGAAGGTGGACAATCCGGAGCTTCTGAAAGGTCACGAAGGACACTACGTGCATGCGGCAGCTTACATCTACCCGGACAAGAATCTAATTCACATCATAGAAGTGAAGATACCGACCGCACGTGAGACCAAGGAAGCCGACATCAAGTAAAGCACTCGGTGCTCTATCGTGGCCGCCCATGTCATATCATGACTTCTCGCGCTCGGAGAGCCGCTGACCATCCTGTTTCGGCCCATGTGCGGGGGCTGCTCAGCGTTCATTTGTTCCCCCAGATGCGGAACGCCGTTAATATCAAAACAATTATTAGCCCGACAATTGACGCCGTTAAGAGCCAGCTCCATACCACGGAAGTGTTTCGCTTCATCACACAGCCAGAATACGCTGACCAACGCAGGATCGGGACGCTAGGTACCGCTAGCTCGGGTGCCCTGTCCTGGCGTGCAGAGCAGCGAAGGTCCAGAACGTCATCGACTGTGCAGGCAATGAGGTTGAGCTGTATTGATCAGATCGTTGGCATTGTAGCGGCGTACGATGGCTACAGTAGAAGGAGTCTCACATGGCATACGTGATACGCCATATCGTCAACGAGGGAAATGCCGTCGAATTAGGAGAAAGGCTGTCAGATCAGGGCCCATTCGATACCCGCGAACAGGCGGAACAGCGCCTTGACGAGTTGGAGCGCGACAAGAAAAAAGGGAAATTTGCTATTGAGGAGCTAGTCGTCAGTTGATTGACCAGTCCACTCCTGTGCTAGCTGCTGATTTGCGGCTGCCCGTTCTTCCAAGCGCGGGGCATCAGGAAAGATGACCGTGTTCGGCGGCAGGATAGAGATCTATCCCCAGATAACGCTCTAGCTGGTAACTGTCGAAACCAGATGGGATGAGAAGGCCGGTCTCGGACGGGATGCTTGTACGCTCCCAAGTTATCGACGTGCTCGAAGCACAGGAGACAAAGGAGACCGACAATGAAGAAGGGTAGCACCCCAGCGGCGAGGCAGAGCAGGAATTCTCGGAACAGAAGCTGGCAATCGGTTTGGACCTGGGCGAGCTGGTACTGCGTACTGGATGAAACCGGCAGCGTGTTGTTGGAACAGCGAGAACCCTACCTGTCATGAAATTGTAATGGTTGCACGATCAGAACGGATCGTTTCCAAGCAGAACGGATCAAATCGAATGATTTGTAGTGCGTTGAAAAGAGGAGTAGAGTAGAAAATTTTCCTAACGGTGCAGAACCCACTTGTGTATTGCTAAAGCGTTGTACGGGCTAACACCTGAACCGAGGGTTCGAATCTCTCCCTCTCCGCCATAATTTTAGGTTACATGTAGCATTCCTTCCTCGTCTCCACAATATCTCTGGGTGGTTTTCAGCCTGGCTGTTTCTGAATACAGTCTCCGACAAGATAGCGTGATCGCGAATGGTGTGACGGAATTGGATAGCAGGAGGCGACCTGCAACAGGAGTGCCGTGTGTTTGGCTGCGCCTGGGCTGCTGCCGCGTTGCTGGCTAAAGTTGTTCTCCGTAAGAACCGATAACTTCTAAGAAGAAAATCGGCTGATGGCTTTGCGCCGACAGAGCTGGCAACAAGGGCGGTCGAGCAACTCATGGATAACATTTCTGTGCTCATCGTGGACGATTCGTCGGTCATGCGAAAAATCGTGGAGCGTTCCCTGCGACAGGCGGGCATCGAAATCGGAGAGGTCTTCGAAGCCGGCAACGGGTTGGAGGCCTTGGCAGTCCTGAACGAGCGGAAAGTGAACCTTGTTCTCTGCGACATCAATATGCCGGCCATGGACGGCTTGGAATTCGTGAAGCAACTGCCCAGGGTGGAAAACGCGAAGGGAGTACCGGTTGTCATGATTACGACCGAGGGCAGTGAGGGCCACGTGGTGCAGGCTCTGTCGGCGGGCGCGCGCGGGTACATTCGTAAGCCCTTTACCGCCGATCAGGTGAAGGAGCATATCCTTCCGGTACTGGCGGGTAGCCTATGAGCATCTCCAGGACTGAGAACGACGCAGCGAACCGCCGTGAGTACTGGGCTCCGCTACTGGAGCTCTCGGCGCAAGAAGTGTTTGCTCTCATGCTGGGAGAGCGCCTGGATACCGCACCAGAACCTGCTCCCGTTCATTCTCTCGATGTGACCTCGATGGTCGGACTCGCGGGGTCGCTGTGCGGACTGCTAACTCTGCGTTGCAGCAGCAAATCCGCTGCGCTCATGGCTACGAAAATGCTTGGGGCGGACGGAGCGGGCGCCAAGGTGCAAATGGAAGATGCCGTCGGTGAGGTCTGCAACATGGTGGCCGGCAATTTCAAGAACAAGATTTCGGGTATCGGCGACGGCTGTAAACTCTCGGTGCCGACCGTGATCACTGGCAGCAACTATTGCCTGTGCACCCTCGCCAACGATTACACGCTGGAAATCAACCTCCTGTTCCACGGGAATCCCATAGTCATTTCACTGCAACTGAATTGATCGCAGAAGTCCAGAGCGCTGGCACTCAGAGTTTCCGCCTGGAGATAGTACGGTGCCGGATCCTGTGGGACCGCCGCTCTCTTCTTCGGAACCACCCCCATGACCGCCTCGCCGGCGTTCCGGGCAGCAGCCCTCTGCAATTCATAGGAAATCGATGAGGGCAGGCACGGTCGCAACCTAGGTGTGACGCCCGGATAGGCCATCAAAACGATGGAGACGGATCGGGCCGAAACACCGCGTCGACCAGCGCCACGATCTCGCCCATCGCGCCATCAATATCGAGCGTAAGGCGTGCCAAGTCCAAGGTAGCGAGCTGGGGGCAATGCTTCAGCAAGCTGAGCCATGCCTCGTCTCGGGCAAGATCTACACCCATCGCTTCGTAGAAGCCATATCCCAAGTCCCGCAGCCGGCACAACAGGTCGCTGAGGTGAACCAGAAACACCAGGGCGGGATCGGATGTGGTCTCGGCAACGTGGTGGTGAAATTCGATAACCGCAATCACGTCGGTCGAAAACTTCCAATGCTCAGCCAAGATTTTCCCGCTTTGGCAATGCGTGAATCCCAGCAGCCTCATCTCCGCTGATTCCAGGGAAACGTATCCCTCGCGGGCTGTGGCGAAGCATTTGCGATATTCTTCGGTGCAAGCAAGCGTGTTGACCAACATGCCCAGGTCATGCAGCAGGCCGGCGAGGTAAGCCTTCTCCGGCTCGGGATATCCAATCAGAGTCGCCAGCTTGCGGCTGACCAGGGCACAGCCCAATGAGTGACGCCAAAAGGTGGTGGCATTAAAGGCCCATTTATCGGCGGGAACAATCCGGTTCAGACAGCAGCCCAGCAATATGGCCTGCAGGCGCTTCAGGCCCAGCGTCAGGATTGCGCTCCGCACGGTCTCCGTTTTTCGGCGCCCGAACAGGGGAGAATTCGCCATTCGCAGGCACTGAGCCGCGATGGAGGAATCGTACGAAACCAATTGCACAACTTGCTCTACGTTCACCCGCTCGACCGGCAACTGGAGCATCGAGGCAAGCGGCTGGACGATGGCCGGGATAGCCGGGATCGCTTCCAGGGACGTAATCGCAGGACGGATTTGATGGAGTGTTTTCATGATTTCTCTGACCCACCGTAGTTGGGTGGCGCTTTCCAGTACCCGATCGCTCCCGGGAAATGTAGCAATCGAAAGCGGTCGTCGACCTGATAGAGAGACTCAGCCTGGCCCAGGAACAGATATCCGCCGGACAGCAGGTTGGAATAGAAGTGCTGCATGACCCGACGCTTGGAGTTCAGATCGAAGTAGATGAGCACATTGCAGCAGAAGATCAGGTCCAGACCCTTAAGGAAGATCATCTTGCTGTCGTCACTGAGATTGACCCGGTCAAAACGGATCAGGGATTTTAATTGATCGGAAACCTGCAGGCGTTTCTCGTCATGGGGCTTGAAGTACTTCTTCCTCAGCAACTCGCTGGTGCTGCGAAGAGCGTATTCTCCATAAATTCCAGCCTTGGCCGCAGCCAAGGAGTTGTCATTTAAGTCGGTCGCAAGAATGTCGAAGGTCCATCCCGACAGCAACTTTGCGCTTTCCTCCAGCAGGGACATGGCTAATGTGTAGGGTTCCTCCCCAGTGGAGCAGCCCGCGCTCCACAGGCGAAGCCGTTTGAATCCCATGGCAGTCTTGCTCTTGATCAACTGGGGAAGAATGACGGTCCGCAAGGCTTCTAGCTGCGCCGGGCTGCGAAACATATAGGTTTCGCCGATGGTGATTTCATTCAACAGTAACCGCAGTTCGACCTCCCGATTGGCGCGAGTGGTGAGGTGGGCGAGATACTCTGAAGGAGTCTTAGCATTCACCGCGGCCATGCGACGCGAGCAACGCGAAGCCAGGAGATACAGTTTCTCCTCCGCCTGGTAAATGCCGGAAATTTCGTAAATCAGATCGCGGATCTTCAGATATGCGGGATCTTTGAGATCTTCAGTTTCAGGCCTTGAGACGGGTTTTGCGCCAGCAGTTCCCAAGATTTTTCGACTCACTCTCTCCACATCTGGTCAGATACATTCACACTCGAACTGTCATCGCTCGCAATCAGGTTTGCGTTCTGCCCAGCAACACGCGCCGCACAATCTCCTGACCGATCTCCCGCAACGGGCAGATCTGGTTAGCGCAGTGCGAATTGACCACCGCTCCGGGCATGCCCCATACCACGGAAGAAGCTTCGTCTTGCACAAGAACCTCTCCCCCAGCCTCGCGGATGTGGGCGGCGCCGCGGGCGCCATCGGAACCCATTCCGGTCATGACAACCGCAAGTACGTTTGGGCCATAGGTCTGAGCCACGGAGCGAAACAGGACGTCCACGGCGGGGCGGCAAAAGTTCTGGGGCGGATCCTGATTAAGGTCGAGGACGACTCCCGTGCCTTTTCGCGCCACGGTCATGTGATAGTCACCGCGCGCAATCCAGACGTGGCCTGGCTCCAGCAGTTTTCCTGGCGCAGCTTCTTGCACCGAAAGGCAAGAGCACGAGTTCAGGCGGTCGGCGAGCATGCGCGTGAATAGTGGCGGCATATGCTGAACCACCACCACCGGTACGGGAAGATTTTGTGGAAGGTGAGGGATCACTTCCCCCAAGGCATTTGGTCCACCGGTGGAAGTTCCGATGGCGAGAATGTCGATGTCATGATCGGCCGCTGCTTTGCTCTGGAACGGGTAAATCGCCGGCACCGGTGCCGGAATAGTGTAGCGACGGCCGGCAAGGCACACGATCTTAGTGACCAGTTCCTGGCGGAGTTGGTCCATCGCGTTCGACAGGCTCGAGCTATTGCTCGGCTTGGTTACGTAATCATAGGCGCCAGCGGCAAGCGCTTCGAGCGTAGCCGCTGCGCCACGCTCCGTCAGGGAGCTGCACATGATTACTGGCAGCTTGGGGTACAGCTTGCGAATCTCCAACAGGGTCTGAATCCCATTCAGCCCGGGCATCTCGATGTCCAGCGTGATGACGTCGGGATTCAGTTGCGGGATCCTGGCCAGGGCGATCGCGCCGTTGGATGCCGTCCCTGCGACCTTGATGTTTGGAGTGGACGCCAGAGCTTCGGACAGCAGTCGGCGAACCACCACGGAATCGTCCACGATCAAAACCCATATTGGCGGCATAGGATCTTACTCATCGCACTGAGGCTGCGTTTCCCGGCAGAGAGCATCCGCGCGGGTTATCTGAACAGGTGAAGGCGGGCTATGCACCTGCCCTCGCACTTGTCGCCGTGGGCGTTTGCGGCCTGGGCTGCGGTTCGGAATACGCATCCTCCTCCAGCCGGAATTGAGCCACCAGTTCGTGCAGCCTGGTCGACATCTCCGCCAGGGAGCCGGCTGCTTTGGACGAGTCAGCGGCGCCGTGGGCGGTGCTCTGCGCCGCCTGCGCGACGCCCGCGATATTTCTGGTGATTTCCGACGAGCCGTGCGCAGCTTCGCTTACGTTGCGCGCCATCTCGTTGGTAGTGGCGTTCTGCTCTTCAACGGCGATGGCGATGGTATTGGAGATGTCGTTTACCTGTTTGATGACCTCGCCAATCTGGCCGATGGCGGCGACCGCGCTCTTGGTGTCTCCCTGGATTGCTTCGATCTTGCGGCTGATGTCCTCGGTCGCCTTGGCCGTCTGTTTGGCCAGTTCCTTGACTTCGTTGGCCACGACCGCGAATCCTTTGCCCGCCTCACCGGCGCGCGCAGCTTCGATCGTGGCGTTGAGCGCCAGCAGGTTGGTCTGCTGCGCGATCGAAGTGATGACCTTGATGACCTGGCCAATCTCCGTGGATGAATCCCCCAGCTTGGCCACGATCTGGTTGGTCTGGTCCGCAACCCGGACGGCGCTGGTTGCCACCTTCGCTGATTCGTGCGCGTTCTTGGCGATTTCCCGAATGCTGGCGCTCATCTCCTCCGAGCCTGTGGCCACGGTCTGCAGGTTCTTGTTCACCTGTTCGCTGGAGCTGGACACTACCTGGGCCTGCGTGGAAGTCTCGTCGGAATTGGCGGTGATCTCCTGGCTGGTGCTGGACAGTTCTTCGCTGGCCCTGGCCACTTGTTCGGCTGTGCCGGCGATCGACCGGATCATCTCGCGCAGGTTGTTCTTCATGCCATTAAGCGCGGAGGCCGCCTTTCCGACTTCGTCGTGCGACTCAACATGCAGATCCCCGATCCCGAGGTTGTTAGCAGCAATTTCCTGGATCATCATCACCATGCCTTCAATGGCTCCCGTAATAGAGCGAACGATGACGACGGCAACCCCAAGCCCGACGATCAGAGCGCCGATCGCAAGGACGATGAGCATGCGAACGGTAGACGATTCGACTCTTTCGTGTTCCGTGTGGGCTGCTTGCTGCAACTCGACGATGATGGCTTGCAGGTCGTCGATCGCTTCCTCTGCTGCGATACGGACTTGGACTGCGTGCTCGGCGAAAAGCGCGTCGGAGGATTCCCTGGCTTTGCCCCGTCGGCGCAATTCGATCACCCGACCTTCGAGATCTCGGAGTTCCTTGGTTCCCGCATCCACTTTGGCGTACAACTCTTTGCCTTTGTCGCTCTGCAGCAGCTTGCTCAACTCCGCCATGGACTTGTTGACCTGGCCAATGCCTTCATCGCGGCGCTTGAGGATCTCCTCGTTGCCACAGAGGGCAAATCCGCGGACCGCGCTGGTCTGCAACTCCAACCCAGCATCCACATCGGTTGCCAGTTGTGCCTTGTACATCTGCCTCTCGACCTCATCGGTGAGATCCGAAAGTTTGTTCACCGAGGTGTAGGCTGTGATCCCCATCGCGGCGATAATCAGAAGCAACACGCCAAAACCCAACCCCAGCTTCATTTTCAGGCTGATCTTGTTCACGTCGAGCCTCCAGCAGAATTCGCAGAACCCTGATTCCGCCCGTGTCTGCAGTCATGGCTGGAACCTACCTGCCGCAAGCCCAGGGGCATGCACAGAGGATTTATCGGCTTGGAAGTCGAAGGCTTTAGCCCGTCGCGGGATGCTGGATAGCCGGAGTGCTGCCGGTCACCGACTCAATGGGAGATGGCCAGCCGGGGAGTGATTATTTCTCAGCGACGTGGCTGATGTAGCGGGCTCAGGCTTCCGCCCGCCCGTTCCAGCGATTCGAAGGCCTTCTCCGTATTGAGCACATGCATCAGGCCTTGATCCAGTTTGTGGACGCCCGCGATGAGGATCCTTATATCGGCCTCCAAGGTGTGGGGCGGAACCTCCGCGGTCTCTTCATTGACCTCGACGACATCGCCGATCCTGTCGACCAGCAAGCTCACTGGACCTTCCTTGCTGCGAACCACGACATTGATCGGGGACGCACCCGGTATCGACTCCCCGATCCGCAAACGCCGGCGCAAATCCACCACCATCACGATCTGGCCTCTTAGGTTGATCAACCCGCGGATCACCTCCGGAACCAAGGGTACCCGAGTCATTTCCTGATGCTGAATGACTTCCTGCACCTGGTCGACGGCGACGCCAAAGAGTTGGTCTCCGAGAAAAAATGTACAAAACCGTCGTGTGACGGTCATGAGTGCTCCTGCTGCTTAGGTTTGAGCCCCGGCTGGTGCCTGACTCGGTAGAGCGGCGGCAAGCAGGCTTGGTGCATCCAAGATGTCGATGACTCGTTTTTGAATGACAGCTGAGCCCAGCACGCCCCCACGCCCGGTCTCCGGTTGAATGAGGAACGATTCCTCGACGATGTCCAGAATGCGATCCACCACCAGCCCCACGCTCCGCCCTTTGTCGATGTAGACCACCACTTGCAGGGCTTCCTGTTTGTTTTCCGAAATCATCCTCCGCCTGTTCTCGAGTACATGGGAAACCCGGACCAGCGGCATGATCTGGCCCCGGTACTGCACGGCTTCCTGGTCGCCAGCGGCCTCGATGGCGTCGCGGTGAAACTCCTCGAGACGCGCGACCAAGGCAAGATCGATGGCCATCCTTCCGGTTTCTCCATACTGGAAAAGCAGCATGGGCTTGCACTGATGCGTGTCTGCCACAGCGGTCGAATGCCTTCCCTCTTCTTTTTTCACTGCCCGATCCCTCATGTCGCCAAGCACATTGGAGTGCTGCGCCAGGCCGGGGACGTCGAGGATGAGCGCCACCTTTCCGTCACCCATAATGGTGGCACCGGCATAGATGTTGATGCTCTTCAATTGCTTGCTTAGCGGCTTGACTACGATCTCTTCCGTGTCATTGATCTCGTCCACCACCAGGCCGAATTGCCGGTCGTCAGCGCGCAGCACAACGATATTCACGTTCTGACTCTCGGCGCCGGCGCTGAGGATACCAGCGCAGAGGGCGGAATCCCGAACGTCCCTGCCCACCTTCAGCGCCCGGTTCAAATACACCAGCGGAAGCAGCCGTCCACGCAGACGATGTACCGGTGCCCCGCTGATCGTTTCAATGCCCCTGCGGGCATGCTCGCCTTCCAGTCGCACCAGTTCGAGCAAGCTGACCTGAGGGACGGCATAACGGTCGCCTGCCGTGGTCACGATCAGCGCCGGAATGATCGCCAGGGTAAGCGGAATTTTCATCCGCACCGTACAGCCATTTCCGGGCTTGGACTGTACATCGACCGTTCCGCCAATCCTCTCGATATGGGTCTTCACCACGTCCATGCCGACGCCGCGGCCGGAAACGCTGGTCACCTTTTCGGCCGTGGAAAAGCCCGGGAGGAAGATAAGGTTGCTGATCTCGCGGTCGCCCATGCGCGAGGCCTGATCGGGAGTGATCAGCCCTTTCTGAATGGCTTTCGTGCGGAGTTTTTCGCAGTCGAGCCCGGCGCCGTCGTCGTCGACCTCGATGATGACCTGCCCGCCCTCGTGGAACGCCCGCAGGGAGAGGCAGCCTTCGGGATCCTTGCCCGCGGCGCGGCGCAGTTCAGGAGTCTCCATGCCATGATCAACCGCGTTGCGCACCAGATGAGTCAGTGGATCCTTGATGGCCTCGATGATGGTTTTGTCGAGTTCGGTCTCCTTGCCCTCCATCTCGATGCGCACCTGCTTGCCGCAACCGAGAGCGACATCTCGAACCGTCCGCGGGAACTTGCTCCAGATATTGCCGATGGGCTGCATGCGGGTCTTCATGACGCCTTCCTGCAGTTCGGTGGTGAGCAGGTTCAGCCGCTGACTGGTCCCCAGCAGTTCGCTATCTTCGGTGGAATTGGCGTACTGAACGATCTGGTTGCGGAGCAGAACCAATTCTCCGACCCGGTTCATGAGGCGGTCCAGCTGGCCTACATCGATGCGAATCGTGCTGTCGCTCGCGCTATGCGCTCGCGCATGCTGCTGGGCGTTCAGGGCCTCGATGATGTCCTGAGATTTTACGGCTCCGTTTTCGACCAGGATCTCGCCGACGTGTCGAGGGTCCCCCGCTTTCTGCTGCTCGACAGCAGCATGTACATCGCTGACTTTGGCGGATCCGCGCTTGATTAGAATTTCGCCTAGATTCGGCACTGGCCGTCCTGACGGGTTCGCCCCTGGCTCGGTCTTCGCCGGTAACGCTTCCGATGGCGGGCCGACGTCCTGAGGCTCGAGCAAGCGAGCCAACATCGCGATCAGATCCTGATCATTGCGCTCCCCCTCCTTGCCCGAAGCCTCGATACTCTTCAGCATCTCGCGCACAGCGTCGACCATGGCGAGCAATGCGGTCGTGATTTCGGCGGTGAGTGGCAGCAGGCCATCCCGCAGGCGCGACAGCAGGGTCTCTCCCGCGTGGGTTACTGCTTCGAGTTGATTAAATGCGAGGAAGCCGGACGTGCCCTTGATGGTGTGGATGGTGCGGAAGATGCTGGCCAGGGTATCGCGATTCGCGGGATCCTTTTCGAGTACGACCAGATCCTGATCAAGGCGATCAAGGTTCTCGTAACTCTCGATTAAGAATTCTTTTACGATTGCGGCATCATCGCTCATTAGAAGTTCTCATCGCTCGACATCTTCGAAGTCCTGTGCCGGGGCTTATTCCGCCCTGCTAGGCAGCCCGTCCGATTGTTGGACATGGTTCGTGTCAGGAGCGGTTTTCAGCGACGTCCCCATTTATCCATCGACCGCAACTTTCTGAGACTTGAACTATGGCCCTCGCCTCAGCTTCGTTGCGAAACGGGACTGAAGCGTTGGAGATCTCTTGGCTACGGTCGTGGCCTCGATCGATTAAGGATCGCTAACCGGAGATTCCATAAAAGATCGAACGGTCGCACCTTCCCCGCTCAACAGCGTTGGGTGGATGAACTGGGGATCGTCGATTCGGGGCTTGTTCCTACGCGCTGAAGATGGCGGTGGCGAGTTCCTTGAGGCTTGCAACTGTAATGTCGGGCCTGGCCTCTGCCGATTTGACGGCCCCGATGCCTGGGCGTGCGGACGGGCGGTTCACCCACACCGTCGCGAGACCGAGAGCCTGCGCTGGAACAACGTCGTGATAGACGCTCTGGCCTACATGCAGGACGCGATGGGCGGGCGCCGCTATGCGGCTGAGGGCCAGCTCAAAAAGCTTGACAGACGGTTTGTACGCCCGCGCTTGCTGCGCGGTGACGACTTCATCAAAAGCGACTTCGAGTTGAGGTCTGGTGCCTTCGAACAAATCGTCGTCGACGTTGGAGAGGATGGCGAGGCGGAATCGCGTTTTCAGTTGGCGCAAGGCGGCGACGGTGTCTGGCCATGGTTTCCAGGTCGGAAGAGATTCTGCGAGCGAATGGACTTCTTCGGCAGTGGGAGTGAATCCCAGCTCAGTCCCGAACTGGCGACCGACGGAGCCCAGAACCTCGCGATAGGACCGGAAGGGCGGCTGCTCTGCTTGCTGCTCGAAGTCTCCGTAAAGCTCGAGGAGGGCAGCGTCCCGGATGTGTTTGGAATGCGCCGAAAGGATGCGGTGAAGCGCCGCAAGCAGTCCGGCTTCCCAGTTAATGAGGGTTCCATAGCAATCGAAGGTGAGGATCTCGAAGCGGCTGAAGTCCAGCATCGAGGCTATTATTGCAGATGGGCGATGAGGGAAACGCAAACCCAATTTTTCGGGAGAAGAGACGAGGAAGTACGAGCAACACCACACTCACAAGCCGAGACAATCTGTGAGCACGTGCCAGAAAAATCCCCACCTTGTTTTCAAAGTGAAGCCAGGTGGGGCTTTATTTTCTTGACTATTGTTTGACTTCGAGAGGTTGTGAGAGTTCGAAGGTCAGATCGGACTCTGCTGGAAGCACGATTTCTTTGTTTCCCGTGAAGGCGGAGCCACCAGCGCCAGCGCCCGCGCCGGCTGCCGCACCGATAGCGGCACCCTTGCCACCTCCAGCGAGGGCACCGATGATGCCCCCGAGAGCCGCGCCGCCGCCGGTGAGAACCGCGGTGCGCTTTCCTTTGCCTTTTTCGGAGAAGCTGCGAGCGGCGGCTTGAACCGGGAGGTCGGCACCGTTGATGCGGATGGAATCAAGGCGGACCTGCAGAACCGCTCCGCCTTTGAATTTGCCCAGCGGCTTGGCATCGGCCACGGTTCCGCTGACGTCTGCACCCTGCGGGATCACGACTTCATTGCCGACCATAATGTCTTTCGCGACGCTGCCCGTGAAGGTGTCACCAGGCTTGCTGAGCTTCGAGCCGATGGAAGAGCCGAGACTGATGGTAATCGCCGTTCCAGACGGAACAAGGAGCGGCTGCTTCCTGGCTTCCTTGCGCTCGTGCTCCTTCCGGTCGCGAGCTTCCTTGCTGGATTCCTTTTCGTTCGAAGCGGACGTTTGCGTGTCGTTGGCAGCGGTGCCGCTAGAGCTGTCGCTTGGAGGCTTATTGCAGCCCGTTACAGCGAACGCAACGAATAGACAAACTGAGAGCGATAGAACGCGTGTATGCATAAACGCCTCCAAGCCTTTCATTAATCGTAAAGGAGTTGAGAGATTGGGACAACCGGGAGAGGACTGGAATTGCAATCGATGGTGCATGAGGCTGAGATGCCAAACCACGCACCGCGGTGGTGGTGGATTCCAACGACATTGCACGCGGTCGCTCGGCTTCGCCATCGCGGGACAGCTGAGGCGGCTGTCGCCACATGAGCGTGGACGGAGGATACGCGGGGCGCAGGCGTCCATACGAGTTTATGTGAATTGCCAGCGGGTTGCGTTGTGTGGGAAGTCACTTTCCGTCCAGGCCAGGACCACGCGGGGACGAACGCGATAATGGACACTCTCGGGAATAACCATCAACGGCATCTTGTATTTGGTGCGGCACGCGGCGTCGAGCTTCTTCAGAGTCGGTTTGTCGGTGAGATCGACTTCCACCGCGGCTCCTTCGAGGATCACAACGTCGTCGCCGGACTCCAAATGAACGGAGATAGCCGGATTATGTGCGAGGTTGCGGGCCTTGCGGGTGGAGCGAGCAGTTCCGAAGTAGAGGCTGCCGTCGAGCCAGAATCCCCAGACCGGGATCGAGTGGGGCCGGCCATCGGGGCGGGTCGTGCAGATCCAGTAGCTGCGGGATTTGGCGAGGCGCTCTTCGGCATGTGTGAAGGGCAGGAACTTGTGTGGAGATTTCATGCCGTAGAGCGGTGGTACCTGGGGAAGGCCTACGGTACAGCCTGCGCGAGCTGACGGCTGTTTGGGAGATGTTGTCGCGGCTTTGGTTTTCGGCATGGGGTTACCTCCATTCAAATTCGAGGTCCCTGCGACCTCGCCCTTGGCCGCTCGGCTTCGCCTTCGCGGGACAGCCGAGGCGGCTGTCGCCACATGAGCTGGGACGGCGAACAGGCTTAATGTCCCCCCGTGTTGGGTAGTGCGGTTGAATACTTTAGCGCTGTGAGACCAGTCCCGGCAAGGTGGTTTGTTCAGAGGATTCGGTCTGAGCCTCATGATGATCGCTCACCGGTTCAGCGGCGCGTTCGTCGACGGGAGCCGGTTTTTTGGGGGCGAGGTACTTTTCGGTGTTGAGAAGCGGGCGGCCGAGCGAGGCGTTGTAGCTGGTCCAGGGTCCGTCAAGGGTGGACTCGCGTTCGAAGTGGGCGCGCATGGCCTCCATTTTTGAATCGAGATCGTCGAGATAATGCAGCATGAGCGCCTCGGGAAACATAGGAAGCTTGGGCGAGCCGAACTCGTACTGTCCGTGGTGACTGATGATGAGGTGCTCCACCATCGTCTTCAGTTCTTCCGGAAAACCCGGCAGCTGAGCGAGCTTGGCTTGCAGCATCTCAAGCTCGATGATCATGTGACCGAGAAGCTGGCCTTTGGTGGTGTAGGAGAAGGAGCGGTTATAGGTCAGTTCATGGATCTTTCCGATGTCGTGCAGAAAGGCGCCCGTGAGAAGCAGATCGCGGTTGATCTGGGGATAGTTCTTGCACATGAGGTCGCAGGAGCGAAAGAGCGAGACCACGTGATCGAGCAGGCCTCCGATGTAAGCGTGGTGCAGAGTTTTTGCGGCGGGGGCATTGCGGTAATCAGGGGCGATTTCCGGATCGGACATGAACGCTTGAACCAGAGCCTTCAAATGTGGGTTCTGAAATCCAGCCACGAATTCGGAGAGAGTCCGCCACAGCCCGTCGATATCTTTGGTTGTTTTTGGAAGATAATCCGCAAACTCGATCTCCGATTCGCCCAACTTTCGAAGCTTATGAATCGTGAGCTGGAAGCGCTGCTTGTACTTATTGATGAGGCCCTTGACTTTCAGGAAGTCGTCCTGTTCGAACGCCTCGAGGACTTCTTCGACGTTGTCCCACATTTTGGCTTCAAGCTGGCCGCTGCGATCGCCCAGCGTGAGCGCGAGGTATGGCTCCCCGGTCTTCTTGGGCTTAATCTGCTTGGCGACAACCACAAAAGTTGAGGTGATGACCTTATTTTCGTGGCGTGCGCAGTCGCATATATAGAAGTCCTTCATGGGATGTCTGAGTATATGACATCTGCCCGCGAATCGTTTAGCAGCCGGAACAAGGGGCGAGCATAAAAGACGGTAAGCGGATCAGACTCCTCCGTAGGGAAAAGCGCCGCACGAGCAGAGGGAGCGAACGCCGTGGCGCTAGAGGATGCCGAGTTTCTTCTTCTTCTTGTTTAGTTTCTTGGCGCCGGCCTCTCTGGCAGTCGCGGTTTCCACGGGTTCGGTTTGATTCGCGCTTCTGCCACTGTCGACGTAGCCGGTTGCAATCTTGATGTATGCTTCTTCTCGCAGCTTGGTGAGATAGGCGCGAAGCGCAGGCTGCAGCTTCTGGTAGTAAAGCGCGTCTTGAATACGCGGAAGCACATCTTTCAGGGGAGGGACGCCAGCCATCTGGTGGTCGTCCACCTTAAGAATGGCGTAGCCCTGTTTCACTCGGATGACATCTGTAATCTCGCCCGTTTTCATGGCGAAAGTGCGGTCTTCAAGTTCTTTGGCCAGTTTGCCGCGCTCGAAGGTTCCAAGCGCGCCGCCGTCGGCGGCAGAGGGCCCATCGGAATTTTTTTTCGCAACATCTCCGAAATTGGCGCCGTCCTGCAGTTGCTTCAGGATGTCCTTGGCTTTGGCCTCGGCCGCGCTCAGAGCCTCAGCGTCGGCCGCTTGCTTGGCGGCATCATCCAGCGGAGTTTGACCGGAGGATCCTGAATTCGCGGCGTTGGGGTCGGGCGCCGGAGCCGTCGCTTTCGGGGTGATCAGAATTTCGCTCAAGCGGATGAACTCCGGGTGTTGCATCTCACCCTTGTGGTCGTCATAGAACTTCTGCTCGTCTTCCTTGCTGATGGAGAGATGCCCTCCGACTTCTTCTTGGATCACCTTCCGCGTGATGATTTGGTTTTTCTGCGTTTGTTTGAAGTCTTCCCACGAGACTCCCTGCTTTTCTGCTTCCTTCTCCAAGGCCTCCAGAGAATCGAGCTTCATGTCCTTGCGCATCTGATCCAGTTGCTTAATCAGGTCGGTGTCGGCGCTGATGCCCAGGTCCTTGCCTTTGTCTAGCAGAAGCTGTTGGTCAATGAGATCGCGAAGCACGTCCTTCTCGCGCTCGGCATAGACTTTGTCCGCGTTATTGGGATCCTGCTGCTTGACTTCATCGCGGAGCTGGTCTTTACTGCGCGCGAACTCGGAGCGCGTGATGATCTGGTTATTTACGCGTGCGATGATCTCTTCAACGACTTGACCTGCCGCCAGAGCGGGCATGCAAGCCACAGCAATTAGGGTCAGTGGAAGTCTTTTCATAGAGTCTCTGGGCCGCCACTCTTCCTGAGCTTGCGGGCAAAAGGTGGGCCTGGGCCGATGTGCTTATTCTACATCCTTTGAGTTACCGGCTGGTTATGCTCCTCCTTGCCGTTGGCCATGCCCTCCTCCATCGCGGCGGAAGAAGTACTCCACATATGACGCTGGCACGGGCAAGGAAGTGACTGCGACGGATCACGCGGCGCGGACCAGAGCCAAGGCTGTGCGGTCGTCGCAGACGGGACCTTTGCCTGAGAACTCGGCAACCGCTTCCAGCACGGACTCGCATAGGGGGCGGGCTGCAGTTTCGGGGGCAGACCGGAAGAAATCCTTGACCCGTTCGAGACCAAAAGCGCCGGAGTGACTATTGCCGTAGCCTTCACAGTCGACCACTCCAGGAGACACAAGAAGCAGAGAAGCTGGTTTGGCCATGCCCACGGTCGGCGCTTCGCAGGTTGCGTGGGAGAAAAGTCCTAGGGGGAGGCCTGTAGAGGTCAGCTCAGCGATTCCAGTGCGGTCGCGGAGAAGAGCGGGGGTGTGTCCGGCATTGGTGTAGCACAGCGTTCCGAACTGTTCGTGAAAACAGGCAATGAAGGCAGGACAAGAGTGAACGCCGCAGCACACATCAATCAGGCGACGATTGATTCGAAGGCATAGTTCGGTCATGGCATCGGATTCGTTGATGTCAGGCAGCGAAAACAGCTGCAATCCGACAGTGCGAAAGACTTCTTGTGCCGCGACCAGGAGGTTACGGTTGTCCTCTCGGCGTCCGGCGACATCGAGCAGGCCGATCAGAACGCGTTCTGAACTGACACGAATGGAGTCGTAGAAATCTCCGGCAATGCGCTTGCCGACGAAGACGGCAGCGATGTCAGCACCTTCAATCTTTGGGAAGACGGTTGGGACCGGTTCCACTACGGTGGGTGCGGCACCCGCGGATTGAAAGTGGGAGAGCATGGCAGAAAAGCTCAAAGGCGAAGCTAGCATAGGAGTGACAGGGCGGCAACCACCAGATTAATTCCCCATAGGTTCCATCGGCGGCCCTGCGCCACCCCTTAAGGGTCGCTATTCCGGGGGGGCTTCCCGTGGTGGGATGCGGCATAGGACTTTCCGGCAGCGAGAAAAGTCCGTCGCCTTACAGGAGGAATTCTAGGGAGAACCGCACGATGGGGCCGGAAGTCAAAATCCCTATCCTGTCTCCGCAAGGACCGCGGAGACAAGGGTAGGGCACCCTCATTCTGCGTACAGCTTCTTCACCGTATTTGTCGGCCAGATATTTCGTGAGGTCAGATTCTAGCTGGCCGTAATCGGAATGGATGGTCGCGCGGAGGGCGGCTTCGGTGGAAGTGCCCTGGCTAATGCGTTGCAAAATGCGCTGAATGTCGCTCATGCCGTATGTGTCGTTGATGTAGGAAACGGCAGCCAAGGACTCGGCGTAAGCGACGTAGGCCTGCGCTCCGGAGAATTGCAGGAAGCTGCCTTCCAGAACATTCAAAGGAATGTTGCGCTGTGATTTGAAAAGCTGCGAGAGCTGGCGACCTTCGCCGCCGAGATTCTTCGGCTCAAGGAACTGGGCGATGCCTTCGTGCAACCAGGGCGGGCAGCGTCCGGCAGAGAGTTGCGTGATGAAGGAGTGCGCCAGTTCGTGTTTAAGCACATGGGCGAGTTTCGGCGTGAGAGAACTGAGGCCGCTGATGGGGATGCGCAACTTGCCGTCGTTCATTGCGCCAGACCACGTGGGTGCATGGGTGACGTCAAAAAATGCCTGTTCGGTATATAGCGTAACGAGGATATTGTCGCGGGGTGGGTTGCCGAGATCGCGAACCAGGTCATCGTAGTCGGATTCGAGCGCCTGAAGAATCTGCGTACGCAGTGTTTCTGAGGTCTGGTGCCCCTCGTAATGCAGGGTGAAATGTGGAGTTTCGCCCTGGGAGAACTCCGATTCTGCATTCTGCTCGCGCTCGGCTTTCGACAAGAATTGCTGCACAGCGGAATCGGGGCGAAGTTCGAGAGAACGCTTCCAGGAAACGACCGCCTCCTTGGTGTGATCGGAAGCGAATTGGGCGTAGCCCAGCATCGTGTAGGCGTCCGGCGATTCCGGGGCAGAGCGAACGGCGCGCTGCGCGTAGGGTATGGCTTGACTGGCGTTTCCGGTGCGGACGAGCACGGCGGCGTAATAAATAAGGATGGTTGAACTATCCGCCTGATACCGGAGGGCGCTTTCAAGGTATTGCCGAGCCTGCGCGATGTTGCCGTGGTCGAATTCAAACTTGCCGGCGATAAAATCGGCGGTCGCGCTCAGTTCGGGGCTCCCCTTGCTTTCTAGCTTGGAGAGGGCGTCCGTATCGATCTTGCCTTCTTTGATGATCTTACCGACGAGGTCGCCCTCGTTGGCGAGCGTGTCGGCAGGCACAAAGGTCGGCATACCGACAACCTCTGCCGCACCCGATGACTGCGCCGGCAACCCACCCGCCTCGACCCGGTCTACCGAAGACTTTGGGATGGCGTATGAATCCTCGCCGATCTCATATTCATAGCGGTTGCCGTTTTCGCGCACACGATCAGCGACAATGGTCCGGCCGTTTTTGAGATGGATGGTGTCGGCCCACGCGCCGACCAGGGCCGGAGCAAACGCAAATAATGAGAAAATGACACGTAGCCGCATTCAGGCGCATTCTAGCAACGGAGAAGCAGGCAACGTACGTGACGAAGGTACTACTCACAATTCGAACTCTGTTCGCCGCAGTGTTTTGGATTGCTCTTTGCCCACGAGGCGCTGCCGCGACGACCTCGGCGACGGCGGAGAAGCCGGGTGAGAATCTTTATCTGCAACTTGGCGAGGTGGGACTCGACCCCTCGCGCGTGTATCAGGTGCGCGGTGCATCCCTGACCCGGGGAGCAATACAGATCAGTTTGGAAGACGGGACGATTGTTTTCACGCAGGATGTGATGGGCCGGATCACCGGAGCGTTTTTTGAGGGCGAAGGAGAGATTCTGTTAGCGCCTCCCAACCAAGTCGAACGCAGATCGATGAGCCTGTTCACGGGCATGGCGATTCTGGAGGAGCGGTTTGCGACGGCATACTTCAGGTTCAATGATGATGCTGTAGCAGAGTTGACGCCGGATCTGCGGGACGCCGAGGATAAGAAGGAATTCTCGGACCGCTGGGACGCAACGGCAAAGAATCTGGCGAGCGGAGATGCGATACGCCTGTTGCTCACGTTCAGCCGGATGCTTCCGACCAGTGGCGGTTCCTCGGAAGACGGAGAAGGCGTGACGAGCACCGCCAAGCCGGATCGGTACCTACATGCTCGATTGCAAGGAACCAAGCTCGGTGTCTTCGACGTGTTTTTCGATTCCACTGCGGGCGAGCAAGTGCTGGCAGGTCAAGCGAGAAACGCCGCAAACGGCGAGAGCTACTACGATGTGTGGACTTCGTTTTCGCTGAACCCGCCTACGGCGCGGCAGTCGCAGCGCGAGCACGCCGCACAAGAAGAGGGCGCAATCGCACACGAGGATCGGGTTGCGCTGCAACGATTTGCGATCACGACCGAAGTTTTGCCGCCCAAGCAGATTCGTGCGCGAGCGGTCGTGCAATGTGAAGTCCGGGAGGGCGGGGCACGAACGCTACTTTTTGAGTTGTCTCGATTTCTGCAGATCGAAGGTGTGGCGCTCGATAGTAAACGGGTGGAGTTTATCCACAATCCGGCGTTGGAAGGCTCGCAACTGGCGCGGCGCGGCAACGACGTTGTAGCCGTGATCATGCCGGAGCCTCTGAAGACGGGACAGAAATTCGAGCTGACATTCGTTTACGCGGGAGAAGTTTTGGCTGAGGCCGGCAATGGATTACTTTATGTGGGCGCCAGGGGAACCTGGTATCCGAACCGTGGACTCGAAATGGCTGCCTTCGACCTGCAGTTCAGCTATCCGCAGGGCTGGACGCTGATCGCGACCGGGAAAGAGGCGCCATTCGCCACCCAGAGCATCGCAAGTGCGAGTGGGCAGCAGACTTCGCGCTGGATGTCAGATCGGCCGATTCCTGTGGCTGGATTCAATCTCGGCAGGTACCGCGAAACAACTACGAAGGCTGGAGACGTCGAAGTGGAAACCTACGCGACCCAGAGTGTCGAACGGGATTTCCCGAGGCCACCGATGCAAGAGATTGAGCCGATGCATCCGAATCCTACTGAACACGTCCCTCGTCTGGTGCTTCCCTCCCAGCCAGCTCCGGCGCTGAATGAGGTTACGGTGGGCGAGGCGGCGGCTCGAGCAGTGCAATACTTTAGCGACCGCTTTGGCCCGTTTCCCTATAGCCATCTGGCCCTGACGCAGATGCCGGGCAGAGAAAGCCAGGGCTGGCCAGGTCTTGTCTTCCTTTCTTCATATGCATTTCTGGACCGGCAGGGCCGTGAACAGTTGCATTACCCTCCGCCCCGGATGCTTCTGGTGGAGTCTGTCCCGGCGCACGAAACCGCACACCAATGGTGGGGAAACCTGATCGCCTGGGCCAGCTACCGCGATCAGTGGTATTCCGAGGGGCTGGCGAATTACTGCGCACTGATGATGCTGCAGGCAAGAAATCCCGAGGGCTTTCGTCAAGTCATGAATTTGTATCGCCGTGAGTTGGTGGAGAAGAACAACGATGGCATCGCGCCCATGGATGCGGGACCGGTGACCCTGGGAACCCGGCTCCTCTCGTCGAGATTTCCCGGCGGATATGATGCCATCAGTTATGGTCGCGGAGCGTGGCTGTTCCACATGTTGCGCACGATGCTGAACGATGCTGCACAGCAGGAAAAGAAATCCGGTGGGACGGGTGCCGACGAACCCTTCGTGCGATCATTGCGTAAAGTTCGGCAACGTTACGAAGGAAGAATGATCAGTACGCGAGAAATGCTGGATGTTTTCGCAGAGGACCTTCCCCCCGCGTTGAGGTACGAAGGTAAGAAATCATTGGACTGGTTTCTAGATGGCTGGATCAACGGCACCTCTCTCCCGAGCCTGGAGTTGAAGGGAGTGAAGTTCACTCCGAAGGGATCCGGTTCGATGGTGAGCGGGACGATCTTGCAGAAAGATGCGCCGCCGGATCTGGTGACGTCGGTGCCGATATATGCCGTACTCGGGGGAAGACAGCTGGTGCTGCTGGGGCGTGTTTTTGCCGACGGGGAGGAATCTTCGTTCCGGCTATCGGCTCCGACTGGCGCTCACAAAATCGTGCTGGATCCTTACGAGACAGTCTTGACTCGTGCGAAATAGTCGGCCGAGTTCCAGAATGGTCCGCCGATTTAGAAATGCTTCCCGAAATTGAACGTCTTCGATCGGAACTCGGACGCTGGGAGAGGTCTGGCCGCTGAGGCAACCCGTTCACTTCAGGACGCTTGTCTCTATCTCCTCCAACTCCAAGTACCTGGTAACCGATCTGCTCAGACCTTTGCAGGTGGAACTAATTATGGTCGACTCAGCTCACATTGGACAAACATCGCTTAGTGAGAGTTCACAGTTTGGTCGAAGACCGTCCTCTATGTGGAGGACGAGCCTTTCGTGCGGGGAGTAACGCGGGAGGTCCTCGAAGCTGCCGGGTATCGGGTGTTCAGTGCTGCCGATGCGGCCGAGGCTCAACGAATTCATCGCGAGTGCTGTCCCCACGCCGACCTGCTGCTAACAGATATCATCTTGCCCGGAGAAAGCGGATGGGTCTTGGCGGTCAAGTTGAAGCGAGAGAATACGAGCCTCAGAGCATTATTTGTCACCGGGCATCCGCCCGGGACTGGCAAGCTGCGGGATCAGAATGAAGATTGTCTCCTGAAGCCGTTCTCGACATTTACTTTGCTGTCGCGGGTGAGACAGAGCCTGACGATAGATGGCGATGGAGTGCGCGACGGTGGCTCTAAGCTCGGCGGCTGCGGCGGGTAGCATGAATGATGTGGGCGGGGATATCCGACAATGACAGCACGTGCGTCAGAACACCGAGTTGAGCGCAAGCGCGGGGCATGCCATAAACTGCGCAACTGGCTTCATCTTGCCCGATCGTAAGTCCACCCTGGCGGAAGATGGCGGCTATGCCGTCAGCTCCATCCGAACCCATTCCTGTCATGATGACTCCGAGAGCGCGGTTCTTGAAGACGTGCGCGACCGAGCGCATCAGGACGTTGACGGAGGGAATGTGCAGAGCGTCCTCAGGGTGCTTGTCGAGACCGATGGCCGGCTTCGAATCCGATAACCGTGGAACTACCCGCATATGGAGGCCAGCTGGCGCGATGTAGGCCGTGCGGGGAAAAATGGGTTCGCCTTGAGCGGCTTCCTTCACCTTGATCGAGCAGAGAGAGTTCAGCCGTTGTGCGAACGGACTGGTGAAGCCGATCGGCATGTGCTGCACGACCAGGATGGGAAGGGGGAAGTCCGGAGGAAACACAGGCAGAATCTGCTCGAGAGCTTTTGGGCCGCCCGTGGAGACACCGATGGCAACCACCGCAGGTGCCAGGGGAGCCAACTTGCTCGTCTCATGCATGGCGGAATGAGGCGGCTTCCTGGTCTCCGGCAAGGAGAATCGAGGTCGATGCGATTGTGCTGCGGCCCGGATCTTGGCAACGAGTTCTTCACGAATATGCGCGATTTCAAGCGAAGTCGGCGACAACTGCTTGGGAACATAATCGTCCGCCCCGGTGTCCAGGCACTGGACCCTGTCTTCAACACGCGTGCGCTGCGTCAGTATCAAGATCGGCAGGCTTGGCTTTTTCATCCTCAGGTGGCGAAGCACGCCAACGCCATCGAGCTTTGGGAGGTTCAGATCGAGAATGACGAGCTCAAAGTCGCAGGCGAGAGCCGCGGACAACGCTTGCTCGCCGTCCTTGAACACATCCACGGTGTAATGTTCGGTTTCCAGACCCTGCCGGACAAACTTGGCTAGGGCATCATCGTCTTCTGCAATAAGAATTCGCATAAAGTGAACTGTCCTTAATCGAACAGCCCAGTTTAGTTAGAAAACGCTCAAGTGCAGCCGAATACTGCGTTGCACAAAGGTATGGGCTTGCGGAATTGGGCCTTTGTTTTAAATGGGGAAATCAGTAGCGCGGGTACCCACTTCCGACTGTCGTGAACCTGAGCGGCCAATAGCTTCATCCCTCGTCCAACATTGATAATTCATGATGGGCGTATGCCGATTGGAGTGAATGCTTGCGTCTTCTGAGTTCAGGGACCCTGAAATCCCTGTTTTCGCCGGGCGGAATTTGGCTGCTGGGGGTAGTGCTGCTGGTCTACTCCGGCTGGCTGACCGTCGCCGTGCCTGTGCTCAGCTTTCTTTACTACTGCGCGATTGGGGGAGGGATGCTTCTCGCCTGGAGATTTCACTCCAGCCGCATCTTTCTGTCTTTGTTGGTGGTCTTTCTGGCGCAGCAAGCGGCAGCGATTTCTGGGGGACAGCCGCCCTTCATCCCGGCCACCTTACAGGCGCTCGCGGTTCTTGTGCCAGTGAATTTTGTTTTGATCGCGATGATGCACGAGCGCGGTCTTACAGTTGAATCGGTGGCGCCCATTGCTCTTTTTTTGTTCGTGCAATCCGTAACGGTGACCGTGTTCTGTGGCGCTGCCGTCCGCGTGCGCAGCCTGCCAATTCCAGCCGTCCTGCCGGGCTACGCCTACGTGGTGATCGCCTCGGCTGCCATCTTCTTGACTGCGCGATTCCTGCTGAATCGGAAGCCAGTCGATAGCGCGTTGCTGTGGTCTTTGGGCGCGTTCCTTCTGGCGCTGCGTTCTGCGGCTGCCGCCCGAACGTCGATGGCTTACTGGGCCACTTCAGCGTGTATCCTCGCGACCGCCGTCATCGAGAATTCCTATCTGCTGGCGTATCACGACGAACTGACCTCGCTACCGTCGAGGCGCGCGTTCAACGATGCCTCACAGCGGCTGAAGTCCCCCTACTCCATAGCCGTGGTCGATATCGACCACTTCAAACGCTTCAACGACACGTATGGGCACGACGCGGGAGACCAGGTACTACGGTTGGTCGCGACCCTCCTCGGCCGTGTGACCGGAGGAGGGCAGGCTTACCGATGCGGCGGCGAGGAATTTAACATTCTTTTTCCCGGCAAAACGACAACCGAAGTCCTTCCACATTTGCAGAAGTTGCGCGAGACAGTTGAGAAATCCGAATTTCGAATGCGTGGCAACGACCGGCGGCAGGCGCCGCGCGGACCTGATCGACGCAACCAGCGGAATCGGGCTCGCATTCGAAAGGGAGACGCCATTCGACGGCTCGCCGAGGGCAAGCCATCCTCGCTGTTGTCGGTGACCATAAGCATTGGAGTGGCGACCGCCGCCACAGAAAGATCCAGCCCCGAGACCGTCCTCGAATCTGCCGACAAGGCTCTCTACCGGGCGAAAGCAAACGGGAGAAACCGGGTCGAGACGGCCACTTCTTCGCCGCGGCGCATGCGCACCAGAGCGGCGGGGATCGCTTAAGGGGAACCCCGAACAACTCGGAAGGGCAACGTGCGGCCGGACCGTCGACCGTTGGACGGGAAGTGTGACGGTCCGGTTCCGTACGTTTCGCAAGCACCGCAGGCCGTGCGGTCAGCCGGCGGTCGTA
>Ga0209698_10001785_pt1 | contig 24749 bp, 25 predicted proteins | sample LitLauG_LLR_2012_FD_187203 | JGI IMG/M metagenome (GOLD analysis project Ga0209698, IMG submission 187203) | Freshwater sediment microbial communities from Pennsylvania, USA - Little Laurel Run_MetaG_LLR_2012 (SPAdes) (version 2) | ecosystem: Environmental > Aquatic > Freshwater > Creek >... | reverse complement strand
TTCGAGCTCGATCTCCTCGATGCGTGCCTGCATCGCTTCGATCTCCTTCTCCATCTCCATCACGCGCTCTACGCCGGCGAGGTTCAGGCCGAGGTCCGCCGTCATCTCCTGGATCCGCCGGAGCCTGTCGACGTCCTCCTGCGAGTACAGGCGGGTGCCCTTCGGCGAGCGCTTGGGCTCGATCAGGCCCCTCGCCTCATACATGCGGAGCGTCTGGGGATGCATGTCTGCGAGCTCGGCGGCGACCGAGATCATGAACACGCCGCGGTCCGTCTCGACCTCCAGGCGCGTGATGCTCGGCGCTCTGCGTGCGCGGCGCGCGGGGGACCGCTCACCATTCTCGGGGGAGGCCATCAGCCCTCACCGGCCTTTGAGCCGGTCGAGGCGGCATCCCGTGGCGCGTCCCCGTTCGGGAACAGGCCCTTGCGCGGGTCGCTGCCCATCGCGCGTGAGAGCTCATCGACGGCCTTCTGCTGCTCCTCGCTGAGGTTCTCGGGCACGTCGATCACGAAGCGGTAGTGGATGTCGCCTTTCGAGGGCGGCTTGCTGCCGAGCTTCGGCGGGCCCTCGCCGCGCAGGCGCTGGACGGTGCCATGGGCGGTCCCGGGTTTCACGCGCAGCGTCTTCGTCCCGTTCAGCGTCGGCACCTTCACCTCCGCACCGCTGAGCGCCTCGGGGATCGTCAGGGGCACCTCGACCTCGAGGTTCTCGCCCTTGCGGGTGAAGATCGCCGACGGCGAGACGTGCGTGATCAGGTATAGGTCACCCGGCGGCCCTCCGCTGCGGCCGGGCTCGCCCTTGCCGGCGATCCGGATGCGGCTCCCGTCCTTCACGCCGGAGGGGATGTTCACACGCAGGCGCTTGACGGTGCGCACCGATCCGGTGCCGCCGCATACCGGGCAGGGGTCCTCGATCACCGTCCCGGCACCACCGCACTGCGAGCACGGCTGGGAGATGGAGAACATCCCCTGGCCCTGCGTCTCGATGCCGCGCCCCTCACAGCGGGGGCACACCGACGGCGTGGTGCCGGACTTCGCGCCGGTGCCGCGGCAGGCGGTGCAGCCGGAGCGCATCGGCACCTGCAGCGGTACCTGCGCGCCCGCGATCGCCTGGTCGAAGGTGATCGATACCTGCGCCTCGAGGTCGGAGCCCTTTTCCGCGCGCGGTTTCGTGCGGACGCGCCTGCCACTCGCCGAGCCGCCGAACAGGTTGGACAGGATGTCGCCCATCGACGCGGCGTCGAAGTCGAAGTTGCCGAAGCCGCCGAAGCCGCCGCCGGGGCCGGCGCCCGCCGTGAACTGGCCGGTGCCGCTGTCGTACTGGCGGCGCTTCTCGGGGTCGCCGAGGACATCGTGGGCCTGGGAGATCTCCTTGAACCGCGACTCGGCGCTCTTGTCGTCCGGGTTGCGGTCCGGGTGGTACTGGCGCGCGAGCTTGCGGTAGGCCTTCTTGATCTCCTCCGCGCTCGCTTTCTTGTCGACCCCGAGCGTCTTGTAGTAATCAGGACGCGTTGCCATCTGTTCTCCTCGCTAGGCCGCCACGACCACGCGCGCCGGCCGTATCACGCTGGAACCGAGCCGGTAGCCGAGTTGGTACACCTCGACGACGGTGCCGCTCCCGCTTCCGCCCGGGTCCTGCGGAGCCGTCGCGACGGCCTCGTGAAATGACGGGTCGAACGGCTCGCCGATCGGGCAGAACGACTCGACGCCGGCCCTCGCCAGGCCGGCCGCGAGCTCTTCACGCGCGAGCTTGACGCCCTGCAGCAGCGGGTCGCCCTCGTCGGCCGCGTCAAGCGCCCGGTCCAGGTTGTCCAGGGCGGGCAGCAGCTCCTTCGCGAGCCCCGCGATGCCGCGCTCCTGCGCGGCCGCGGCGTCCCGGGCAACCCGCTTGCGGAAGTTCTCGAAGTCAGCCTGGGTGCGCTGTGCGAGCGCCAGGTAGTCATCGCGCTGCGCGAGCGCGGCGACCAGTTCGTCGACGTCACCCGCGAGCGCGTCCGCGCCGGCGTCATCGCCGGGCGCGAACTGCTCCTGCACGGCGGCGCCGGCCTCCCCCGCCGGCTTCGCGCCGGGGGAGGGCTCTGGCTGATCCTCGAGCTGCTCGGTCGTGTCGGTCATTCGCTACGCCTTCGGCTCGTCGACGACCTCTGCATCGACGACATCCTCCTCGTCGGAGGACGCGCCGTGCCCGTTCGGCGCAGCGCCGTCGCCCGCTGCGGCGGCCTGCTCTTCCTGGGCCCGCTGGTACATCGCCTCGGACACCGCGTGGAACGCGGTCTGGAGCGCCTCCGCCTTCTCGTTGATCGCGGCAGCGTCGTCGGACTCGAGGACCTCGCGGACCTCCTTGATGGCGGCCTCTATGCGGCCCTTGGAGTCGGCGTCGACCTGGTCGCCGAGGTCGGTGAGCTGGCGCTCGGCCTGATAGGCGGCGTTCTCCGCGTTGTTGCGCGCCTCCGCGAGCTCGCGCGCCCTGCGGTCGTCCTCAGCGTGCGACTCGGCGTCGGAGACCATGTTTTTGATCTCCTCGTCGGAGAGGCCCGAGCCGGCCTTGATCTCGATCTTCTGCTCCTTGCTCGTGCCGAGGTCCTTCGCGGACACGTTCAGGATCCCGTTTGCGTCGATGTCGAATGCGACCTCGATCTGCGGGATGCCGCGCGGCGCCGGCGGGATGCCGGTGAGCTGGAACTTGCCGAGTGACTTGTTGTACTGGGCCATCTCGCGCTCGCCCTGCAGGACGTGGATCTCGACGGAGGGCTGGTTGTCCTCGGCGGTCGAGAAGACCTCGCCCTTGCGCGTCGGGATCGTCGTGTTGCGCTCGATCAGCCGCGTCATGACGCCGCCCTTGGTCTCGATGCCGAGCGTCAGCGGGGTGACGTCCAGCAGCAGGACGTCCTTGACGTCCCCGGCGAGCACGCCGGCCTGGATCGCTGCGCCGACGGCGACGACCTCGTCCGGGTTGACCCCGCGGTGGGGCTCCTTGCCGGTGAGGTCCTTGACCTTCTCCTGCACGGCGGGCATGCGTGTCATGCCTCCGACCATCACGACGTGGTCGATCTCCTTGACGCCCTTGCCTTTGGCGTCGTCGAGCGACTGGCGGACCGGGCTGACGACGCGGTCGAGCAGCTCCGAGGTCAGCTCGGAGAGCTTGGCCCTGGTCAGGCGCGTGTCGAGGTGCTTTGGCCCGGACGCATCGGCGGTGATGAACGGCAGGTTGATCTGCGTCTCCTGCGTCGTGGAGAGCTCGATCTTCGCCTTCTCCGCGGCCTCGTAGAGGCGCTGCAGCGCCATCGGGTCGGCGCTCAGGTCGATGCCCTGCGACTTCTTGAACTCCGAGACGAGCCAGTCCACGATCGCCTTGTCGAAGTTGTCGCCGCCGAGGTGGTTGTCACCGGCGGTGGACTTGACCTCGAACACGCCGTCGCCGATCTCGAGCACGGACACGTCGAACGTGCCGCCGCCGAGGTCGAACACGAGGATCGTCTGGTCGGTCTCCTTGTCGAGGCCGTATGCGAGCGACGCTGCGGTCGGCTCGTTGATGATGCGCTTGACCTCGAGCCCGGCGATCTTGCCGGCATCCTTGGTCGCCTGGCGCTGGTCGTCGTTGAAGTACGCGGGGACGGTGATGACCGCGGAGTCGACGCTCTCACCCAGATACGCTTCCGCGTCGGACTTGAGCTTCTGCAGGATCATCGCGGAGATCTCGGGCGGCGAGTGCTGGCCGTCGGAGACCTCGACTCGCGCGTCGCCGTTCGGACCGGCGACGACCTTGTAGGGGACGATGGACTCCTCCTCCTTCACTTCGGCCTCCTTGCGGCCCATGAAGCGCTTGATGGAGAAGATGGTGTTCTGCGGGTTGGTGACCGCCTGGCGCTTGGCCACGGTCCCAACGAGGCGCTCGCCGGAGGCGGCGATGGCGACGACGGACGGGGTGGTGCGCCCACCCTCGGCGTTCTCGATGACGGTCGGCTCGCCACCCTCCAGCACGGCCATGCACGAGTTCGTCGTGCCGAGGTCGATGCCTATGGTCTTGGCCATGTGAAAATGCTCCTTCTGGGACGCTTGATAAATCTAAGCGAGAGTATGGCAGATTTCCTGTTTACGTTCAAGTGCGCCAGCGAGCGCTCACGGTGGACTACCGGCGCCGGATCAGTACCCCGGGGCTGGCGCGCGGCCGCCTCACGCGCTACCGTCATGCCATGAACCTGGTTCCTCCGGTTCCCGTGAAGCCACGGCTTCGCGGCGTCTCACACGAGTACGCGTTCTTCGTCTCGCTTGCCTGCGGCGTCGCCCTGATCCTCGCCGCCTCGGACGGCAGGGCGCGGCTGGCGGCCGTGATCTACGCGCTCGCCGTGTCCGGGCTGCTGGGGACGAGCGCCCTCTACCACCGTGTCACGTGGCGGCCGAGGGCGAGGCGCTGGATGAGGCGCCTTGACCACTCGATGATCTTCGTCCTGATCGCGGGCACCTACACCCCGGTCGCGCTGCTCGCGCTGAAGGGGTCGCTCGCGACGACGATCCTGGTCGTTGTGTGGGCGGGGGCGATCGGCGGCGTGATCTTCAAGCTGTGCTGGATAGACGCCCCGAAGTGGCTGTTCGCCGCGGTCTACGTGGCGCTCGGATGGGTCTCGATCGCGGTCTTCGGCGAACTGCCGGCGGCGATCGGCTGGCTCGGCGTCGCCGGGCTCGCGCTCGGCGGGCTGCTCTACACGGTTGGCGCGGTCGTGTACGCGAGCGGCCGGCCGGACCCGTCACCGAAGGTGTTCGGCTACCACGAGGTGTTCCACGCCCTGGTCATAGCAGCCGCAGCGCTCCACTACGCGGTGATCGCGTTCGCGGTGCTGCCGCGCGGCTGAGGCACGCGGCTCGGGCACATTCGCGCGAGCGCGCAGCCGCAGCAGTCCGGGCTGCGGGAGTGGCAGGTCCGGCGGCCGTGCCGCAGCAGGTTGACGTGCAGCTCGAGCTGCTGCCCCCGCGGCGTGAGGGCGAGCATCTCGTCGTGCAGCTCCTCGAACGGGGCACCGGGGCGCAGCAGGCGCAGGCGCATACCGACACGCGAGACGTGCGTGTCGACGGGAACGTCGGGGAGCCCGAACGCGAACAGCAGCACGCAGGCGGCCGTCTTGCGCCCGACGCCGGGCAGCGCGAGCAGATAGTCGCGCGACTCCTGCAGCGGCGCGGTTCTCATCCAGTCGAGTGACAGCTCGTGCCCCGCCTCGCGCGGGTCGGCCGTGATCGCGGCGAGGATGGCCTGGATCCGCTTCGACTTGACCTTTGAGATCCCGCCGGGGCGGATCGCCTCCTCGACGGCGGCGAGCGGCGCGTCCCGGACCTGCTCCCATGTCGGCATCCGCTCGCGCAGCCGCAGATAGGCGACGTCGCGGTTGCGGTCGTTCGTGGACTGGGACAGAACCGTCAGGATCAGCTCCGCGATCGGGTGCCCGTGGGGTTCCATCAGCGGCACGCCGTAGACCTCCCGCAGGCGGTCGCGCACGCGCAGCACGCGCTCGCGTGAGGGCGCACGCCAGGACCGGGGCGCGACGGCGGCGTTCGGGCGGGCGGGCATCGCCTCACGGTATCCGGCGGCCCGCGCCCCTATATCCTCGGCCGATGCCCGAGGTGATCGAGCACATCGGCGAGATCGACGGGCTGCCCGTCTTCTGGCGCAGCGCGGAGCCCCCGCAGGAGCGCCCACCGGAGGCGACCCCGGTGTATCTGCACGGCGTCCCGACGAGCTCGGATGACTGGGTCCCGTTCCTCGAGCTGAGCGGAGGCCTCGCACCGGACCTCCCCGGGTTCGGCCGAACCGGCAAGTCCGGCGCGCTGGCGTACACGATCGACGAGTACGACCGCTGGCTCGAGCGCTTCCTTCAGGAGCGCGAGCTCGAGCGGATCAGCCTCGTCGTGCACGACTGGGGTGCGGTCGGGCTCGCGCTCGCCCAGCGCCGCCCCGAGCTGATCGAGCGGCTCGTGATCATCAACGCGGTGCCGCTGCTGCCCGGCTACCGCTGGCACCGGACCGCGAGGATCTGGCGCACGCCCCTGCTGGGCGAGCTCGCGATGGGCTCGACGAACCGCTTCACCTCGAGGATCCTGACGAGGGAGTCCAACACGACACCGGGCCCGCTGCCCGACGATTGGATCGACAGCATGCTCGAGCATTTCGACCAGGGCACCCAGCGGGCGATCCTGCGCCTGTACAGGAGCTCCCCGCCGGCCGTGCTGGCGGCGGCCGGCAGCCGGCTCGGCGAGATCGACGCCCCCGCGCTGGTCGCCTGGGGAATGGACGACCCCTACATCCCGGCGCGCTTCGCCCGTGCGTACGCCGACGCGCTCCCCGACGCGCAGGTGCTCGAGCTGGCGGGCGCGGGGCACTGGCCGTGGCTGGACCGGCCGGAGCTGATCGGGCACGTGGTGGACTTCCTGAGCGAGCGGTGAGGGACCTCGCGCGACGCGCGCCGGCGTGGGCGATCACCGCGCTGCTCGGCGTCGTCTACCTGATCCTCTCGCCGTACAGCCCGGATCTCGCTGCGGCCTCCTACCGCAGCCACCTGTTCGCGAGCGTCGGCTTCTCGATCTGGGACAACTCCTGGTACGGCGGCCATCACCTCCCCGCCTACTCGCTGCTCGCCCCGGCGCTCGGGGCGCTGATCGGTCCGCGCGTGCTGACGGCGATCTCGATGACGATCGCCGCTGCGCTGTTCGCGAAGCTGATCGACGGCGCCTTCGGATCCAGGGCGACCAGGATCGCGGCGATCTGGTGTGCGATCGGGCTCGGGATACAGATGCTCTCCTCGCGGGTCGCGTTCGACCTGGGCCTCGCGATCGGGCTGGGCGCGCTGCTCGCGGCGCGCCGGGGCAGGATGTGGCCCGCGCTCGTGCTGAGCGTGCTCTGCTCGGTGGCGAGCCCCGTAGCCGGCGCGTTCGTCGCGCTCGCGTTCCTGGCGTGGGGGCTCGGAGGTCGAAGCCGCGCATGGGCGGGGACGCTGACGGCCGCGGCGCTCCTGCCGATCGGGCTGCTGGTCGTGATGTTCCCCGAAGGCGGCACCCAGCCGTTCGTGCCGTCCGCGTTCTGGCCGGCACTCGCCGGTGTCGTCGTGGTCGGCTTCCTCGTCGCACCCGAGCACCGCGTGCTGAGGATCGGCGTGGCGCTCTACGCCGGTGCGCTGATCGCCTCATACGTGGTCCCGACGGCGGTGGGAGCGAACTCGGACCGCCTCGGCGCGATCTTCGCGGGGCCGCTCGCGGCCTGCGTGCTGATAACGGCGACGCCGTCGGGCCGGCGCTGGATCGCGCTGCTCGTGCTGGCGCCGTTCCTCATCTACTGGCAGGCGAATGAGCCGGTCGCTGACTACGCCGCCGCCGCCTCCGACCCGGGTGTCAAGGCGTCCTACTACGCGCCGCTGCTCGGGGAGCTCTCGCGCCTCGGTGTCGGGTATGCGGCGACCCCGGCGAGGATCGAGGTGGTGCCGCTGGCGACGCACTGGGAGTCGCGCTGGGTCGCCCCTCACGTGATGCTCGCGCGCGGCTGGGAGCGTCAGCTGGACCGCTACCGCAACCCGCTGTTCTACGAAGAACCGGCGGCACTCACCGCCCAGCGCTACCGCCAGTGGCTGACCGCGAACTCCATCTCCTACGTCGCGCTGCCCGACGCGAAGGTCGACTACTCATCCGAACAGGAGGCGGCGCTGCTGCGCAGCCGGTCCCCCGCGTATCTGAGGCTCATCTGGAGCTCGGCGCACTGGCGGCTGTTCGCCGTCAGCGGGGCCCCGCCGCTCGTATCGCCGCCGGCGGTGATGAGCGCCGCCGGCACGGACTCGGTGACGCTGCGCGTGCCCGCGGCGGGGTCCTACCTAGTGCGCGTGCACTTCACGCCCTACTGGAAGCTGACACCGCACGGGTGCGTCGGCGAAGGACCGGACGGCTGGAGCAGGATCCTCACGCGCGGCGCCGGGACCGTGCGGCTGGTGATCAGCTTCTCGCTGGGCCGTGTGCTCGATCACTCCACGCGCTGCGGGTGACCGATCGACTAGGCTGTGACGCTGATGGTCGCCCGCGCTCGTGTCCTTCAGGCGCGCGTCCTGCCGCACGGCTGGCCGGACGCGCTGCGGCAGATCTCGCTCTTCGCCGCCGCCTACTTCGCGTACAAGCTCGTGCGAGGACTCGTCGAGCAGCATTACGGCGGCGCGGCGTTCGCCCACGCTCGCGACCTGATCGCGATCGAGCGCGCCGCGCACGTCTTCATCGAGCCGTCCGTGCAGGCGTGGGCCTCGGGCAGCCACGTCGTGATGGTGCTCGCGAGCTGGCTTTACGTGAACGCGCAGACGACGATCACCTTCAGCGCGCTGCTGTACATGTACCTGCGCCACAACAGGAACTTCTACTTCGTGCGCAACATGTTCATGATCGCGATGGCGATCGCGCTCGTGGCGTACACCGTCTTCCCGACCGCGCCGCCGCGCTTCATGCCGGAGTGGGGCTTCATCGACACCGTCTCGAACGTGACGGGCGTGCACATCTCGCATGCGAGCGCCTCGTCGATGTCGCTGTTCAACCCCTACGCGGCGGTGCCCTCGATGCACGTCGCGTTCGCGCTGATGATCGGCTGGCCGCTCGCGTATCTGAGCCGCACCCGCATCGTCCGCGTGCTGTGGGTGCTGTACCCGTTCCTGATGACGTTCGTGATCGTCGTCACCGCCAACCACTTCATCCTCGACGCCTTCCTCGGCGCCCTGACCGCGGGGGTCTCCGCGCTGGGCGCGATGCGCCTCGCCCGCATCCGCCCGCAAGCCTGGCGCTTCGCGGGCATCTCCAGCGCCCGCGTCACGGCGAGCGGGTAGCGGCCGCCGGATGGCCCCCAGGCAGCACGCACCCTCGCGGCGCGCGCGGCGCTCCCCCCAGCGCGGCGCGGGACGGCGGGCGCGCGCCCCGATCGGCTCCGGCGAACGCCGCGAGCTGGTCCGCAACCGGCTGATCGAGTCGCGCCTGACACCCAACGCGATCTCCCTGACGGGGCTCATCCTGAACCTCGTCGCGGCGGTCCTCGTGTGGGAACAGCTCTTCTTCCTCGGCGGCCTGGCGTTCATCATCGGCTCGATCATGGACACGCTCGACGGCCGCTATTCGCGGATGTCCGGCAAGGGGACGCCGTTCGGCGCGTTCCTGGACTCGAGCCTTGACCGCATCGAGGAGGGCATCGTGCTCGCATCCGTCGCGGGCTACTTCGCGCTCCAGAGCAACCGTGTCGCCGCTGCGGCGGTGGTCGTCGCGGTGCTCGCGTCGCTGATGGTCAGCTACACCCGCGCCCGCGCCGAGGCGCTCGGCGTGGAGTGCAAGGTCGGGATCGCGACGAGGCCGGTCCGCGTCGTGATCCTCGCGATCGGGCTCGTCTTCGCGAAGGGCGCCGGGCTGGGGTCGTTCTCGCTGCTCGAGCCCGCCGTCTACGTGCTGGCCGTGCTCAGCGTGTTCACGGTCGCGCAGCGCGTCGCGCACGTGCGGCGCGAGCTCTCGGTGTGACCTTCGGGCGTTCGCGGAGTAGTCTCTCCCGGCGGCCCGATCCCCCTTGCGGCCGCCGCATCTGACAAGGCAGGGCAGCCCCACGGGCTCCCTCGACCGGGCCCTCGCGGCCCCCACAAAGGACACGCACTCGTGATCAAGGAGCACTCAAGCAACGGCGCCTCAGCAAACGGCAAAGCGCGCTATCAGTCCGAGAAGGTCAGGGTCGCCATCATCGGCGTCGGAAACTGCGCCTCCGCCTTCGTGCAGGGCATCGAGTACTACCGCGGCGCCGACGCCGCCCAGCGGGTCCCCGGGCTGATGCACGTGGACCTCGGCGGCTACCACGTGCGGGACATCGAATTCACGGCGGCCTTCGACATCGACTCCAAGAAGGTCGGCAAGGACCTCGGGGAAGCGATCTGGGCCGGCCAGAACAACACGATCAAATTCGCGAAGGTGCCGAAGAAGCTCGGCGTCACCGTGCACCGCGGGATGACCCACGACGGTCTCGGCAAGTACCTCAGCGAGAAGATCACGAAGGCGCCCGGCGAGACGGCCGACATCGTGAAGATCCTCCGGGACACGAACACCGACGTCGTCGTCTCCTATCTGCCGGTCGGGTCCGAGGACGCGACCAAGTGGTACGTCGAGCAGGTGCTCGAGGCCGGCTGCGGCTTCGTCAACTGCATCCCCGTCTTCATCGCTCGCGAGGACTACTGGGACAAGCGCTTCAAAAAGGCCAACCTGCCGATCGTCGGCGACGACATCAAGAGCCAGGTCGGCGCCACGATCGTGCACCGCACCCTCGCCCGCCTGTTCGCGGAGCGCGGGGTCGAGATCGAGCGCACCTCGCAGCTGAACGTCGGCGGCAACATGGACTTCTACAACATGCTCGAGCGGGAGCGGCTCGAGTCGAAGAAGATCTCCAAGACGAACGCCGTCACCTCGATCATGGACCACGAGCTGCCCGCGAGCGACATCCACGTCGGGCCCTCGGACTACGTGCCGTGGCTCACCGACCGCAAGTGGGCCCACATCCGCGTCGAGGGCCAGGCGTTCGGCGACGTGCCGCTGAACATCGAGCTGAAGCTCGAGGTGTGGGACTCGCCGAACTCGGCGGGCATCGTGATCGACGCCGTGCGCTGCTGCAAGCTCGCGCTCAACAACGGCCTCGGCGGCCAGCTCGACGGCCCCTCGTCCTACCTCATGAAGTCGCCGCACAACCAGCGGCCCGACGAGATCGCGCGCGCCGACACCGAGAAGTTCATCGCGGCCTACGGCGGCAAGCCGAAGTCGCCCGCGGCCGCGGCGGCCAAGAAACGGGCGGCGAAGAGCCCCGCCCGGAAAGCGGCACGCAAACCCGCCGCGAAGGCGCCGGCAGCGAAATAGGCGCGCGCCGCCGGCAGGCGCGATAATCGAGCGCGATGGCGGACCTCTTCTCGATCGCCCATGTGACCCCGTATCCATGGGAGGCCGAGAACGAGGTCAACGCGCATGTGCGGGCGGTGGCCGGCGAGCTCTCCCGCCGCGGGCATCGCGTCCTGATCGTCGCTCCGTCGCGCTCGCAGGAACGGGTGCGCGACTCGCGCCGCGCGCTGCGGGCCGTCCGCGGCCGTCCCGGCGCCCTGCTCGAGGGGACCGACGGGGGCACACCCGGTGTGGTCGCGGTCGGTGAGGTGCTGGACGTCGCGCCCGGCGCGCGCAGGCGCCCGCCCGCGCTCCCGATCGACGTCGCCAGAACCGTCGAGGAGCTCCTTGGCACCGTCGACCTGGACATCGTCCACGTCCATGAGCCCTTCGCGCCGAGCACCTCGAACGCGGCGCTGCGCCACTCGCGCGCGCTGAACGTCGGCTCCTTCCACTCCTCCTCCGAGCATCTGCTCTCGACGCTGCTCGCTCGCAGGTTCGTGGAGAGCTTCTTCGGGCGCCTGGACGCTCGCACGGCGAGCATGCCCGAGACGGCGTCGCTGATGAGCCGCCACTTTCCCGGCGACTACCTTCTGGTCCCGGACGGCGCCGGCAGCGTGGATGAGCTCGAGGCGATCTACCGCGGCCTGGCGGCCCGCCGTCACAGGCGCCCGGACGACGCGGAGCTGAGCGCCCGGCTCGCCGCGCGGCCCTTGATCGACGTGGACCTTCATATGCACACCGATCATTCCGGGGACTGCGCGACGCCCGTCGAGGTGCTGCTCGCGACCGCCCGGGAACAGGGGCTCGGCGCGATCGCCGTCACCGACCACAACGAGATCTCCGGCGCCATGGAGGCGGAGGCGCTGTCCGGCGACTTCGGCGTGAAGGTGATCGTCGGCGAGGAGGTCAAGACCGCCGACCAGGGCGAGGTGATCGGCCTCTTCATCTCCGAGAAGATCCCGCGCGGCATGAGCCTTCAGGAGACGGTCGCCGAGATACGCAGGCAGGGCGGCGTCGTCTACGTGCCGCATCCGTTCGACCGCATGCACTCCGTGCCCGACTACGAGCATCTGCTCGACATCATCGACGAGGTCGACGCGCTGGAGATCTTCAATCCCCGTGTCGCGATCGGAGCTTTCAACGACGAGGCCGCCCGTTTCGCGGCGAAGTACCGGATCATCGCCGGCGCCGGCTCGGACTCGCATGTCGCGCAGGGGCTCGGCTCCGTGCGCATCCGGATGCGGGACTTCAACGGCCCGCAAGAGTTCCTGCAGTCGCTCGGGGAGGCGGACATCCTGACCCGGCCGTCCTCGCTGCTGTACGTGCAGGCGCTGAAGTTCCTGCAGACGCGGGCAAGGCCCGCCTCATCTCAGCGGGCGAGCAAGGCCCGCCGCCTGAAGCGCCTCGGCAGGGCCCAGGGCGGCGGCGGGCGGAGGTAGCGGCTCGCAACTACTGATGCACCGTCAAGGACAAGACGACGCCCCGTCAAATCCCTCGGAGTCGATGCCCGTGACCGATGATGAGATCCGAGAGAAGTACCTCGAGCGGGCAATCCGCGAGCTGAACACGCTGACACGCGAGCTCCAGGCCTGCCCGCACTGCCCGCGCGGCAACCTGATGCCGGTCCTCGGATCCGGCCACCCGCAGGCCGACATCATGCTCCTCAAGCATTCGGCTCGCCCGTCGGAGGTCGAGGAGGGGGTCGCCTTCTACGGCCGCGCCGGCAGCGCGCTGATGAAGTCGCTGAAGCGCCTCTCGATCGACCCGCTCGCCGTCTACGGGACGCTGTGCGTGAAGTGCCCGCTCAGCGACGCATCGCTCGCGGACCCCGCCTGCATCTGCCGCGTCGTCGACGAGATCGCGATCGTGCAGCCGAAGATCGTGGTCGTGATGGGCGCCGAGGCGCTCGCGGCGCTGGGCGAAATGGAGATCCCGCTCTCGCGCGAGCTGAGGCCCGCGCTCGGCGAGATCCAGCAGCTGACGCCGACGGTCGACGCGCTGTATGTCCCCAACATCGACGAGTCGCTGGATGAGCAGGACGCCAAGCGGGACTTCTGGGCGGCGTTCAGGACGCTCGGCGACTGGTATGAGGCGCAGCCGCCCTACTGATCCGTCCGCCGGCTACATCTCCAGGATGATCTTGCCGAGCTTGCCGCCCGCCGCGAAGCGCTCGTAGGCGGCGGCCGCGTCCGCGAGCGGGAAGGTCGCGGCGATCGGGACCTTCAGCGCACCGGACCGCAGCGCCGGCAGCACCTCGCGTTCGAGCGCGCGCGCCGCGAGCGCCTTCTCCTCGAGCGGCCTCGCGCGCAGCGTCGAGCCGTGGATCCGCGCGCGCTTGCCCATCAGGGCCAGCAGGTTCAGCTCGGACTTCGCGCCCGCGGACACGCCGATCACGGCGATGCGCCCGCCGGTCGCCAGCGCCGTCAGGTCATCGGGCAGGTTGGGCGCGCCGACGAGCTCGAGGATCACGTCGAACGGCCCGTGCTCGGCGAAGCCCTCGGGGGCGATCACCCGCGCGCCGAGCTCGGCGACCTGAGCGCGCAGCTCCTCGCGGCGCACAGTCGCGGTCGGCGACGCGCCGGCCGCGAGAGCGATCTGCACGGCGGCTGTGCCGACGCCGCCGGCTCCGCCGTGGATCAGGACGCGCTCGCCGGGCCGCAGCCCCGCCTGTGTGAAGAGCGCGTCGTGAGCGGTCGTGTACACCTCCGGGACCCCGCCCGCCTCGGTGAACGTGAGCGCGGCCGGCACCGGCATCAGCTGGCGCTCGTGGACCGTCGCCAGCTCGGCCTGCCCGCCGCCGCCGACGATCGCCATCACGCGCTCTCCGACCGCGAAGCGCGACGCGCCCTCACCGAGCGCGGCGACCTCGCCGGCGAGCTCGAGCCCGGGTATGTCGGCGGGCGAACCGGGCGGCGCGGGGTACAGGCCGCGGTGCTGCATCATGTCCGCGCCGTTCAGGCCCGCGGCGTGCACCCGCACCAGGATCTCGCCCGCGCCGGGCACCGGATCGGGGTGCTCGGCGACCGACAGCTCCTTCTCGCGGATCGTCACTGCGCGCATCGCGCAAGACTACCCGCCGCGGATCGAGGAGCTGCCCCGCCCGTTCAGCGTTCGAACAGCGAGACGCACTCGATGTGATGCGTCTGCGGGAACATGTCGACCGGCCTGACCCGCTTCAGCTCCCAGCCGGCCTCGACCAGTTCGGCGGCGTTCGGCGCGAGCGTCGTCGGGTTGCATGAGACGTAGACGATCCGCTTCGGCGACGCTTCGATGATCCTGTGCACGACCTTCTTGGAGAGGCCGGCGCGGGGCGGATCGACGACGATCACGTCGGGTTTGCCGGCGCGTTCGATCAGCTCGCGCAGAGCGAGGCGCGTGTCGCCCGCGAAGAAATGCGCCTTCGTGATCGCGTTGCGCCTGGCACCGGCTATCGCATCGGCGACCGCCTGCTCGACGAGCTCGATCCCCCACAGCTCCCCGGCGCGGGGCGCGAGCGTCAGCGCGATCGTCCCGATCCCCGAGTAGAGGTCGTAGACGCGCTCCCAGCCCTCGAGCGCCGCGTAGTCCACGACGACTCCATAGAGGAGCTCGGCCATCTCGGTGTTCGTCTGGAAGAACGCCTCGGCGCTGATCCGCAGGTCCAGCTCGCCAAGGCGCTCGGGAAGCTCCGCCTCGCCCCACACCAGCTCGGTCTCGCCGCCCGCGGTCGTCTCCGCCAGGCTGCGGCTGCGCGTCCACAGCACGCCGCTGAGGCTGTCGCCGAGCTCGGCATGCAGCGCAGCGGCGAGCTCGCCCGCCTCGAGCTCGCCGTGGGAGGTGACGATCCGGACCTGCAGGACGCCGGTGCGCCTGCCCTCCCTGACGACGAGGTTGCGCAGGCGCACGCGGCCGTCGGGCGCCGGGCCGGACTGACCCTCGCGCTCTCCGCGCGGGCCCTGTCCCCTGCCGCGGTCCCATGAGCTCAGGCCCTGCGCACGGCACCACGCGAGCGCGGCGCTGCGCGCGCGGTTGCCGAGCTCCGAGGCGAGCATGCAGTCCTCGATAGGAGTGACGCTGCGGCCGCCCGCCGGGGCGTGGAAGCCGCAGACGAGCTCCTCGCCGCCCTCGCCTCCGCCGAACGAGTACTCGAGCTTGTTGCGATAGCGCCACGGCTCCAGCGCCGGAATGATCGGCTCGAGCTCGAAGCCGTCGAGGTGGCCGATGCGGTGCAGCGCCTCCTGCACCTGGCTGCTCTTGATCTCGAGCTGGCGCTCATACGGGAGCACCTGCCACGGCACACCTGGATGGTCGGCGACGGGGGCGATCCGCTCCGGGCTCGGCTCGAGGATCTCGACGGCGCGGGCATGCGCATAGCTGCGCTTGCGCTTGTGGACGACGGCGCGGACACGGTCGCCCGGGATCGCACCCGCGACGAACACGACGTAGCCGCTGTCGCCGAGCCTTGCGACGCCCTCGCCGCCGAAGGCCAGCGAGTCGATGCTCAGCTCCAGCTCATCGCCGCGCTGAGGGCGTGGCGGCGCGTCCGCAGCGCCGTTCATGCGGGCGCCACCAGCAGCTCGAGCAGCGCCTTCTGGGCGTGCCGGCGGTTCTCCGCCTGATCCCAGATCCGCTGGCGTGTGCCGTAGAGCACCGCCGCGGTGATCTCCTCGCCCGGGTGGGCGGGGAGGTCGTGCATCGCGAAGGCGCCGGGGGCGGCCGCGTCGAGGAGCCCGTCGTCGACGCGGTAGGCCGACAGCGCGCGGCGGCGCTCGTCGGCGCTCTGCTCGTCGCCCATGCTGACCCAGACGTCGGTGTAGACGGCGCAGGCGCCGCTCACGGCCTCGCGCGGATCCTCGTGCAGGCTGATCGTGCCGGCGGCTCCCGCGGGTGCCGCGAGGTCGCCCTCGAGCGCGTATCCGGCGGGTGAGGCGACCGCGACGTGCATGCCCGCGAGCGCTCCGAGCAGCGCCAGCGACCGCGCGACGTTGTTCCCGTCGCCGACGTACGCGACGCGCAGGCCCGACAGGTCACCGTGAGCCTCGCGGAGCGTCAGCAGGTCCGCGAGCGCCTGGCACGGGTGATGGCCCGCGGTCAGCATGTTGATGACGGGCACGGTGCTGTGATCCGCGAGCTCCTCGAGGATGCTGTCGGCACCGGTGCGCATCGCGATCGCCGCGACGTGCCGGGAGAGGACGAGCGCGGTGTCCTGGAGCGCCTCGCCCCGCGAGAGCTGCATCTCGTCAGCCCTCAGGATCAGCGCGTGCCCGCCGAGCTCGTCGACTCCCACCTCGAATGACACGCGCGTCCGCGTCGATGGCTTCTGGAAGATGAGCGCGACGCTCCTTCCCGCGAGCACCCGCGAGGAGAGCGGGTCGTGCTTGAGCTCGAGCGCGCGGCTCAGGAGCGCGTCCAGTTCGGAGGCGCTGAGCTCGGTGCCGGTGAGGAAATGCCGTGCTGTCATGGGAGCGGTGAGTCTAGGACTATTGGTGATCGCAGCCGGGGCGGCGGCCGTATTCATGTGTGGGCGGGCGTCTGCACCGCCGCATCAACGATCACGCCCGTGAAAGGATCCTCGCCGATGAAACGCACCGCAGCGCTCCTCAGCATCATCGCCCTCGCGGCCGGCTCGGCGGGCTGCGGGTCGGGAGGTTCCACGAGCTCTCAGGCGACTGCGACATCCGCCGTCACGACGACCCCGAGCAGCGGCGTGAAGGTCAACACGACCCCCGCCTACGGAGCGCCCGCCCCCGGGGCGCCGATCGTCAGCGGCGCGGCCCGGATCGCCTACCGAAACATCTCGATCGCGCCGGATGTGGTCCGCGTGAAGGTCGGGACCGTCATCACCTGGCACAACTACGACGCCGTGATCCACAACGTCACAAGCCAGGGGGGCCCGCAGCGGTTCGCCTCCGGGGACCTGCACGAAGGCGCGAGCTTCACGATCCGCGCGACCGCGCCGGGAGTCATCCACTACCTGTGCACGATCCATCCCGCTTCGATGAACGGGACGATCGAAGTCGTCCGCTGAGCGGGCGCGTGCGACACTCAGCGCGATGGCCGCGGAGAAACCAGGCCGGCGCCCCGCCGGCGCCCGCGAAGAGGAGCTCAGAGCCGGGCTGACCCCGCTCGGCGACGACGAGAGGCCCGTCGCGCTGACCGTCGCGATCGTGGTGTGCGCGCTGCTCGCCGCCGGCGTGATCATCGGGGCGCTGACCGTCTCGAACCTGAAATCGCGCGGCGGCTCGATCACCGCGGCCGTCTTCATCGCCGGTGTTCTCGCCGTGCTGGCGCGTGGAATGTACCTGCGCCGCTACTGGGCGGTGCTCGGCTTCGAGGCGTTGCTCGCCTTCCAGGTGATCGTCTCCTCGCTGGCGCTGGTGGTGGCGTCGACGCTGCTCGCAGCCGCCGTGTGCCTGCTCACGATCGGCCTCGGCGGATGGCTGTTCTGGAAGCTGATCAGGGTCATGGGGCGGATCCAGGCTGCGGACATGGCGGCCCACGGGGACGGCCCCGGCTGAGCGGCCGAGCGGCCGCGGCGCCGGTGCTTCGATAGGCTCAGGCCGATGGCCGACTCCTCCTACGACTGCATCGTCATCGGCTCCGGGCCCGGCGGCTATGTGGCCGCGATCCGCTCCGCGCAGCTCGGCAAACGCACCGCCGTCGTCGAGCGCGACAAGGTCGGCGGGCGCTGCCTGAACTACGCGTGCATCCCCGCCAAGGCCGTGCTGCGCTCCGCGGACATCCTCACCGAGATACGCGAGGCCGGCGACTTCGGCCTGAAGGTCGCGGGCGTCGAGGTCGACTACCCGGCGATCCAGGCCCGCCGCGAGAAGGTCGTCTCAACCCTCACCTCCGGTGTCGGCGGGCTGCTGAAGAAAAACAACATCGAGCTGCTCGAGGGTGACGCGAAGCTCAACGCTGACGGGTCGGTGAGCGTGGGCGCGGACGCCGTCACAGCCCCCACGATCATCGTCGCGACCGGCTCGGTGCCGCGGCCGATACCCGGTGTCGAGTTCGGCGGCAACGTGATCGGGACCGAGCAGGCGTGGGCCCTTGCGGAGCTGCCGGCGAGACTCGCGGTGGTGGGCGCCGGCGCATCGGGAGCAGAGATCGCCTCGGGCTACGCGAGGCTCGGCAGCGAGGTGCTCCTGCTCGAGGCGCTCGACCGCGTCCTGCCCAGCGAGGACCCCGACATCTCACGGCTGGTGGAGCGCGGCCTCAAGCGCCAGGGCATCGCGGTGCACACCGGCACCCCCGTCGCGAACGTCAAGGCGGAGGGCTCAACGGTCAGCTTCTCCTACGGCGATCAGAGCGCCGAGGTCGACTATCTGGTGATCGCCGCGGGGCGCGGCGCCGACGTCGAGGGCCTCGGCCTCGCCGACGCCGGGATCGAGCTCGACGAGCGCGGGCTGATCAGGGTCGACGGCGCGATGAGGACGAGCCGCGCTGGTGTCTACGCGATCGGCGACCTGGTCCCCGGCCCGGCTCTCGCCCACAAGGCCTCCGACGAGGGCGTCATCGCGGCCGAGGACAGCGCCGGCCTGCAGACGCACCCGATCGCATACGTGGACATCCCGAGGGCCACGTTCTGCACCCCCAACGTCGGCTCGTTCGGGCTCACCGAGGAGCAGGCCCGCGAGCAGGGCCACGACGTCGTCGTCGGCAAGGTCCCCTACGGAGCGGTCGGCGGCGGGACCGTCTACGGGGACCGCACGGGCATGATCAAGATCGTCGGCGAGAGCCGCTACGGCGAGCTGCTGGGAGCGCACATCGTCGGCTCACGCTCGACCGAGCTGATCCAGGAGCTCGTGAACGTCCGCGCGCTCGAGGGCGGCTACCCCGAGCTCGCGAGGATCATCCATGGCCATCCGACGCTCTCAGAGGTCGTGATGGAGGCCGCACGGGCCGCCGACGGCTGGCTCATCCACGGTTGACCGCTGCCGTCTTCTACTTCGACCTCGCGAGCCCGCTGGCCTACCTCGCGGCCGAGCGCGTCCTTCACGTCCTGCCCGCTCCCGCCCGCTGGCAGCCCGTGCTCATGGCGCCGGCGCAGCAGGAGCGCAGCCGCGAGGAGCTGCAGCGCGGCCTCGCCGCCCGTGCGAGCGAGCTCGGGCTGCAGCCGCTGAGGCTGCCCGAGCAGTTCCCGTTCGACAGCTCACTGGCGATGCGCGTCGCGACCTACGCGAAGTCGATCGGCCGCACCGTGCCGTTCGCGCAGGCCGCGTTCAGGCAGGCCTTCGCGGGAGGCCATTCGCTCGCGGACCCGGACTATGTGCTGATCGCGGCGGCGGCCTGCGAGATGCACCCGGCCGCCGTAATGCGGGCCGCCGACATGCGCATTGTCCGCGAGCAGCTCGAGCAGGCCTGCCGCGAGGCGGCGGATGCCGGCGTCGGCTCGGTGCCGGCGATCGTCGCCGGGGGAACCGTGTTCGAGGGGGAGGACGCGCCGGAGCGGGCGCGCGAGCGGATGTTGGCCGGCGGCGAGGGATGATCGCCGGCCGCGCGTACCGCCTGATCGTGACGCGCGGCGGGCTCGCCCCGAGCCTGCTCGCCGACCCAGAGCGACTCGATCACCTCGAGGTCGTCGAGGTCGACAGCGGCGAAGTGATCCTGTTCTGGGACCGGGCGCCGCGCGACGCGTCTCGGCTCGCGCGTGAGCTCCGAGCCGACCTGGCGCGCCTCGAGGCCCCGGAGTTCCTGGCTCGCTGGAGTACCGTGGAGGACTGATGAGCGAGATGCCCGCACCGGAGGTGGCGCGCGAGTGGCTGCAGGCCATGACGCTGATCCGGCGTTTCGAGGAGCGGGCCGGCGAGATGTATGCGCGGGCGAAGATCGGCGGGTTCCTGCACCTGTCGATCGGCGAGGAGGCCGCGATCGTGGGCGCGGCCCGGGCGCTGCGCGACGATGACTACCTCATCTCCACCTACCGCTCCCACGGCCATGCCCTGGCGCGCGGCACGGCCCCGGAGAACGTGATGGCGGAGCTGTTCGGCCGCGTCGACGGCTGCTCCGGCGGCCGCGGCGGCTCGATGCACATGTTCGACCTCTCGAACCGCTTCATGGGCGGCTACGGGATCGTCGGCGGCAACCTCCCGATCGCCGCCGGGATCGGCCTCTCCAGCGACTACCGCGGGACCGACGAGGTCACGCTCTGCACGTTCGGGGACGGCGCCTCCAACCAGGGGACGTTCGGTGAGACCCTGAACCTCGCCGCGCTGTGGAGGCTGCCGGTGGTGTTCATGGTGACCAACAACCAGTTCGGGATGGGCACGTCGCTGAGCAGGCACTCCGCCGTCACGGACCTGCGCGGCAAGGGCGAGAGTCTGGGCGTGCCCGGGATGCGCTGTGACGGGATGGACGTCCTCGACACCCACGCCGTCGTCGCGGAGGCCGTCCGCAGGGTGCGCGAGGAGCGCCGGCCGATCCTGGTCGAGGCCGTCACGTACCGCTTCCGCGGCCACTCGATGGCGGACCCGGAGGAGTACAGGACGAAGGAGGAGGTCGCCCTTTGGCGCGAGCGCGACCCGCTCGCCACCTTCGCGGAGCGGCTCAGGGCCGACGGGATCCTCGACGAGCAGGCGCGGCTGGCGATGGACGAGGCCGCCACGGCGAAGGTCGATCAGGCGGTCGCTTTCGCCGACGCGTCGCCGTTCCCGCCGCCGGAGTCCCTCTACGACGACGTGTACGTGTTCGACGGCGAGACACACGGCTGGTACTCGGGCGAGAGCGCCGAGGACCGGGAGAGCCGGGCAAGAGCCGAGCTCGGCGACACCGCGAGCACGGACGAGAGCGGCATCCCCGAGCAGCTGACCAGGGCGCTCGCCGCGAGGGACGACGTTGCCGAGGGGACGGGGGCCGTCTGATGGCGCAGATGCGCTACCGCGAGGCGCTCGGCGCCGGGCTCGCCGAGGAGCTCCGGCGCGACGAGCGGGTGATCCTGATGGGCGAGGACATCGGCGTGTTCGGGGGGGCGTTCAAGGTGACGGACGGACTGCTCGAGGAGTTCGGCGAGAGCCGCATCCGCGACACGCCGATCTCCGAGAACACGATCGTCGGCGTCGGCGTCGGCGCCGCGATGACGGGGCTGCGCCCGGTCGTCGAGCTGATGACGATCAACTTCTCGCTGCTGGCGTTCGACCAGATCGTCAACCACGCAGCCCACATCCACTACATGTTCGGCGGTCAGGTCAACGTGCCGCTGGTGGTGCGCATGCCGCAGGGCGCCGGCCACCAGCTCGGCCCGACGCACTCGCACTGCCTGGAGGCGATGTTCCTCCACGTGCCCGGGCTGCTGGTCGCGGTCCCCGCCACCGCGGCGGACGCGAAGGGGCTGCTGAAGAGCGCGATACGCGACGAGAACCCCGTGATCTTCATCGAGCACGAGTCGCTCTACGGGGTTCGCGGAGATGTCCCCGAGGACCCTGAGCAGCTCGTGCCGTTCGGCTCCGCGCGCGTCGCACGCGAGGGCAGCGACGTGACGATCGTGGGCGTCTCACGGATGGCGCTGACAGCGGAGCGTGCCGCCGAGACACTCGCCGGTGAGCACGGCGTGCAGGCCGAGGTGATCGACCCGCGGACGCTGCGGCCGCTGGACCTGGACACGATCCTCGCGTCCGTCCGCAAGACCCACCACTGCGTGATCGTCGAGGAGGGCTGGCCGCACGGGGGTGTCGGCGCCAACCTCGCCGCGCTCGTCGGGGAACAGGCCTTCGACGACCTCGACGCCCCGATCCAGCGGGTCTCGGGCGCGGACGTGCCGATGCCCTACTCCAAGCCGCTGGAGGACATCGCCTACCCGCACGAGCCGCAGATCGTCGCCGCGGCGCTGAGCGCTCTGAACCTCGCGCCCGTCCCCGGGGGCACGCCGTGAGCGAGATCGTGATGCCGCGTCTCTCGGACACGATGGAGGAGGGAACGATCCTGCGCTGGCTGAAGAGCGACGGCGACACCGTCGAGCGCGGCGAGGAGCTCGTCGAAATCGAGACCGACAAGGCCGCGATGCCATATGAGTCCGACCTGCAGGGCACGCTGGAGATCCTCGTGGCGCAGGGAGCGACCGTCCCCGTTGGCGCCGTGATCGCGCACGTGCTCGCGCCTGGCGAGCAGGCCGGGGCGGGCGCGGCGGCTCCCGCCCGGCCTGCACCACCGCCACCCTCGACGCCGCCGCCCGCGACGCCGGCGAGCGCCGCGGGCGAGCAGCCTGCCGGCGAGCGCGTTCGTGCCTCACCGCTCGCCCGCAGGGTCGCGCGGGAGAGCGGCATCGACCTTCACGGAGTCACAGGCAGCGGCCCCGGCGGGCGCATCGTCAGAGCCGACGTGCTCTCGGCTCCGGCCGCGGACGGGAACGGCGCACCGGCCGCCCAGCCCGCGCCCGGCGCCGCGGATGCCGTCGCGACCGCGAAGGGACAGGCCACGAGCGTCGAGCTGACGCGAACCCAGCAGACGGTCGCGCGGCGGATGGCGGAGTCCAAGGCCACGATCCCCGAGTTCACGCTGCGCATCGACGTCGACATGCAGGAGTGCGTCGCGCTCCGGTCCGAGCTGAAGCGCATCTCCCAGCCCGGCCCGGACGCTCACGCGCCGACCTACAACGACATGGTCGTGAAGGCGGCGGCGCTCGCCCTGCGCGAGCATCCGCGCGCGAACGGCAGCTACCGCGACGGGAAGCTGACGACCTACTCGCGCATCAACGTCGGCGTCGCCGTCGCAGCCGACGAATCGCTCGTCGTCCCGACCGTGTTCGACGCCGACGAGAAGTCGCTCGGGGAGATAGCGCGCGAGACGCGCGCGCTCGCCGAGCGGGTGCGCTCAGGTGCGATCACGCCGCCGGAGCTCGGCGGAGGCACGTTCACGGTCTCCAACCTCGGCATGTACGGCGTGCAGAGCTTCACGGCCATCATCAACCCGCCGCAGGCCGCGATCCTGTCCGTCGGCGCGCTCGAGCCGCGTGCGGTGGTGAGGGACGGCGAGGTGGTGGCGCGCCACATGCTGACGCTGACGCTCGCGTGTGACCACCGGATCCTCTACGGCGCCGAGGCGGCCGAGCTGCTCTCGCGCGTGCGCGAGCTGCTGCAGTCCCCCGCCTCGCTGACGCTGTGAGCGGAGCGGCGCCATCCCGGCGCTAGGCTTGGGAGGCGATCAGATGAGTCCGGCGCGCAAGCCCAACAGCAGCAGCTCCGAGATCTGGGTATGCCACCTGGGGGTCGTGCCCTACGCGCGGGCACTCGCGATGCAGGAGCACGTGCGCTCCCTCAGACAGGCGGGCGAGATCCCCGACAGCCTGCTGCTGCTCGAGCACCCCGCCGTCTACACGCGCGGCCGCCGGGCCACGCCTGCGGATCTCCCGCTCGGCGAGGCCTTCTACCGCGAGCGCGGCATCGAGGTGATCGACGTCGACCGGGGCGGGCGGGTCACCTTCCACGCCCCGGGGCAACTCGTGGGATACCCGATCATGGCGGCCCCGGACGTCGTGCGGCACGTGCGCACGATCGAGTCCGCGATCATCGACGCGCTCGGGCAGCGCCGGATCAGCGCCCGCGCCCGGGTGGACGACGGCCCCGACTACACCGGTGTCTGGGTCCAGGAACGCAAGATCGCGAGCATCGGCGTGCACATCCAGCGCGGCGTCAGCACCCATGGCTTCGCCGTCAACGTCAGCAACGAGCTCGAGCCGTTCTCGTGGGTGCTCGCCTGCGGGCTGCCCGAGGTGACGATGACCTCCGTCGAACGCGAGCATGAGCTCGCCGGCAGCGCCGTCGAGGACTGCGCGCAGCAGATGCGCTGCATGCGGCGCCTGACGGCGGACTCGTTCGCCCGCGCGCACTCATTGCGCCAGCGCCTGGTCTCGGCCCGGGCACTCGGGATCGAGCCGGTCCGCGAGCGTGAGCTGGTGAGCGCGTGAGCTCGACGAGGTCACGGTCGAACCCGGGCGGGATGGACGTGCTGAGCGTGCTCGGCCCGGATGTGCGGCCGCTGCGCGAGCGCAAGCCGCCGTGGTTCAAGGTGCCGGCCCCGGGCGGCGGCCGCTACCGCGCGCTGACCGAGATGATCCGCGAGGAGAACCTGCACACGGTCTGCCAGGAGGCGGCGTGCCCGAACGTCGGCGAGTGCTGGGAGCGCGGCACCGCCACGTTCATGATCCTCGGCGACACCTGCACCCGCCGCTGCGGTTTCTGCAACGTCAAATCCGGCCGGCCGACGTGGAATGACCCGCTGGAGCCCGCGAGGGTGGCGCGCTCGATCGCGCGCATGGGCCTGCGCCATGCCGTGATCACGTCCGTCGACCGCGATGACCTGCCGGACAAGGGCGCCTCCGCGTTCGTCGGCGTGATCCGCCAGGTCCGCAGGCAGGCTCCGAGCTGCCAGATCGAGGTGCTGACCCCCGACTTCCAGGGCCAGGAGATGCCGCTCGCGAGGGTCATCGCGGAGCGCCCCGACGTCTTCAACCACAACGTCGAGGTCGTGCCGCGCCTCTACAGCGTCGCGCGCCGGGGGTCGGAGTTCTCGCGCTCCTGCCGCGTGCTGCGCGTTGCCGGCGAGCTCGGCGAGGGTCGCGTCGTGACGAAGTCCGGGCTGATGGTCGGCCTCGGCGAGACACATGAGGAGATGGTCGAGACGTTCGGCCTGCTCCGCGAGAGCGGGGTCCGGGTGCTCACGGTCGGCCAGTACCTGCGCCCCTCCGAGCGCCATCTCCCCGTCGTGCGCTACTGGCATCCCGACGAGTTCAAGGAGCTCGAGCGCGCCGCGTATGCGCTTGGCTTCGACCATGTCGCGGCGGGGCCGCTCGTGCGCTCCTCCTACCACGCCGACCAGCATGTGCCCCAGCCCGTTGCCGGCGAGGGACCGCTGGCGGCTCGCGCATAGCTGCCC
>Ga0209698_10001784_pt1 | contig 24758 bp, 14 predicted proteins | sample LitLauG_LLR_2012_FD_187203 | JGI IMG/M metagenome (GOLD analysis project Ga0209698, IMG submission 187203) | Freshwater sediment microbial communities from Pennsylvania, USA - Little Laurel Run_MetaG_LLR_2012 (SPAdes) (version 2) | ecosystem: Environmental > Aquatic > Freshwater > Creek >... | reverse complement strand
CCCGGTTGCGGAAGCCGGTTCTCTGCTCGGAGGCGGCCACAGCCTTGTCGATCGCAATGGTTTGATCGTCGGCCAGGAACTGCACAAAGCGCAAGATTTCGCCAAGGGCTTCTCGCGGCTGGTAGCCGGACACGATGGCGTCGGTTACGGCAATGGCGCCGGCGTTGATGAAGGGATTGCGCGGGATGCCCTGCTCGTGCTCGAGCTGTACGATCGAATTGAAGCGGCTGCCGGACGGCTCTCTGCCAACGCGCGTCCATATCCGATCGCCAAACTTGCCGAGAGCTAGAGCCAGCGTGAAAACTTTCGAGATGCTCTGAATCGAGAATGGCGTATCGCTGTCACCGGCCGCTGCAAAGGTGCCGTCGGCCTGGATCACTGCGATGCCGAACGCGTTGGGATCGACGCGAGCCAGCTCGGGAATATACGTCGCGACTTCGCCGCGATCGGTCCTGCGCCGCATCTCGAAGGCTATCTCATCGACGACGGCCTGTAACGATGCCACGCGGATCCCACTCCTCGGTTGACCGGCCCGGGACGCCTGGAGCCGGATCGTTTGAAATGCCTGTCCGGCAAAAATCTATGGCGGTGGAATTTCCACCGCCATAGACGTATCGGCTGCCGACAAGAGGGCGATCCAGAACGGCGGCCGTTGACTTATGCGGCGGCCTTGGCTGCCACCGGCACGGACGCAATGGTTTTTAGGACTTGCGAGGCGATCTGGTATGGGTCGCCCTGCGAGTTGGGACGGCGGTCCTCAAGGTAGCCCTTGTAGCCGTTGTTGACGAACGAGTGCGGGACCCGGATCGAGGCGCCCCGGTCGGCCACGCCGTAGCTGAACTTGTTCCAGGGCGCCGTTTCGTGCTTGCCGGTCAGACGCTTATCGTTATCGGGCCCGTAGACCGCGATATGGTCCATCAGGTTCTTATCGAAGGCCGCCATGAGCTGCTCGAAGTACTCCTTGCCGCCGACTTCACGCATGAAAGTGGTCGAGAAGTTGCAGTGCATGCCCGAGCCGTTCCAGTCAGTGTCGCCGAGTGGCTTGCAATGGTACTCGATATCGACGCCGTACTTCTCGGTCAGGCGCTGCAAGAGGTACCGGGCGAGCCACATTTCGTCGGCGGCCTTTTTGGAGCCCTTGCCGAAAATCTGGAACTCCCACTGGCCCTTGGCAACCTCTGCGTTGATGCCTTCGTGGTTGATGCCTGCCGCGAGGCACTGATCGAGGTGCTCCTCGACCATCTGGCGCGCGATGTTGCCCACATTGCTGTAGCCGACGCCCGTATAGTAGGGGCCCTGCGGGGCAGGATAGCCGCTCTCGGGGAAGCCCAGCGGGCGGCCGTCCTTGTAGAAGAAGTACTCCTGCTCGAAGCCGAACCACGCGCCCTCGTCGTCCAAAATGGTGGCCCGTCCGTTCGTAGAATGCGGCGTCTTGCCGTCGGGCATCATGACTTCGCAAAGCACCAGCATGCCGTTGGTGCGCGCCGGATCAACGACGGCGCGGACCGGCTTCAGCACGCAATCCGAGTTGTGGCCTTCGGCCTGCTTGGTCGATGACCCGTCGAAACCCCAGAGCGGTAGCTCCTCAAGGGCGGGGGTGTACCGGTATTCACGGATCATCGTTTTTCCGCGAAGATTCGGCGTCGGCGTGTAGCCATCGAGCCAAATGTATTCGAGCTTGTACTTTGTCATTTTTGCCTTTCTCCTTACTTTGCACCGCCAGCGGCCGGAACCAACTGCTCCCCTTTCGGAGTTTAAGACCCAAACCCGACCGCCAATTCCGCAAGCGAAACTGTTGTGGAACGAGCAAGTCGATGGCCTGAGCGGCCAGCAGGTACCGGTCGTCGGCTTTTAGTCAGGTGTGGGAACCACTCCAATAGCCAATGCTATCTAATTGGGCAAAAAATTTCGTGTCCAAATATTGTGCAGTCGGAGTTTTGTTTTAGGCACAGAAGCCATTTTTCGTGCAAGTATGGGTCGTTGGGCACAAACTCGTGGGGCGGTCCGTATCGACGTAAGGCGAAATGGATTTGAAACCGGCAAGGTGGTGACAGCGATGAACGGAACAACGCTTCGAACAGCCGAGATCTACACATTCCCTGCCGGTGGGCGCAGCCGGCGGCCGGCGGGAACGCAATCGCCGCCGTTAGTTGTGTCGCAGGATGGATCGAATAAGGGGCTGCCGACACTCAGCGCGACGGCCTGCAGCGCGACGGCCTGGTATCACGACGAGGAGGTGCGCGAGGCGCTAGGGAAGCGGTCTTTGGTGCCGCCCCGAAAACGGTAACCCTCCTGCGTTTTCGTCGAGCAAGGCAGGCGTGGAATCGCTCGCTCCCCTGCGGTGCTCTGATGCCGCCACGACCTGAGGCGGAAATGGGCGGCCCGATAATCTCCGAATGGTCGGAGTTAGACGTCGCTCCGACGATCACCGGCGATCGCCGTCACGCCCGCGGATCACGCGGTGTACGAAGTCCAGCTTCTTGTAGGCCGGTGCGGAGATGACGAACGGATAGAAGTCTTCGTGCCCCATCCCGCGAGCGAGGCGGTTCATGGCCAGCGTAAGCGGTATCCATCGATCCATCAGCGAATCGAAAGACTCCTCTCGATAAATATCGTACTTTCGAAAGGGCCAGACCGCGCCGAAACTCAGGCCCGTTGCACGCGGTTCCATGCCGGCCGCTTCGGCGGTATCGACGGCGGACGTCATGTGCAGGTAATGCGCCCAGGTTTCGGCCCAGTCCTCCCAGGGATGAGCCGCCGCATACGCCGAGACGTAGTGGTCCTGCCAATCGGCGGGCGCCCCCATCGCGTGGTGGCGATTGATTGCATCCGAATAGATTTGGCGCTCGTCGCCGAAAAGGGAGCGGAACTCCTCAAGCCGCTTCGTGCCGTCGACCAACATCGACCAGTAGAAGTGGCCACTCTCGTGCCGGAAGTGACCAAGCAGCGTGCGGTACGGCTCGCCGAACAGCTGGCGTTGGCGCTCGCGTTCGACGGAGTCGGCCTCCATTATGTCGACGCTGATGACCCCGTCGAGGTGCCCGGTTTTGGTATTGCGCGCAAAGTCGAATGTGAGCCGGCCCGGGGGGCTTTTGCCGGCGTCGAGCGGTAAATCGAAGCGAAGCAGGCCATAGGTCAGCCGCTTCTTGGCCAGTTCCAATTGGAACCAGGCATTCAGGCTCCCGGGCTCGGACAGATTGGGAATGGTCCGGTTGAGGTCGCACGCATCGCACAGCGTGTCTGCGTCATTTGCGGGTGTCATCCAATTGCAAACACCATACGAAGCGTTCGAGCAGCGCTGCAACAGGTCATCTCGCTTACCATTGACCATCTTAAACAGCCCGTTTGCCGGCGGCACTTCTTCGAGGGCGACCATGGCCAACGAGGGAACATGGAACCCTACGGCATGACCACATTTCAGACACGACACGTTCTCGAAATAAATCGTGTTGTTGCAATTGGTGCATGCGAAGTTTTTCATCAATCTTCCAATCGCTATTGCAGACACGCCAGCATCTTAAGTTAGCGTTAGTGAGCGAACCGAATTCAAGCACGTGAGCGTGCTGACCGTAAGACAATCGCGAACCTCGACACAGCCAGTTTTTGTTGCACGATGGTGCCGAAAAGTTAGGAGCTTGATCGGACTTCAGGCACTTTTGCTGAAACGTCCGTGAGGGCAGGGGGTTGCACTTGCCCAGCTCAATTCAAAGCAGTAACGCGTGAAAGGGTGCTCCTGTTCGGCACCAAGACGCTTTCCAACCTCGGCGAAAAGGGAGGGCCTCACCTAGATGTCACTGCACGTCGCTCTGACGCACGAGACCGTTTATCGATACGACCGGCGAATCGGTATGGCCCCCCAGATCGTCCGGCTGAGGCCGGCTCCGCACTGCCGGACGCCGATTCTCAGCTACTCGGTGAAGCTCCAACCCGCGACCCACTTTCTCAATTGGCAGCAGGACCCTTTCGGCAACTACCTGGCCCGTATCGTACTGCCCGAGGAAACCGAGATCTTCTCGGTCACCGTCGATCTCATCGCGGACATGGCGGTCATCAATCCGTTTGATTTCTTCATCGCGGACGAAGCCAAGGACTGGCCATTTCAATACGAGCCGGCGCTCAAGGCGGAGCTTGGACCCTACCTCACGCCCGCGCGGCCGGGACGCCGCCTGCTGAACTACGTCGGTGGGATCGATGTGCAGCCAAAAACGACGATCGATTTCCTGTGCGATCTCAATCGGAAACTAAACAAGGACGTGGCCTATCTGGTGCGTATGGAGCCCGGGGTTCAAACTCCGGAGGAGACGCTGGAAAAGGCGAGTGGGTCATGTCGCGACAGCGCCTGGCTGCTCGTGCAGGTCCTGCGCAACCTCGGTCTCGCCGCGCGCTTTGTGTCTGGTTACCTCATTCAGCTGACGCCGGACGTCAAGGCGCTCGACGGCCCCAAGGGGGCCGACGCCGACTTCACCGATCTTCACGCATGGACCGAAGTCTACGCCCCGGGGGCTGGATGGATCGGCCTCGACCCGACTTCAGGGCTGCTCGCAGGCGAGGGCCATATTCCGCTCGCGGCAACGCCGCATCCCTCGAGTGCGGCACCCATCACAGGCAAGCACGGCAAGGCGGAGGTCACTTTCGCTTTTAAGATGGACGTCACGCGGATACTCGAGACGCCTCGCGTGACGAAGCCCTATTCAGAGGCCGCCTGGACAACCATTCTCGAAAGCGGACGCAAGGTCGATGAACGGCTCATTGCGGGGGACGTTCGCCTGAGTATGGGCGGCGAGCCGACCTTCGTTGCAGCCGACGACATGGAGGGCGCGGAATGGAATACGGCGGCGGTCGGCCCGACCAAGCGCCACTTCGCCGACATCCTGGTGCGCCGGCTTCAGCGCCGTTTTGCCCCCGGCGGCCTGCTCCACTATGGCCAAGGCAAATGGTATCCCGGTGAACAGCTGCCGAGGTGGGCCTATGCGCTCTACTGGCGTGGTGACGGCCAGCCGTTATGGGAAAATCCGGCATTGATCTCGCCTGAGGAGCCAAAACGCGCGGCCACCATCGATGACGCAAAGTCATTCACGGCTGCTTTGTGTGGACAGCTCGGATTGGCGGCTGAAAGCGGTATTCCAGCGTATGAGGACGTGGCCCACTTCGCGCTCGTCGAACAGAAGCTGCCGATCAACGTTTCGGTGGGCGACAACAAGCTCGAAGACGCCGCCGAACGCGCGCGCATCGTCCAGGTTTTTGATCGCGGTTTGGATACCGCGGCGAGTTATGTATTGCCGATCCAGGCTTGGCACACGCAGGACCGGGGCCGCCGTTGGGTCACCGAACGCTGGGCGCTGCGCCGCGGCAATCTGTTTCTCGTGGCCGGCGATTCTCCTGCCGGACTGAGATTGCCGCTTGGCTCGCTCGCGTCCCTGACGCCGCTCGAATTTCCCCAAGTGCCGACGCGGGATCCATTCGCCCCGGCGCCTCCGTTACCCGAGCGGAACGTCCTGATGCAGAGGCGCAGAACCGTAGCGCTCGAACCGCCGGCGTCGATGCCGCCTGGACTTACCGATATTTTCGGTTCGGTGCGAACTGCGATGACGATCGAGCCGCGCGGAGGGCAGCTATGTGTCTTCATGCCCCCGTTGCCGGACGCGGAGGATTACGCTGCTCTGATCGGCGCCATAGAAGAGACGGCGGAGGCGACCGGCACCGCGGTCCACATCGAAGGCTATACGCCGCCGTTCGATCCGCGCCTCAATGTCATCAAGGTGACCCCGGACCCAGGCGTCATCGAGGTGAATATTCACCCTTCGACTCGTTGGGACGATACGGTCGCGATCACGACCGCAATCTACGAGGAAGCACATCAGGCGCGCCTGTGCGCGGAAAAATTCATGCTCGACGGGCGCCATACCGGGACGGGCGGGGGCAACCACATCGTGTTGGGCGGTCTAACGCCCGCTGACAGTCCGTTCCTGAGGCGGCCGGACCTGCTGGCTTCGATCATAGCCTATTGGCAGAACCACCCGGCACTTTCGTATCTCTTCTCTGGCATGTTCATCGGCCCGACGAGCCAGGCGCCGCGCGTCGACGAAGCGCGTCACGAATCCCTCTACGAGCTCGAGATTGCACTTTCGCAAATTCCAGACCCGGGCGTGGGAACGGTGCCGCCGTGGCTCGTGGATCGCATTTTTCGCAATCTTCTGATCGACGTCACCGGCAACACGCACCGTGCCGAGATCTGCATCGACAAGCTCTACTCGCCCGACGGCCCGGCCGGGCGGCTCGGCTTGATCGAGTTCCGCTCGTTCGAGATGCCGCCGCATGCGCGCATGAGCCTTGCCCAACAACTGCTGCTGCGGGCGCTGATCGTCATGTTCTGGGAGCGTCCATACCGGCAGAAGCTAGTCCGCTGGGGCACAGCGCTGCACGACCGGTTCATGCTGCCGCACTTCGTCTGGTCCGACTTTACCGATGTCGTCGCAGATCTCCGGGCGGCGCGATTGCCGGTCGAACTCGACTGGTTCCTCCCGCATTTCGAGTTCCGTTTCCCCTGTCTTGGCAAAATGAACGCCGCCAACGTTGAAATCGAACTGCGCCAGGCGCTGGAGCCCTGGCATGTCCTGGGCGAAGAGGGCGTCGTGGGCGGCACCGCGCGTTATGTCGATTCTTCCTTGGAGCGCCTCCAAGTCAAGGCCTCGGGGATATCGGGCGACCGGTTCGTGGTGACGTGCAACGGCCGCAAAGTACCGCTGGCTTCTGCCGGCACCAATGGGGGCAGCGTGGCTGGGGTTCGCTATCGCGCATGGGGGCCACCGTCCGCCTTGCATCCTACCATTCCAACGCACGTACCGCTGACGTTTGACCTCGTCGATACCTGGAACGGCAGGTCGATTGGCGGATGCCGCTATCACGTCTCGCACCCCGGCGGGCGCAGCTTCGACGTTTTCCCTGTCAACATGTATGAGGCCGAGGGCCGGAGGCTCGCCCGCTTCGAGGCGTTGGGGCATACGGCCGGTCCAATGCAGCCAAGATCCGAACCGGTCAACGCAGAATACCCTTACACGCTCGATCTCAGGCGATGAGGCTCGGCGGATTTCGCAATTGCGAGCAGATTTTAATCGTAATGCTGAGATTGCGATTGCGGACGAATCGATTGGAGGAGAGTATTGGACTTGACGCCCGTCGAAAGCGGCGGCGGTGCCTTCGAAGATTGATTTGAACCGGGGAGTGGGCCCGCGAGACGATGATGAAGACCGCATCTTACGTCGCGGACCCGGCCGCGGAATTCGTTCGCGGGTACCAGCGTTCAGCAGCCGACCAATACGACGAAATGTTGGGCGCCGATGGCGAGGTCAGGCCCCATTGGCGCGCACTCGTGGCGGCCCTCGCCGCGCTGTCACCAAGCGAGCGGCGCACGCGGGCTGCCCGCATGGACCGGCGCGTGCTGGAAACCGGGGTTGCTTACGACATCTTTTCCGATCCCCACGAGCCATCGCAGCGGTGGACTCTCGATTTGGCTCCGGTCGTTATTTCAAGTGTGGAATGGCGGTGGCTCGAGACCGCCCTGGTTCAAAGGGCTCGCTTGTTCGATAAACTCCTGTCCGACCTGTACGGCGAACAGGCGACGTTACGAGAACGTATCGTTGCACCGGAACTTATCTTTTCCGACAGCGCATATCTTGGACCCTGTCATGGCGTGCTGCCAAATGGCGGTGGACTGCAGTTCTATTCCGCCGATCTGGCGCGCAGGCCCGACGGGTCGTGGCGGATTATCGACAGTCACACGGAGACCCTGGCCGGTGTCGGTTATGCGCTGGCAAACCGTGTGATCCACACTCAAGTCGCGGGAGATCTATTCAAGCAATGCGATGCTTTGCGATTGGCTCCGTATTTTCATGAGCTGCAGGACGTGCTGACCGAACGCAGTCAGCGCGTTAACGGCCGCATCGCACTGCTGACGCCAGGCCCCACGCACGAGGACTATTTTTCTCATGCCTATCTTGCCCGTTACCTCGGCTATTTGCTGGTCGAAGGCTCGGACCTCAGGACACGCGGTAACACTGTCTATCTGAAGACCCTCGAAGGTCTGAAGGAGATCGATCTCGTCGTCCGGTGTGTGGACGGGCGGGCGATCGATCCCTTGGAACTCGATCCATCCTCCTTCGACGGACCGGCGGGGCTTGTGCGTGTTAGCCGCAAGCGCCCGGGGCTCATCGTCAATCCGGTAGGATCTGCTCTTGCCCAGAACCGCGGCCTTGGCAATTGTCTGCCTCAACTCGCACAGCGGCTGCTTGGCGAGGAGTTGATGTTGCCGGACGCCCCGCGTGTTTGGCTGGGAGATATCGCCTCGCGCAGCGACGTCATATCCGATCTCGACAGTTACGTTATTCGGCGAGCCCAGGAAGGTACGGGGCGGCCTGGGCATGCATCCACCGGCCGCGTCCCGCGGTTGCTATCGGCCGCCGATCGGGCAGCGTTGGCCGACGATATCGAGCTTCACGGTGCACGACTGGTAGCTGAGGAACGAATAGGCTTCAGCACAAGTCCGGTTCACGATGGTGCCGGATTGACGCCGAAACCGTTTGCCGTTCGCCTATTCGTTTCCAAGACTGCCGGGGGCTATCGGGTCATGCCCGGCGGACTTGCCATGACGGTCGATCCCGGCCGCGCCGTCGCGTTGACGGCACCAGACGGCCATACCCGCGACGTCTGGGTTATCTCGGAGTGCGAGCAGGCGCCGCACACCAGTCTGTGGCGGCCGACGGTTGAGTCGGCGCGTGTCGAACGCTCGCAGCGCGTCATCCCGAGCCGGGTCGCGGACAATCTATTCTGGCTCGGCCGCTACGCCGAGCGTGCCGACTGGACGATGCGCGTGCTTCGAAGTGCGTTGCGGCGCGTCGAGGAGGATAATGGGCCGGCCACCGGACGTCGCGCCGCCCGGAAATGCCTTCAGGTGCTGTTGTCGAGCGCCGACACGTTGAAACCGGAGCATGGCCTGCCCCCCGGCGACACCGAGATCGAAGCGTTGTGCGCAATGCTGATTTCGAGAACCAAGAGCCGGCGGACGCTGCTGCGGACGTTCGAGGGGCTGTACAGGGTTGCGCACCTTGCACGCGATCGGTTGTCGGCCGATGCTTGGCGGGCATTGAGCAGGTTTCGTCCCGGCGGCACCTGGGTCACTGGGCTGGAGAACGCCCCTCCCGTGTCGGTGCTCGACTTTCTGGAGGAAGGGTTCTCGTTGCTCGCCGCGTTCAACGGCTTGATGCATGAGAACATGACGCGTAATTCCGGCTGGTCGTTCCTCGACATGGGCCGGCGTATGGAACGGGCCTACAATCTGAGCGAGGCGATCTTCGCGCTGTTCGTTCCCGCGACTGAAGGGGAAGAAGAAACCAGCAGCCTCTTTCTGCTCCTGGAATTGGCGGACAGTTTCATAACCTACCGCTCTCGCTACAGGCTCGACCCCTTGCGAGCTCTGGTCCTCGACCTGCTCTTATTGGATGAAACCAACCCGCGCAGCCTAGTCTTTCAGCTTGCCGCAATATCCGATCATATGAGCGGCCTGCCCAATGCAAACGGAGAGGCCGGCCTGACCGAAGATCGCCGCCTCATCATATCGTTGCTTACGTCAATCCGCCTCGTCGATATCGAGGCGGTCGCGCGCGAGCCTGACGGTGAGACCCTGGAACGCCTGATGCGCGAACAACTTCGGCTGCTGCCCGAATTCTCTAATTCACTCGCCAGCCACTATTTCAGCCTGACCCAGGATGCGCCCCATCGCGTGCATACGCGCATCGAGATCAAATCATGATGTTCGATGTCGACCACAAAACTCACTATCGCTATTCGCTGCCGGTCGTGCAGTCGCAGCATATGATTCACATGACGCCACGCACTACGCGCCACCAGACCATAGTGCACCACAGCCTGATGATCGAACCGGCGCCGAGCATGCGGCAAGAGGGGCTCGACGTGTTTGGAAACAGGCTGGTCTTCCTCGAAATCGAAGTTCCCCACAAGGACCTCGTCGTGCATGCCCGGTCCACTGTGCAGACGCATCCCGGCCCGCCGGCCGATCCCTCACTCTCAGTACCGTTGGCCTGCTTGGACAAAGGTATTGCCGGGATTGATCGGGGAGACGCTCTCGACGTCATTCGGCATCAATGCCCGTCACGTCTGACGGTCGCGTCGCGTGAAATTATGGACTACGCGCGGAGCTCGTTTCATCCCGATAGGCCCCTCCTGGAGGCTGCGGCTGACCTCAACCGGCGCATTTTTCAGGATTTCACTTTCGACGCCACAGCGACGGATGTGTCGACCCCGATTGGGGAGGTATTCAAACACAGGCGCGGCGTGTGCCAGGATTTTGCCCATCTGGCGCTGACCTGCCTCAGGGCCGTGCGCGTTCCAGCCCGGTACGTCAGCGGCTATATTCTGACGCAGCCGCCGCCGGGACAACCACGGTTGCTAGGAGCGGACGCCTCGCACGCCTGGTTTTCGGTTTGGTCGCCTGAGGCCGGATGGACCGAATTTGATCCGACTAACGGCGTGTCGGCCGCCGGCGAGCACATCGCAGTAGCGTATGGGCGTGACTTTGACGATGTCAGCCCGATCAACGGGGTGATTTTGGGTGGCGGCGAGCACACGGTCTCTGTGGCCGTGGATGTCGTTCGCACGCAATAGGACGACGGGCCGAGGCGCTACTCCAAGGAGAGGATGAAGTTGCGCACTACGGGGTAGATTTCCCGCTCCCAACGCTTGCCGTTGAACACGCCGTAATGACCTACGTTGGCCTGGAGGTGGTGGCGCTTCAGATGGGGCCGGAGTGAACTGCACAGATCGTGCGCCGCAGCTGTCTGCCCCAGGCCGCAGATGTCGTCGCGTCCTCCCTCGACGGTCAGCAGCGCCGTTCGTACGATGTTGGAAGGATCGACCCGCTGGCCGCGATACGTGAAAGTGCCCTTGGCGAGGTCGGCGCGGTGGAAGACCCGGTCGATGGTCTCGATATAGAACTCGGCGGTGAGATCGAGCACTGCAAAATACTCATCGTAGAATTTCTTGATTTTGTCCGCCTCGGCGGTCTCGCTGGCGGCCAGATGCGCGTACATCTTTTGGTGTGCGTCTTGGTGGCGTTTCAGGTTCATGCTGATGAACGCCGTCAGCTGCAGGAACCCCGGGTAGACCCGCCGCCCGCCGCCGCCAAACCGATCCGGCACGCGATCGATGACCATGCTCTCAAACCAGCTCAGCGGCTTCCCGACCGCCATCTCGTTGACCTTGGTCGGGCTCTCGCGCGGATCGATCGGGCCTGCCATCAGTGTCATGGATCTGGGCGCGGCAGGGTTCTTGTCCGCCGCCATGACGGCTGCGGCCGCCAGCGCCTGCACGCACGGCTGGCAGACCGCAAGAACGTGTGCGCCCGGCCCGATCTCCTCAAGAAAGCGGATGATGTAGGCCACGTAGTCATCGACGCCGAAGGCCCCGGCCGACAGCGGCACGTCGCGCGCATTGGCCCAGTCCGTGATGTAGACATCGTGATCGCTGAGCAGGGTCTTCACGGTGCCGGCGAGCAGGGTCGAGAAATGGCCGGACAGAGGCGCGACCACCAGCACGCGCGGCTGCGGAGTCTCGATATCCTTTTTCAAGTGGAGCAGGGTTCCAAACGGCAGCGCCAGCGCGACTTCCTCGCGGACGGTCGCCTCGGTATTGCCGCAACGGACGGATGCGATGGCGAACTCAGGCCGCGTGTGGGTCAACCGGTAGCGCGAGAGCAAGTCGAGAGCGGCGGCGAAGGGGCGGGGCACGAACGAACCGGCCCCCGCTCGCGCGCCCATCGACAAAGACACGGCCGCTGTTGCCATATGCCGGAAGGGCGCCAGCATGTCATCGGACGTCTGATAACTGAGGTAGAGCATCGGTCGGTTCCGCTATTGCCGGCGGTTGGCTCAACAGTTGCTGCATCGCCAGGGATAATCGACTACACAGAGTTTAGGCACGGGTAATTTGGTATTGCAACACAATGACTTGCCGCGTTTTTGAGCAATGACGCTCAAAGTTGAGGCACACGTTCAAGACAGCTCAGGGAACTTGAGGTCATGGCTCGCGCGGCACTCACAATCTCCTCCAAGAACTATTCGTCGTGGTCGCTCCGCGGCTGGCTCCTATGCCGGATGGCGGGAATCGACTTCGAGGAACAGCCGGTGGCGCTCGATGAGCCGGGTGTGCGCCAGGAGCTGCTGTTGCTGTCGCCCTCCGTTCTCGTGCCGCGCCTGACGCATGGGACCGTCACCGTCTGGGATACCCTTGCGATTGGGGAATACCTGAACGAGATTGCTCCCTCGTCGCAGCTGTTGCCGGCCGAACAGGCTCGGCGGGCGCATTGCCGGGCGATTTCGGGCGAGATTCATTCGGGTTTCTACAACTTGCGCTCGGCGCTGCCGATGAACCTTAAGGCGCGCCACAAGGCCTTCAAGGTATTCTCCGGTGCACGCCCGGACATCGAGCGGATCAAGACGATCTGGACGGAGTGCCTGGACGCTTACGGCGGGCCTTATCTATTCGGGCCGCTTAGCATGGCCGACGCCATGTACGCGCCGGTCTGTTCTCGCTTCCAGACCTACTCGGTCCCTCTCGAAGGCAAGCTTGCCGCTTACCGTGACCTCATTCTCGAGTGGCCCCTGATGCAGGAGTGGACCGCGAGCGCGCTGGCCGAGCCGGAAGAGATGGATGAATTGGAGGTCGAGTTCTGACTTCAGAACAAGGTAGCGAAGGCATACGGGCGGCACTGGCCGGGGGGCGACCCCTCGACGCCGATCGGGATCAAGAACACTGTTGAGTTCCGCCGGACGCTACAATGTTAGCGGGTCGCTGACTTTGGCATCAGGCGGCATATTGGGTTGTCGTTGATCCCGTGACTGGTGTGCCTGGACGGAAAACCATTGCCCGAGGATAGGTCTCACACAATTGAACTCGTTCGTCACATTTCAGCATGTGCGCTGGGCATCACTTCTCCGCTAAAATGGTAGTGGCCGATCGGCTCCGTGGATTGCCGGAAAGCGCCTGCCGCGAACAGCCGGATCTCTGCCATCTTATTTTGAACGTCCCCTTACTGGTGCGGCTTAAAACGGCTATAGTCGGTTCTCTGATTTTTTTGACGATACAGTTTTTTTGAAAGGCCAGTCTTCATGCGGGCCAGGTTGATTGGCGTCATTTTTTGTGGCGCGCTTGCGATCGTTTTTCCCGCGGCGCTACAGGCGGAGGGTGCGCCCGTACCCAAGGCGGATTGCGGCGACGACGCGGCCAGCGAGGCCCAGATTACTGCGATCGAAGCGGACCCGGGGGAGCCACAAACCGATCGCCTGCGGTTGTTGATCACATTTTGCAAGAACGGCGATGGGGCCAATTTCTATGGTCTAGACGAGCGGCTGGCCGTGTACCTCGAGCGCTATGAAGGCGGAAAGAGCAGCGCCCTCGTTTCGCCACTAGTCGAAATGGCGCAGATCCAAACCAATTCAAAGCACTGGGGTTCGGCACTGGTCCAGCTTGAGCGGGCGGTCGGGATTATCGAGGCGAACCCGGACGCGGAGGGCATGGGCTTTTACCTGATCAGGATCAGGGCAGAACTAGAGCGGCTTCGCGTCGGGACGCGGCACGACACCGTGCTGCCCAAGGATACGGTGGCCATACGGGAAACACAGACTGCGAACGTGGAACGTCGAGTGATAGCTGCCATGGCGTCGCGCAGGCTCGAAATCGCCGAAGCGCTCAAGAACACCGAAGCCAATCCCGAGCCGGTGCTCAATGCTGCGATTGAAGCCGTCGTCAAGGCCAAGGACGCGGACGACGTAGCGGGTGCGTTGACGCTGGCGGCACAGGCCTTGAAAATCGTAAAACAAGCCGAGCCCACTGCGGCAAAGCAGGTTGACGCCCTTCGCTCGACCATTCAGGAAATCAAACGGTCGCTGGACGATGGACGACGGACCGGCGATGCCGACAGGCTCTATGTCCAAGTCAAGTCACTCCATCGCACCGCGTCCGACGAGCGCGAGCGTTTGCTCATCGCCGCAGCCACCATCCCTTTGGCACAGACACCACGGGAGCTCGTCCGGCTCTCGCGCCAGATCGCTTTTGAAAAATTGGCCGATGAGTACGAAGGCACTGGCCGGGATCCAGACGAAAGGCTGCCAACGATCGGTGGCCATCAGTTGAAGAAAGCCGACCCAGCCGAACTTGGCAGGCAACGCGTCGCCAAGGCGGTTTCCGCCCGGCGCCGCATCCTCGCGCTCATCGAGCAAGACGCGGACAGCGATCCCAGGGAACGCATCAATGCCCTAATCATGCTCGCCAATTCGCTCGATGCCGCATCGGCAGAGCCGGTCCGGGAATCCGAGGCACTGTTGCTGAAGGCGGACGATCTCAATGGGCGGCTCGCCAAGTCAACGGCTGAGCAGCGCGCCAAGACGGTCGATGCGCTCGCCGACTACTATCAGCGCAACGAGATGCCGAAGGAAGCCCTGGTTGCGCTAAGGCGACAACTCGCCGTTGTCGAGACGGATCCGGCGGGCGACGCGGACTCTCTGGAAAGGCTCAAGTGGGATATAGCGCGTGTTGCGACCGCTGGCGGGAACAGCGCCCTTGCCGCGGAGGTAAAGGCAGGCATCAGCGCTGCTCAAAAAGCGAAATTTGAGGCCAGGTTAGCTGAACTGAGTGCCGAGATCGCCGAGGCCGAGGCACAGCACGGCGCGCAGTCGGTGGAACTTGCCGCCGCGCTTGAATCACTGCAGGCTCTCTTCATGCAAGGGGACCGCGTCGAACCGTGGCGGAACGATGCCTTGCGCTTGGTGTGGCCGCTGCTTGAGCGGATTCCTGCGATCCAAGCGCACATCTATGGTCCCGACAGCGCGGAGTTTGTCACACGGACGCTCGCGCTTGGCGACGACTACACCAATCTGGGTGAGTATGACAAAGCGGTCGCCGTCTATCGACAGTCCCTGTCGGCCGCGGAACGAGGGCAGCCGAAGGATGCCAGCTCCCTCGCCGATATTTTGAGTCGCCTCGCTCAGGCCTTGGTCAAAGCAAATCGGCACACCGAAGCGCTACAGACCGACCGGCGCATCGTGGACCTCATCGAGGCATCGCCCGGCCCCACCAACGAAGCGCTCGATTCTGCACTCGACAAGGTAGCTCTCCAGCTCGACGCCATGGGCCGCGAGGGCGAAGAGGTCACCGTCTTAACGAAGCTGCTCACACTCATCGAGGCCGCGAAGAAGCAGCCGGTTGATGAGGGGAAAATGACGGATTACTCCGCCGAGGATATTATCGTGAGACTGGGGGGGCTCCATACTCGCCTCGATAATCTGCCGGCGGCAGAGGAGAGCTTCGAGCACGCCTTGAAGCTTGCCACCGAGCGCCTGGGGGCCGGCCACCGTGACCTTGCGCCGCGGTTGGCATCGCTTGCGAGGGTGCGCCGCCTGATGGGCAAGCTGGATGCCGCCCGGACCCTAAACGAGGCCATCATTGCGCTGGTCGAACGGGCCAATAAGGAGAACCAGTACCACGGCGGTGGCGGTTTTCTGGCACTGGAGAGCGGTGCCTACGAATCGTTGACGGGTCAGGCAATGGCGGAACTTGCGGCCATCGCCGAATTGCAGGGCCGCACGGACGATGCCATCGAACTGTATGCGGCGGCCAAAATGCGGCTCGATAATGGGGGCCTGGGGTCGGGGGGTACCGACTTCATGAACGACGTGTTCATGTCGCGGCTGCTCGCTCGAACGAAGCATGCGGATCAGGCGGAAGCCGTATGGTCGCGGGTACTCGGACTTGTTGCCAAGTCGCCGTCGGAGGGGGCCGATGCCCTCGTCGATGTCGTGAGTGCGGAGACCGCGCGTATCCACTTGGTCAAAGGCGACTGGCGCGGCGCGAGCGAACGATTTCTGCGTGCCATCGATAGGGAGTCGCAATCCATACCGGCGGGCGTCCGTGAAATGCTGAAAACGGCGTCGGTTTTGAAGAACGACCCGAGGCTCGCACCAGAGGGCGGTGCTCCACTTATCGGCAAGGCCGAGCGCCTGGGCTATCTCCAAACGTCATGGCGTGCACTGGGAGAAAAGCCGCTGACCGAGGCCGCGCCCCAGATGGCCAAGCTATTTAAGGCTGCGGCCGGGATTGCGACGTCCCAGTCTTCGGAAGCGCTCGCGCAAATGGCCGAACGGAGTTCGATCCGCGATCCCGAACTCGGCAAGCTCGTGCGCGAGCGGCAGGATCTGGCGAGCAAGCTCGCCGGGATCGAGACTGTGCAGCAGAGCGCGCTCAAGAAGTCCGGCTCCACGGAGCGGGGGACGGCAAGCCGAACCGAATGGACCGCCGATATCGACCGGCGCATCGTCGAGATCGATGCGGCGATCGACCTGCGATTCCCCAAGTATGCCGACCTCGTGCGGCCGCGCGCGCTCGAACTTGCCGAGACGCAGTCGTCGCTGCTCGACCCGAATGAGACGCTTCTCGTCGTTATCGAGGCGCCGCCGCTTGGTCGGTTGCCAGCGGAAACGTACGTGCTCGCGGTCACGGCGAAGGAGGCGCGTTTCACCAAGAGCAAATTGTCGCCGGCCGATTTGCGCGAGGCGGTGGCCGTGCTGCGCTGCGGTCTTGATGAGACGGGGTGGAGCAAGAAGAGCGATGGAGCCTGCGCCCGGCGCGCCGGTCTCGATCCCGGGGCCGGGGCGCCGTCGCCGCTTCCATTTGATTCGGCGAAGGCCTTTCAGCTCTTCGAGGGGCTGTTCGGCGAGGTCGGCGACTTGATCAAGGGGCATCACTTGCTTTACGTTCCCTCGGGCGCGCTGGCCCGGTTACCGCTTCAAGTGCTGCTGACCGAGCCGTCCCCAATGTCCGGACTTGGCAATCAGCCATGGCTGGTGCGGTCGGCCGACGTAACGACGCTGCCGGCGGTATCGTCGCTGCCTGCGCTGCGCCGCGTGGCCACGCCGAGTGCTGCGACCCATCGTTTGATTGGATTTGGTAATCCGTTGCTCGACGGCAACGTCGCCGATCCCGATCGTGAACGCGGCAAGCGTTATGCGGCTCTGGCGGAGCAGGCGCGGTCCATAACGGACTGTCCAGCCGTGGCGGCCACGCAAATAGCGGACTTGCGGGGGATGCGTGGCGAGGAGGTGCCCCTTTCCCAGCAGAACGGCATCGTCGACCAGGCCCACCTGAGGAAACAGCGGCCGTTGCCCGAGACGATCGACGAATTGTGCGGCGTCGCCCGCTCGCTCCGGGCGGATGTCAAAGAGATCCGGCTCGGAGCGCGGGCAACCGAGGCCGAGGTCAACGATTTGTCGCAGCGGGGTGTTCTCGCCGACTACCAGATCGTGCATTTCGCCACCCACGGCTTCCTGGCGAGCCAGATCAAAAAATCGGTTGAGCCGGGCCTCATCCTATCGCCGCCGGAAACGGCAAGCGAGGGTGACGACGGTTATTTGTCGGCGAGCGAGATTGCAGCTCTCAGGCTCGATGCCGATTGGGTCATTCTGTCGGCCTGCAATACGGCGGGGCCGGCTGCAGGCCTGCAGCAAGGTGCCGATCAAGAGGCCTTATCCGGGCTCGCCCGCGCGTTTTTTTATGCCGGGGCCCGGGCGCTGCTGGTCTCTCATTGGGAAGTCCATACGAGCGCGACCGTGAATCTCATCACGCAGGCCGTCGGCGAATTCGCGAGCGACAGGGAGACGTCGGCCGGCCAGGAGAATAGGCGCAGCAAGACAGGCATCGGCCGGGCCGAAGCGTTGCAGCGGGCCATGCTTCAGATGATCGATGGCGGAAATCCAACGGAAGCGCAGCCGGCGTATTGGGCCCCATTCGTGGTCGTGGGCGAAGGCGGCGCAGGGCGGTAGGGGCCTCATACCCTCTGGCAATAGGTTTGACCTGAAGAAGCTCAAACGTTTTCAATCCGGTGCACCCTTGGGTGTTTGCACACCTCCAGTGTGACCGCCGGTCGATGTTTACTCGTCAATGCGGAGCAATGCTCCGCGTTGGTGGCCAGCGATAGGGCGACAGGAGTCAATCCATTCGCTGGACGGCATTATGCGGGTTAGGATCAGGCTGTGCGGTTTGCGCCATCTTCGTTACCTAATGAGCGCTATAATCGGAGCCGACATGCCCCAGTTCCTACAGCCAGCCGTCCTGCCAGCCGTCGCGTGCTGCCTCTGCCTGTCTGCTGCCGCCCTCGCCGATGATCATCGGCAGCTCGGCCCTCATGAGCATGGTCATGGTACGCTCAACCTCGCGGTCGAGGGCACGCGGGTCTCGATCGAATTGGAAGCTCCCGGCGACGATATCGTGGGTTTCGAGCACGATCCCTCGAGCTCTGTCGAGAGTGAGCAGGTCGAGGCGGCCAAGGCGGCGCTCGCCGATCCCCTTGAAATCCTCGGCGTTCCGGCAGCAGCCAAATGCAAGGTTGGGCAAGCAAACGTGGTAATCGAAGAGGAGCACGAGGCGGGCGACGTTAAGAATGAGAACGGGAGCCACGCGCATCATAATGCTTTTCATGCGGACTACAGCATTGAGTGCGATTTCATGTCTGCGTTTACCGGCCTGAATTTTGCGTATTTCGATGCTTTCAAAAGGGCGCAGACACTCTCCGTCACCATTAGTGCCCCCAAGGGCCAGGCGGCATATACGGTCACCAGAGAGAAGCGCGAGATTAGCCTCGCCAACGTGATGTGAGTGCATGCGCGACAATTCAGAGACGGCCAAGCAGTCTACGGGCCCGGCTGCGCCCCAACCGGCGCCCCTCGCGGCCGTGAACCCGATCGCGGCTGAAATCGTGACGATGTCCGGCGTGCGCTTTGCATGGCCAGGGCGCAATCCATTCGCGATTTCGGTCGAGGACTTTTCGGTGACGCGGGGCACGCGGCTCCTGCTGCTTGGGCCCTCCGGCAGCGGTAAATCGACTTTCCTCAACCTCTTGTGCGGCATCATCACGCCGCAGGAGGGCCGGATCAGCGTGCTCGGCACCAATATTGGCAAACTATCGGGAAGCGCGCGCGACCAGTTCCGCGCCGAACATTTTGGAATCATTTTCCAAATGTTCAATCTGCTGCCTTACGCCTCGGTGATCGACAACGTCGTGCTTCCGCTGCAGTTCTCCTCAAAGCGGCGAAAGAGGGCGCAGGAGGTTGACGGCGGCTCGGTCTCCACTGAATCGGAGCGGCTGTTGACTAGGCTCGGGCTTGAGCGGTCCGTCATCCAGGGCCTAACCGCGTCCAGTTTGAGTGTCGGCCAGCAGCAGAGAGTGGCGGCGGCCCGGGCGCTCATCGGGCGGCCTGAGCTGATCGTGGCCGACGAGCCGACGTCTTCGTTGGACCGGGGCCGGCAAGCCGCGTTTCTCGATCTGCTGTTTGCCGAAGCGGAAGCTGCAGGCGCCACGGTCATCATGGTCAGTCACGACGAAAGCCTGGCGCCAGCTTTCAGCGATGTGCGCCGGCTCGACGACATTGCCAAGGGTTCGCGGAGTGCTGCGCCATGCTGATCCTGCGCCTCGCCATCCAGTCCTTGTATAGCCGGACCCTGACCGCGCTGCTCACCGTGCTGGCCATCGCCCTCAGCGTCATGCTGTTGCTCGGCGTGGAGAAGGTGCGCACCGGTGCGCGCCAGAGTTTCGCCGACACGATCTCAGGCACCGACCTCATTGTCGGCGGTCGCACGGGCGGCCTGCAACTGCTCCTGTACTCCGTCTTCCGCATGGGTAATGCCACCAACAACATCACCTGGGAGAGCTATCAGGACATCCTCAAGCGGCCTGAGATAAAGTGGGCGGTGCCGCTGTCGCTGGGTGACAGCCATCACGGGTTTCGCGTACTCGGAACGACAAAGGACTATTTCGAGCGCTACAAGTTTCGCGGCGGGCAAAGTCTGAGGGTCGCGGACGGCAAGGTCTTCGACGACCTGTTCGATGCCGTCGTCGGCGCGGACGTGGCCGCGAAGCTCGGTTATAAGGTCGGCGACCGCATCGTCGTCGCGCACGGCGCCGGTTCCGTCTCATTCGTGGAACACGACGACAAGCCATTCCGCGTGTCGGGCATTCTTGCCAAGACCGGCACGCCGATTGACCGGACGGTGCACGTCAGCCTCGCGGCCATCGATGCCATCCATATCGACTGGCAGAGCGGAGCGCGCGATACCGAACACCCTGTCAGCGCGGACGAGGTGCGAAAGATGCAACTCGAACCAAAGGCCATCACAGCGGCGCTCATCGGGCTCAATTCGAAACTCGCGACTTTCAAGGTCCAGCGCTTCATCAACGAATATCCTCAGGAGCCGCTGACCGCGATCATTCCGGGTGCGGCGTTGCAGGAGCTGTGGGGCCTGGTCGGTATCGCCGAGACCGCACTCTCTGCCGTCTCGGTCATGGTGGTTGCGACGGCCCTGCTCGGCATGATGACGACAATCCTGACCACGCTCAACGAGCGCCGCCGCGAGATGGCGATCCTGAGGTCATGTGGCGCGCGGCCGGTGACCATCCTCGGCCTGCTCGGGCTGGAGGGGGGGCTGCTGGCGCTCTCCGGAGTCGTGCTTGGAGTGTTGTTGCTTTATTCCGCACTGCTGGTGTTGCAGCCTGTGATCGACCGCATCTACGGCCTGCATCTGCCGATCGACCCGCCCACGAAAGACGAATGGCTGACCCTTGGGACCATTGTGGCGGCTGGCTTTGCTGCGGCACTTCTGCCTGCACTTCGCGCCTACCGCCTCTCGCTCGCCGATGGCATGATGGTCCGAAATTAAGAGGTAACATTATGAAGACGCGACTTGCTACTAAGAAGGTGAGACTTGCTACTAAGAAGGTGAGACTTGCTACTAAGAAGGTGAGGCTTGCCACTAAGAAGGTGAGGCTTGCCACTAAGAAGGTGAGACTTGCCACTAAGAGGACGAGACTTGCCGCCCTGACGTTTGCAGCCTGTGTGCTGGGTTCGCCGCTGCTGGCGGCTACCGACTTGATCCAGGAATTGAATTGGAAGGATCTGGTGCCGCACACGGCGCCGCCAGTGCCGAATACGGCCAAGACGTTTTTTCAGGGCTCCATACCCGCCGGCAAAATGTCAGACCTGAGTGCGCCGCCGCAGATCCCCGAAGGCAAGTTCATGCAGGTCAAGCGCCACCAGCCTGGTAGCGACAAGCCGCCGGCGGTCGTGGCCGAGCTCAACGGCAAGCACGTCCGGATCAGCGGCTACGTCGTGCCGTTGGATTTCGACGCCACCCGCGTGAAGGAGTTCCTGTTGGTTCCATTTGTCGGGGCCTGTATCCACGTGCCTCCGCCGCCTGCCAATCAGATCATCTACGTCAAGACCGAGAAGGGGTTCGACGTTCAGGGCTCGTTCGATCCCGTCACCATCACCGGCACAATCAAAGCGGACGTTGCATTCACCGGCCTCGCGGATGCGGGTTATTCGATGGACGCCGAGACGGTCGAGATCCGGAAGGAGTAGTTCCGAGGGCACGAACAGGTCCAGGCCTTGGGACATGCGGTGGATAGATGTCCCCGAGCGGCAAGAGGCCGCTCATCGGAGCAGTTGTCACGCTATTCTTCGCCGTTGCGCTCGCGCTGCCGGTCCGATGGGGATGAGCGCATCATCTGCGGATGACATGGGCGGCCGGGGCGCCCCCGCAGAGCGGACCTAACCCCAAGTAGGAAATCGTATAGCTGACAGCGAGTGGCGCTCGGTATTGACCGGCCGACTTCACTCCGGGGTTGGCGTATATGCGGCCATAGATCGTCTGGCGGGCGGTGCCGTTGCCACGTCCGTCAAGGGCGACGTCGATCCCGGAATGCCACGGCATCGAGTACATGGGATCATCGAAGAGTGCGACTTCGACATGACCATTGGTGTTGCCGATGGCGGTGAGTTGTCCCCCGGCCCTTCCGCCAGCGTTGGTTGACGCTACGCTTGGACACACACGTACCGTCTGGTTGGGAAGGCCTACGCAACTCACGCTCACTGCCGCCGTAGAGGAGCCCGATCCGGATTGCCTCAACGCCACGGTGCCGAACGCAAGTTCGCTCATGGAGACGGAGCAGGCCTGTGCGGCTGCAGATCCGGTGAATGCGAGCATTGCGATGAGGCTCCAGCATGTGATGCCGGCGCTCCGGAACCAGAGCTGGCGCTGAAGGGCGTGGCGGCCGGCTTGGCCGACACGAGGGAAGGTCATCCAGGGGGTCATTGACTGGCTCCGCTCAAATGGGCGCTTTGGTTCACTGGCATTCGACAGGTCCGATCATGACCTGGTTGTCGCCCTGCGGCTCGAATGCGAACGTCGCCTTGCATTCGCGACCCTTGGTGGTCACGACCGCGGTGTTGGCGGCGGCGAGGTTCTTGATGAAGGCCCGGCCATCGTAGCCGACGACAAAACTGCTTTCTGCTCCTTCGAGGCGGCCGGTGCTGCCGACCTCGACGAGCGCTCCGTCGGGTCTCTTGAAGATGACCACGGCGCTCGGCGCCTGGCGGCGTACCTTGAGGTCGACGTAAATCCCGCTCTTGAAGGCCGGCACGGCCTGCTGTGCCGGTGTCTCGACCTCCGCATTGAGCGGCAGGTTCGTTGGATCGATGGTCAAATTGTTCACTTCATTCGAGCGCAGGTTCGGCACCAGCACCATACCGTCCTCATCCGTCACACCCGCCAAGCGGTTTTCGGACAGAACCCGGACTCCCGGCTCGCCCGTGTGCACGACGGCAAATCCGTCGTCGATGGTGTTGGCTAGATAGACCTTCTCGCCCATCGCCACGATCGAGCCGCTGACGGTTGCGGTTTCGCGCACGGCGCCTGCGGACTGATCGACGCTTGCTTCCACGCGCGCTTTGTCCGCGCGATAGGTGACGCCGGCGGTTCGAAGCGCCTGATCGCCTTCGGCTTCGCGGACGTGATAGCCCCAGTCGCCCGGTTCGAAGCCGAGCGGCTTTGATACGTCGATGGATCCGGTTGTTCCCCCCACCGACTTGTTGACGCTCGCCGTAACGGAGGCCTCGCCAAGCGGCACCGAGGAGCCGACGTAGAACCCGATATTGTGGATCGTGGACAGATCGGCAAAGATCGAGGCGAACAGTGTCGATCTCTCGATGAAGGGCCGAGAGTACGACGCCGTCAGCATCTGGGTGGAGGGTGTGCCCGGGGAGGAGCTGCGCAGGTAGCTTGCGCTAACGTTGGAGCTGTCGAATTCGAGCGGCGCGCTGAGCGTGAGCTGGTCGCGCGATACCGATATATCGTAGTTCGACGCTAGGGTTGCGAGCGTGACCGGATTGGTCATGCTGAGCTTGTCGGTCAAGGTAAGGGGTTGGTAGAGCGAGGTCACAGCCGCCAGATTTTGATAATTTCCGATGGGGCGGCTCGACTGGGCATGCACGCCAACCTGGCCGATCTTGGTGTCGAGACTGCCATAGAGCTGGGCCGCGATGTCGCCATTACGCACGCTGCCGCTGGCCGCGATCGCACCAACCCCCATGTTGCCCAAATTGACGACGGCACCGATGCCGCCATTGGCGAGTCCAAGTCCGCCTTCGGCGTGGAGTTCGCCGGTCAGCCAATCGGTGATGCCGGTGCGCAACGTGGCCGACCCGATCGGGCTCTTGCCGTAATCGTCGGAAGCAATGCCGTAGTTGTAACGCGCGAACCCGGCCTCTGCCGATACTTCGAACAGGCCCTCTTTCAGCAGGGTCGGGGCGCTGTAAAAGGCTTGCTTGGTCTCGACTTCGCGCCCTGAGGCGTCACGAATGACGATGCGCGCCTCGCCGCCTGCGCTGATGGTTGGCACGTTGGCGAGCTCAAACGGTCCTGCGGCAACCTGCTGTGAATAGGTGCGTATGCTGTTGACGTAGACGTCGACGGTCGAAGGCGCGGCGGCCGAGCCTGAGAACGTGGGAGTGGCTTGCGCGACGATATCGGGCCGGGCGGTAAAATTGCGCTGAACCTGCAGGCCGCCGAAGCGTACCGGTTGCGACCAGGCGACGCTGCCGCTGATGCTGTCGCCGGCGCGGTAGGTCAGGAAGCTTTCCGGATCGACGCGGGTGAAGGTCGAATCGAGACGTAAGTCACTGTAAGTGCTGTAGGGGACAGAGCCGCCGAGGTTGACGTTTGGAATGTTGCCGACGATGCCGGACTGCTTGAAAATGCCGTAGGGAGCAATGAGCCGGGCATCGAGTGAGGCATTGGCGCCATTGAAGCCGAGCAACGCACTCGTTGCCGCGCGCGACGACAGCGACTGCTGAGCGCTGGTGAACAGCGAATAGTTGACAAGCGCCGAATAGTCCGCCGGAGTTGCCTCGGGACGTGTGCGGGCGGGCGTTGCCAGATATTGTTTGCTCCGGCGGCCGCTCGCCGGGATATCGAAGTGAATCGCCTGAGCCGCCGCATCATAGCGGTACTTCAGGCCGTCGATGGAATCGAGGCGCACGGGCGTGTCGGCCGCGATGCCGTCAGGCAACACGATCCCAAGCTCATCGAGCTCCGATCCCAAGGCCGCAAAACCACCGTCCTCTTGCTGGAGGAACGGCGTCACGATATTGGCCGGAAAATTGTTGATCCAGACTTCGAGGCGGAGTTCTACTGGGCCAGCGGTTCCCCGCAGGCTGGGTTGTTGTGCGGCTGCGTCTGGCAGGTGCGAGACAAGCAAACAGATCCCGACGATCAGGCTTGCAAGCAGGCGCTCAGCGAGAGCCGCCGAGCAAAGCTTGCGCCTGGGCATTAATGGGTCCTTCGTCACTGTCAGCGGTCACCGAGAC
>Ga0209698_10001782_pt1 | contig 24779 bp, 21 predicted proteins | sample LitLauG_LLR_2012_FD_187203 | JGI IMG/M metagenome (GOLD analysis project Ga0209698, IMG submission 187203) | Freshwater sediment microbial communities from Pennsylvania, USA - Little Laurel Run_MetaG_LLR_2012 (SPAdes) (version 2) | ecosystem: Environmental > Aquatic > Freshwater > Creek >... | reverse complement strand
TCTTGGCTTCGCGCTCTTTCTTTTCCTGCTGGTAGAGATACTTCCCGTAATCCATGATGCGACAGACGGGAGGCTGCGCGGTGGGCGAAATCTCAACCAGGTCCAGATTTTTTTCGCGGGCTTTTTTCAGCGCTTCGTAAGGCGGCAAGATCCCGAGCTGCTGCCCCTCATCGTCAATCACGCGAATTTCGCGTGCCCGAATGCGCTCGTTGGTGCGGATAAAACGTTTGTCGATACAGTCCTCCGTGCTCTAAGCGACTGAGAATAAAGAATTATAGCATGGGCGCGGTCGGAAACTGAGCGCCATCGAGGCATGGCCATCAGGGCCCAGCGCGAATGGAGCCAAGCCCTCGGGCCCTGCGGGTGTCGGATCACGATCCGGAGCCTGTTTTCACCGTTCCACCGCCCTGTGTGAGTAGGGTGGCCGGGAACTTGTAGTTCAGGGCCACGTTGCTGGCGCCCGGACCCGCATTCTGAACGGGATTGGTACCGGGTTGAACGGGATTCACCACCGGCGTCCAAACGTTTGCGGGGCCACCACTGGCAAAAGTCCAGCCTACTGTGTAAGTCGCGTCCGCGACGATCTGGATGGATCCAAGGTTGGGGATCCGAAAGGGAGGCGGATTGAGATTTTGAGCGGTCATCTTGATGGTCAGTGGACCATTGCCGAATTGGACGCATCCGGTCGCGAGCGATGTCGTTGGGTTGGCCTGGTTGTAAATGTTGTAGCTGACCGTCAGATTGAGGGGAGCGCCGTTTCCTCCATTCGCCGAACTCTTTGTCCCGGGTGCGAGCGTAATCGTGGGGAATTGCGTGTTGAAAACGATGCTGAGGGTAATGCCAGAATTATTGGTGAAGTCGAAATCATCGTAAGCCGAGATCTGCAGAGCTTGCGATGAGAGGGGAATCGAACCGCCCGCAGAAATGGCGATATTGTGGGTCACGCCCGCTTTTGGCAATGGTTTGGCAGCAGACATACTCTCTCCTTGTTGCACGATTTATTTGGAACCTGGCCGGAAATTCGGATCGGACAATACACCCTGCAAAGACTTTTGTCGTTTGAGTGTCTCGAGCGAATATCCCTTCTGAACTGCCTTCTGTATGTACTGGACGGCCTGCTTACGGTCGCCCAACAGTTCGTACGTTTCACCGACATTTTCGAGGACATCGGAGTCGCCCGGAGAAAGCGCGACCGAGGCCTGAATTTCTGAAAGCGCCTTGTCCCGTTGTTTTTTCTGCGCATAGATAAACGCGAGGCGTGAGCGAGCGCCTGCGTCGCGAGGGTTTTGTTGGACCACCTGTTCCAGTAAAGAAAGTTCCCGCTCGCGTGCAGCGGCAGCTTTGCTTGCCTGATTCAGGTCTTCGTAAGCGGCCGCCAGATTCGCCCATACCAGGTAATCTTTGTCATTCATCTGCAACGCTTTTTCGCACGCTGCAGCGGCGTCGGCATAGCGCTGCTGGGATTCGTACATGAACCCAAGATTGGCGTAGGCGGGATAGCTGGGAGCGAGCGTGATCGATTTCTGGAGTGCCGCTTCGGCCTGAGGGAACTTCTTGGAGTCGCCAGAGTCGAGATAGGCGGCGCCCAGATTCGAGTAGGCGACTGGGTTGTCGGGGGTGAGTTCGATCGCGCGCTGATACTGGGCAATGGCTTCGTCGTACCGGCCGCGGCTGTCATAAAAATTGCCCAGGCTGTTGTAGCCGTCCCAGTAGTCCGGACGAAGGGCAATCGCCTTTTTGTAAGTGGCTTCGGCATCGGCGAAGCGTCCGGCGTGCTCATAGGCTGTAGCTTCGCCGGTGATGGCTTCGGAATTTCGAGGGTCCAGTTCAAGTGCCTTCTGGAACTCGGTAAGCGCGAGATCCACCTTACTCGTTGCGATGTGGATGCGTCCCAAAGTGACATATGTGGGCGCGAGCGAGGCATTCAGCTGAGTAGCCTTAGTGCCATAGGCGAGGGCCTGTTCGGTCCATTTTGGATCCTTGTCGAGCTGATACTTCAGTCGATACGACTCGCCCAAGCCGGCATAACCCAAGGCAAATTGCGGATCAGTGTTAACCGCGCTCGTGAGCGCCGTGATGGCTTCATCCAGGTTCCCTGGCTTGTCGTAGCGTTGCATGTAGCCGAGCGCCTTCAGGTACGACTCGTAGGCTGCCGGGGCCGCCGGACCTTCTGCCGTGCGCAGTGCTGCCGCTCGCACCTCGACATGCATCAACCGCGCCAGCCCGGACACTGCCTGATCCTGCAAGGCGACGAAGTCGCCCGAACGATCCTGCAAGGAGAGCGATCCTTCTTGTCGAATGTCCTTGGTGCGGATCAGGTTTACCGTGAGATGCACGCCTGAGTTGTCACGCAACAGGCTGCCTTTGACCACCAGCGTCGCGCCAAATTCTTTGAGCGCGGCTTCGGGATCATTCACCTTCCGCCGCCGCACCTCGCTGGCCGGAACTACCCACAACGACTGCTGGCCCTCTTCCAGGTTTGAGAGCTTGCTGGTTAAGCTGTCCTGCAGTCCCTCCGACAAAGCCTCGTTCGATGAGTCATTGCCGATGTTGTCGAAGGGAAGCACGGCAATGTGTTTCTCTGTTTCGGCCGAACTGTCTCCCGAGAGCAGCGCGACGGCACGCTGTCGGACGGACGGAATGAGCAGGGAGAGCGCCATCAGCATCAGAATCACGGCTAGCAACTCCACCGCCCAGCGCCGCGCGCGGTCGATCGGCGTCACTACAGCTCGGCTCGACGATGCGTGCTCCAGAGCGCGCTTCAGGTCGCGAGACGACGCTTTCATGTTGCGCGACGATGGCGTACTCGGCGCCGAGGCCAGGAGGGGTTTAACGCCCTCCAAATCGGCCAGCATCTCCCGGCAATCGGAGTAGCGATGCGTGCGATCCTTGGCCAACGCGCGGCACACAATTGCGGCCAAGGCCGGATCAAGAGTCTCCACGGACGGTGGCTGTTCCAGGATCGCCAGTAGGACCGCCGACATATTCTCCCGGGCGAACGGATGCTTCCCCGTCAGAATCTCCTGCAATACCACCCCCATGGACCAGATATCGGTGCGGCGATCGAGCGGTTCGTTGCGCACCTGTTCCGGTGACATGTAAGCGAGGGTTCCCACGGGCCCGGCCGTCAGGGTTGTAGCGGCGCCGCTGGCCACACGTGCCAGCCCAAAATCGACGAGCTTGGCGATCCCTTGCCGCGTGACGATCACGTTGGAGGGCTTGACGTCACGATGAATGATGCTGTGCTCGTGAGCTTCATTCAGCCCGTGAGCAACCTGGATCATGATCTCCACGGCCTCTTTGGGAGCTAAGCGGCCGCGTCGAATCTTCTCGGCCAGCGTGAGGCCTTCGTAGTAGGCCATCACGATGAAGGTGCTGCCGTCGGCCGATTCCTCCAGGCCGTGGATCACACCGATGTTGGCATGGTCCAGGGCCGAGGCGGTTCGTGCCTCTTGTAGAAACCGTTCCTTATCTTTGGGCGAGAGATTCAGTTCGTTGGGGAGAAACTTGAGCGCGACGGTGCGGTTCAGCTTCAGGTCCAGAGCTTTGTAGACGATCCCCATGCCGCCGACTCCCGCGGTGCCGAGGATCTTGTATTGTCCAACTTGCTCATCGACGGCCAGGGGCCGCACCGAAGATGTCACTGCCCACTCTCCTGGGGAGCGATCGGCGTCGAGAAGTTCGGGGCTCCGTTCCGGAGCGGGGGAAATGCGATTTCTTCGGCGCTGGATTAGAGGCGAATGATACCGCCGGGGAGATGCGCTTGCAACCTAAGGAAAATGGAGTAAGTGGACGCACCTACCGTGCTAACATTTTTTTGTGGCGATCAGCGACACAACTCCCGAGGTACAGGAAGTCTGGCTACGACTGCAACGGAGCCTGACCGGAGAACAGCGCCTGCTCAGAGCGCTTGAATTGAGCGACCTGGTGCGGGAGTTTACATTGGCTGGGATTCGCCACAATCATCCGGATTGGACTGATGGGCAGATCAAACGCGAGCTTCTGCGATTGGCATTCCTTCCCGATCCTTTGCCCTCAGGGCTGCCATGAGCGCGTCGGACGTGTTGCAGAGAGTTACCTCAGCCCTCAACCAGGCTGATATTCCTTACATGCTTTCCGGGTCGTTCGCTAGTGCTTTCTACGGCGCGAGTCGCTCAACGCGTGATATCGACATTGTCATCGAGGCAACACCAGAGCAGATGCGATCTCTTGTACAAGCATTACCAACTGACCATTATTATGTCGAACTGAATTCGGCCCTGGAAGCACTACGGCAAGAGTCGATGTTCAATGTCATCGATCAGAAGAGCGGCTGGAAGATCGATCTCATCATCCGCAAATCTCGACCATTCAGTCTGAAAGAATTCAGTCGTCGGCAATTGGTGAAGCTTGACAATGTCCCCCTGTATATAGCCAGCGCCGAAGACATCGTGATATCGAAGCTGGAATGGGCGAAGCTGGGGCAATCGCACCGACAAATCGAGGATATTGCGGGAATTTTACAAGTCCAATGGAAAAGCATGGACCGCGAATACATTCGTGAGTGGATTACCGAACTAGGTTTGGGAAAAGAATGGAACGACGCCCGCGTCCTGGCCGGAATCGACGAATCTAATCTGTAACACGTGGGGAATTTATGTGCAGAAATATCAAAACTCTCTTCAACTTTGAACCTCCTGTAACGGAGGAGGAAGTCCACGCGGCTTCGCTGCAATTTGTTAGGAAGATCAGCGGGTTCAACAAGCCTTCGAAGGCCAACGAAGCAGCATTTCAGACGGCAGTAGATGAAGTCGCAGCGGTCTCGATGCGCCTTCTGCGCTCGCTGGAAACGACCGCGCCGCCGAAGAGCCGCGAAGAAGAAGCGGCCAAAGCCAAGGCTCGGGCCGCCATGAGGTTTGGAGACTGAAGCGCGCGAGGAGGGTACTTACACTCCTGCCGCGAAGGAATTCTCCTTCGGCTTCGCCTCGGTTTCCTGCCGGGCTTCCGCGGTGACATCCTGCACAAATTCGCGGCGACGCTCGGGGCCTTTGCGTTCGACGACACGAACGCGGCGCGTTGGCATGGTGCTGGGTTCGAGGCTGATGATGCGGCCTTCGCGCACCTGAATCTGCGATCGAAACCAATCGGTTCGGAACATTCGACCGGCGGCATAAAACGTCATGGCCGCGGCGATCGGCCCTTCGAACTCGTGCCCGGTACAGGCGATAATCCGCTTACCCATTTCCGCCGACCAAGTGGTGCCTCCCACTAGGGGGTCATTCAGGCGGCAGCGCTCGAATGGCATCGCATGTGACAGTTTGCGCAACTGCAGCAACTGCAGCAGCACCGACGTCTTCGCCAGGTTCGTCACGATGACGCGCGCCTCGGTCGCCGACACGCGCTCGATCTTGATGTGTAAATCGGGAGACCACTCACGTTCAAATTCTTCACGAGCCAGCGCTAAGCCTTTGTCCGTTGCTTCGACATACCGCAACGTGGCGCGCGCCAGCACAATGCTGAAGAATGTCGTGACGATGGTCGCGATTACTGGGATGTAGCTGATCAGCGTGGTAAACGGGATGCGAAATGAATTGACCAACTGCATGTGCATAGACGAGGGCGACTCCGGTAAATGCAATCTCGTGATCCGAGCAACGAGTTCACATGAGTCTAGCGACGGCGGGGCGAGTGCTCCAGATGCACATGGTCCGTTAACGGTAATGCGACGGGGTGCAGCGACTTTGGTAACTATTGGTGAGGAACTGGTTAGAAGCGGAATAAATAGGACGCTTTCACGAAAAACTGCCGGCTGTCGTTGATGTAGCCATTGCGGGTAGTGAGGATCAATCCTGTGACGGGATCCACCGCCAGATTGCGATCGAGATTCTCGAGATCACTGTTGTACCCCACATAAATCGCCGTGCCGGGATGCAATAGATAAGTAATAAGGAAGTCCGCGTTGAAATTCTTGGTGGGAGACAGCGCGCTGATCGCGGTATTCGAGAGAATCGCGTTGTACTGAAGAATGACTCGTGCGGATAGCTCACGAGTGAATTGGTAGTTCCACTTGCTGCGAAAAATGTGATTGGTCACCGCTGTCAGGTGGGCATCGCGCTCGCGAATATGCTCGAGGAGGTACGCGTTGTCGATCCGCAGGCGCCCGGCCGCGTGGAAAGTAAGGGTAAAGTTACCCTGATCTTCATGGCCGATGGTGGGCGCCTGCCCCGCCGCCGGATTGAAGTTGACTCCGCCCCCGGACACGAAGAACGCCGTGAAATCCAGTTCCTTGAGCCAGCTTGTTCCTGCCTCGATTCCCCAAAATGGTTGCGGATAGGACTTCACACGCGTCAGCGCAGTGTAGTCTGAGGGGCGAAGGCGGACGTCGTCGTACCCGAAGGGATGAAAGTTGACGTAAGTGCTGCGGGCCATGTCCACGCGGAAACCAGGATAAACAAAGTAGTCGAGTGCAGTACCACGATGGTCCCAAATGTTGAATTGCTGCAGGGTCGGGCCGTAAGAGATGAGGAATTTGCCTTCGGGACGAAAGTAATAACTGGCATTGATATTCTGCTGCCGAATGTCGACACGATTTACGAAGCCGGTCTCGGTAACGAAGCCAGGACTGTAGTCGAGATACAGAGATTGCAGATTGAACTTCCGTCCAGCGCGCTCCAGATCAATCTTGTAACCGGGCCCGGCGGAGTGAGTGCCGGCCACGACGTCGACCGTTGAACTCGTTACGGCGGCGCCCTGCACGCGCCAGTTTGAGTTGAGTTTCAGGTTGGCATCGAGCCCGCCAACGCGGTTGTACCCTCCTCCAAACTCCCTATCTGTGTAAATGGCGCCAATCGTGGATTGGTTGAGAATATCCCGGCTCACGCGCGCGATGGTGAAGGTGGCGCGGTCCCCGCTATGAGGATCGGTGGGCGGTAAGGCTTCACCCGGCGCGCGATCATCGCTAGCCAGCATTCCGACCGCCCATGGGCCGGATTTTCCAGTCAGGCGCAAACCGAACTCCGGGTGGCCGATGTTGCGCGTGAACACGAGATTCATCGGCGCGGTGAAATAGTTGCTGTTCTCCAGAAAAAACGGGCGTTTTTCCGGGAAGAATACTGCGAACCGTTGGTTGACCGTGATCTGCGGCTGGTCGGACTCAATCTGGCTGAAATCGGGGTTGATGGTCGCGTCGAGCACGAATCGGTCGTGCAAGATGAACTTGGCATCGAGGCCCGCTTCCGGTTGCAAAGTCCGGCTTTGGAAAAACGGATGATTGGGATCTGTGTCGTTAATGTCTCGAAATCCCCGCAGTAGTCCGTAAGGAATGAGTTGAATATTGCGCGGTGAAGGAATATCGAGACCCGTTGCCGTAGCCGCTTGATTAAAACGTCCTTGAATGCGATTCGTAATCCTCGGCCAGAAGATATTCTCATTCGTGCGTGGAATGCTACGATTCAGAATAATGCGCCATCGTTGCTGGCCGGAACTTGGGAAGCGCAGGCTCTTGAACGGAATCGCCATCAGCACGATGTAACCCTGGCCGGTGAGACGGCCCTCCGAGTTCCAGACCGTATCAAACGAAGAATCGAATCCGCTGAAATCCGCGGGCTGCCCGTTCCCGATCGAACCTTCGGTCCACAACGCATCCCATTGAATGCCGAAGGGATTCGCCGCGAACGTATAGCCGCGGCGCGCATCATCAAATGTATCGATCATGATCTCGGCGGAGTCGTCGGAGAAAATATCTTCCCGCCGGGTCATGCGGGCGCGGATCTTGTCTGGTTCTTTGTCCCAGCAGATGAATACCGCGTAGAGGTTGTGGTCGTCGTAGCCCAGATAGACATCGGTGTCCTGCGTGGGCTGGGCTCCATCCGCCGGCTCGCGGGCGATGAAACCCGAAACTTTAAGCATGCGGTCCGCAAAACGAGGACTTGGGCGCATGTCCTCGAAATCGGCTAGCGTGGGCGCCGTTTCGATTCGCGGTATTTGAATCTCCGGCGGAGCAGCATGAAGAAGAGACGAGAGCGGAGTAGAAAGCAGGACTAGTTGCAATAGGAATCGACGGTTCACAGGAGAACTGAGCATTCTATACTTGACGGCATAAGTTCGTGTGGAGCCCGCACTCTTGCCCGCTGGTTTTGTGGTGTTGCAGGCAAGCGGGCAGGAGTGCCCGCTCCACACAAGCATCCCATGAGAGAACCGACGGCAAGTTGACCGGAACGATTGCAAGTTCCACAGCTGACCTGACAGAACCCGGCTTGTGAGTGACAATGGACGCACGCCCCCCGGTGAGTTTAGACGAAAGGAATGCCCAGACATGAGCAAAGAGAATGGACTCATCCTGGTTCCCAGCCACTACTCCGTCGAGGAGACCCTCAAGCGCCTGGAGGCGGTCTTCGTAGAAAAAGGATTGAAAGTCTTTGCCCTGATCGATCACAGCGGCGAAGCCGAGAAAGTCGGCCTGAAAATGAGGCCCACGAAAGTCCTGATGTTCGGCAGCCCCAAGGCAGGTACTCCTTTGATGTTAGCCGCTCCCACCCTCGCCATCGACTTGCCTTTGAAGGCCTTGATCGCAGAGGACGAGCAGGGTAAGGCCTCGGTCGCCTATAACGATCCCGAATACCTGCAACAGAGGCATGGCGTGCCGCAGGAACTGATCAAGAATCTGGCCGGCGCAGGAGCCCTCATCGCGAAGGCTGTGGAATAATGCTGGCGCGCGACTAAGACATGCCCGAGGATCCAAACCCGAATCCGAATCGTGCCCGCGACCATCTCGCGAATGAGCGCACATTCCTGGCTTGGGTGCGGACCGCCGTGGCCATTGTGATATTTGGGTTCGCGATTGGGCGCTTCTCGATCGCGATGCGGCAGTTGACGGCGCTCACTGGACATCCCCTCCACACCGGGGGCCTTTCCGTCTGGATGGGCGCGAGTTCCATTATGGCTGGGGTAGCTTTGGTTGTGGCAGGCCTGTTCCGCTATCGCAAAGCGCGTGAGCAATTGGATCGCGGCACGTTCGAACCGGCGGGCTTTGGGCTGGACCTGGTGACGATCCTTACCGTGCTGTTTGGGATTGTGCTGGCGGGATACCTGATTTACATCGAGAAGAGTTTTAGTTGAGCAACTGAATCTCAAGATCGGAGTTGAGATGAAACGGGCGCTCACGCGCCTCGCGATATGGCGAACGAACAAGAAAAAGAAGCAGCAGCGCGGGCAAGCTTGAAATTTGTGAAGGATGGCCAGGTAGTGGGGCTGGGAACCGGCTCTACGGCAGCCTATTTCATCAAACTGCTGGCGGAGGAGGTCCATGCCGGACTCAACATCCGCGGAATTCCAACCTCTGTGCGGTCTCGAGATCTAGCCCTAAGCCTCCGGATCCCTCTCACCACGCTGGACGAATGCCAGGAAATCGCGGTAACCGTGGACGGCGCGGATGAGGTCGATCCGGAACTGCGCTTGATCAAAGGTGGCGGAGGGGCGCTGCTGCGAGAAAAGATCGTGGCCTCTGCAACAAAACAGTTCATTGTCGTGGCCGACGCTTCCAAGCAAGTCCAAAAACTCGGCAAGTTTCCCTTGCCAGTTGAAGTGATCAAGTTCGCTCAGGCCCTCGTCGCGAAGCGCATTCGTGCGCTGGGGGCTGATGTGCAACTCCGCAAAGACTCCGACGGCAAGCCGTATCTGACCGACGAAAACAATCACATCCTCGATTGCTGTTTCGGACAAATCGAGGATGCCGACGCACTGGCTCGCCAGCTGAGCGACATGCCGGGCGTGGTGGAACATGGGTTATTCATCGGCATGGCGAGTGCGGTGCTGTTCGCGCGCGGCGCTGAGATTGTCGAAGTTCACAGATAACGGAACCGATTTCACATACACAATGGCAGCCGAAGCCGAGAGCCGGGAATGGACGGGACCGTCGCGAAGGCGCACGCCGCGATTTGCCTTGCAGGAACCCATCGATATCACTGTGCTCCGCTCCGGAGTGCCCGACACGGTGCCGGGCCGATCCTTGAACCTGTGTGAACGAGGTCTCGCCGCGGTTCTCTCAGGCGAAGTCCTTCCAGGCGAGTTCGTCGGCGTGGAGGTAAGGCTGCCCGTCCTTGCGGATCCGCTCAGAACGCGGGGGCAAGTGCGCTATCAGGAGAACCTGCGCTGCGGCCTGGAGTTCGTTGGATTATCGGCCGCACAACGCTCCGCCATCCAGGATTGCACCAAGAAGCTCAGGACGGAGACGGAAGCTGCGCTCGCGAATCCAGTTCCGATCGAGAACAAGGCAGCGTCCGGGCAACCTCGCGTGAGCAGCAAAATCCCATCTGCAAAAAAAAAATCTAAGAAAAACTACCGAGCCGCTGCGTGGATCGTTATGGCGGTGCTCATTTCCTTCGCCGCAGGAGTCTTCTGGTGGAAGTGGAATCGTGGCTGGGAAGAGCTTGAAGCCGGCATTCATGCCTCAGAGCAGACTTCCATCGAGAAACCGCAAGCCCAGGTTCCAGCCGAGGTCATGGAGAAGTTACTGGTTCACCGCGTGGAGCCGACTTTTCCGCCAAGCGCAAAGCAAGCCAAAATCGAAGGGACGATTGCGCTCGATATTGTCGTAGGGCGCGACGGCTCTGTGCTTCGGATGCACCCACTGAACGGTCCGGAGGTGCTCGCTTCCGCCGCCATGGACTCCCTGCGCTGGTGGAAATTCCAGCCTTACCGCATTAATGGCGAGCCCGCCGTGGTAGAGACCACGCTTGCCATCGAGTTCAAGCGTTAGAAACGTGCTGGCATTTCGCGCCGTGCTGAAATCAGCCCTTCCCGCCTCGCAATGCGTGCAAGACGGTTACACCACTGATCGCGAAGCATATGACCGCGCCCAGGGATGTCATTAACATCCAGTTGGAGGTGAGGTGCAGCACATCGGCAAACACTGCAGCGACGGCGCACACGAGACCCAACACATTGAGCCAGAAGGGAGCGTGGACGGGTACCTGCGAATCGCGACGCAAACGCAGTTGCAACAAAATGGCCGCCAGCCCAATGGCTGCCACCACAACCAAGGCGAGCGGGCTCATGAAAGCCCGACGACTCGTATAGATTACGACCAGAGCGAGAGCAAGTAATAGAAGCCCCGCGGCAAAAATGGTCCAGCGCCGCGGCGCAAGGCTCGGTTTAGCGGTCTCTTCCGGCAAGGTGTTGTTATACATCGCCGAGGGAAGGCTTTCAAATCTTACACGCCTTATTGGCGCTTGGCGGTGTACTGCTGGCTTCCTTGAACTAGACAGAGCTGTTGGATGACGCCGTCGCGCTGAGTTGTTGAGCCGCTACGCCGGCAGTTTTCCGGGTGCGGCCAGCCACTCGGCTTGCCGCGGATCCCCGTTGTTCACGGCGTACAGCACCAACTCCACCCGTGTCGAGACACCCAGCTTTTCGAAGATCCGGAACAGATACTTCTTCACCGTATGCTCGCTCAGGTTCAATTCCTGCGCGATCTGGCGGTTCCCAAGGCCTTCAGCGACGAGAGCAACCACTTGCTCCTCGCGCGGTGTGAGCAACGAAGTACCTGCCGCATTGAGCACCCGCAGCGAAGGAACCTCGGAGACAATCTCCATCAGATAATTGAGTTGCTCGGTGTTAGCCCAGATCTGCCCTTCAGCAACTTTCGTCAGACATTTGCAGAGTAATCGCAGGTTGGAATCGGTAAGCGTGAAAACCCCACGCGCGCCGCTCCGGAATGCGTTTGTAACCAGTTCTCGATCGCTGGAATCGACCAGCAAAACCTTTCGGATCTGAGGGTGCGAAAAGTGAAAGCCACGAAGAATCATCACCGCCTCGCTCGTATTGGTTGGGGAACCAAACGACACCAGCGCTACCTGCGGACGCTTTGCGCCCACGGCCTGCGAAATCGAAGCCGCCTCCATCCGGCACATGGAGATGCGGAATTCCGCGTGGCGGCGAAGAGCACCCGCCAGAAGCTGGGCCTGCAGGCGATTTGAGTCCGCGATCAGGACACCGATGGCGTCCGAAGTGGCGGCGGATGTCGGACTCATAACTTCTCCAAGAACATCGTTGTCGCAATTGTAGAAATGCAGGGCGTTCTCCCACAAGGACACGGCTCACAAAGTTTCGGCACGACTTCCATTTTGGGAATTCGACTTTCCTCGCAAGTCATTCAACGCTACTCCCACAATTGGAATGTGGAACGTCTCCTCGTTTGACGCCCTCAAAACTCAGTTTTGATCTTCGCGGAGGTAATTTTGTGACTCGTGTCACTAATTGAGTTTCATTGCGGGAATATCTCCTACCGACCCGTCGGAAAGCATGTGATGCGATGAACATACAAGTCCACTTTTGTGGGTACTACTTTGGTGGGCATGGCATGCAACATCGATGACGCCCGCTGAAGCAGCAAGACGATGATTCCGTTGCAGTTCGCGTGATCTGCGGAAGAGTCCTGGCACTTCGGAGGCATCCACTTAAGTAGGCGCCACTTCCCATGTCTTGCCGATTCAGCGCCGCAGACGTACTTTTCGCAATGTAAGAACGTGTTGCAGCGATCGGACTTGACCGCGCATCGGGAGTTTATGAAGGGCCCTTTGACAATCGGGAGGTTAATCCTGATCGCGGCCATTACTTTGCAGTTGTGTTCAGCCGCTTTCGCTCAGGCCGGAAAGGACCAGAGCGAAAGCCCAACGATCTCCCAAACCGGCCTAACCGGGACCGGGACGGAGGTTGGTGATTTAACGGCCGCAAAGCCCGATAGAGCGGATGGCCTGGGAAACCCTTTACTCGGAGGGGAGCGCCGTCCGCTCTACCGGTTGAGACCGAGCGATGTCGTCGAGATCTCTTTTATCGTCGCACCCGAGTTCAACCAAACCCTCACCGTCCAGCCCGACGGTTACGTCACGCTGAAAGATGCGGGCTTGGTCCAGGCGCAAGGCCTGGACGTGAAGCAATTCAGCGTTGCGATTCAGACCGCCTATCGCGGTTACCTCCACGATCCACAAGTTGCAGTTTCGCTGAAGGAGTTTGAGCACCCTTACTTCATCGTGGGAGGAGAAGTGGGGCGCCCAGGAAAATACGAGTTGCGGTCGGATACAACCGTGGCCGAGGCAGTTCAGATCGCCGGAGGTCTCACGCAACAGGCGAAGCATTCGCAAGTGGTGCTATTCCGTCGTGTGAATGACGATCTCGTCGAAACACGGCTACTCAATCTCAAGAAGATGTTGAAGGGCAGCCTGAAGGAAGACGCCCACTTGAAGCCGGGTGACCTTGTATTTGTGCCGCAGAACGCAATCTCGAAAATCTCACGCTTCCTGGCGAAGCCCTCAGTCAGCATGTACATGAATCCGTCCCAATTTTGAAACGCGCCTCTATTCGCATGCCCGACGAAGGCCTAATTCGCAGAAAAGCTGAGCCGGTAGCGCCAACCGTTCGCGAGTTGGCTATGGTCCTGTTTCGCCAGCGAAGGGCCTTCGTCTGCGTCTCGGCTGTGGTACTTGCCGCCGCGGTGCTTTACGCGGTTTTCGGGACCAAATATCAGGCGGACATGAAGATTCTGTTGCGAAAAGGCCGCACCGATGTCCCGGCCAGCGCGCAACAGGATGCACCCATTGACATCAGCCGTCTCGACATCACCGAAGAAGAAGTGAATTCCGAAGTCGAGTTCCTGCAGGACTATGCGATGCTCCGAAGAGTAGTCGAAGAAAACGGAATGGGCGAGCGGGATCCGCTTCACTTCCTTCATCCCGGCGAAGGACGCCCCGAACGAATCGAGCGCGCGACCCGACGCTTAGCGAAGAAGATCCAGGTCGAGCTGATCAAGAAAACCAATCTGATCAAAGTCAGCTACTCCTCGGACAATCCCCAGCAAGCAGCCAAGGTTCTCCAGTCCATGGCCAGTGCATATTTGGAAAAGCACACGAGCGTTCATCGGCCCGACGGAGAGGCTGAATTTTTTGACCAGCAAAAGTCTGAGGCCCGCCTGCAACTCGAGGAAGCCAAGGGCAAGCTCCTGCAGTTCACAGCACGACATGGCGTCGTCTCGGCACCCCAGCAGCGCGATCTTGCCCTCCAGAAGTTGAGCGAAGTGGATGCGCAATATCGCCAGACGACGATCGAACTGTCAGAAACACAAACCCGGCTCGACGAACTGCACGCCTTGCTGGCAAAGCTTCCGGAGCGCACGACGTCGCAGGTGCGCATCTCCGACAACCCCGACCTGTTGAAGGCGCTCAAATCCAGCCTCCTGGATCTGCAGCTCAAGCGTACGCAACTGCTGACCAAGTTCGAGCCCAACCACCGGTTAGTGGCGGAGGTCGATCAACAAATCGCGCAGGTCAAGTCTGCGATCACTGCGGAGAACCTGCTACCTTTGCGCGATGAAACGACCGACAAGAATTCACATTATGAATGGGCAACGTCGGAACTTCAGAACGCGCAGGTCCAGTTGAAAGCGCTGCAGGCCCGACGAGCCGCCACCGCGCTGCAAGGTGCCGCCTATCGAGCTTATGCCCGTCAGCTCGGCGAAGACGCAGTGACGCAAGACGACTTGCTGAGCAGCGAAAAAGCAGCCCAGGACAACTACCTGCTCTATGTGAAAAAACGGGAGGAGGCCCGCGTTGACGACGCCCTCGACCAGCGCGGCATTGTAAATGTAGCCATCGCGCAGCCACCGATAACGCCGATCTTACCCGTAACGTCCGCATGGATGATTCTCGCAGTCGGATTTCTCGCAGCAGGCGCGTGCGGCGCTGCAGCGGCCTTTGCCGTCGACTATCTCGATGCAGGATTCCGCACCCCCGACGATGTGCTCGCTTACCTGAATGTTCCCGTTCTTGCCTCTCTGCCCCGAACGAGTCATGAAAGGCTCTCCGCATGAGGGAAGCGATCATGAGTATCGGTGCGTTGGTCTCATCCGACGCGGAGGAGCATGCGGAGCGTGCCGAACCACGCCGGGAGATCGCTGTTGTCCGGCGAACTCCGAGTTGGGACGCCGAAGGATTCGCCAAGCAGCAGATCCAGAGTCTCGTGCGGCAGGTGTTCTTTGCAGACACTCAAAGACCGGTGCGGCAAGTCGTGATTAGCGCGATAGAACGGGAAACAGCTGTGCAAAGTATATGTGTTCAGGTTGCTGAGGTTCTCGCGCAGGAAACCTCCGCGCGGATCGCGTTAGCGGGAAGTCCGGCGACCCTCGAAGGCGTCGACCTTAGCCCGGACGCACAGAATCAGAAGGGCACTGCGCCCCTGCAGCGTTTTGCCGTTCGACTCAGCCCAAATGTTTGGCGACTGCCGTCGCCGTGCGCCGCGGGCATCACGAATGCCTCGTTGCATTCGTACCTGGCCCAAATACGCAAGCAGTTCGATTATTCGATCCTCGAACTGCCGGTCGTTGGAGATTCGCATCAAGCCCACGCGATGGCCGATTATGCGGACGGAATCATCCTTGTCGTGTCGGCCCAACACACCCGGCAGGCAACAGCGCGCAAAGTGTTGGAGTCGCTGGCCAGCGCGCGAACCCGGATCCTCGGCACGATATTGAGCGACAGAGATTTTCCGATTCCTGAAGCCATTTATCGAAGGCTTTAGATAAGGCCACAAGGCGAGCAGAACCAGAAATCAGATCCGTGGATTGAACGAAGGTGTCGTCCTCTCTTCTTAATCCGGCGCGGCAGAAGCACCGTGAACTCGAGTGGGAGCGGCTCATCCCCGGCCAGACCGCCTCTCACGAAGCAAAGAAACCGGTGCGATCGGTCAGCACGTGCCTCGCAGATAACGTGACGCAGATCGCTTCGGGCCCCACTCCGCAGACTGAGCCTTTCGCTCTGCTCGTTCCGCGACCACTCCAAGGACGGACCGCAACATCCTGGCTACGCTCCATCGCGTCGGACTTTGCATTGGTAACTTTGAATTGGCTGTTGCTCGGGGCGGCCCTGGTGCCGATCCGTCAGTTGTTTCCTCACGTCCGCACGTTCGGTTTCGCCTCCGGAACTCCTCTTTCCCTGTTAGGAATGGCGCTCCTGCACGCGGCCCTGATTACTCTAGTTGGATATTCGGAAGGGCTCTACACGCCTGGCGGGGACCAGCGGCGCATAACTTCCATTCTGGGCAAGTCGGTATTCCTGGCCACCACGATCCTCGGCTTCTCGTACGCGCTCTCGCAAACCATATGGACGGTAAGCGGACTCATCATCGGCGCCGGCCTGTTGCACTTCTCTACCCTCGCCGCCTGGCGATTTAGAACCGCGCGTCTCGACCCAAGTAGCCATCGTGGAGACGTACGCAACGTGCTCGTTGTCGGAGCAAGCAGCGTCGGGCGTCGAGTCGCGTCTTACCTCGAAAGACACCCTGACGCCGGAAGAGTCGTGTGTGGCTTTCTCGATGATGAAACGGCTCTCGACGAACGAATCCTGGGCCGGACCGGCGATCTCGCAAGGGTCGCCCGCACCTCGTTTGCCGACGAAGTGATCCTGGCTGGACTGCATGACACGGAACTCGCTGCCCGCCTAGTGCGCGAGGCCTGTCGGCTGCGGCTTGATGTGGAAATCGTACCCGAACTGTTCGGAGGTGCAGTCTCCGAGACCGAGATCGAGCAAGTCGGGGATGTCTCCCTGCTTTGCCTGCATGCCGAGCGCCTGCCAGCACTCGCGCTGATGCTCAAGCGGGTAGTGGATGTATTCGGAGCGAGTGTCGCTTTACTTTTCCTCGCTCCGATCATGTTGGTAGTCGCGGCGCTGATTAAGCTCGACTCCCCAGGAGCGGTGTTCTACACCGCTCAGCGTGCAGGACGCAAAGGCCAATTGTTTCTTTGCTACAAATTCCGCACCATGATCAAACATGCCGATGCAATAAAGAATGTACTGCGGCGAAACAACCAGCGTTCCGGACCATTTTTCAAGATCAGGGGCGATCCCAGAATTACTCGCGTCGGACGCTTCTTGCGGCGCTACAGCCTCGACGAATTGCCTCAGCTATTCAATGTTCTGAGGGGAGAGATGAGCCTGGTGGGTCCCCGCCCGCATCCTATGGACGACGTTGCGGCCTACGAGATCGACCATCTTGCGCGACTCGATGTAACTCCGGGACTCACTGGGCTGTGGCAGGTCAGGGCGCGGCGCAATCCTTCCTTTCAACGCGCCATGGAGTTGGACCGCGAATACATACGGACCTGGAGCCTTGGGATGGACTTGCGAATCCTGCTTATGACTTTCTGGGCGGTAGTGAGGGGAAGCGGCGAGTAATGGGATACTTGCCCCTTCTCGCAGATTGGCCGGCTTCGGCGATAGAGCGGCTGGCAGCCTGCTCGTTGAGACTGGCATTTCGTCCCTTGCAACTGCTGGCGGCCCTTCCTCTGGCCCTCTTTCTCTCTGTCCTGACTGCAATGCTGTTGCGTTACTCTGACCTTGACTTCTATCCCATCGATCGCATCGCTTTCGGACTACTGTGTCTTTCCGTTGCAACTCGTGCGGTGATCCGACGCGAAAACCTGTTTCAGTGGGAACGGATTACCTGGCCGATGCTCGCTCTGGCCGGCTGGGCAGTCGCAGGCGTGATCGGCCAACCGTTTAACCCCGAAACCTGGAGCCTTGTCGCCGCAAAATTCATCATTCCCTTCACTCTCTTTCACATTGCGCGCCTGGCGTTTCAACGTGAGTCCGATTTACGGCGATTCGAGATCTTTGCTCTCGTCGTGCTGGCGTACTTGACTTTCACCGCTATTGCATTCCTGGTGGGCGCCAACTCTTTGATTTTTCCCCGCTACATTCTCGATCCAAGTCTTGGAGTTCATGCGGGTCGGGCACGGGGGCCGTTCTTGCAGGCCGTCGCCAATGGCGTCTCGCTGAACATGCTGGGCCTCCTGGCGTTTCACGCATACCGCCGCGGTAGCGCGCACGGAATCAAAATTGTGCTGCTGCTCGCCTCTGTACCGTTTGCCATCCTCGCGACCATGACGCGTGCCGTCTGGCTTTCATTCGCCGGCAGCGTGATCGCGTTGGTTTTTTTCTCCCGGAACCGCCGCCTGCAGTGGACTTGCGTTGCGCTTGTGCTGGTCGGCCTTGGCGCCGCAGCAATGGTGGGCACTACCCAGTTCGGAGGCGCACTCTCAGACCGGCTACAAGAGCGGGGTCCGGTTGATTTCCGCGCCGCGGTTTACCAGGGTGGCTGGGAAATGTTCTTGCAGCGTCCGCTCACCGGTTGGGGCTTCCATCAAATGCCCGCCGAGTTGCCTCGTTACGTGAGCGGCTACCACGAGAAAATCCTCTACCCGCATAACACTTATCTGGAATTGCTGGTTGAGCACGGAGTCGTTGGTCTTGGGCTGTATTTGTGGCTCATGTGGGAAATGTGGCGCTTGGGAAAAGGGAAGATTCCCCGAGAGGACCGGCCCGGATTTCTCGATCAAAACTTCCGCCAGATGTGGCCCATCGTCCTTGGCGTCTACTGGGTCAACGCGGCCGTCGTTGTCATGAGCTATCAGTTTGTCAACGGATTGCTGTTCACCATGGCAGGAATGTTGGCGGCCCAACACCGCCGGGCGGAGATCGGTGTCGCATGTTGACCATCGCCTATCTCGCAAACCAGTTCCCCTCGCCCGTAGAGCCTTATGTACTCGATGAGATCAAGGAACTCCGCCGACGCGGCGTAAGAGTTGTCACCGGCACGGTGAGAAAACCGTCGGCGGCAAACAAGCAAAGCACGGAGCCTGACATAGCCTTACAGCCGGTAGGTATCTTCCTGTTACTCCGCGGCGCCTGGCTCTGCGCTCGGAAATGGGAGCTCATCTCGCCCTTGTTGAAGCGCGTTGTCGTCCGGGGGCATGAGTCTCTCTTACAGCGGATCAAAGCTTTCTTTCATACGTGGCTCGGTGCTTCGTACGCGCTCCTGCTCGAAGCGCGGAATGTCGACCACATCCATGTGCATCACGGCTACTTCGGCTCATGGATCGCCATGACCGCGGCGCGACTCCTGAACGTTGGTTTCAGCATGACCCTGCACGGCTCCGATCTGCTGATCAGCGCGGCATATCTCGACGTCAAACTCACGAATTGTCTTTTTTGTCTGACCGTATCGGACTACAACCGCCACTACATTCTGGAAAAGTATCCCGGCATCAGCGCTGCCAAAGTGATCGTCTCAAGGCTTGGCGTGGCAGTCGTTGATTCGCCCTCTAGGCCCAGGCAAACTCCAAAAAGTCCTCGGTTCTCACTACTCGCTGTAGGCCGTCTCCACGCCGTGAAGGATCACGCGCTTCTCATAAGAGCCTGCGCACAACTCCATGCCGGCGCAGTGGACTTTGAATGTTTCATCGCAGGCGAAGGGCCGGAGCGTCCGCATCTTGAGTCATTGATTCGGAAACTTGGTCTCGAAGGGCGGGTAGCTCTCCTCGGCCACATCCAGCGCGAACAACTGGACTCACTCTACGGTCGCGCAGACGTCGTCGTACTCACCAGCCGCAGCGAGGGCCTTCCACTCGTACTCATGGAAGCGATGGCGCACGGAAAAATCGTGATTGCTCCGGCGATTACGGGTATTCCCGAACTTGTCATCCTTGGCAAAACCGGGTTTCTCTATGAGCCGGGACTGATCGATGACTTTGTATCGCGAGTGCTGACCATTCATTCACTAACCGAAGCCGAACGGCACGGACGACATTTCTCCAGGCAGCTCGCATGGGTTCGCCATGCCGCTCGAACTCATGTTCGTCACAATTTCGACCGCGAGAAAAACCTCGAATCATTTTGCGATGCGTTCCTGTCGCGAATCGCACCGCCAGTGGAAACCCTTCCCCATGAAAATCTTATTCTGCAACAAATATAATTATCGCTTCAGCGGAACCGAGGTTTACCTCTTCGAATTGATGGACCTGCTGCGCTCGCACGGGCACGAAGTGGCCTTGTTTTCCATGGCGGATCCTCGCGGCGAATCCACTCCCTACGACCGCCATTTTGTTCCTCACATTGATTTCAAGGAGCCCTCGGGAATACTCCGCAAAGCACAGCATGCGAGCCACGCGATCTATTCACGTGTGGCACGGCGGCGCCTCCGCGCCCTCATCTCAGAATTTCGACCAGACATCGCCCACATTCGGAACATCTATCATCACCTGTCGCCATCCATCCTCTGGGAATTGAAAGCGCACAAGATTCCGGTCGTTTATCACTTGAACGACTTCAAGCTTCTATGCCCGAGCTACAACTTGGTCTCCTGCGGTGAACCTTGCGAGGCTTGCGCGGGAGGCGCATTCTGGCATGCGCTTCGTCCGGCGTGCTATCCGGGCCTCGGCGCGCGAACGGCTCTTGCGACTGAAGCCTATGTCCACCGCTGGCTGGGCACCTACCGAAAGTGCGTCGATCTCTTTCTAGCGCCCAGCCAGTTCGTGCGCGACAAGTTCGCTGCACACGGCTGGGACGCTTCGAAGTTCCAGGTTCTCCCTCACTTCCAGGAAGCAGGTGACATCACCCCACTCAAAGGAAACTCTATCCTCTACTTTGGAAGGCTTTCGGCAGAAAAAGGCGTAGATGATTTGGTGCGCTCAATGGCGAAGATTGGGGAAGCGCAATTAGTGATCGCCGGCGACGGGCCCCAGCGCGGAGAACTCGAGGCGCTAGCCAGGTCGCTTGGGCTGTCATCGGTCCGGTTCATGGGTCATGTGAACCCGGAACAACGTGACTCGTTCATCTCTCAGTCGATTTTCACCGTTCTCCCCTCTCATGCTTACGAAACTCTGGGCAAAACCATCCTCGAGTCATACGCACTCGGACGTCCGGTCGTGGCCTCGGATATAGGATCTCGCCGGGAACTGGTCGAGGACTGGCAAACCGGACTTCTTTACCAGACGGGGAACGTAGATCAACTCGCGTCCATTCTGCGACTGCTCCTAAAAAGGCCGCACCTCGCAGAAAAAATGGGGCGCGCCGGATGGAGCGTCGTTCGTGAACGCCATTCGCCCGAAAATCACTACCAACGGTTGCTGAGCTTCTACGAACGCGTGATTCATTCCAAACCCAGGACAACCTGCGCGCTGACCGTAACGTCGGCAAGTCCCCCGTGGTTCAAAGCGAATCGCTCACAAACCCCCAGGGTCACAAGCTCCCCCCGGAGACTCAAGCTCGCATTCATCGGTGGCCGAGGGGTCATTTCCAAATACAGCGGCATTGAAGCCTACTACGAGGAAGTGGGGCGGCGACTCGCTGAAATGGGCCACGAGGTGACGGTGTACTGTCGAACCTACTTCACGCCCCATCAGACTTCGTACAACGGGATGCGGCTCGTGCATCTGCCTACCATTCGGTCCAAACACTTTGAAACCGTCGTCCATACGTTGCTGAGTACGGCACACGCCATGGCACATCGCTACGACGTCGTGCACTACCATGCGCTTGGGCCGGCACTGTTCTCACTGTTCCCTCGTCTCGTCGGCGAGAAGACCGCCGTAACTGTGCAAGGCTTGGACTGGCAGCGAAAGAAATGGGGACGCCTGGCGTCAGCCGTCTTGCGACTTGGCGAACGAGCCTCCGTGAAGTTCCCCAACGGCACCACTGTGGTTTCCCAAGCTCTCCAGCAGCGCTTTCGAGAACTGCACGGAATTGAAGCATTCTACGTTCCCAATGGCGGACTTTTGCGTGAACGCTCTCAACCTCACAAGATTTTGGAATTCGGCCTTGAACCGGAAAACTACGTGCTTTTCCTCGGAAGGTTCTCCCCCGAGAAAGGCTGCCACTTGCTCGTGGAAGCCTTTCAGCAAATCGAGACCGATGCCAAGCTGGTCCTGGCCGGCGCCTCGAGCTATTGCGACGAATACAGCCGTGTGTTGCGCACGCATGCCAGCGATCGTATTCGCATACTGGACTGGGTCTGCGGCGACACTCTCGATGAACTGTTGAGCAACGCCATGCTCTTTGTTCTTCCTTCCGATTTAGAAGGTCTATCTCTCGCACTGCTCGACGCTATGGGTGCGGGCCTCTGCGTGTTGACCAGTGACGTTCCGGAGAACCGTGAGGTCGTTGATGGGGCTGGCTTCACTTTCAAACGTGGCGATGTGAACGATCTCGCCCAGCATCTCCGACTACTCATCGCCAAACCCGAACTGCGTCAGGCGGCGGGTCTGGCAGCGCGAAAACGCGTTGAAGCGCAATATGGCTGGCAGACCATTACGACCGAAATCGAAAAGGCCTATTTCGCTCTCATGGGTTGGAATGCTGCCGCAGCGCCCATCAAGAAACCCCCGCAGCCCTCCGTTGAAGTTGACCGCGTCGAAGAACGCGGGCGATTGGTTGGCTGAGTAACGGTTATTACCGCATTATCAACCGGCCACAATAGCCGGAGTCGTCGATCTCCCAAAAATTCAGCGGGACGCAGCAAACGCGTCCTGTTTTATTTACAATCCAATGTTCATCTTGCGCGACGTATGGCCCGCCAGCCCGCGCAACAGGTTTCCCATGCGCGACACGATCCTCGTGACCGGTGGGGCTGGATTTATCGGCTCCAATTTCATCCTGCAGAGAATGCAGGAAGGCGCATCCTTCATCGTTAATCTCGACAAGCTGACCTACGCGGGCAACCTGCAGAACCTGAAAAGCATTGCCGACGATTCTCGATACGAATTCGTGCACGGGGACATCGGCGATCGCAGCCACGTTCGTGCCCTGCTCGAAAAGCATCAGCCCGCAGCAATCGTTCACTTTGCCGCGGAAAGTCACGTGGATCGCTCGATCCGCGGCCCGGACGACTTCATCCGCACCAACATTGACGGCACTTTCGCATTGCTGGAAGAGACTCGTGGGTACTGGTCTTCTCGTCCACAAGAAGACCGCGATCATTTTCGCTTCCTGCATGTCTCCACGGACGAAGTCTACGGATCGCTCAGCCCAGACGATCCTCCGTTCTCCGAGACGACACCGTACGCTCCGAACAGCCCTTACGCCGCATCGAAAGCGGCTTCCGATCATCTGGTGCGCGCCTACCACCACACCTACGGATTACCGACCCTCACCACCAATTGTTCGAACAACTACGGCCCCTTCCAATTTCCCGAGAAGCTGATCCCGTTGATGATCCTGAATGCCCGCGACGGCAAGCCTCTTCCGGTCTACGGTGATGGCAAGAATGTGCGCGATTGGCTCTACGTTGAAGACCACTGTTCCGCCATTGCCACGGTGTTGCGCGCGGGGCGTCCGGGCCAAACCTTAAATGTTGGCGGCTGGAACGAGAAACCGAATATCGAGATCGTGCAAACCATCTGCGACCTCGTCGACGAACAGGCTCCGCACCTGAGTAGTCCTCGCCGCGAGCTGATTACGTACGTGAAGGACCGCCCCGGCCATGACCGCCGTTATGCGATGGATGCGCGCAAGATCGAGCGTGAACTCGGATGGAAGCCGAAAGAAACATTTGAGAGCGGCATTCGCAAAACAGTTTGCTGGTATCTTGAGAACGAAGCATGGGTGCGTGATGTGACCAGTGGAAGCTATCGTCAGTGGATTGCCACGCACTACGCGGGTTAGGGCGGACTGCACGAGATCGAATCGATCATGACCGAAAGCACGCGCTACAAGGGCATTATCCTCGCTGGAGGATCGGGCACGCGCCTTTATCCCGTCACCCAGGCCATGGGCAAGAGCCTTCTTCCTGTCTACAACAAACCCATGATCTATTACCCGCTCTGCACACTCATGCTGGCGGGGATTCGCGACATCCTGATCATCTCGACTCCGGAAGACATTCCCAAGTTTGAGCATCTGCTGCGCGATGGCAGTCAGTTTGGCATCCGCGTGCAGTATCTGGTACAGCCTAGGCCTGAAGGCATTGCGCAGGCATTTGTGCTGGGCGAGAAGTTCTTGAGCGGCAGCCCATGCGTTCTCGTGCTCGGGGATAATATCTTCTATGGCCACGACCTGGCCAAAGATCTGCGACGAGCCGCAAGCAAAGATCGCGGAGCGCGGGTATTCGCGTATCGCGTGCACGATCCCGAGCGTTACGGCGTGGTGGAATTCGACAACGAAGGACGCGCATTAAGCATCGAAGAAAAACCCCGCGAGCCGAAGTCACGCTATGCGGTCACCGGCTTGTACTTCTACGACGGGCAAGTGGTCGAAATCGCGAAGTCGCTGAAGCCGAGCGCCCGCGGCGAGCTTGAGATTACCGACGTGAACCGAGCCTATCTGCAGAAAGGCCAGCTCGAAGTCGTACTCATGGGACGCGGCATGGCCTGGCTCGACACCGGGACGCACGAATCCCTGATGGAAGCGGCGTTGTACATTCAGGCCATCGAGAAGCGGCAGGGCTTGATGGTCGCTTGTCCAGAGGAAATCGCTTATCGTTCGGGCTACATCACGGCCGATCAACTCGAAGCGATTGGCAGTTCGATGAAAAACAGCAGCTACGGATCCTATCTGCTGCAGCTCTTACGGGAACGGGTATTCTGAGATGAATCCAGTTTCGGTTGTGAAACCTGTAATGGACGCGTTCAACAAAATCGCGACTCCGCTGAATGGCGTCTTCATTCTGGAGCCGCGCGTGTTCGGCGACGAGCGCGGATTTTTCCTCGAGAGCTACAACGAGCGAGTGTTTTCGCAGTTGGGCATCGTTGACAGATTCGTTCAGGACAACCACTCGAGTTCCCGCCATAACGTGCTGCGTGGTCTCCACTACCAGGTCCGCCACACGCAGGGCAAACTGGTTCGGGTGGCAGAAGGCGAAATTCTCGACGTGGCTGTCGACTTGCGGCGTAGTTCTCCGACTTTCGGGAAGTGGGAAGCGGTACGGCTCTCTGGCGCAAACAATCGAATGCTTTGGATCCCCGCCGGCCTCGCGCACGGCTT
>Ga0209698_10001781_pt1 | contig 24798 bp, 14 predicted proteins | sample LitLauG_LLR_2012_FD_187203 | JGI IMG/M metagenome (GOLD analysis project Ga0209698, IMG submission 187203) | Freshwater sediment microbial communities from Pennsylvania, USA - Little Laurel Run_MetaG_LLR_2012 (SPAdes) (version 2) | ecosystem: Environmental > Aquatic > Freshwater > Creek >... | reverse complement strand
ATCGCCACGCTGATCCTGTCCACCATCGTCATCGGCTACGGCACCTACCTCAAAAGCAAAATGTGAGAACGGGCGAATGCAAGCGGCCTTGAACACCTGCCGCCTTTTTGCCAAAAAATTCTGGCGCGAGTTATGGGCCTCGTCCTTCCGCCGGTTTGCGGCGGCGGTGGTTTTGCTGGCTAACTTTGCGGCGGTTTCGCGCGCAGCGGATTTTGCATTCGGCGCGGATTTGTCCTTCTTGAAGCAAGCCGAGGCGCGCGGGGCCATTTTCAAGGACGGCACCAACGCCGCCCCGGGTCTCCAAATTTTCCGCAATCACGGTTACAACTGGATTCGCCTGCGCCTGTTCGTCGAGCCGGTCGGCCTCAATCTGCCCAATGATTTGAAATACACGCTGGCACTGGCCCAGGACGCGAAAAATCTCGGCTACAAATTTCTGCTGGATTTTCATTACGCGAATTCCTGGGCCGATCCGGGCAAACAGCCCACGCCCGAGGCCTGGCAAAACCTCTCCCATCCGGTGCGCGTTCAACGAGTTTTTGAATACACCCGCGACACCATTGTGGTGTTTCGCGATGCCGGAGTTTTGCCGGACATGGTGCAGATCGGAAATGAGATTTCCCACGGCATGTTATGGCCGGACGGCCAGTTGCCAGACCACTGGGATCAGTTCGCGGATTACCTCCAGGCCGGGATCAAAGGCGTTGACGCCGGTCGCGGCGCGGGGCCGCGGCCCCAAATCATGATTCATGTGGATCACGGTGGCAACCGGGAGCGGACGAGGTGGTTTTTCGACCATCTGAAAGATCACGCCGTCTCATTCGACATCATCGGTTTTTCATTTTATCCCTGGTGGCACGGCACGCTGATGGACTTGCGGGAAAACCTGGCGTTTGCCGCCAATGAGTATGGCAAAGACGTGATGGTGGTGGAAACGGCCTACCATTGGAAAGCCAGCCGGGAAACCGCAGATCGTGCCGGTCCGTTCCCGGAAACGCCCGCTGGCCAGCGCGAATGGCTGGACGAGTTGACGCGCACCGTGCTGAACGTTCCGGAGGGTCGTGGCAAAGGTGTTTTTTGGTGGGAACCGGCGGTCCGCGGCGGGTTGGGGTCGCGCGGTTTCTTTAACGACGACGGCAACGCGCTGCCAGTCCTCGCGGTTTTCGACAAATACACCCGGCCAGTTCCAAGAAAAGAGAATCCATGAAAATATTTTCTGTTCGCCTCACCTTGATTTTTTTCTCCACCGCCCACCTGGCGTTGGCTGAAGCCAGGACCGACACGGACTTTCCGCTCAGGTTCGATTTCGCTGGGGGCCGCGGCGGGGCGGGGGACATCGCGGTATCGCCGACCAACTGGTATTCCACTTCCACGGGTTATGGGTTTGAGCCGGGCGCGATGGTGAGCGTGGAAAATCAGTCCCTCACCGGAGCGAATCCGTTTTATTTTTCCGTCAAACTGCCGGAGGGAAATTACAAGGTCCGCGTGTTGCTCGGCGCTGCGGCTGGCGAATCCACGACGACGGTGAAGGCGGAATTGCGCCGGCTCATGATCGAGAAGATCCGCGTCGCGCCCGGCCAGACGGTGGAACGCGAGTTCATCGTAAATGTCCGCACGCCGGCCATCGCCGGCGGTGGCGAAGTGCGGCTGAAATCGCGCGAGCGGGAATCGGAATGGTGGGACTGGGATGAGAAATTGACGCTGGAATTCAACGGTACCCGGCCCGCGCTGGCCGGCTTAAGCATCGAACCGGCGGACGTGCCGACGGTGTTTCTGCTGGGCGACTCGACGGTGTGCGACCAACCGCGCGAGCCGTGGAACAGTTGGGGGCAGATGCTGCCGCGTTTTTTCAAGCCGGCCGTGGCGGTCGCCAACCACGCCGAATCAGGCGAGACAATCAAAAGTTCGCTCGGCGCGCACCGCTTCGACAAGGTGTTCAGCCTGCTCAAGCCGGGCGACTATCTGTTTCTTCAATTCGGTCACAACGACATGAAGGACCGCGCCACCAACGCACTCGCGGTTTACAAAGCCAACCTGCAAAAGATCGTCGCCCGGACGCGGGAAAAAGGCGCGACGCCGGTGTTGGTCACCTCCATGGAACGGAAAAATGGCGTTGAGATTAACACTTTGGCCGGCTATCCCGACGCGGTGCGCGAGGTGGCGCGCGAGGAAAAGGCGGCGTTGATTGACCTGCATGCGATGAGCCGTAAGCTCTACCGGGCGCTGGGCGACGACCTCGGCAAAGCGTTTCAGGACGGCACGCACCACAATAATTTTGGCAGTTACGAACTGGCCAAATGTTTGGCCCAAGGCATCCGGCAAGCGCGGCTTCCGCTGGCGGCGCTGCTCGCCGGGGATTTTCCGGAGTTTGATCCCGCCCATCCCGATCCGGTCGGCGCCTTTCAGATGCCCGCCAGTCCACAAGCATCCGAGGAGAAGCCGCTCGGAAACTAACTGGCATCCCACAAACCGATCCAGTCTCCGTCCTCTGTGCGGCGGATGTCCGGCGCGTGTGGCTTAAAACGCCGGTGCGATCTCGATGCGTTCGCCGGGCGTGGCTACGAGGTTTTCGCCCTTGGCCCAGATGGCGTCGTTCAACAGCAGTTTGAACTGCAGCTTTTCGCCGGCGACTGCGGACCATTTCCAGGTTGTGCCGTCCACGCAGGTCAGGGGGACGCCGTGGTTCCAGTTCAGGCCATTGCCTTCGCCGCGGAGGTAGAGCGCGTTGCCGAAGCCCACGTCAATCTTGGCTTCGATGGTGACGGGTTTGCGGCTGGCTGGCGCGGGAGGGGCGGCAGGAGCAGGTTTGCTGACCGCCACCGGAGCGGGTTTGGCCACCGGAGCGGCCGGTTTGATCTCACTCGGGACCGGCTTGGCTTGCGTCACCGCCGGTTTTACGATGGGTGGGCTGGCGGGTTTCACCGCGACGGGCGTGGGTTGAGGACCATTTTTCTTTTGCGAGGCTTTAACAGGTTTCATAGTTCGTTTTCAGTTCGGTGTTTGTTCAGTGTGGTCAATTTCCAACAACGGTGCAGGCGGTTCGGGCCTCACTCCGTTTCGGGAGTCATCAAAGCAATATCCATTCCGTAGTTCGAAAAGGTCATCGCCTCATAACACATTTAAACTAACTAGCAACGGGGGCAAAGTCACTTAAAATTTTTCATTCCAGTGGGCAGTTGCGTATTTGTCACATGCCTGTGACCGGATCGTCTCCATCGGTGCTGGCGCAAGAATGTCGTGGGCCTGCCAGGCTTCCCTCATTGCCCGTTTCACGGCGGACTGGGGGACGGACAAGTTCGTCAGAAAATCTCGGTGCGCCCGGCTCTGACGGTACTCGGGCTGCTGTGAGGGTTGTGGCAAAAGGCGCGCGATAAGCGCCAGATCGAAATCCAGCAGAAAAGTGCCGTGGAACAGGACGAAGTTTTTTTTCCGCCGCTGCGCGTTGCCGGAGAACTTCAAGCCGCCCACGGTGAGGTCGGTATGGCCTTGAATCGCCACTGGGCGGCCCAACAACCGCGCCAGCGAGTCGCGGTTGTGCTCCATGACGAACCGGTTCGTGGAAGTGATTCCGGCCAGTTCGGCGCGGGCAGCGATGTTCAGGATCAGTGAATAATTCAGGCAACCGGATCCTTGCACCACCGTGCCGCCGCCGCTGCACCGGCGCAGAATCGGCACGCCCAATGTCGCGCAGGCCGTTGCATTCACCTCGGCGGCAATTTTGTTGCCGTAACCGACAACGACGAAGGGCTGCGGCGATTCCCAGCAGCGCAAGGTCTCGCCGCCCACGCCGGCTTCGGCCGCGTCGAGCAACGCCTCGTCAGCCGCCAGGTTTTCGGCCGGGTCGGTCAGGGACAAATCGAGGAATTTCATCGGGCGGCGCTGGTGATTTCGCTGGCGTCGGCCAACGGTTTCCGGTTTAATCTATCCTTTCCGCCGGGGATTCCCGCGGACAGTTCGTGATTCCCGGCCAGCCAGATTGAAATTTATTTAACATGGTCAAAGCAGATAAAAAAGACTTTTACGGCCCGTCCGGCAAAGCACAAAACGGCAACAAACTGGAAGCCTCTCTGAAATCCGTGCTCGACCTGGCGCTGGAAAGCCAGGGAGCCGAGCGGACGGCGCAGTTGCTGGAAACGCTGGCCGACCGGTTGCGGGCCGAAAAACACGAACTTCCGCGCGGCTTCACCACGCCCTACGCCAACACCATCCCGCTGACGCAGCAGCCCGATTATCCGGGCGATTGGAAAACCGAAGTCCGCCTCAAAAGCCTGATGCGTTGGAACGCGATGGCGATGGTCGTCAAGGCCAACTCCACCACCAACGTCGGCGGCCACATCTCCAGCTACGCCTCCTCGGCGACGCTTTACGAAGTGGCCTTCAACCATTTTCTGCGCGGACGCACGGAACATTTTTCCGGCGACGAAGTTTATTTTCAGGGCCATGCCGCGCCGGGTGTGTATGCCCGCGCCTTTCTCGAAGGCCGCTTGAGCGAGGCGCATCTCCAGAATTTCCGCCAGGAACTCGCCGAGGGCGGCGGGCTGTCGTCTTATCCTCATCCGTATTTGATGCCGGACTTCTGGCAGTTCCCAACGGTTTCGATGGGCCTGGGGCCGATCATGTCCATTTACCAGGCGCGCTTCAACCGCTACCTGCAGGCGCGGAAATTCATCGGCGACCAGGACCCAAAAGTTTGGGCCTTCATCGGCGACGGCGAAAGCGACGAGCCGGAAACGCTCGGCTCGCTCACGCTGGCGGCGCGAGAGAATCTCGACAACCTCATCTGGGTCATCAACTGCAACCTCCAGCGCCTCGACGGTCCCGTGCGCGGGAACGGAAAAATCATCCAGGAACTCGAGGCGCTTTTCCGCGGCGCGGGCTGGAACGTCATCAAAGTCGTCTGGGGCAGCGACTGGGACGATTTGCTCGAACGCGACAAAACCGGTCTGCTGCTCAAGCGCATGGAAGAAGCGGTGGACGGCGATTATCAGAAATACGTCGTCGAGCCCGGTAGTTACACACGCAAACATTTCTTCGGCAAATATCCCGAACTGCTCAAGCTGGTGAATCACCTGACCGACGAGCAGATTCGCAAATTGCTCCGTGGTGGCCATGACACCCGCAAAATGTACGCCGCCTACAAAGCGGCCGTGGAGCACAAGGGGCAGCCGACGGTCATCCTCGCCAAAACCGTCAAGGGCTACGGCCTCGGCGAAGCCGGCGAAGGCCGCAATATCTCCCACCAGCAGAAAAAAATGAACGAGAAGGAGCTGCGCGAGTTTCGCGAGCGCTTCGACATTCCGGTCAGCGACGACGTGATTGCCGACATGCCGTTCTATCGTCCGCCCGCCGACAGCCCCGAAATCAAATACCTGCTCCAACGCCGCCAGGCGCTGGGCGGTTTTCTACCCGCCCGCGTCGTCTCCGCGCCGCGGCTCGAATTCCCCAAGCTGGATTTCTTCAAGGAATTTTTCAAAGGCTCCGGCACCGGCGAGGCCTCGACGACGATGGCGTTTGTCCGCTTGCTCACACTCCTGCTGCGGCACAAAGGGCTGGGGCGGCGCATCGTGCCAATCATTCCGGACGAAGCCCGCACCTTCGGCATGGACTCGCTGTTCCGCGAGATCGGGATTTATTCCTCGAAAGGCCAGCTTTACGAACCGGTGGATAAAAAGTCGCTCCTCTATTATCACGAGGCCAAGGACGGCCAGATTCTCGAAGAAGGCATCACCGAAGCCGGCGCGATGTCCTCGTTCATCGCGGCGGGCACGACTTACGCCACGCACGGTGTCGAGATGGTGCCGTTCTACACCTATTACTCGATGTTCGGCCCGCAGCGCATCGGCGACCTGATGTGGCTGGCCGGCGACATCAAGGCCAAAGGTTTTTTGCTCGGTGCCACTTCCGGCCGCACCACGCTCAACGGAGAAGGCCTGCAACACCAGGACGGCCACAGCCTCCTGCACGCGAGCACGATTCCCACCGTGCTGGCGTACGATCCCGCGTTCGGCTACGAAATCGCTGTCATCGTCGCCGACGGTTTGCGCCGGATGTATGCCGAGGGAGAGGAAATTTTTTATTACCTCGCGCTCTACAACGAAAACCACGTCATGCCGCCGATGCCGGAAGGCGTCGAGGACGGCATTTTGAAGGGGCTTTACAAATTCAAGGCCGGCCCGGAAAAACTGAAGTTCAAGGCGCAGATTCTCGGCAGCGGACCCATCATCCGCTCCGCGCTCAAGGCGCAGGAAATCCTTGGCGAACGCTACGGCGTCTCCGCCGATGTTTGGAGCGCGACCAGTTACAAACTGCTTCGCACCGACGCAATCCGCTGCGCCCGCTGGAACATGCTGCACCCCACCGGGACGCCCCAAAAATCCCACGTTGAAACTTTGCTGGCGAAAGAGCCGGGCGTGTTTGTCGCGGTGTCCGACAATATTCGCACGGTGCCAGACCAGATTGCGCCGTGGGTGCCGGGCGGGCTGACGACGCTGGGCACGGACGGTTTCGGCCGCAGTGACACTCGCGCACGATTGCGCCGATTCTTCCAAGTGGATGCGGAGAGCACCGTCATCGCCACACTGCACGCCCTGGCGGAGACAGGCCTGGTCAGCCGCGAGCTGGTCGCCAAGGCCATTACCGATCTGGGCGTGGATCCCGAGAAGGCGCAGCCGCAGGTTGTTTGAAACCCGCACGATTTGAACTCGAAGTGCACTCCAAGGTGAATTGGGGGCGAATGAAATTCGGCGCGCAGATCGCATCGGTCCGGGCGACGACCAGCCTGGCCATGTGCTGACATTGCATCGGGCCGTCCGCTTTGGTTTGCGCGCGGAATTTTTTTGCGGCATCCCAAGGCTGGGTTTTGGAAAGCGGTTCGGCTTTTTCCTGAAATTTTCATTGGCACCCGGCGCTGTCGGTCCGTCGATTTGCCGCTGATCGGCTGCTGGAATTTTGAAGAGTCAGGCTGCCAAAAATTGCCACTGCGAGCGCAATTTTTGGCTTGCGGAAAAACGAGATGGGGAGGAATCTTATTTGTCGCTTAAAAAAACTTAATTTCCTCGTTCCAATGGCCAAGTCGGGCGGAGTCCATATTATGAGTCGTTTGATTTTGGTGGTGCTTCTGACCGCTGGATGGAACGTCACGGACATGGTTTCGGCGCAGACCCGGGAAATTGTCGTGGGCGCGCGCGCTCCCTTGTTCACGCTCAAGGATCAAAATGACCGGGAGTGGTCGCTCGAAACCATGCTCACCAAAGGCCCGGTGGCCGTGGTGTTCATTCGTTCGATTGACTGGTGCACTTACTGCCAGCTCCAGACGGTTCAGCTTTCGGAAAATCTCCCGGACATCCAGGCCGCCGGCGGACAGGTCGTGGTGGTTTGCTACGACGCACCCGAAAAGGTGAAACGATTTACCCAGCGCCGAAAAATAAATGTTCCCGTTCTTTCCGATGCCGACAGCAGGACCATTAATGCCTACGCCATGCGTGCCTTAACCGGCCGGGGCGACCAAACCGGCTCCGCCCAGCATGGGACGTTCGTGATCGACAAATCGGGGATCGTCCGCTCCAAGCCGTATTTGACTTCTTTCGAGGGCCGGGCCGCGGTGGAGGCGTTGGTGAGTGCGCTCAAGGAAGCCGGCAAACCAAACTGAACCAAGAGAACCATTATGACCAAGTGCAAATCTTATGGAAAAGCGGCGGCCCTGCTGCTGGTAGTAAGTCAGTTCACACCTGCGGTTCTGGCAAGCGGCATCAACCGGGTGACGAATGTCAGTCCCAGTCCGCTGCTGACCAACGAATTTTATCTGACCGCCACCAACATTACCGTCAACATCAATGGCACCAATGTTCACGCGTTGGTGTATAAGGACACGCCCCTGGGTGGCGGAGGCGCTCCCGGCGGCCTGCCGGGTCCGTTGATCGAGGCGACCGTCGGCCAGATGATCGTTTGTCATTTCAGAAATAGTCTGAGCAACAACCTCGAAGGCGCGACGATTCACTGGCACGGCATCGAAGTGGATAATGACAGTGATGGTACGGCCGTGGTGCAGGATACGATTCTGCCCGGTGAGACTTATACTTACCGATTTGTTGTGCCGCGCGCCGGGTTGTTCTGGTACCACTCCCACATGCTGCCGGGCACGACCACGTTTGGCGGCATGTATGGTCCGATCATCGTCCACGATACCAATGAAACCGCGCTGATTGCTGCAAACATACTGCCTTCGACCAACTACACGTTTCCCCTGATGTTATCCGATCTTAGTTTCACCAACGGTGTCATCGGCAAGGTGGTCAGCGGAACCAATTACAGTCTGAACACGCTGATTCAACTTTGTGAAAATGGCATCCTGGGCCTCCCGAATGGCGACCACGGTGTCTGCGGTGCGGCCGGCCCTCCCGGCGATGTATTTTTGTGCAACGGCATGGTCCCGCTCCGGTCCGGCACCTTGTGCGCGCCAACCACCAATTCCGCGCCGTTTTTTTACATCGGCAAAAACCAGCGGATTCGGCTGCAACTCTTTAACGCTTCCATCTCGCGCAATTGTTATCTGACCCTTCGCTATCCCTGCACCAACCCCACGGGCAATACCAATCTCTACCATATCGGCGGACAGGGCGGGTTGTTGGACAACGCGGTTCTTGATGGCGGAGTGCAGAGCGGCTACGATTTCAAGTATGCTGCCGGCAACATCAACTTAGGCTCCGGCATGAGGTCGGACGTGATGTTTTACTCCTCCGGCAATGCCGGGGATGTAATCCAACTCGTCGGCAATCCGCTGGCGGGTTCCTGGAATTTGAGCGGGACATTTACTGCCAGCTATCCTGTGGCGTTCTTTGTCATTACCAACGGCGGCAGCGCCAGTGGCGCCTTGACCGCCGGTTCGCCGATCCTAACAGCCATTGGCGCGACCAATGCAAACCTGCAGTTGTTAAACACCAACGTGCTGGCGCCGCCGCCCAACGCGCTGCTCGGCACGCAAAGCGGGGCGATCCTTTTCGAGAATGGCATCCCCACCAACGGAACTCAGTCCGGACCCACCATTGGCGGCTACGCGGCCACGGCGCTGGACGGCAACAGCGGCTTTGGCAGTTGGCCTTACGTGCCACATCCGCCCACGGCCCTCTGGGCCCGCGCCGGCGACGTGCTGCAACTGGCCATCGTCAACGACACCGGCGCGGCCAGCGGCGGCGCCGGCAGCGCGGTGCATCCCTTCCATCTGCACGGGTTTTCGATGCAACCGGTTGCCATCTGTACGGCAAATCTCCAAACCAACCTCTACAACTATCCGTTCAACGAGTTCTTCGACACGATGGACATTTTGCCGGGTGAGGCGCTGGTCTTCCGCATCAAACTCACCGACCGGCCGATTTTTGCCGATAGCGCCACCGGTGGCCCGGTGGCCCTGGCGGCGGACGCCGCCACTGGCGGCAACGTCGGTCGCTGGTTGATGCATTGTCACATTTTTCTGCACGGCACCGTCGGAATGATCAGTGAACTCAATGTGATTCCGAACACGGCGATCCGGGTGGTTGGTCCATCGGCTGGCACCAACAGCGTCATTTTGGATGGCTATACGGGAATTATCTGGACCGTGACCTCAGACTCGCCCTGGTTGCATGTCGCCACGGGGTCTGCGTCGGGAAACGGCCGCGCCACCGCGGTGTTCACGTACGATGCCAACCCGGGAGCGACACGCGTGGGGACCTTGAATGCGGCGGGCGAAACGGTCACGGTCACGCAGGCCGGTGCCACGTATGTCCAAGCACCCGGGCCGGTCACGGCTCTGGCCACCGGCCTCAGCGGGCCGGTCGGCATCGCGGCGGATGCCGCTGGCAATGTCTATTTCTGCGACGGCGGCCACGGTGCGCTCAAGCAGTGGAATCCGTCCAACAACACCGTGACCACGCTGGCTTCCGGTTTCGGCAACCTGCAAGGTCTGGCGCTGGACGGTTTGGGGAATGTCTATTTTGCGGATTTCGGCAGCACGGCCATTCGGATGTGGTCGGCCTCCACGCACCTGGTCAGCACCGTGTTCAACAATACCACCACGGGAGTTTCTGGTCTCGCCGTGGATAACGCCGGCAATATTTATGTCACCGTGCCCAGCCAGCATCTTGTCAACTATTGGACGCCCGCCACGGGCACGCTTAACTCTTTCACCACAAACGGACTGATCCGTCCATATGGCGTGGCGGTGGATGCGGCGGGCGTTCTTTATGCCGCCGACACCGGGGACAATTCGGTGAAGAAACTGGGCTTCTCCGTAATTTTCTTTAATGGGCACCCCATATTTATACCGACTTGGAACACCCTGGTCTCATCCACGGACCTGAGTTCTCCGTGGAACCTGGCGGTGGACGATGGCGGGAATATTTACATATCCGATGGCGGTCACAACGCCATCAAGCGTTTTAATTACGCCAGCAGCACGGTTGATACGTTGGTCTCCTCGGGCTTGGGCGACCCGACTGGCGTGGCCGTTGACAAAACCGGCAATGTTTTTATCTCCGACTTCGGCAACGGTGCGATCAAGGAACTGCCTTATGCTTTCGTTGATCCGACGCCGCAATCGGAGCCGGCAGAGGTCACGGTTGATACCTTGCCTGTCGTTCTTCCAGCGACACAAAATCTGCTGCCACCTTTTGCGCCGACACCGAATCAATCTTGGGTCTTTTACGGCGGCTCAACCAAAGGGGTGGTGCAATTTGCCGTCGGCGCAAATCTGGGTGGGCCGCGCAGCGGAACGATCACGGTGCTCGGTCAGCCGGTTCCCATCAATCAGGACGGCGCTTCTTGGAAACTGGCGACGACCAACTTGCTCGTGGGACCCGCCGCAGGCAGCAACACTGTCACGGAACTGGTGATTCCTTCGATTGGGCTTTGGGGGGCCAGCACCGCGACACCGTGGTTGCATCTGCCGTTCACGAGCGGCACTGGCAGCGGAAATATTCTGTTCACTTACGACCAAAACACCGGAGCCACGCGCACTGGAACCATTGCCATCAACGGGCAAACTTTGACTGTGACCCAGGCTGGAGCCAGCTACGTCGCGGCTCCCGCACCGGCGACGACTTTGGTCAGTGCGGGGCTAGTCCATCCGGTGGACGTCGCGGTGGACAATTTGGGCAGCGTCATCTTCAGCGACAGCGGCAACAACACCGTCAAAAAATGGTCGCCGGGCAGTTTCACCGCTTCCACCGTGATTTCCAACGGCTTCCTCCCGCAAGGCGTGGCCGTGGACACCTTCGGAAATATTTATGTCGCGGATTATGCCAACCACGCCATCAAACAATGGCGCGCGGCGGACAGCAACCTGGTGACCTTGATCTCCACGCCTTATTCACCCGAAGGTGTTTCCGTGGGCTACGGCACCAATGTCTATTGGTCCATGCCCGGCAATACTTCCATCAATGAATGGATTGCTTCCAGCAGCAATTCGCTCGTGCTCGTGTCCACCAACATGACCAGCCCCTACGGCCTCGCGGCGGACATCGCCGGAAACATATTCATCGCGGACACCGGTGCCAATGCGATCAAAGAATGGAATCCGATTTCAGCCTCTTTGACCACGCTCGGCACCAGCGGGCTCAACTCGCCGTGGAACGTGGCGGTGGACGGCTCCGGCAACGTTTATGTGGCCAATGGCAACAACAACAACATCGTGGAATGGGTCGCGGCGGGCAGGAATTTCGTCACGCTGGTTCCCAGCGGCGTGAGCATTCCCACCGATGTCAGCGTGGATGCAAATCAAAATCTCTACATCGCCGACTACGGCAACGGGGCCGTCAAAGAACTGCCGCACGCTTTCATTGATCCTTCCAGCAAGTCCGAGCCGGCGACCGCTGGTAGCGATTTCCTGCCGGTGGTGTTGCCGCCGAACCAAAATTTGTCGGCGTCATTCGCACCCAGCGCCAGCCAGCCGTGGCTGACCATCGCCAACACCAATGCGGGTGTGGTGAGTTTCAGCTTCACCGCCAACCCCAACACCGTTGCCCGCAGCGCCTTCATCACCCTGCTGGGGCAGAGCATTCTGGTGACGCAAAGCGCCGCCGTTTTTCCGCCCGTGCTGATGAACGCCAACATGCCCACCAACGGCGTGTTTCAATTTGGATTTACCAACGGCACCGCCGGCGCAACTTACTCGGTGTTGTTCAGCACCAACGTCGCCGCGCCGCTGGCCAGTTGGTCCGTCATTGGCACGGCCGTGCAGGTGGGGCCCAGCCTGTGGCAATTCACGGATAACCAAGCCAGCAACCGGACGCGTTTCTATCGGATTCGCTCGCCCTGAGGAATTCATCCGATGAATCAAACTTTGCTCCTGCTGCTGGTCGGCCTCGTGTTTTTGCCGCCGACCCTGACGGCCCAGTCGACCATATATAGTCAGCGGGTGGCCGCCGACACCTTTGTTTCCTCCGGCCAGCCCGACTCGAATTTTGGCACTTCCGGCGCGATGGAAATCGCGGCCCCAACGGCCGGCCAACCGCGGACGGAACTGACTTTGCTGCTCTTTGACACTTCGGCCATGCAAGCCAGTTTTGACGGGGACTACGGCGCTGGCAACTGGGTGGTGACCGGTGTGAGCCTGAGCCTTTTTTCCAATGTCCCCCTCGCCGGACAGCAGCCCAACAACAGCAGCTTCAACAAGATTGCCGCGGGAGCGTTTGAGTTCGGTTTGCTCAGTAACAACAATTGGAGTGAATCCACCATGACTTGGAACACTCTGCCCAGCATTCTCCCCGGCAGCGGTAACGCCAACTCGGTGACACCGCTCGGAGGATTTTTCTGGAATGCCGCGGGCGCTGCCAGTTCCGTTTGGACCTTGAGTTCCGCCCAACCCTTGGTTGATGAAATTAGCGTGGGCGGTAAGGTTACCATCTTGGGCCAGCCCACAGTTGGAAGCACGGTGGGGTATCTCTTCAACACCTTGACGATAAACCCGGCCTATCTAAACGTCACGGTGGAGGAGGCTCCCGAACCTTCAGTCGCAGCCCTCGTGCTCGGCTTCCTTTGCGTTTCAGGGTGTTCAAGGTTTTTGCGCAGACAAAATTAAAGCGTCCCGATCGGGTTGGACTTGGGGCTGTTTGAGTCAGTAACGGTTTGGGAGGATTCCAATCATTTTAAAGGGCAGCCACTCCGCATCCCACGCTGGTTCCGCCGTGCGTGTTGGAGGATTTTCAGCTCAACTTTCACGGCGATCTGCCGACAATAGGTCAGGTAAGACCTCACATGGTGAAACGGCTATTGATCACGCTGGGTTTGCTGCTGTTGGCGACGCCAGGCGGCCTGGCTGCGCAATGGTTTACGGACGTTCCCACTGCGCTCACCCGGGCCAAGACCGAAAACAAAACCGTGCTGCTCGACTTCACCGGCTCCGACTGGTGCGGCTGGTGCATGCGGCTCAAAAAGGAAGTTTTTGATCAGCCGGAATTCGCCGCCTACGCGCAGGCCAATCTCATTTTGGTGGAAGTGGATTTTCCGCGCCACAAAACCTTGAGCCGCGAGCAGAAGCTGGCCAATACCGAACTGGCCCAAAAGTATGGCATCGAGGGATTTCCCACCATCGTCGTGCTGAATGCAGCCGGCCGTCGCCTGGGCGCCACCGGCTATCTTCCGGGCGGCCCGGCCCGGTTCATCTCGCAACTCCAGGGCATACCGGGCGTGGGGCGCTCAACCGTGCCAACCCGGAAGTCGGATGCTCCCGGTGCTCCGGCTGTTCCGCCGGCGGTTCCCGCGGTGGCCGCCCCGGACCCCGCGAGCCATGCGCGCGGACTTTTCCTCAAAGGCGTCTCCGGCACGCCTGGGCGGCGGCTGGCCCTGATCAACAATCAAACCATCATGGCCGGAGAAACCGCCGGCGTGAAAGTGGGCAATGACACCATCGCGGTCACCGTGAAGACCGTCGCCAACAATTCGGCCGTGGTCATCGCCGAGGGCCAGACCTTCGAACTGACACTCGCGGCGCACTGATTTTTTCCAGCCCGTTTCCCGACCGCCGCGACGCTGGCAGACTCGGAACTGACGCCCCTGAAATACCGGGCTGGTCCGGCATTTTGAACAGCAGCTTTGGGGCGGAATTGATGCTGGATTCCAGAGTTTCAACCTGCGCCATCGCTGGCGGCACCGCGAAACGCGCCTTCCTCAACGCCTTGCGCCGTTGAATTGACGAGGCTTGAACCCCCGCCACTGTCTCCTCGGGCTCCATCCAATTTGAAAACCTACCCGTTCGGGTAGTAGACCTTCGGAGACATCGGGGGTATGGTGGTCATTAATGATACACCAGAACCAGACATTGTGTCACCGCGACGTTTCATGTGACCAAGTCACGATTTCACCGATACCAAACCAACTCTAGCAAACCCTGATGAAAAGCCCCCGGTCGCGGGTCTTCACACCTGCAACGGTGGTTCAGCCGAATAAAAAATCTTCTGTCCATCCCGTAAAAAACCAAAACCTCCCTACTATGAAAACACCCATCCGCCCCCTCAAACTGTCTCTCCTCGCCCTGCTCGCCGGAACCCTGGCTGGTCAGGCGGCATCGGTCACTTGGACTGGCGCCAACAGCGCCAACTGGAGCGATCCTGGCAACTGGAACCCCGGACTGCCGGGCACCGGCGACGCGCTCATCTTCGACACCTCGGGCCAGACTGCGCCCAACAACGACGTGACCGGCGAGATTCTCAGCGGGATCACGTTCACGCCGACCAGCGCCACTTATATCTTGGGCGGCAATTCCGTCACGTTGGACACCGCGCAGGTGGTCAACAGCAACACCGTGCTGCAAACCATCGCCATGCCGGTGGTGCTGACCAATGCCGTGACCTTCAACACGGTCAGCAATCTGGATACCACCGTCGGTGACATGGAAATTGATGGCACCGTCAGCGGCACGGGGGCTTTGATCAAGAATGGCGGCGCCACGCTGACGCTAGCCAACGGAAGTTATTCCGGCGGCACTTGGATCAATGGCGGCTTGCTGGTGATCAGCAACACCACGGGCAACTACACCAACAACGGTGGCGGTTTGATGTTGAATTCCCGCACCTACTATAACGGCCTGAATGTGCCGTTCACGGCGGATTCTTCCATCGGCGTTGATCTGCTGGACAACACCGAGCCAGTGGGCTTCGATGCTTATGGCACCCTCGGCTCGGCGGGTTACAAATTTACCAAGATAGGCCAAGGCCTCCTGCGCATAGTCGGAGTCATTAATGCCAGCTCGATTGACGTGGCCACCGGCACGCTTGGCAGTCTCGGCGGCGGCATTGGCGGCCCCGTTTCCGTTGAACCACTGCACAAGCTCGGCACCGCGCCCATCACGGTCGAGAACGGCGCGATGCTCCGCATCGACGACGGCGGCGTGGTTGCGAACGCCATCACATTGAACGGCGGCGACGGCACCTCGGTGGGGGGATCTACGCACACCGGCGCGCTGCGCAGCAGCTCGCGCAACAACGCCGGCAGCACCACCAACTTCAATTATTTCACCAACACCATCACGCTGGCCTCTGACAGCACTATCGGTGCTTACTACAACACTACGTTTATCTCCGGCAACATAGTCGGTTCAGGTAGTTTGACCAAGATCGGGGCTAATCCGCTTAATTTGAGCGGCAGCAACAGTTTTAGCGGAAATGTCACAATCAACGCCGGCACCCTCCAAATCGGATCTACCAACGCCCTCCCGCCCGCATCGTCGGTGACGATCAACGGCAACTCCACTCTGGATTTCAACGGATTCACGCCGAGCTGGGGCGGCAGCTTATACGATGATGCCAGCGGGAATGGAGCCGTGGACAACAGTTCCACCAATCCCGTTAGTGTCAATTTGAATGCCGCGACGCTTTCATGCGCGTTCAAGAACACCGGCGGCGGTGCGTTGAGCCTGGTGAATGTCTCGGGCAGTTCGACTTTGAGCGGAGTCAGCACCGCCTCGGGTGGCATAACCGTGCTGGCGAACTCGCTGGAAATGCCGCTGTCCTCCAGCGCAAGCAACGGCTTGGTCAGCGTGGCGGATGGTGCGACCCTGACCTTGGATTTTAAAGCCCCCGGTGCCTCGATGAAACCTTCAGGCGTGACGCTCGCCGGCGCGGGCACGGGGGTTAGCCTCAACTTTAATTTGAACTTCTACGGCACTTCAACCAAACCCATCCTCAATGCCACCAATGGTTCCGGCATCCTCACAGCCAGCGGCACCACCACGATCACCTTTAACAACCCGGGCAACATCAGTGTGGGCCAGTTTCCTCTAATCAAATACAAAACCCGCGCCGGCTCTGGAAACTTCGTGCTGACACCGATTGCGGGCATCACCGCCCTGATCGTCACCAACACGCCGAACAACTCGATTGACCTCAAGGTCACCAGCGCACCCATCACGACCTGGAAGGCCAGCACCACCAACAACCTGTGGGACACCGTCACCACCAACTGGACTTTTAACGGCGCGAAAACCCTCTACGTGGATAACAACAACGTCCCGGTCTTTTTTGACGACACGGCGCTCACCAACAATGTCAACTTGACGACGTTACTCACGCCCGGATCTGTATTAGTGAACACCACGAACACCTACACCTTCGGCGGCACCGGGCCGCTCAACGGCGGCATTCTGACCAAGAATGGTTCGGGAACCCTGGTCATGGATGTCAGTGGCAACGGCTATGCGTCCACGCTGATCAGCGGCGGCACTTTGCAGGTCGGCAATAATGACGCCTTTGGCGATTTGGCTGGTAATCCGGTGGATGACGAAGCCACGCTGGCCTTCAACCGCTCGGATAATTTTACGTTTGCCAGCACCATAAGCGGTGCAGGTCAAGTTGTTCAAAACAACACCAACACCACCACCTTGGGTGTGGCTAATACTTACACCGGCGGCACCGTGATCAGTCAAGGCGTGCTGAAACTCGGCGTTTCCAACTGTCTGGGCGCTCCGGTCAGCAGCCCGCTGGTGACGGTCGCCAATGGCGCTTCGATGGATCTCAACGGCAAATGGGGGACCTATCCTCAATATGTGGTGATCAGCGGCACCGGGCCCACGGCCGGAAGGGGTGTCCTCTTCACCACCGCCGGCATGGGTTGCACGATCGGTTGCAACCCCGTCTCTGCCCAGTTCGTCCGATTGGCCGGCGACGCGACCATCGGGGACAGTTCAGGCGACTTCCAGTTGGGAGCCGACCACAATGCCAATCCAAATGAAAACGGCCACTGTGGCTCGCTGGATGGCCAGAATCATGCCTTGACCAAAATCGGGAACAACACATTGATCGTCGAAGTCACCAATGCCTCGCCCTTGTCAATGTTCACCCTGGCTCAGGGCGGAGCAATTATTTGCGCGACGGCGACGACTCCGTTTGGACCGAACTGTCCGATCGTCATCTCCAACAGCGCCATCATGGATACTTGGAGTCAGTATGCCCAAGGCGGACTCACCTTTGCCAACAATTTTACCATTGGCGCAGGCGGTGCCACGGTGCGCAACACGCACGGCTCCTATGGCGGCAATGAGTTCGATAACTACAATGGCTCCTTTACGCTAAATGACAATCTTTGGCTAACTTGTAACTACAAGAATGGCAGCACGCCTGGCCAGATTAATATCAACGGCCCGATCAGCGGCACCGGCGGCGTCATCAATAACGGTTCGTATGCGGTCAGTCTGACGGGACTTAACACCTATACCGGCCCGACGGTGGCAACCAATAACAATTCGTTGAAGTTATCCACCCTCCAGCAGGGCGGCGGATCTTATCTCATCTACGACAATTCCACCTTGGATGTGCCGCCGCAAACCGGTTACAGCACGGTACCCATGTCCACCCTGATGCTCGGCTCGGCCAACGGCGGCACTTTGGCCTTAAGCCGTCTGGCCGCCCTGTCCACAACGAACGCTCCGATCACGGCCACCAACCTGGCGGTGCTCGGCAACAACACCGTGTTGCTGCCGTTGAGCGCCTATACCAGCGCGGCGGCCGGCGAATACCCGCTGATCAAATACACGAGCATCAGCGGCTACACCGCCGGATCCATCGCGATAGGTCGCGGCTTGCCGGGTTACATCACCAACGACACCGCCAACAGCGAGATCGCCTTCGTGATTCCCGGTGGCACTCCCGTGGTTTGGACCGGCACCGGCGGCAACAACTTATGGAACATTTCCACCACCCTGAACTTTGAGACGAACGGGGTGGCGACCGATTACGAGCAGCCCGGCATTCTGGGCGACGCGGTCACCTTTGATGATTCCAGCAGCTCGACCAACGTGAACATCCCCGCGCCCGTGGCACCCACGGTGGCCATTTTCAATACCACCAACAAGAACTACCTGTTGTATGGCACCAACATCACCGGCGCGGCGGCGCTGGTGAAGAACGGCCCGGGCATGCTGACGCTCTCGAACTTCAACAACAACTTCACGTCCGGCACCCTTGTCAGCGGCGGCACGTTGAAGGTGGCCAGTTCCGTCCCGCCGGTGGTGGCCTTGAACAACCTGACCGGCACGGTTACGGTCAATTCCGGTGCCACGCTCGACATGGGCAGCAACAATCTGACGACGTTGGTCATCAATGTCAGCGGCGCGGGCGTGGGCGGGAACGGCGCCATCCAGGCGAATTATGCTGGCGCCGCTCAGGGGTGGGGTCCGAGTATTGTCAACCTCACGGGGAACACCACCATCGGTGGCAATAACCGCTGGGATCTCCGCAACGGTTCGAAGCAGTTGAATGCCACCACGCCGGGAACCACGCTGACCAAGGTGGGCAGCGGTTACACCGCGCTCGTAGCGGCGACCGTCAGCACCAATCTTGGCGACATCACGATCGTTGGCGGCGCGTTCAGCTACCAGACCAGCACCGCCGGCTTGGGCAACACCAACAACACCATCCGGGTTGGCGCCAGCGGCGCGCTGGATTTCTATCAAGCCACGGTTCCGCTGGTCAAAAATGCGATTGTCATCACCAACGGCGGTGCCATTCAGATGGATGGCGGCAACACGCTCGGCCAGAACGTCATTGCCTGCCCGGTGATCTTGGATAGCGGCACGGCCCACATCAATGGCAACTATTACAACGGTCTTTATGTGAGCAACACCATCAGTGGCGCCGGCGGCCTCGCCATGCAGTACCAAACTTACCTCTATCTGGCTGCCTCGAACACGTTCACCGGCTCCGTCACGGTGCCGCAATGTAATGCCGGCAACGGCGGGTTCGGCACGCGGCTGTCCTTGATTGGCAATGGTTCGATTACTCATGCGTCCTCGATCTGGATGCAGGGTATCGCCTCCGGACAGGCCTATGCCGGCTTCATTGACGTGCTGGGTCGTCCGGACCAGACGCTGACCTTGGGCACGGGCCAGACTCTTCGCGGTGACAACGGTTCGTTCATCCGTGGCAGCGTGGTCGCCACGGCGGGCTCTGCCATCTCTCCTGGCGGCATCGCCACCAACTACCAATACATGAGCATCAGCAACTCGCTCACCTTCCAGGCGGGCAGCACCAACTACATGGACGTTTACAAGGCGGGCGCCCTGCTGACGAACGACATCATCAATGTGAGCAACTTGGTGACTTACGCGGGCACGTTGCAAATGCAAACCAACGGCCCGACGGCCTTGGCGGTGAACGACTCCTTCAAACTGTTCAACGCCGGCAGTCACGCGGGTAACTTTGCGAACATCGTGGACAACAGCGGCTACACCTGGTCGTTCAATCCGGCGACCGGCGTCGCCACCGTCACCGGCCTGCCGGTCACGGTCAACACCAACCCGACGAACATCACCTACACCGTGAGCGGCAACAACCTGAACCTCTCCTGGCCGGCGGATCATACCGGCTGGCGGTTGCTGGTGCAGACCAATCCGTTGACCGTGGGCTTGAGCACCAACTGGGTCACCTGGCCCAATTCGACAACGGTCAACGCCGTCTCCATACCGGTCAATACCGCCAACGGCTCGGTCTTCTTCCGGTTGGTTTATCCGTAAGAGCGTCGGCGGTCGTGTTTGGGTTCACGACCGCCGCGGTTGGACATGGAACGGCAAAGCGGGAGCGCCTGCTGGGGTGGGCGCTCCCGCAGACTTTAGGAAATCGGTCTTGGTTCTGAAAAATGAAACGCGTTCACCTAGATCGGACGCTGGGTTGGGTTCGCGATTGGCGGGCGGGTGGCGCGACTCGGTTTTCTCCAACCCTTGCTTTCGCCTTGAAGCCGTCACCCGCCATGCTGTTTCTCGGAGCTGCCAGCCAGGCTCCAATGAAGGTTAGTCTGCGTCTGAGTTGCGGTTTGCTGCTGGGCGCTGCCTTGCTGGCGGGTTGCAAGAAGGACGCGCCATCGCCCGCCGCGGGCGGAACCGCACCGGCCACGGGAGCGCCTCAAGCGGCCGCCCTGCCGCCCAACCCGCACTTCCAAAGCATCAAACCCGACGCGACTGCCGAAGAGGTGGCCGGGCTGCTGACGACCGAACTGCGGCGCTACCTGGCCTACAAGCGGGTGCTTCCCAAAAATTTTGAGGAATTCATGACCAACGATCCCATCACTTATCCTCCGCCCCCGGCCGGAAAGAAGTATGTCATCCTGGGTGGTCGCGTGGTTTTAGCCAACAAATGAACAATCGGATGATGCTTTTATGATGCTGCGCTCCTGCCCGCAACGGCTTCGCGCCTTCACCCTGATCGAACTGCTGGTCGTGATCGCCATCATCGCGATTCTGGCGGCGATGCTCCTGCCGGCACTGGCCAACGCCAAGGCCAGGGCCCAGCGGATCCAGTGCACCAATAACCAGCACCAGCTCGGCTTGGGGTTCATCATGTTCGCCGTGGATCACAACGACATGCTGCCGCCAGCGGCCTATGGGGTGGACAACCTCCAGCAATACACTTGGGACGGCTGGATTGACCGCTACATCGGCGGACACGCGCCAGATTGGGCGCTCGAGATGTCGGTCCGGCCGAAGGAATTCTGCCTGGGCACCCTCAAATGCCCGGCGGACATCATCGAATTAAGCCCCGGCTGGGGTGATTTTACGTCGCGAAGGACCTACGTCATGAACGGGGTGGGGCCGGGGTACCAAAGCGAGTGGCAGGTGCCCACGCAGAACCACAAATATCCCTTGCCGGCCCTTGATCAAGGCGTGGGCGTTTATTGGTCCGACGGCGGGCCGCTGGATCCCGACGCGCGCGGGTATAAGTCAAGCGTCGTGCGCGACAACGGCGGAACCATCCTGCTGGTCGAGCAGCCGAACATTCAAAACTTCTGCGGCCAGGTCTGGCCGAGCATCAGTCTTGGTCCGGTGGCGCCGGCTTCGTCAGACCTTTACCAGACCGACCCGACTTCCAGCGGCATGACAACCACGAGCCGGAATTTCGGCACGTCAGCCTACGGTCTGCACAGCAAGCGCTTCAATTACCTCTTTCACGACGGGCACGCCGAAATTCTGAAGATGGAGCAGACCATCGGAAAGGGAGCTCTCACGTTGCCACGCGGCATGTGGACAATTGCCACGGGTGATTGAGACCTGGGTGTTTGCCCGCTGGAATCAAAACACTGCCAGCTTCATGAAGTTAAACAGATGCTTCCCCGCCAGCGCGCTGGCTGCGCTCTTGGCTGCCATCCGGCTTGCACATGGAAGCGACGACTTGCTGGTTTATTCCGACCGGCTCAACAACGTCTGGGCCGACCGGGGCTGGGTTCCGCACCATGCCACCAGCAATCCCGTCCACTCCGGCAGCAATGCGATGGTTTTCGCCGCCACCGGCAGTTATCAGGCGTGGTGGTTGAAACACAACCTGATTGACAGGGCCATCTCTACACGGCCATCACCTTCTGGCTGAATGGCGTCACCACTGGTGGTCAATTACAATACGCTGATGAACACTGAACCGTTGGGCCTTGCGATAGATGCCGATAATGAATCACGAAATTTGGCGCTGCACTCATCGCTTTTGTTTCAGATCAAGTCGATAATCCCCCGGTTGAAGCGCTTTTTGCCCTTATGCCTGATACTTTGGGCTTGTTGCAGCCGGGAAGGAATCGCGCAGTCGTATGGCAATGTGGTCATGGGCGGCGGTGGATATGTCACCGGAATCATCACCTGCCCCAGCCAGCCTAATCTGATTTACGCCAAGACAGACGTGGGCGGCGCGTATCGCTGGGACGAGGCAACGCAGTCATGGATTCCGCTGTTGGACTGGTTGTCCCAGAACCAGGTTTCCTACATGGGCGTCGAAAGCCTCGCCGTTGATCCCCAGTCGCCGGGGATTTTGTATATTTTAGCGGGCACGTCCTATTGGAACGGCGGCATCACGGCGATTCTTCGCTCCACCAATTACGGAACCAACTTCACGATCACGGATGTGACTGCAAAATTCAAAGCCAATGGCAATGGATCGGATCGCAACAAAGGTGAGTCGCTGGCGGTGGATCCCAACTTGGGCAGCATCGTTTATTGCGGCAGCCGGGCCAACGGACTTTTTAAAAGCACCGATTCCGGAGCCACGTGGAATGTCGTGAGCAGTTTGAACATCGGCACTTCCAACATCAGTTATGTGAAGTTTGACGCGCTGTCCGGCACTCCGGGCAGCGCCACGCCGCGTATTTTTGTCGGCGTGTTTGCGCTCGGAACCAACTTTTATGTGAGCAACGATGCGGGCAACACCTGGGCGGCCTTGACCAACAGCCCGGCCGCATCGCTGCCGGAGCGTTGTGCCCTGGCCAGTGACCGCAATCTCTACATCACCTACGGCAACGATCCCAACGGCGCCATCATGAAATACAATATCACCAATGGCGTCTGGACCAATTGCTCTCCCAACGGCACCCTGACCTATTGCGGTATCAGTGTTTGCGCTACGAATCCGAACAAGCTGGTCGCTTCAACTTACTCGGAATGGAAGTGGCAGCCCAATAATTCTTATGGCGATCGTTTTTACGTGACCACCAATGGCGGTGCAACTTGGAACGACCTTATCGGCAACAGCAAATTTACGATGAGCCCCAATGGCTTCCCTTACATTGCCCCGGCTGCCATTCACTGGGCCGGTTCCATTGAAATGGATCCCTTTAATTCCGACCGCGTGTTTGTCGGTTCGGGCAACGGGCTTTTTTGTACGACGAACCTGAATTCAGGCATCACGCTTTCGACTTGGAAATTCATGGTCAAGGGGCTGGAGGAAACGGTGCCCATTAACTTCCTCAGCGTTCCCAACGGCCTGTTCATTACTTCCGTGGGCGATCAAGGTGGCTTTATCAACACGAATATCACGGTCGCTGCGCCAACCAACATGAGCCAATCCACCAGCTTTGCCTATGCGGGTAATAAGAGCAATGTCATCGCCAGAATCGTATCCAATGGCGAACTTTATTATTCATCGCAACTGCCGGTTACCTGGACCAAATGTCCTTCCACCCCGGGCGTGATGACCAATGGCAGCGTGGCCATTTCCGCCGACGGCACCACCCTTTTGTGGAATTCCACGGTGGGTGGAGTCGCTACCAATTATATCACCACCAATTTCGGAACCAACTGGGTGCCCAGCACCGGATTGGCTTTCCGTTGCAACCCGGAAGGTGATCCGCAAAATTCATTGAAATTTTATGCCTACAATAGCAGCGATGGCTATCTGTATGTCAGCAGCAATGGCGGCCAAACCTTTGCCCGGGCCGGCTCGGTTGGCACCGGTGGTTCCTCCACGTTCTGCGTTGCTCCCGGCTGGGAGGGGCATGTTTGGGTCGCGCTGAACGGCAGTGGCTTGAAATATTCCACCAATTCCGGTTCGACTTTCTATTCTGCGAACGTCACCGAAGCGGATGCCATTGCCTTCGGCAAGACCGTTCCTGGCGCAACTTATCCGACATTGTTTATCTATGGCCGCCCCACCAGTTCAAGCGTAGTCGGCATGTATCGCTCTACTGATAAAGCCGCAACTTGGGTCAGCGTCAATGACACCAACCATCAGTATGGCGGGCGGGGGAATGCTGGACTCATCGAGGGTGACAAGAATGTCTGTGGCCGCGTCTATATGAGTTCGGTGGGGCGCGGCGTTCCCTACATGGATTCCTGGATTTTTGTTACCAACATAACTGTTGCTCCAGTCGCTTGTTCCGTGCCCGTCAATGGAACCGTGCAGTTGGCTGCGTCCGTCTGGCCTGCCAATGCCTCGAATTCGACGTTTTCTTGGGCTTCCACCAACCTCGCCATTGCCAGCATCTCCGGGTCAGGATTGGTGACCGGTAATGTTGCCGGGACGACCACAATCACCGCGACGACGCTGGATGGGAGCTATGTCGCTAATGCTGTGGTTACCGTGACCAACGTCACTTCTCCGCCGTGGTTGACGTGGGTGCGAAACGGCGGTTCCAACCTGGTGTTTTCCTGGCCAGCCGACCATCGGGGTTGGCTGCTGCAAGTGCAGACCAACTCTCTGGGCTCCGGGCTTGGAACCAATTGGGTCAATATTGGCGGCTCGGCTTCGGTAATTAGCTTCACAAACACGATCAATCCGGCCAATGGCAGCGTGTTTTACCGGCTGGCCTATCCAAATTGATGGATGCAACCGCGCATAGGGATTATGGTTTGCGCAATCAGCAAAAAGAAAGCACAGTCAATCCATGCTTAGACTCCGAAGAAATTGTATTCTGGCTTTGATGTTATCCTTGGCGGCAAGCGGATTCGCCAGCGACGACATGCTGATCTATTCCGACCGGCTCAACAATGGCTGGGGCGACTGGGGCTGGGTGCCGCACTATGCCACCAACAATCCTGTCCATACCGGCACCAACAGCATGTTCATTTTTCCCAGCGGCGGCTGGCAG
>Ga0209698_10001780_pt1 | contig 24812 bp, 23 predicted proteins | sample LitLauG_LLR_2012_FD_187203 | JGI IMG/M metagenome (GOLD analysis project Ga0209698, IMG submission 187203) | Freshwater sediment microbial communities from Pennsylvania, USA - Little Laurel Run_MetaG_LLR_2012 (SPAdes) (version 2) | ecosystem: Environmental > Aquatic > Freshwater > Creek >... | reverse complement strand
AGAGAAGAATATCCGCTGGTACGACCGGATGACGTTCGTGGAACCAGGCGGGCGCAGTTCGGTGCTGGAGAGGTCGTTTCTGCCGGCTCCGCTCCATACCACGCCTTCGTTCCTGTCACTTCCGTTCCTGGATGCGTCGGACAAGTTAGCTATCTCAGGCGCGATGGCGGCCCTGATTCCGCTGCCCCTGCGCGACCGGGGAGAAGCGTTCCTGGACTGGCTGCACCGTTACAAACAAACCGAGAACTCGATTCAGCGTTTCTGGAAACCGGTGCTGGTCAGTGCGCTGAGCGAGGATCTGGAACTGGTGTCGGTCGCTTATGCGGCCCAGGTGGTGCGGGAGTCGATGAAGTCGGAGAGTGCGCGGGAAATGGGAATCCCCACCATTCCGCTGACCGAACTCTACACTTCCGCTGCCGACTACCTGGGTACACGCGGAGGCGAGATCCGGCTTCGAGCTAGCGTAGAGTCCTTTCGGGCACAAACGTCTGCGGTCCGCGTGATCGCCAACGGAGAAGAACAGGGATTCGATTATCTAGTGCTGGCGGTCCCCTTCGATGTGCTGGCGCGCATTCTGCCGGATACACCGGCGGCTGGGCCGCTGGCCACCATGCTCGGACAATTCCGGACGTCTCCGATTACTGGAATTCATCTGTGGTTTGACCGGGAGATCAGCGACCTGGATCACGCTGTCCTACTGGATCGCACGGTGCAGTGGATGTTCCACAAGTCGCGCCTCATGAAGGCCCGGGAGAAAGGCAGCGGCAGCTATGTGGAACTGGTGGTCAGCAGTTCCAAGAAGCTGGTGGAGAAGTCGAAGACGGATATCGTGGACATGGCGCTGACGGAGCTGCGTGAATTCTTCCCGGCCGCGCGCGAAGCAAATTTGGTGAAGTCGACGGTGATTAAGGAAGTCAATGCGACTTACTCGCCGCGCCCGGGCATCGACGAGTACCGGCCGCGCCCGGAAACTTCATGGCCACGCGTATTTCTGGCTGGTGATTGGACTGCCACTGGTTGGCCAGCCACCATGGAGGGAGCGGTTCGCAGTGGTTATCAGGCGGCCGAGTCGATCACCCACGTGGCCGGCCGAGGGGCGGTTCGCTTTCTGGTGCCCGATCTGCCGGCGCGGGGGTTCATGCGGCTGTTTGGGTGACGCTTGCGGAGTCACCCTCTTTCTTCTCTCGCGAGCGACGGGTCACTTCACCTCGACTTTCACGCGCATCCAGGGATGGATGCAGCACTGAAAGCGATGTTCCCCTTTCGATAGATTCGGGATCTCGACATGGCTGCCCTGAAGGATGCGCGTCTTGGCCACCGCGACTTTCGAGAAACCGCCGGAGCATTCGGGGACCGTGTCCTCTCCGGTATTGAGCCCCGGTATGAAGCCGCCACCGAACTGCGCCACCTCGGTGAAGGTGTGCGGTTCGCCGCCCTGATCGACGACGCTCAGAGTGGTTCCTTGCTTGATCTTAACGGTGTCCGGTTCGAAGTCCCAGCCCGGGTCCGGGGTACCAGCGGCTGCCTTGGCAAATAAGTCGGACAGCGTCGTGAATGCCCCCAACGTGACGTTCTTGCAGAAGTCAGGCCCAAGCACGGCATTGAAGGTGACCGGATCGCATTCGTCCAAGGCCACGACCTGAGCGGGACTGGGCGTATTCTCTTGTGCCAGCGCTTGCGTCGAGCCAGCGAGTATTAGACAGCCGGCCAGCAGAAGGACCTTCGCTGCGGTATTCATGGTTGTTGCCTCCATTGGATTGAAATTCAAATTTGAGCTGTGCACTTGCGTGGAACGGGGCAACTCTCGCTTGGAATCCAGCGGGGGTCAATCCTAGCTGCCTCCATCTGTCCCCAAAGTTTTCTCTATTCCTAAACTATTGAGACGAGAGATACTTGCGACCTTGGGCGAGACAGTCTCGAAGCGCCAGGAATTGTGATAGGCTGCCCCAAGTCTGGGAAATTCGACATGTCGGGCCTGGCCCCAACCGAGCGCGTGCTGCGCTTCGACATTTTTGAACTGGATATCCGCGCGGGCGAGCTGCGTAAACGGGGCGTAAAGCTGCGCTTGCAAGGGCAACCCCTCCAAGTGCTCGCGATGTTGCTGAAGCGTGCCGGCGATCTCGTGACTCGCGAAGAACTTCGGGCGGAAATCTGGCCGGCCGGCACCTTTGTCGATTTCGACCACAGCCTTCACAACGCAATTGCCCGCATTCGCGAAACGCTGGGCGATTCGGCGGAGACACCGCGCTACGTCGAAACACTGCCACGCCGGGGTTATCGCTTCATTGCTCCAGTCGAAGCGCGGGCCGCAGAGCCACCCGGATCGAACGTCATTCCTGGCGGAACCTCGTCTTCGGGGCCAACCCCGGCCGGGACTCAGGTCGTCTCGCGTGTGTACGGAAGACCCACAAAGGCTGTGGCACTCGCCTTCGTAGTGGCCATCGCATTGCTCATGGCGTTGAGCTTGAGTAGGGTTCGCGAACGCCTACGCGGACGGCCCAGCCCGCCCCACATCGAATCCCTTGCAGTTCTTCCGTTGGCGAATCTTTCTGGCAATCCGGACCAGGACTATTTTGCGGATGGAATGACGGAGGCCTTGATCACCGACCTCGGAAAGATTAGCGCTCTCCGGGTGATCTCCAGGACCTCCGTCCTGCAGTACAAAGGCACGAAGAAACCGCTGCCGGAGATCGCGCGGGAATTGAATGTGGACGCCCTCATCGAGGGGACGGTGGCGCGCTCCGGGAATCACTTGCGGATTACGGCCAATCTCCTGCATGCCTCCCCTGAAAAACATCTTTGGGCCGAAAGCTATGAGAGCGAAGTCGGCGACATCCTCACGCTGCAAGGCCAAGTCGCGCAGGCAGTCGCACGCGAGATTCAGGTTAAATTGACACCGCAGGAGCAAAAGCTGCTGGGCAACGCCCGGCCAGTCAATCCTAAAGCCCACGATGCTTATCTCAAAGGACGCTACCTTTGCAACAAGGACACACGCGAGGCAGTAGATAAAGCAATTCAATTCTTCCAACAAGCGATCGACGAAGCGCCGACTGATCCGCTTGCCTATGCCGGCCTAGCCGATTGTTATGTGGTCTTGGGATTTGGAGGCGATGTTTTGGCGGGGGATCTTTCAACCAAAGAGATCATGGCGAAGGCGAGAGACGCGGCACTAAAGGCATTGCAACTGGATGAAGACTTGGCGGAGGCTCATACGTCACTCGCGGATGTCGAACTGATTCTCGATTGGAATTGGTCAGGCGCCGAACGAGAGTTCAAACGTGCCATCGAGCTGAACCCAAATTATTCACCAGCTCATGTATGGTATGCGCACTATTTGGTTGCGATGGGTCGTTTTGACGAATCAATTGCAGAGGCGAGACGGGCTCTGGAACTGGATCCATTTTCGCAATTTACCATGGACTTTGCGGAATGGGCATTCTACCTTGCCCGCCACTTCGACTTGTCGGCTGAACAATCCCGAAAATCTCTTGAACTCACCCCAGAATTCGCATGGGCGCATTACGACCTCGGCCTGGTTTATGAGCGCACGGGACGAGCTAGCGAAGCCATCCAAGAGTTCATGAAGACAGAGGAACTGTTCGGCCTGAGCCAAGACAGGCTGGCAGAACTTCGGAGGGTGTATCACCAGTCGGGTGAAAAGGGCTACTGGCGGAAGATCCTGGCAATCTGCCGAGAAGGGTCAAAGCGCCCGCGAAAATTCGCGCGTACTACAGGGTACGGTCATTGTGATTACATGCAAAATGCGGACGTCGCAGCAGTACAGGTTCGCTTGGGCGAGTCCAACGCTGCCTTGGAGTCGCTCGAGAAGGGATACACGAACCACGAAACCGAACTCATCTACCTCAACGTGGACCCGAGTTGGGATGACCTGCGTTCCGACCCGCGCTTCCAAGACCTGCTTCGCCGTGTCGGCTTGACCAACTGAATTTTCCGCGTGAGATAGACCCCAACTTCAGGCCGCCATCAGCAGTACGCCACCCGCCACCAGAAACGCAGCAATCCAGCGGCGCCGTCCTACCTGCTCGTGAAGGAAGATGCGAGCTGCGAAAGCATTGGCGACGAAGGTGAGAGAGGCGGAAGCGGGCACGACCAGGCTGAGATTTCCCCAGGAGAGTCCGAAGAGCAAACTGTAGAAAGCGACCGCCATGGCGCCGAGGCCGAGAAAGAAGGTGGGCGTCCTGAGCACGCGCGCAATCACGGCCAGCAACCCGCGGCGCTGAAGGAGTTCGTGGACGTCGCCCACTCGCTTCATGGAATAAGAAAGAAGCACGTCGCCAGTGGTAGCGGCCAACGTGATCAGGCCAATCGCGAGCCAGGCGTAGCCATCCCTCACAACTCCACCTCCTGCGAAACCGGGTCATGGTCGAGGCGATGGGGGTGTGCCGTAGTCACCGAGGGGCCGGCCGCTACAAAGCCGACTCCCGCGGTGATCAGAGCAATGCCGAGCCAGCGCGTGGGCGAAATTGCTTCGTGGAATCCGAAATGGGCGATCAGTGCGACCAGCACAAAGCCGAGCGAAGTCGCCGGCAGCACATAGGTCAGGTCGGCCCACGACAACGCGGACAGGTAGGAAGCGAAGAAGGCCAGAAGCAGAACGATCCCGCTGGCCACCCATGCGTTGAGGATGGCCAGAATCAGGCTCTGAAAGTTGTGCAGCGAGACGCCGCCGATCTCTTTCATCCCACGCGCCAGCAGCGCATCACCGATGGGACTGAACACGGTAATGCCCACGAGGACGAGGTATTTTCGAACCGTCACTGCAGATCGGACTCCGGCGGCATATTGTGTAGCGCGGACACTCTTGTCCGCGCCGCTTAGCGCGCTAGTGCGACAGACACACGAACAAGAGTGTCCGCGCTACACCCGCTACGCCTTGGCAGGTGCGACGGCGGGAGTTTCTTCTTCCTTGCGATGTTCTTCTACCCACTTGTGGCGCTGGGCACGCAGCTTGAGGAAGGTCCGAGCCTCCTTGTACAAGCGCTTGCGCTCAGAGCTGCTAAAGATCGCCTTCCTGACAATGCGGTACGCAGCCTTGGGGCGAAAGTAGTACTCGTCGTAAAAACGATGCACGAAATCGAGAACTTCAGCCGCAGGCAGTCCAGGGTATTCAATCTGCACCATTTGGTGGCCGGCATCGTCGACCATTTTGCTTTCCGCGGTCATGAAGCCATTCTTGGTTGCGAACTCGTGCAGTTCGGTTCCCGGATAGGCGTGCGCCACCGAGACCTGAATCGTTTCGACGTCCAGTTCTTTTGCGAACTTGATGGTGTTCTTAATGGTCTCGCGAGTTTCTCCCGGCAAGCCGAGGATGAAATCTCCGTGAACCACCAGGCCGAGTTTGTGGCAGTCCTTGGTGAACTGACGGGCGCGCTCAACGGTGGCGCCCTTCTTGATGTTCTTCAGGATCTGGGGATCACCGGATTCATAGCCCACAATCAGCAGACGGCATCCGGCATCTTTCATGGCCTTGAGAGTTTCGTAGTCGGTGGTGACGCGCGAGGTACAGGACCATGTGAGACCCAGCGGTTTGAGCTTGGCACACAATTCGATGGTGCGCGCCTTCTGAATGTTGAAAGTATCGTCGTCGAAGAAGAATTCCTTGACGTAGGGCCAGTATTCCTTCGCCTTGGCCATTTCGCGGGCTACGTCGTCGGTCGAGCGCTTGCGCCACGGGTGTCCGCTCAAGGTCTGGGGCCAGAGGCAGAACGTGCATTGCGCCGGGCACCCGCGCGTGGTGTACAGGGACACAAAGGGGTGAAGCAAAAATGGCACGTTGTAGCGGCGGACGTCCAGGTCGCGCCGATAGACGTCGGTAACGTGCGGCAGCGCGTCCAGATTCTCGATCTGGGGGCGGTCGGGATTGTGCACGACCTGTCCATTCTTGCGATAGGAGATGCCGAGAATCTCTTCCAGCGGCTTGCCTTGCGCGTATTCGACGATTGTGTGATCGAATTCTTTGCGGCAAATCAGATCGATCGCCTTGCAGTCCTGCAGCGATTTTTCGGGAAGCACGCTGACGTGAGGTCCGACGAATGCAATTTTGATATGCGGATTGCTGTCCTTGATGGCCTCGGCAATGCGCACGTCGCCCGGAAAGCCGGGCGTGCTGGTGAAGAGTACGAGCAGTTCGTAGTCCTTGCAGGTGCGGATCGTCTCTTCCGCCGTGATGTGATGCGGAGGCGCGTCAAGCAGGCGTGCACCTTCCAGCATGCCGGTGGGATAGGCGAGCCAGACCGGATACCAGTAGGACTCGATCTCACGTGTGGCGGGCCAGCGTGAACCCGCGCCTCCATCGAAATTCTCAAACGAGGGCGGATTCAAAAACAGTGTTTTCAAGGGCATATGGTCAATTCTCTATTTTAGCATTCCAGGCGCGCCTACACTTCGGCCGAGCTGGCATCCCAGGTACGTCCCCAAACAGCGTTAGAGGCTAGGAAATGATTGTACAAGCATGCCTTAGCGCGGGGGGAAATCGCAAAGTTTCTACGCCAAACGTCACTTTCCAGCATTGAAGCGCGGGAATTTGATGCTGACCGCGCGGCACCCAACCGCATCATTTTCCGGCCGCCTGCAGGGCCCACTTCTCCAAATCACCGGTCGCCCGCAATAGGCTTAAGCGGGCGCGCTGGTATTCGAAATCGGCGTCCTGAAAAGCCAAGTATCGCTCGTTGGCCTGCGCGCGCGCGTCGGCCAATTCGTGGAGGGTACCGGTCTTGGCATCCACCCGAGCTTGCGCGGCGTCGAGGCTGGACTGAGCGAGTTGATATTCCAATTGCGCCACTTCCCGCGCGGCGTCGAGTTGCTCGGCTGTGCGCTGGAGTTTCAGCGTTTCCTCACGGACCTTGCTCCGGGCGGCCTCCGCCTGTTTTCGTGCCTTCAACGCGTCGGCGTCAGCCGCCTGGGCGCGCGCCCGCTGCGACGCGTTGAACACGGGCACGCGAAACGACATTCCGATGGTGACGTTGTTCGGCTGGAAGGTTTTGAAGTACTGGTCGTAATTGTTGTAGGTGGAGAGGCGGGCATACTGCGCGGCGAAATCGAGCGAGGGAAGGAGCGCGCGATGCTCGGCGGAAGCCCGCATGGATTCGGCTATGGCGTGCTGTTCGGCGAACCGAACGGCCGGGCTCAAAGTCACGGCTTGGCTGCCAAGGTCGTCTTCGGAGGAGACCGGCGGCAGGGCGGGAATCGTTTCGGGGGCGATCGCGATGGCGGAAGGCGGCAAACTGGTCAGATCGGCAAGATGATGACGCATCAGATCGGCAGAGCCGCGGGCCTCAGCGAGGTGGAGGCGCACGCGGGCGCTGGTCAGCTTGGCCTTGTTGAGATCGACGGCGCTGTCGATGCCTTCCTGCACGCGCTGGGCGACGGCTCTTTCGATCTGCTGGGATTGGGTTTCGTCGGACAGCAAGCGGGAGAGGCGCGCCTCCCACCTGGCGAGTTCGACGTAACTGAGAGTCACATCCTGGATAACGGCGTTGCGCTGGTCCTGGCTCTGAGCTTGCGACGCACGCCAATCCGTTTTCGCGGCCTTCATGAACTGGTTTTGCGCTGGATTGAACACCGTGCTTTGCGCGACGACATTCAGCAGCGACGGGGCCGAACCTTCGAGACTGAGCGGGAAGCCGTAGGAATACCCCAGGCCAGAGCCCACCATCAGCTGCGGCGCGTAGTTGTTGCGGATTTCGCGGTACGAAGCGTAAGCGCGTTCCAGATCAGCGTCGGCCATTGCGGAAGTGGTGCTGTGTGCCAACGCCAGTTCGATGGCGTGCCGGAGGGGCAGCGATTCGGCGAGCGCTCGTCGCTCGCCCACCAGCGCGACGCAAGAAAGAATCAGCAAACTGATGAGGCGAAGCCAGCGTGGCAGTAAGACTTTCATCGTGTCACCCTTGATCAGGCCGCGGCTCGACCGCGACGCACAAATTGTAGTGTGCCCGACAGGAAGCGGCGGAAACTTAAGAGGAATCGGTCGATTTTTTGCCAGGAAGGATGCGCCACTCCTTAGTGGGCGACTCGGTTGAGCGCTTGCTGGGCCAGGCCAAAGTTCCGGGCCAAAGCCAGCGAGGCGCGGTATTGCTGGGCGGCGCCCTCCTTGTCTCCCTGCTTTTCAAGCAGTTGGCCGAGATAGTAGTGGGCCTTGAAAGCCGGTTGTTCCTCCACTGGGCCAGTCGCCAGATAGCGGTGCAGGATCTGGATCGCGAGCGCAAGATTGCGCCCCGTGCGAAACAGGTTTTGCGCGACCTCTACCATCACGTTTGGTTTGGACATCGGTGCCAGGCTGGTTTTGATCAGAGCTTGTTCCATGTCGTCGTATCGTTTCTGGTTGCGAAAAAAGAGAGCCAGATTGAGCCAGGCGTCCGAGTCCCCGTTACTGACCTCGATCATGCGGCGGTATTCGCGCTCGGCGGTCGCGGTGTCTCGATTCTTCTCAGCGATGCGGGCATAAACCCAGTGCTCACGGGCCGGATCGGTAGCGCCGATAATCTGTGCCTGAGCGCGTGCTTTGTCTCGGCCGCCGCCGATGATGCCGGGTGCCTCAAAGTAAAACTCGGCTAAGTCAACCCTGGCATTCACGTCGTTTGGATTCAGTTGTACGGCGCGTTCGAACTCGTCCCGCGCTTTTCCCGCCAGGCCGGGGGCGGAAAGAAAATTCGCGCGGTCCGCCTTTTCTCCATAAACGCGTCCGAGCCAGAGGTGATAGCGGCTGTTGTTCGGGACGAGCGCGACGGCTCGCTTGCAGGCGGACTCGGCTCGATCCCAATCCTCCATGGCAAAGTAGGAGCGGCAGAGCAGATTGGAAGACTCGGCGTCCGCAGGGGCCGAAGAAAGCCGGCCGTTGAGGGCCGCAATGGCTTCGTCAATGCGGCCTGCCGCCAGCATCTCCTTGGCAGAGTCAGCAGTGGCGGGATATGCGGAAAGCAGCGCGACGATGGCAAATAGAGCTTGAAGAATGCTCTTGATCATCTAAAACTTTACCTGGGTTCCGTCGCCGATCGGTCGATTGTTCAACGAACCGATCGCGATGATGTCGCGGGCCGAGAGGCCGCGGGTTACTTCAACCTGCGTGAGATTCGAGAGGGAAGTTTCCACATCGCGACGCTTGAGTTGGTGGCCGACAACCTGGAGAACGTACGGCCGGGAGTCGTCCATGCGGACGGCCTCGCGTGGCAGGACCAGCACACTGTCATGGGCGGCGGCCACGATCGTGACTCCCACGTTTACATTCGGCAGCAGTTTCAAGTCCTTGTTATCTACGATGCAGGTTGTCTCGCCCACGTTGCGGGCGCCGTGCAGCCGGACCGTGGATGGGATCGCTGTCACCCGGGCCGGCCATACCCGTCCTGGCATCGCGTCCCACGTGATTTCGATAGGGTTCCCCAGGGCGAGTCGGCCGACATCGGGTTCGTCCACGAAGGCCCGAACCACGACTTGCCTGAGGTCGGCGACTTGCAACAGGAGGTCACCAGCCGAGACAAATCCGCCCGCCTTGATGGGCAGGGAATAGACAATGCCGGAAAAAGGTGCACGCACGTTGGATTTGGCGACGACTTCCTGCGCTGCATCGTAGGTGGCCTGAGCCTCGGCTCTCTGCGCTTCGACCCGTGCCACTTCCGGCTTGGAATATCGTTTGGTTTGCTTCGACTGAAGCAGTGTCAATTGCGCGTCGGCACGAGCCAGGTTGTTTTCGGCATCCCGCACTTCTCCGGCTGAGGCCGCACCCTGTTGCTCAAGCCGCTTCAGGGCATCCAGATTGCGCTGCGCGAAATCGCGATCTGCCCGTGCTTTGACTAATTGTGCATCGAGGTTGAGGACATCTTCCTGGGTCCCCCCTCGTTCCACGGCGCTGAGGTCGGCTTGCGCGGCCTTCATCAGGGTCTGGGCGCGAGCCGCCTGCGCCCGCGCATCCGCGTCGTCCAACACCAGAAGAATCTGTCCCTGCTTGACGAAATCGCCTTCTTTGACGAACACGCGGCGCACGCTGGTTGCGGCAGGTGCATGGGCCTCAAAGTTGGTGACGGGCTCAATCTTCCCGTTCGTCGAAATCAAACTGCGAATCGAGGTCTGCTCCACGATCGCCGTCCGCACCGGCACGGGGTCATCGCGCCGCCACACAGCAGCGAGCACGACCACGGCCGCCGCGATCGGCAGGGCAGTCACCCACCAGCGCCGCGATCGGCGCTCCGAACTGTTTCCATTCAATGGCATGCAAGGGAAAGCGTAAGTATCAATGTATCACTCAGGCGCTACCAGTATGCAGGCAAAACTAGGTCTATCCTTACTGCATTAGATGCGTGGTTACGAGCGTTAGCTCCGCCACCGGCCCCGGAATTTTAGCGGTTGGCGCGTGGATCGGTACAATATGCGCATGCCGAAATCTCCCCGCTACACTGCGGAGCACGCTAGCGCCGGGCTGGACCATAACTTTCCGGAAATTGAAACTTGGCCGAACCAGTTTCCTGGATACGAGATCGTAGTGGACGACCCCGAATTTACTTCGGTGTGCCCCAAAACGGGACTGCCGGACTTCGGGACGATCACGATTCGGTACGTGCCGGACAAGAATTGTCTGGAGTTGAAAGCGCTGAAGGAGTACTTGCAGGCATATCGGAATCTAGGAATCTTTCAGGAGAACGCGGTCAACCGGATTCTTCAGGATGTGGTGCGCTGGGCAAAGCCGGTGTGGGCCGAGGTGAAGGGAGACTTCCGGCCGCGGGGCGGGATCTCGACGGTGGTGATTGCGAAGTGGCCCCGCAATCGAAGTCAGAAGTGAGAAGTCAGATTGCAGAAGAAATCGATCTGACCCTGCGCGTGTTCACGTCTGCAATCCTCGCCATGCTATATTCGCTCGACCCGTGCCTCCGAGCAAACTCTATCCCCGCACCGCGCTGGCGCTCCTGACGGCGTTGAACCTGCTCAACTACATTGATCGCTCCGTGTTGTTCGCGGTCCAGGATCTCGTCAAAGGGGAATTCCCTCGCAGCGACCTTGCGTTCGGCCTGCTCACGACCGTCTTCTTCATCTTTTACATGTGTGCGGCGCCTTTCATGGGGCCGCTTTCAGTGCGTTTCTCGCGCAAGCGTGTGATCGTCGCCGGTGCGCTGGTGTGGAGTGTGGCCACTCTGCTCACCGCCTTCACCAAGAACTTTAATGAACTGCTCATCCGTCACACCCTGGTCGGCATCGGCGAGGCCAGCTTTGTCATTCTTTCTCCAACCTTTGTCGCGGATATGTTTCCAGTCGAAAAGCGGGGGCGGGTGATGGGAGTATTCTATCTCGCGATCCCGGTTGGAACTGCGCTGGGGTATCTGCTCGGTGGAATCATGGGCCCAAAGTACGGATGGCGCGCTCCGTTTTATGTGGGAGCTGCCCCCGGTGTTCTGCTGGCCTTGCTGCTGCTCTTTGTTCCGGAGCCGCCGCTCGGCCAGTTCGATCCGCCCGAAAGCAAGGCTCCCGAGCGAGACACGTTGAGAAGCTTGCTCCGCAATCCTGCCTTTCTCACCGCCAGTCTCGGCATGGCGATGATGACGTTCGCACTCGGCGGACTCCAGGTCTGGATGCCGACGTTTCTGCACCGCGCCCATGCCTACAGCATGCAGGATGCCAGCATCATTTTCGGGGCCAGCACCCTCGTTAACGGCCTGGTTGCGTCTCTGGCGGGCGGCTGGATCTCCGATTGGCTGCTGCGACGAACCAAGTCTGCCCACTACCTCGTGTCCGCAGTCAGTCTTGGGTTGGGCATTCCCGCTATGTGCATCGCCTTGTTTACGAACGGCAGACCAATGGTCATGGGCATCTTCGTGGCCGAGTTCTTGCTACTGTTGAACACTGGTCCGCTGAACGCCGCCGTGATCAGTTCGGTTGGACCGCATGTGCGCGCGGCTGCCTTGGCAGCAAATATTTTTGTTTTCCACCTGCTCGGCGATGTACCATCCGCCGCTCTGATCGGCTACATGTCGGACAAATATTCCTTACAGCTCGCCTTTCTGGGACCGGTTGTCGCCATTGCATTGTCCTCGGCGATCCTGTTCTACGGCATGCGATTCGCACCCGCTCTTCGCGTGGATGGCAGCCCAGTCGCATCTCCACAACTCTCGGGAGCATCTTCCTTCGCAGAATGACTTGGCACATTGTCAACTGGATTGCAGGCGGCATCTTGGCGCTGGCCTGGTTTTCGCGGATCGTGGAGGCCGCCTTCGGCATGCCCCGCATCGCGGATATCGCGCTGCCCGAGTGGGACCACCGGCCTGCGACTTCGAACGGCGAGCCCCGCGTCACTATCATTGTTCCCGCTCGCAACGAGGAAGAGCACATTCGCGAGACCCTCACGCGCCTGTTGGCGCTAGAGTATTCCAACCACGAAATCATTGCGGTCAACGATCGCTCAACCGATCGGACTGGCCAGATCATGGACGAAGTTCGGTGTAGCGCGGACACTCCTGTCCGCGTGCCGACAGCATCGGAACTGCATGCAGTCGCGGACAAGAGTGTCCGCGCTACACAGCTGAAGGTGATCCACATTTCAGAGCTTCCCCCGGGATGGTTAGGTAAGACGCATGCAATGTGGACAGCGGGGCAACAGGCTACGGGAGACTGGTTGCTATTCACCGACGCCGACGTGCTGTTCAAGCCTGATTCCCTGCGCCGGGCCGTCGCCTACGCGGAGACGGAAAAAGCCGATCACGTCGTGCTGTTCCCGCGCATGATCATGAAGCGTCCAGGCGAACGGATGATGATCGCGTTCTTTCAGGCGTTGTTCGTTTTTGGTCACCGTCCGTGGAAGGTGGCCGATCCCGAGGCCCGCGATCACATGGGCGTGGGCGCATTCAATATGGTGCGGCGCGCAGTGTATGACGCGGTCGGCACGTACAAGGCGTTGCGCATGGAGGTGCTCGATGACATGAAGCTGGGAAAAGTAGTAAAGAACGGCGGCTTCGCGCAACGCAACGTGTTTGGAGAAGACCTGATCTCGATTCACTGGGCGAAGGGCGCGTTTGGTGTCGTCAACAATCTGACGAAGAATTTCTTTGCCGTGCTGTCGTTTCAGTGGTGGCGAACCGTGGCGTCCCTGGTTGGATTGGGATTTCTGAATCTGGGGCCGTTTCTGGGAGTCTGGCTGGCGCATGGCTGGGTGCGTGCCCTGTACGGAATCGCCCTGGGCTCGATTTTCCTTATCTATTGTGGCATGTCGGCCCGTTCTGCCGTGCCGCCGTATTACTTCTTCCTCCATCCCATGAGCACCAGCCTGTTCATGTACACGCTGCTGCGGTCGATGTTCGTCACGATTCGCAACGACGGCATCGTGTGGAGGGGGACGAAATATGCGCTGGAAGACCTGCGCAAGGGAATGGTGTAGCGCGGACACTCCCTTCGACTTCGCTCAGGGCAGGCTCTGTCCGCGTGTCGGCAGCACCAACGCTGCACGCGGGCGCGGACAAGAGTGTCCGCGCTACACGGGACTTATGGTGGATTCGGGTCTCCAGTTGATGCCGGCGCGCCTTGCTTCTTTGTTGTCCCGGCCTTCTGGGGGTGTTCGAACTTCCCCGCGCTGTAGTGCCCCGGCGTTCGACGTCGTAATCTGCGGGCAGCGAGGGCGCGACCGCACCGTCCTTGGACAGGGGAGGCAGCAGGGAAGCGCTGTCGCCTAATTGTTGCGAATGGCGCAGTATGATTTCTGCTCGACCGTCGTACTCCTCCACCGTCCCCTGGATCTCGATTGTTCGTCCTTTGAGTTGGTGAACGTCGCCTAGCTTGCGAAGGTCCCCTGGGAATACGACCACGACGAAGGGGCAGGTTTCGTAGTTCTCGCAGAAGTCAAGAAACGTTACCCCGCTGTTGCCCTCCTTCGCATGCACGACCCTACCCGTGATGCATTGGGTTTTGCCGAGGTGATGGTGGGCTTCCGCGAAAGGCACACAGTTCGCGGCGAAGGCAAGGCTGGCGGTGGACACGGCAGCAGCCAGCAAGGCCGCGTTCAGCACAGACGGCATACAAAAGAGAGGCATCAGACCAAGCAGCGCAGAGTCGATCGCGCCTTCCATCTCTCATTGTATGGACGCAGAAGTGGTTTTACGGCGAGCCGAAGTGAAATTCGCGAATCGGGCTTCCCAAAACGGAACTGCCATGGCCGAAGCTAGGCCCCGGCCTTGGCACGAGTCTTCCCGTTTGCAGGAGCGACTGCGCGGCTACTTGCCGAACGCCTTCACGGCGCCTGCTTCATCGTCTTTTACATCGAAGACGGTGTAGAGCTTCGTGATCTGAAGCAGGTCGTGGACTTTCTTGGTCAGGTTCAGCAGTTTCAGTTCGCCGCCCTGATTCTTGGCTGTGGTATAGGCACTGACAAGTTCACCAATGCCGGAGCTGTCGATGTAGTTGACGTCGCCCAGGTTCAAAAGAATCTTCTTTTGGCCTTTGGAAAGCAGATCGCGCACCACATCGCGCAGCACGACGCTGCCTTCGCCGAGTGTGATTCGGCCGCTGAGGTCGACGATGGTGACGCCATCCACCTGACGAGTACTGGACTTCATGGTCACTGGGAAGCCTCCTTAGGAGTCCGCGGCGCTGCCGTGGACGTGCTTAATCATTCTAAGTTCAGTGCCCGTTTTGGAGGGGTGAATTTCCACCACATCCATGAACGAGCGGATCAAAAAAATTCCGCGGCCCGAGGTTTTCAGCAGATTCTCTGGCGCCAAAGGATCCGGAATCCGGCTGGCATCGAGCCCCTTGCCCTGATCGCGAATCACAATGATCAGGTCACGGGCCGTGCGCTCAAACGCGAGCGTAACCTTCTTGGTCGGGTCATAGGCATTGCCGTGCAACACCGCATTTACGGCGGCCTCTCGCACCGCCATGGAGATCTTCATGACCTCCTCGTCATCGAAGCCCGCCTCGGCCGCCATGCGGCCAGCCGTCTCTTCGGCGCTGTTCACCGTTTCCAGCGTCGAATCGAGTGTATAGGAGACCCGGTTTGCGGACATAGAACGAACGGTTCCTGAGCCAGCTATCGCCTGCCTGCAACGGTGACCGCGAGCCCCATCCTGCTGGCCTGAGAGCGGATAGCAGCGAAGGGAGAGTTTGCCTGTAGGTGACGGAAAAGTCAACGCAGTTGCGCTGCGGTTGCTTGGGCAGAGACATTCTCGCGCCATTTTCCAGCCGTCCCCCCAGCATCTGGGCTGGCCCTTCGAAAAGTGAGCAAAAATCTGGATTCCACGCCCTCGCTTGAGTATTCTCGTGACCATGGCGACTCTCGCACTGAGCGAACTGCTGGGCTCGACGGTGTACGACGCGACCGGGGCCGTGTGTGGCCGAGTGCGCGAGGTGGCCCTGGCTCCGCAAGAGGACCGTTCCCGGGTTGCTTCCTTCATCGTGAAGACGGCGTCGGGAAACCGTGTGCTCCCGTTCAGCTCCGTGGCGCAGATGGTCAACGGCATTCGGGCCTCCACGACCGTTGCCGAGTGGACTGCCGCCAACGGCGCCGAAGGCCTCTTTCTGCTGGGCCGCGATCTGCTCGACCAGCAAGTCATTGATGTCCACGGGCGCAAAGTGGTCCGGGTCAATGACGTCGATTTTTACCAGGAAACGGCTCAAAACCGCCAAATTCTGAAGATCGAAGGTGTGGATGTGGGAGCGCGCGGCGCGATTCGCCGCTTGCTCAAGGGCCTAGTCCCCCTAGCCGTCCTGCGTGCTCTCCTGCAGCGCATACCCCCACGTGAGATTCCCTGGGAGTTCGTGGATCTGATCGAAACCGATCCGGCGCGGCGGGTGAAGTTGAAGATTTCCCATGAGCGCCTCGCCAAACTCCACCCGGCTGACATCGCAGACATCGTGGAAAACCTGGCGCCCGATGAGCGGGAAGCCGTATTCGAGACCCTGGACGAGGAAGTGGCTGCCGATGCGATGGAAGAACTCGAACCCAAGGTACAGAAGTCGGTGGTGGAATCGCTCGATTCCGATCGCGCCGCCGACATCGTCGAGGAGATGGAACCCGATGCGGCGGCCGATCTGCTGGCCGACCTCCCGCAGGAACGCAGCGAGGAAATCCTGGTGCAGATGCAGCCCGAAGAGCGCCAGGAAGTCACGGAACTGCTCGAATTCGAGGAAAACACGGCTGCCGGCCGGATGACGACGGAGTACATCGCTCTGCCCGTAACCGCCACCGCGCAGGATGCGATCGAGGCCATGCGGACCTTTGAAGGCCGCATGGAGAGCATGAGCACCATCTTCCTGATCGATTCTCACGGGACCTTGGCCGGGGCGGTGCCGCTGGTCAAGATTGTGTTGGCGCCCACTTCGACGCCATTGCTGGCGCTGGCACAAGAACCTCTCATTTCCTGCCACGCGGACGCCAAAGAGAAGGAATTTGCCGAACTGTTCGATAAATACAATCTGCTAACCCTCCCGGTCATCGACGAAAAGAGTCATCTGACCGGCGTGATTACCCCGGATGACGTGATCAATATGCTGCGCGCCAAGCTCTAGTTTTTTTCTTTCCTATCCAGTTTCACCTGTTCAGAAAAGCTAGGTTGCATTTATTCTGATCGTTCTGTTTGGCGATCCTAAACCTGTGAACTGCGCGCATGAGATTTCTGAGACGCTGGAAGACCCAGATCCTGCTGTTTTTTGCCGTCGTAGGACCGGGCTTCATTACCGCGAATGTCGACAACGATGCTGGCGGCATTTTTGTTTACTCCGACGCCGGGGCGCGATTTGGCCTCACCATGCTCTGGAGCCTGATCCCGATCACGGTGGCTTTGATCGTGGTGCAGGAGATGTCGGCGCGGATGGGTGCAGTCACGGGCAAGGGTCTCAGTGATCTGATCCGGGAAGAATTCGGTCTGCGCATTACTTTCCTGATGATGATCGGCATCCTGATCACCAACTTCGGCAACGTGATCGCTGAATTTGCCGGCATCGCGGGCAGCATGGAGCTGTTCGGGGTCTCGAAGTATATCTCAGTGCCCATTTGTGCCGTAGTTGTCTGGCTGATCGTCGTCAAGGGACAGTACAAGAGCGTCGAGAAGGTATTCCTGGCCGCGTCGTTTTTCTACGTCACGTATATCCTTGCGGGGCTACTCTCAAAACCGGCGTGGCTCCAGGCACTGACCGCAACCGTGTTACCTCCACATCGGGCCGTTTTTCACCAGGAGTCGTATCTCTACGTGGTGATCGGTGTAGTGGGCACGACCATTGCGCCCTGGATGCAGTTCTATCTGCAATCATCTGTAGTGGAGAAGGGCGTTACCCGGCGTCAGTACAACGCGTCGCGGCTGGACGTAGTAGTGGGCTGCATCTTTACCGACGTCGTTGCCTGGTTCATTATTGTGGCCTGTGCCGCAACCCTTTATGCACACGGCCATCACGCCATCCGTGATGCTGCCGATGGTGCGCAGGCCTTGCGGCCGTTGGCCGGCGACTACGCCTACATCCTGTTCGCACTGGGGCTTTTCAACGCATCGCTGTTTGCGGCTTCGATCTTGCCGCTCTCGACCGCATACACAGTCTGCGAGGGGTTGGGTTTTGAATCGGGCGTGGGGAGAAAATTCTCCGAGGCGCCTGCTTTTTACTGGCTTTATACCGTGCTGATCGTTGCGGGGGCAGCGGTGATTCTAATCCCGGACCTGCCTATGGTTCAGATTACGGTTTTGTCACAAGTGGTCAATGGTGCCGTCCTACCCTTTGTTCTGATTTTCATGTTGCTGCTGATCAACAAGAAGGACCTGATGGGTGAGTTCGTGAACAAGCGCACATTCAACGTGATCGCCTGGGCCACTACCGTGATCATGATTGGGCTGACAGCGTTGCTGCTGTGGCGCCAACTGCACGGGGGAGCGGGCTAGTTCAAAAGGGTTCTAACCGCTGAGTTCGCCGAGCGCGCAGAGGAATTCAGAAGAGACCCCCATTGTTCTCTGCGTGCGCCGCGACCTCTGCGGTTAAGTGCTTTGCAGTTTACAGAATTTTTCCCGCTGCTAGATCCTTAACCAACCCCAGATCGGCTTCCAGGAAGTCCAGTTCCGGTAGTTCGCTGCGGTTGACCCACCGGATTTCCCGAAAAATTCTGTTTTCAACTTTGCCCTCATAATCGTGCACTTCAAAGAAACGCAGTTCGACCGCGCCGCCGCTAGGGTACTCATGATGAATCCTGGCGACCTCGTTGCCGATGGTAGCCTCAATCCCAAGTTCCTCCTCCAATTCGCGGCGCAAGGCGTCGCGCGGCTGCTCGCCCTCTTCAATCTTGCCGCCCGGGAACTCCCATTTCAGAGGCATAGGCTGGTGGCGCGTCCTCTGGCACGCGAGGATCTGGTCGTCTTTGAGAATCAGGGCGGCAACGACGCGTTTCATGGATGAAATACCGCTTCTGGCGCTAGCTTCTGGCTTCTAGCTTGTACCAAGTAGTCTTGAGGAGGGGATTGCCAGCAGCTAGTAGCCAGGAGCTAGAAGCGGGCAGGATTCGTTTCAGGTGTTCTCCAGGCGCTGGCCGACGAGTTGCGCGCAATACTCGACCAGTTCACGGTCTGAAGCGCCAAAAGCAGCCGGGAAGTGGCTGTCGATGTCGAGTTCACCCACCACCTTGCCCCTCACGAAAACCGGGACGACAATCTCCGATTTCGTCTCCAGCGAGCAGGCGAGATAGCGTGGATCGCTCTGCACGTCGTCCACCACCACGGTCTTGCCGGACGAGGCTGCTGCTCCACAGATCCCCTGATTCAGGGGAATCCGCGTGTGCGGCGTCATCGCTCCACGGAAATGTCCCAATACCAGCACCGGCGGATTGGCTTCCGGCTCCAGCATGTAGAAACCAACCCAGTTGTACTTCAACATTTTCTCGTGCAGCAGAAGAATGATGCTTTTCATCAGCTCATCTGCCGTTTTCGCCGCGGAACTCAGCTGGTCCGCCTCTTTGCGCACTTCTTCGATCTTGGAGGAATTCGCGGTCGAGGCCATGCCGCTAATCCTAACCCAACTCGCTGTGGACGTTCATCCCGGCCGTAACTACTTGAGTAATCGAGCGCAGCCCAAGTGCGGGACCGAATACTTCAGGGTGAATCGCCGCGGCCAGGGCATGCAAGCCGGAGATCAGAGTCGGCGCTGGCGTATTAAGAAGCTCGTCGGAGATGCAGTACACCTGCGAGGTTCGGCCGGCCGTTGTGCTGGACCAGGCTCGTTCACGAAGAATCTTTGGCAGCGGAACGCGATCCCCCGCGCCACACCAGGCGGCGATGATGACTTCCGGATCTTGCCGAAAGATTTCTTCGGGAGGGCACTGGCGACCGGGATCGCTCAGGAACTCGCCTCCCGCGGCACGCACCAGCTCCGCCACCCAGGGCTGCGATGCGATCACGGGTTTCCCCCACTCCTCGCAGAAAACTCGTTTTCTCGGGAAGAGCTCTGCCTTCCGGCGCACTTCCTCGATTTCATCTTGCATGCTGGAGATCACGCGAGTGGCTTCGTCGCTAGCCCCCACGATCGATGCAATCAATGCGATGTCGGTATAAATGTCGTCAAGGGTTCGTGGCGACAGCGCGAGGAATCGAACGCCGGCCTTCAAAATTTCCGCCACAGCCTTTTCCTGGTAGGGAACTGCTGCAATGACGAAGTCGGGCTGCGCTGCCAGAATCTCGCTGGCTCTCGCGCTCCAGGAGTCAGCAATAATCATCCGGTTGCCTCGAAGCACTTCCGGAACCACATCCGCGCAGTACTTGGTGCAGGCAACCACCCGATCCAGTTGGCCCAAGTTGGCGAGGATCACGGTAGCACTCGGTTGCAGACAAGCTATCCGCCGAGGAGTGGGGTCAGACATATTTCCATTGTAGGGCTTTGTAGCGCCGGAACCCTGCCGGCTGTCGCGAGGGGACCTATGCCCTCGCCGGTGGAGGCAAACAGGGGCAGTCTGTCTTGCAGAGTCGTCAACCGAGAAGTCGAAAGGCCCTCCGCATTACAATCACGAGTGTGTATTCTCCGGAACTGCTCGATCATTTTCAGAACCCGCGCAACGCAGGCGCGGTAGAAAACCCTGATTCCTCTGTGCAGATGGAAAATCCCGCCTGCGGAGATGTTCTGAAACTCACCGCTAGGATGTCGGGGAAGCGGATCGCGAATATCCGTTTTCGCGCCAAGGGATGTGTGGCGGCTATGGCATGTGGATCGGCTATCACAGAACTCGTCAAAGGCAAGACCGTCGAAGAAGCACGGCAGGTAAGCAGGGAAGAGTTGGTGCACAAGGTTGGGGGCCTGCCACCAGCATCCACTCACGCCAGCCACCTGGCGATGGACACACTAGCTGCGCTCATGCGTAAGCTCGTGTAGGGCGAACCCTCTTGTCCGCCCGACGACGGAGCTACCGCGGAGAGTGATTCGTGTCCGGCTGATACACTCTCCAGCCGTTCGTGATCGCGATCTCCTTCAAATTCGGACTCGGGTTAATGGCGAACGGCTGCTTTGACATGGCGAGCATCTCGCGGTCCCAGATCGAATTGCCGAAGGCACAATCGGGCGCGCCCTGGATCACCTCCCGAATGGCTTCTGATTTGCCCGGTCCGCTCGGCATGCGGGTGAGCCGGTCGAGGATGATGCCATTTTCAACCGCAGCTTCGCCGGCCAGGATCCGCTCGGGCGGAATGTCGAAATAGCGCATGCCCGCGCGAATGATCCACAGGTTCGAAGAAGAAACAGCCCAGACGTCGCACCCGCCGCCGCGCAGACGCGGCACCAATTCGAGCATCTCCGGGAATAGGTTGGCGGCGATGCCCTTGGGAAAGTAGTCGTCAGCCGCCTGCTGAACGACTTCTTCGCGCAGTCCGCGGTGCATGGTGACCATCTCGCCGCACATGACTTCCTCGGGAACCTTGCCCGCCCGATAGTCGGCGTAGCGGGAACGTACCCAATTCTGGATTTCCTTCGACACCAGACCCTGTTCGAGCTCCCAGGAGAAAAATCCCTCCCCGGCATCGCCCGACCAGAGCGTGCCGTCACAGTCAAATGTGGCGACGCGGGCTTGCAGGCGAACCACACTCTCGACGAATTCGGTTTGGGCAGACGTGAGACTGGTCATCGATGAACCTTGGCGGGATCAACTCGATTGCAGGACGCTTACCGACAAAGCCGCATACTGTTCGGGGGTATCGATGTTAACCGTTACCAGCGGATCGCCGACCGGCAGGTACTCGATCAATGCCCGGTGGGCGTGCTCAACTTCGCGCGCGTTCGATGAATCCGGTGCTCTCAGAAACGCTTCGATCATCTCGCGGCCGGCGAGAATTGGGTGTCCGTGCGTCCCCTGATACTCGGGGATAACTGCCCATTTCCGGTGATGTAAAGCTTGCTCGAACGCGGCTTCGAGTGTCTGAAGCGTTTCCGGCCGCACCGGCGGACGATCGACGAGAGTAATCATCGCAGCATCACGGCCCCGGCTCAAAACTTCCTGCAACCCCGTTTTCAGCGAACTGAACTGTCCCCGGTCAGGGTCGGGGTTGACGACCAGCGATGCGCCCTTCGCATACACAATCGGAGCCAGGCTCGGTTCATTCTTGCCGGCGACGACCAGCACGATATCAACGTAGGCAGCAAAGAGCCGAATGGCGGCCGAAAGAAACGTTTCGCCCGTGGCCGAAGCGGCTCCGGGAGGCGGCCAAGGCAACAAGGCTTTGTCGCGCCCCATGCGGGAAGATTCGCCCGCCGCGAGGATCACTGCGCAAAGGTTGGACGCAAATCCCATAAGGCACGATAACAAACCGCCCACCGCCTGCCAAGGATGCGCATCACAAGACGCGTGTGGGGCCGCGTTTCAGCTAAACGTGGGAAGCTTGACCAGGTCGTCGTGGGGCACCGGTTCGACCGGATGTCCTCCCTTACGCCATGCCCGCAGACCGCCGGCGATCACGAACGCCTTGAATCCCTGTTGCTGCAAGAGATGCGCCACCCGGGCGCTCGTCGCTTCGCGCGCTCAAGTGCAGTAGAGATAAATCTCTCGCTCCTTGGGCAGGTTCTTGATCTCTTCCTCGAGGTTGTTAGGCTCGATGCGAATCGATCCCGCGATGCGCTCCGAGTCCGCGTCGTAGTACCCATGGCTGCGCACATCCGCGATCAGAATGATGCGGCTTTCGTCCGACTCAAGACGTTGTGCCAGTGCCTCGACCGGAATGCGCGGAACCCCATCAAGCAAACGGTATTTGCGGTACACCCAGATGCGATAGATAACGTACGCAGCCAGCCCGAATCCGAATACGACCTCAGCTGCGAAGCCGGCTGAGCGCAGGCCACGTGTGATCGCCCGCAAGGCGTCGCTGAAGAAGTAGCCGGCTGCGGAGTAGGCGCCAACGTAAAGCGCGGCGCCGACGGCATCGTACTGCAGAAAATCCTCGATCCGCATTTTCATGCTCCCGGCCAGCGGGGGCGACATGGTATTGATTCCGGGAATGAACTTGGCGAACAGCAAAGTCTGCTTGCCACGCCGGTAGAAGTACTCCGCCGAGCGAAGAATGCAAGTCTCAGGATTGGCGGATACACGGCAGAGGAATCCGAGCAGAGCCCATCCGCTGACTCGCCCCAGAAAATAGAGGACCACATCGCCCACCAGCATGGCCAGGAATGCCACGCCAAACACGGAATAGAAGTGCATCCTTCCGTAGGCGGCGACCGCGCCCGCAGTCAGAATGGCCAACGCCGCCGGCAAGGGCAACCCGACGGCTTCCGCAAGGCAGACTGCGGCCAGCAGGCTGTAACCATGGCGCGAGATGAGAGGAAGCAAGTCTTCCACAGTAATTGGCTTGTAGATCAATATATCTTGATGCGGAATAACGCGGAAGGTACCAGGCCTATTAAAAAGGACGGAACAGTTCCCTAGGCGAGTTTGTTTGGCTAGAATGCGCGGGAGGTTTCTATGGCTGAGGAAAACTCCGGCGGCAAGCCAGCTGACTTTTTTGTCGGGTTGGTTGACTTCTTCGCGATCCTTCTGCCCGGTGCGATTCTGACTTTCTGGTTGTACAAATGCATCGAGTGGCACGAGAGTCTTAAGGAATTCCTGCCTTCACCGCCAGAAAACTGGATCCAGTTCGCGCCTTATGCAGTGCTGGCTTATGTATTCGGGCAACTGCTGTATGCCATCGGAGCACTGTGCTTGGACCCGCTTTACGGCTGGTGGAAAGAGAGCTTTGACCCAACGAGCCTCCGAGATCTCAGAAACAAAGCACAAGCGACGGACAGAGCACGAGGGACGGAGCCCGGACTCAAGATGAATCAGGTGTATGTCCGAATTTGGGGTGCGGGAGCCACGTCCGAGATGGACCGGCTGGAAGCCGATCAAAAGTTCTTTCGCGGCCTGATCGTTGTTCTGCTGTTCGCGTGGCCTTCGTTTCTTTGGAGCTGGGGAAAGTGCAGCTTGGGGTGGTTGGGTTTGGTACTGCTGCTGGTACCGATTGGGATTGGAGAAACCTGCGACCGCTGGAAACAGCGGCTGGACAAGGAGTCGGAGAAGATAAAGGAATTGACTGAGGAAGAGAAAGGAAGGAAATCGAAAGAGTGGGAGTTGGAAGACAAGCGCCGCAAAGAATTCCAACTCGCCTGGTTGAGTATCGTGCTCATGGGTGCCTTCTTATGGCTCTGTTACTGGGCCAGCGTTCCTCCCTGGAAACTGGAACGACCCGCTGCAGCCGCAATCAAACTTCACCAGGAAGCACCAACCGAATTAGGTAAATCGCCTCCAGCCATTGATGCGGGTCCAACCCAAGCCAAAGCCACCCAAACCGAAACTCCTGAAAACAAGGCCAAGGCGCCGCCCACAGTGGACAAACGCTGGGTCGCGGGTCTGCTGGGCCTCTGCCTCTGCCTTTCTGCCGTGCGGTTCGGGGTACAGCGTGTGAAGTTTACGGAATTTGTGTACCGCGCCTACCTGACTCTGCACTCGCAAGGGCCTGCCGCAGCTGTGTCTGGTGCCGGTGAGCAGCGCACTTACATCAATCTGCCCAACCGGCCAACTGGGCTGCCCTTCAGTGACGCAGTCCTAATCGGCAACACGCTTTACATTTCGGGACGCATCGGCTTGGACCCCACGACCGGGCTTGCGCCCTCTGATGTCGATGCTGAGATGGAGTTCTTGTTCAGTGGTTTTCAGGCCGTGTTGCGGCAGGCCGGCATGTCGATGGATGACTTGGTGTGGGTGCGGGTCCACTGTCCGGAGGTTTCTTTGTGGGAACGTTTCAACGCGACTTACGTGAAGTTCTTCTCGCGCGAGTTTCCAGCGAGGGCGTTTCTGGGATCTGGGCCACTGCTGAAGAACGGACGCTTCGAGATGCTGGGAATGGCGGTGAAAAGTTAGCCGCTGGTGGCTAGCTGCTACCTTCTCGTATCTGGAAAGGGATCACCGGCAAAACCCCATCTGCGGTTAACTGCTCGCTAGCAGCTAGTAGCTAGAAGCCAGCAGCTACTTCTCTCTCGCCACCACGAACTCCGGCGCCCACAGCAGCGTGCGCTTGATTTCCGAGTCCGGGAAAACACAGATTGCAGTGCGCGCCGACTCCGCGTAACGCGCCGCTTCCTTAGAAGCGAATTCCAGCGAGCCGTACCGGTTGAGGATGGACAGGATGTCGGCATGCGTAACTCCGTTGAAAGCGCGCTCGCGCAAGACCGTTTCAATGCTCTTCCGTTCCTCGGGTGTGCATCGCTCGAGCGCATGAATCACCGCCATGGTGACTTTGCCCTCGCGCAGGTCGCTGGCCACGGGCTTCCCCAGCACACTCTCGGACGCGGTGAGATCGAGCACATCGTCAACGATCTGGAAGGCCATCCCGAGGTCGTGGCCATAC
>Ga0209698_10001779_pt1 | contig 24812 bp, 21 predicted proteins | sample LitLauG_LLR_2012_FD_187203 | JGI IMG/M metagenome (GOLD analysis project Ga0209698, IMG submission 187203) | Freshwater sediment microbial communities from Pennsylvania, USA - Little Laurel Run_MetaG_LLR_2012 (SPAdes) (version 2) | ecosystem: Environmental > Aquatic > Freshwater > Creek >... | reverse complement strand
CCGCTCACCCGCCACCGGCCCGAGTTCGTACGACGGCTCCGCAGGACTGGCCATGGCGGCAATTCTGCACCAGGCCGCCCGGCACTGCTGACGTCCCGATGATGCGAGACACCAGGGGCCCGAAGGAGCACGAGCCACTCCTCCGGACCGGTCCGACGCCGTGGTCATGCCTCGACATGGGCGGAGGCGTTCGAGTTACCGAGCCGTTACCCGGCGCGGTCGGGACCACACCGATAGTTCTGAGCGACCGCACCGAGCCACGGGAGCAGCGGATAGGAGTCCACCCGAGCGCGAGGCGGACCTGTCATGACCTGCAAGAGATTCATCGTCGGGAGGGTGGGGTCCCGCAGGCTGAGCATCGGTCTGCTCGTGTCGGGAGTGGCTCCTCTGCCGGTCCTGTCCGGCCTTGATCTCCAACGGGATCGCGCAGGCGTTCCCCAACGATGGCAGTTGCGGGACCACCACGTACGGAGGTCACACCGTCCCCCTTCCGGGCGGTGGTGCGACCTTCGCCCGATCGGTGCACATCGAGGCGTGAATCGGAGGCCCTTCGAGTGGACCGACGGCCTGCCTCCAGCGTCAGGAAGCGGTGATCGTCGTCTGGCTAGCCTGCCCGGATGGCGGACGTGCAGACCGAACGGTTGCTCCTGCACCCGATTGACGTTGCGGAAGCTGAACGCATCATCTCGGTGGAGGCTGGACCATCGGATGCGTGGGCGCACGACTTTCCGTTCGAGGGCGACATCACCGCAGCCGAGCACTTGCTGCGCGTATCCGTCGAGCTCGGCGAACAGCGCCCCTTCGGCTACTACCGCATCAGTCGCCGGTCCGACGGGCGCGCGATCGGCGGGGTCGGCTTCACCGGTCCACCCGTCGGGGGAACCGTCGAACTCGGGTACGGACTCGTCCCGTCGGCACGCGGACAGGGCTACGCCGTCGAGGCGGTGGCTGGCCTGGTCACGGTGGCCCTCGACCGGGGGCTCACCACGGTGACAGCCGAGACGACCCTGGCCAATGTGGCGTCCCAGCGGACGCTGGTGCGGGCAGGCTTCCAGCTCGTGGGAACCAACGGCGACGTCCGGCGGTACGAGATGCCCCTCGAACTCGCCTCGGACACGTAGCCGGTGGAGCCAGGCACCCCGGTCCGAGCCACCGTTGTCCCAAGTGGCACAATGACGCCCGATGCGACGGTCGTGCGCTCTGGCAGTGGTGGCGGCATCGCTCGCTGCCTGTGGAGCAACGACTTCGCCCAGCTCGGCGCCAGAGGCGTCGCACACCGCACCCTCATCGGCAGCGCCGACATCGACAGCAGCGCACGGCGCTCCGGGATCAGCCGGGGTGCAGGCCTACCCGCCAGTCCCTGCGGGCGGCACTGATTGCGGGATCAGCAATGCGATGAGTGGGTGGCCTACGACGACAACGCTGCCGGCGTCGATGCTCTTCGCTTGCCTGTCCGACGCGCTCAGCTCGGGCCGGCCCGCTCGGTTCGTCCTCATCCGACCCGGCAACGTCGACAGCGGAAACAGGACGAGCGACGGCTACTCGATTCCGGCTGCCATCGTCATCACCTATCGGGTCTCCGGACCGAATCTGCTGCAGATCACGACGGACAGACACCAATCGGGAGGTGCAATCACCACCCGGAACTGCACCGGCCTCTCCGCGTCAGGATCAGAATCGCCGCCAACCCCGAGCGGGTGCTCACCCGGCTAGTGGCTCCGCCGCGACAGCGGCCTGCTGTCCGACGAACCGTCAGCCGGACACGGACCGAGGCCTTTCGCCGCCCAGTGCCCGGGTGTGGGCGACCGCGGGTCGGCGGCACATGCGAGGATGACGATCGATGCAGAGTGAAGCGGTGGACGTGGCGGACTACGTCAGCCAGGTGGATGGGATCTGGCGTCCAGTGGTCGAACGATTGCGTTCCCTGTGTCTGGAACACCTCCACGGCTACCGGGAGCAGATGTCGTACGGGATGCCGACGTACGAGATCGACGGGAAACCGGAAATCGCCTTCGCCCGACAGGTCAAGTACCTCTCCCTGTACGTCATGAAGCAGGGCGTGCTCGATGCCCATCGCGCTGCGCTCGGACAGGTGAGCGTCGGCAAGGGGTGCATCCGGTTCACCCGACCTGAGCAGATCGACTGGTCTCTGGTAGAGTCCCTGATCCTTGGCTCGGCCGAGAGCAGCGAGTCGCCCTGCTGACCCGGGCGACGCCGTCCCCCCTGCCCGGCGGTCGGGGAGCCGACGATCCGCACTGCGGCGAGGTGGATCCGGAATCTGGATTCGGCAGGTGCCCGACCCGGCACCGGGGTGGCCTGGCGAGCAAAGGTCGTCAGATGGTGAAGGAGAGATTGGCCACCAGGCGGGTGCCGAGCTCGCGGTCGCCGGTGAAGCGCACGCCTTCCACGGGCTCGACGCCGCCGTCGTGGCGGCCGCCGGTCAGCCGGAGGTACCGCATGGCCGGCAACTCGATCCCCACGGTCGGCTCACCGTCGAGTGCGTCGACCACGGCTGCCCGCCCGTCGACCTGGACCAGGTACGTCCGGGGCACCGGACCGGTCAGATCGATCCGCACCCGCGAGCCCTCGGGCAGCGCCGCCCGCCTCCCCACGATGTATCCGAGCCCGGTGGCCACCTCGTCGAGGGACGATGCCAGGTCCTCGGGGGTCTCCCGGGCGGGCAGCCCGAGGGCGAGGCGCATGTCCTGCTCGTGCAGATAGCAGTCGTAGTGACGGATCCGCATGAACCGCCCGTAAGTCTCGTCCTTGCCCGCAGGCGTCCACGACGGTGCGTCGAACTCCTCCTGGGTCATGGCGTCGAGCAGGGCCAGCCGCCGGGAGGTGACGTCGTGGAGCCGGGCCACCATGTCCGCACCCGCGGTGCCCCGGAGCGCCTCGACCCACACCTCGTTGGCCTCGGCGATCGGGTTGCGCATGTGGGTCAGGTGCGAGAGGTCCACCGACGGGGCCGGGTCGCCGAGGAGGCCCGACTCGGCCCCGATCACGTGGCTGAGGGCGTCCCGGACGGTCCAGCCCGGGAGGCACGTCGGGGCGTCCCACTGCTCGGGCGTCAGGTCGGTACCCAGGTCGGCCAGAGCCTGGTACTCGTGCCGCAGCAGGTCGACGGTGGCTTCTTTGTCCACGAAGGTCGGCATGGAGCAACCGTAGCGGCCGACGATCGGCCTGCCGGGGAGTTGTCCCATCGCCCCGTGCGTCGGCGGTCCCGCTGCGACTCCGCTACCCAGAGTGGCAACCCGCGTTGCGTGACCCTGCGGCAACCCGTGTGGACAGGTAGCGTTTCGCCCATGCACTCCCGCCTCGCACGCCTGGCGCTCGTCGGCGCCCTCGCAACCACCGGACTCGCCGTCGGTGCCGCGGCCACCCGGGCCGCCGCGGCCGTGCCGCAGCACACGATCACGCTCCAGGGTGCGTCGTACACGCCCAAGGCGCTGCACGGCAGCACCGACGACTACCACTGCACACTGGTCAACCCCCACGTGACCGCCAACTCGTTCATCGTGGGCGCCCAGTTCCAGCCGAACAGCGTCGAGGTCCACCACGCCATCCTCTTCCTGATCCCGCCCGCCCTGGCGTCGACGGCTCGGGCCGACGACCACGGAGGCAAGGGTTGGACCTGCTTCGGTGAGTCGGCACTCCCCCACTCGTTCCCGAGCCTGACCGGCGGCGGCGCCCGACCGAGCGGCTCGCACCTCCAGAGCGCCATCTCCAACACCCCGTGGCTGACCGCCTGGGCGCCGGGCCACGGCGCCGAGGTCGTGCCGACCGGTACCGGCGCGCAGCTCCCGGCCGGCAGCCTGGTGGTCATGCAGGTCCACTACAACCTGCTCCGCGGCGACAAGCCGGTGCGATCCACATTGGTCCTGCACACCGTGCCGGCGTCGACGCCGCTGCAGCCGCTCCAGCTGAGCTTCGTGGTGGCACCTCCCGACGTCCCGTGCCCCGCCGGCGTGACCGGGCCCCTCTGCAGCCGGACCGCGCAGATCGCCAGCGTGCAGCAGCGCTTCGGTGCGTCGCAGGCGCAGTTCGACAACGTCCTCGAGTCGCTGTGCGGCCGCGACCCGGCCAACCCGCCCCAGGGGAACTCGACCAGCTGCACGCTCCCGGTCGACGGCAACAGCACCATCCTCCAGGTCACGCCGCACATGCACCTGACCGGTCGTTCGATGCAGGTCGTCCTCGACCCGGGCACCCCGCAGGCACAGACCCTGGTGAACGTCACCAACTACAACTTCGACTACCAGAAGACGTACACGCTCCCGCATCCGGTGGTCACCCACCCGGGCGACACCGTGGGCGTCACCTGCACCTACGACCCGACACTGGCCCAGGAGCTGCCGCAGCTGCGCAAGCTCCCGCCTCACTTCACGGTGTGGGCCGACGGCTCCTCGGACGAGATGTGCCTGGCCATCCTCGGCATCGTCCACGGGGCCTACACGGGCTGAGGGCCCCGGGCGGGTACCACTGCCGCGTCGCGACGTCTGCGGCGTGCGGGAGCGCTCAGTCTCCGGCCCAGCACCCCAGGATCACGTCGGCGACGGTGACCGCCACGGCCGCCGAGCTGGTCGGCGGGACGCCGAACTGTGCCGGCAGTCCGGTGTTGTCGACCAGCAGCACCTTCCAGTCCTTGCGGACCACCACCGATCCGTCGGTCGTCTGGAACGCGGCCTCACCGAGCGTGCCCAGGTCCCGCGCCTTGCCCATCGAGGCGGCCAGTCCGTCGTAGTAGGCCGTCGTCTCGGCCCGGCTCGACAATTCCTTGACCGAGACATCGAAGGACCCGGTCGGGGTCGAGGCCGGATAGCGGTAGGTGCACGCGTACCGGTGGTCGACCCAGGTGGGGGCGGACACGGTCGCCGTCTCGCCGAGGGCGTTGGCCATCTCCTTCTGCGCCTCGTGGGAGCAGACCTGCACGGAGATGGGCGACGGGGTCGCGCCGGCCGGCTGGGGCGGGCGGCTGGTGGAGGTGGTCGTCGAGGACGACCCGCCCGAGCACCCGGCCACGGCCAGCCCCGCCACGAGGAGGACTCCGAGGGACCGCAGGCGCACGGGGCGACAGTACCAGCGGCACCTCCGCGCCCACTGTCGCCTGGCGGATCGGGTCGGCCCGGTCAGGGCGTCGGCCGCTCCAGGATGCCCACCAGCTCCACGTGCTCGGTCATGGGGAACAGGTCGAACGCCCGCAGCGACGCGAGGCGCCATCCGGCGGCCAGCAGCTGGCGGAGGTCACGGGCGAACGGCGCCGGCTCGCACGACACATAGGCCATGCGCCGCGGTGCCGGGTCGAGACCGCACAGGGCCTCGACCACCTCGCGGCCGGCGCCGGCCCGGGCCGGGTCGAGCACCACCAGATCGGGCCGCCCGAGCCGACGGGCCACCAGTCCGGGGCGCACGTCGCCGCGGACCACCTCGACCTGCCGCATGCCTTCGGTATTGCGGATGAGATCGGCGACGGCCGGGCCGCTGCGCTCCACGGCGGTGACCACGCCGGTCGGGCCGACGGCGCGGGCCAGGGCCACGGTGAACAGTCCGGCCCCGGCGTACAGATCGGCGACCCGCTCGCCGGGCCGGGGACCCAGTCCCTCGAGCACCGCACGGGTGAGGACCTCGCCCGCCAACGGATGGACCTGCCAGAACACACCGGCCCGCACTGCGAACGGATGGCCGAGCACGTCGAACACCACGTGGTCGGGGGCACGCAGGGTGCGGCCCTTCCACACGAGCCCGACGTCCAGGTCGGGCAGCCCGTCGAGGCGCTGCTTGCCCGTCTCGACCAGCACCACCGGCGTCCCACCGTCGGGTGCGGCCAGCACCTCGAGCTGCCGGGCGCCGACCCAGGCCACCGACCCCACGGCGGCACCGTTGACGCCGTCTGTGGCGATCGGGCAGGACGTCACCGGCTCGAGGTCGTGGCTCCGGTGGCGTCGGAATCCGACGGCACCGTCGTGGTCGACCCCGAAGGCGACCCGGGTCCTCCAGCCGAGACCGCCCGGGGCCCCGCCCACGTCCTCCACCTCGACCCGCAGATCGACCCCGCCCACCCGGGCCAGCTGTTCGGCCACCAGGTCCGACTTGAGGCGACGCTGGGCGGCGAGGTCGACGTGTTGGAAGTCGCAGCCCCCGCACCGCCCGGGGCCGGCGTGCGGGCAGACCGGCTCGACCCGGTCGGGTGAGGGGTCCAGCACCTCGACGGCATCGGCACGCAGGAACGAGGTGGTCTCGGAGGTGATCCGGGCCCGCACCCGCTCGCCCGGCAGGCTGTGACGCACGAACACCACCCGGCCGTCCGGCCCGCGGGCCACGCAGCCGCCACCGGCCGCGATCGCACCCACCTCGAGCTCGACGAGGTCGTCCGGCGCGACAGGCGGTGCGTCCATGCCCGGTTCTTAGCATCCGTGGCGGCGGGGCCCGGTCCGGCCCGCGTCCGGTGCGCAGCGGTACGGTGAGGGCCGACCGACCGCCACCGGGCGTCGGGGGACCCCCGGGAGGGACGCGTGGACATCTTCGAGGCGCTCTACACGACACGGGCAATGCGCCGGGTGCAGCCCGACCCGGTGCCGATGGACGTGCAGGCCCAGATCCTGGACGCCGCCATCCGGGCCCCGTCGGGGGGCAACACCCAGAACTGGCGGTTCCTCCTGCTCGACGACACGGAGACCATCGGCAAGCTCGCCCCGCTCTACCGGCACGCCATCACCGAGCTGTGGGACACGATCTACGCCGATCGGATCGCGTCGGCCCGTGCCACCCCCGACGACCCGGAGAGCGCGCAGATGCTCAAGGTCCAGTCCTCGGCGGACTGGCTGGCCGACCACTTCGCCGAGGTGCCCCTGTTCCTGTTCGCCTTCATCCAGGGCGACCCGACCGGCGGCTCCATCTACCCGGCGGTCTGGAGCGCGCAGCTGGCCGCACGGGCCCACGGGGTGGGCAGCTCCCTCACCGCGGTCCTCGGACTGTGGCACCCGGACGAGACGTTCGAGCTGCTCGGCGTGCCCACCGACGAGCAGTGGATCATGGCGTGCTGCGTCAGCTTCGGGTATCCGACCGGTCGGTGGGGGGTCGCCAGGCGCCGCCCGGTCCAGGAGGTCGCCTACCGCAACCGGTGGGGCGCCGACATCGGGTTCACCGTCGACGAGCCGCTGTGGTCGCCCGAGGGAGGGTGAGCCCTACAGCGCCCGGAACCGTGGCCGTGGACCGTGGACCGCTCCCCGAGGCAAACCTCCTGGTCAGCGGTCCGCTGCTACAGTCTGTCACGCAGTCCCGCGGCTGTAGCTCAATGGTAGAGCCTCTGATTTCCAATCAGATGACGAGGGTTCGATCCCCTTCAGCCGCTCCATTCGACCCCGGCGGGTCCGTGACTAGGAGTTGGTGAGGGTGAAGACCGCCCGGGTGCCTTTCGATCCCTTGGCGGTGATCGTGTAGGTACCGGGTGCGTAGCCGCAGAACACGTTGACCGACGCGTAGCCGTTCCAGTCGGTGCCGGTCCAGGGACCCTGCGGTGCCCCGGCGGCCGGACTCGCCGACGTGCGCCACGTGACGATCACCCCGGGCACGCCGGCACCGTTGGCATCGGTCACCCGGACCGCGATCGGTGCGGGGAACTCGCACAGGAACAGCGAGCTGCTCAGGCCCGCTGACTGGTTGTTCCCGCCGGTGATGCTCATCGTGTAGGCACCGCTCGGCTTGGAGAACGTCTGGGAGAAGCTGGTCGGGTAGATGAAGGCCACCGACTGCCCGGCGCACGCACCGGTCAGCTGCTGCTGCGAGCAGGTGGAGTAGGCACCGCCGGCATTCGAGTACCCGCAGCCGCCCAGGTTCTGGACCAGGCTCTTTCCGTCGGGTCCAGTGGACGTGTTGTCGTAGAGCAGGATCCCGTTGAGCACCTTGGTGCCCGAGTGGATGGTGAAGGTCGTCTCGAAGGTCTGCTCGGTGATCAGGTCGAACGACCAGCTCCCCGTCTCGGTGAAGGTGCCCGGGTAGGGGCCGGTGGCCGTGCCCGACACGCTGAAGGTCGGCGTGCCCGCCTGCTGCAGTCCGCAGCCCGTGCCCGGGTTGATGGTCGTGGCCGGTGCGGTGAACACCTCGCCGTCGAGCGTGGCCACCTTGGCCGGGTGGGTGGCACTCGACACAGGTCCGGTCGCACCGGCCGGGCCGGCCACGAGTCCGGTGATCGAGGCGAGCGCCGTGGCGGCCACGACCAGGCGCACCGCCATGGTCCGGCGCACCGCGTCGGCGGTGTGACTGCGTCCTGTGATCATGCGGACCTCCGCGTCGGGGCTCTGCCGAGCCGTGGTCTCCGCCGGCACTCTGCCTGCCTCCTTTGAGTGTACGGATCCAGGACGACAATGCAAGACCTGTTTCAGCCCCCCGGGACCCGGCGTGGGCGTACGGCCTGGGGCGGCGGGAACGTCGCCAGGAGCGGCGGCCACCCGGTGACCGTCGGGTTCGGACCATTGGCTGTCGTCGGCGCCGGTCGCCGGGGCGCACCGGCGCCGACGGAGGCAGGACTGAGCCGAGGACGGGCACCACCGCAGCGTCGGGTCGAGGAGGGACCGGTCCCGAAGGCGTCGGTGGCGACGACGCCCGGGTGCCATCAGGGGTCCGCCGGATGACCCGATATCACCAGGAGTTCACCCAACGGTCACCTCGATGCCGCACGTCTCCTCCCGGGCACCGGCACCGGCGGATCCCGGTGCCCGGGACAGGGTCCGGGCACGGTTGCCGGTACGATCGCCACAGCATGCCCGACTCGCACGACCGCCCCGTCGCCCGCGGCGGACAGCGAACCCTCGGACCCCTGCTGGTGATGCGGCACGGCACCAGTGAGGCGAACCTCGAGGGGCGGGTGGCCGGCTGGCAGGACACGCCACTGGCACCGGTGGGCGAGGACGACGCCCGACGGGCGGCCGACCACATCCGCGCCGCCGGGCTGGTGCCCGATTCGGTGTACGCCAGCCGACTCATCCGGTCGCGGCGGACGGCGGACATCGTGTCGAACCGACTCGGACTCCCCCCGGGGCGGGTCCGGGCCACCTGGCGACTCAACGAACGGCATGCCGGCGCCTTCGAGGGACTGACCAGGCACGAGATGGTCACCCGCTTCGGACGCGATCCGGTCCGCTCGTGGAAACACGGGATCGACGTACCCCCGGTCCCGATGGAGCGGGACGATCCCAGGCATCCGATCCACGACCCCCGCTACGACGACGTACCCCGGGAGTTGCTCCCGTCCGGCGAATCCGCAGCCGAAGTCCTCGCCCGGGTCCTACCCTTCTGGACCACGAGCGTGCACGACGATCTGGCTGTCGGCAAGACGGTGCTGGTCGTCACCCACGACCGGTTGCTCCGTGTCCTCATGGCGCACCTCGCGGGTATCGGTGCACCTCCGTTCGACGACGGCCCCGGCAGGGTGCCGTGGATCGTCACCCTGCGTCCAGCCGACTTCTCGCTGGCCGGATGCACCGCGCTCGGGCCCACGATCCCCCTGGATCCGGGTTGACGGATCCGGGACCGCGCTCCGGCGCCGGCCGTCAGCGTGCGACGGGGACCCGTGTGCCTTCGGTCCACCGGAGGGGGGTCCACACCACCGGGTGGAAGGCCACCGGCATGCCCCGGCCGACGCCGTAGACGACGAGACCGGCGTCGGCCCAGGCATCGAGGTCGCAGACGCCAGCAGCATCGACCACCACGTTGCCCGCCATGGCGGCGGCCAGGCCGGTGGGATGCACGGCGCGGAACTCGGGTGCCCCCGTGGTGATCACGACGGCATCGGCGCCGGCGACCGCTTCCTCGACCGTGGCCTTCCGCTGACCGCGCCCCGGGTCGTCCCGGACCAACGGGTCGTAGGCCCGGACCGTGGCACCGGCATCGTCCAACTGGTCGACGATGTGCAACCCCGGCGAGTCACGGGTGTCGTCGGTGCCGTCCTTGAACGCCAGGCCGAGCACGGCCACCTTCCGACCCACCAGCGAGCCGAGGACCGTGGCCAGCTTGTCGACCACCGCCGTGCGGGCCCCGACGTTCTGTTCCTCGGCGGCGGTGGCCAGGAGTGTGGGGCTGTCGAACGACTGACCGAGCGCGATGAAGCCTGCGACGTCCTTCGGCAGGCACGACCCGCCGTAGCCCGGGCCGGGGCGCAGGAACGTGGATCCGATGCGATGGTCACCGCCCACCCCGGCAAGGACCGTGCCGGCATCGGTGCCGAGCGCTTCGCACAGTTGGGCCACCTCGTTGGCGAACGAGATCTTGATGGCCAGGAAGGTGTTCGATGCGTACTTGACCAGTTCGGCGCCGCGACGGTCGCACCGCACCACGGGAACGCCCGTCGGGTAGAGGCGGACGACCACCTCGGCCACCTCGTCGTCGGCCGCCCCGATGACGACCCGGTCGGGTGCCATGAAGTCCTCGATGGCACGCGACTCCCGCAGGAATTCGGGGCTCGAGGCCACGCGGATGCGCACTCCGGGAGCCGCCTCCTCGGTGCACACCAGTTCGAGTGCCTCACACGAACCGGGCGGAACGGTGCTCTTGACCACCATGATCAGGTCAGCGGTGGCCGCCTGCGCCAGCTGGCGGGCTGCTGCGGCCAGGTAGCTCAGGTCGGGCTCACCGGTGGGCTGCGGGGGTGTTCCCACGCACAGGAGCGCCACGTCGGCTTCCTCCAGCGCCGGGCCGATCTCGGCGAAGAACGCCAGATCTCCCGACGTCCGGCCGGCCGCCACAAGTTCGGCCAGACCGGGCTCGTAGATGGGCATCTCCCCCCGTTCGATCATGGCCAGCCGACCGGCGTCGACCTCGACGCACCGGACCCGGTGCCCGAGCTGCGCCAGGCAGGCCGCGGCGGTCAGCCCGACATAGCCGGCGCCGACGACGCAGACCTGGAGTCGTGCCGGGGCCGACATGGGGATCGGGGAGTCCGGTGAGGGGATGGACGGCATGGGGATCTCCGGTTCGTGGTTCGACGGTGGACGGACGGCTCCCGGGTGGGAGTCCGGGGTGGTCACGCTCGCGGGGCGGCGAACATGTCCGGTATGGGAAGCGCCGACGCAGGCAGGTCGGGGACATCGGACCCACCGGCGGAGCCAGGTGCGCCGGCGGTGTACAGATCGCGATAGGCCGACCGGACGGCCACCAGCTCGCGATGGGTGCCGTGCTCGACCATCCGGCCGTGGGCGACCACGGTGATCCGGTCCGCGTTGTGGACGGCATTGAGCTGGTGGCTTACGATGAGCGTCGTTCGGCCGTCGCTCAACCGATCGAGGGCGTCGACCACCACGGACTGGGTGGTTGCATCGAGCCCGGTCGTCGGCTCGTCCAGGAGCAGGATCCTGGCGTCACGCGCCATGGCCCGGGCGACGGCGATGCACTGCCGCTGACCACCCGACAGCCCCGAGCCGCCTTCGCCGACCTCGGTGTCGTAGCCGTCGCGCAGTCCGGCCAGCACGTCGTGGACGCCCACGGCGCGGGCCGCGGCTTCGGCGTCCGCACGGGTGGTCCAGTCCGAGCCGTAGATCACGTTCTGCCAGACCGTGGGCCGCAGCAGCGCCAGCTCCTGGGGCACGAGGGCCACATTGCGGCGGAGCCACTCGAGGTCGAGGTCCCGCAGGTCGATGCCGTCGAGCCGGACCGCGCCCATGGTCGGGTCGATGAAGCGCGGGATGAGCCGGAGCATGGTGCTCTTGCCGGCACCGGTGGAGCCGACCAGCGCCTGTCGGTGCCCGGCCGGGATCTCGAGCTCGACGTCGTCGAGCACGATCCCCGAGTCGGGGTGGGCGAACGAGACATGGTCGTACTCGATCCGCCCGGACACCGCTGTCGGCCGCCGTGCCGCCGGGCGCACCGGGACCTCGTCGTGGGTGTTCAGCATCTCGGTGACCCGCTCGGCCGAGGCCTGTCCCACCCCGATGGTGCCGGCCAGCTTGGCCAGCTGGCGGGCCGGTGTGTACATGCCCCCGAAGTACGCCGAGAACAGGAGCAGGTCGCCCGGGGTGAGCTGGCCGCTCAGCACCTTGGTCCCGCCGTACAGCATGACCAGCACGGTAGAGGTGGTCATGAGAAGTGTCACCATGGGCGTGAACCGGGACTGGAGCAGTATGGCCCGGCGGTTGGCCGTCAGGCCCTCGGACGCCAGGGCGCCGTACCGGTCGACTTCGGCCTGCTCGGTGCCGAACGACTGGACCACCGGCATGGCCACCAGGATCTGCTGGGCGGCTGCGGTGGCGTGCCCTTCGTTTCGCCGGGCCTCGCGCTGGGCGGTCTTGATGGCGGCCATGTAGTGCCGCATCACCAGCCACAGTACCGGGAGCAGGCTGATGGCCAGCAGGCTGAACTGCCACTGCAGGACGAACATGATGACCAGCATCCCGAACACGGTCAGGACGTTCTCCGCCACCACGGGGACCACGTTCACCACGACGCTCTGCATGGCCTGCACGTCACCGCCGAGCCGCGCCAGCAGGTCGCCCTGCTGACGACGGTGATGGAACGCCGCCGACTGCTCCGTCAGGTGGCGGAACAGGCGGGTTCGCAGGTCGAACACCACCTTCTGCCCGGCTCCGGCCAGGAGCATGTCGGCGCCGTAGGCCGTCAGTCCCAGGAGCACGGCGATGACCACCATCGCCCCGACCAGGATGTACAGCCGATCGGTGTGGTTGGCGGGCATCCACGACAGCACCGGCGGGAGCGGGTGGTTGGCGAACACGCTGTCGAAGATGAGCTTCAGCGGCACGGGGACGACCCAGGTGAGCATGGCCCGGAACGCGGAGAACACCACGCCGCCGATGATCGCGAACCGGACCGCATGCAGGTCCAGACCCCAGTCGAGGAAGAAGATCCATCGGTGTCGCTTCGGGGCGCCGTCCCTGCTCATGCGCGCACACCCTGACGAGCCGCGCTGCCGGTGGCGACGTCGATGGTCCGACGGGCGACGGACGTCCAGTCCAGCGATTCTACAGCCCTGTCCCGGCCCTCCTGGCCCAGTCGGGCCCTGGTGTCGGGGGCCACGGCCAGGTCCCACAGTGCACGGGCGAGCGCAACCACGTCACCGGCGGGTACCCGCACTCCGGTGTCACCGAGCAGGTCGCGGACCGACGGGAAGTCCGATGCGACCACCGGCAGCGACGCCGCCATCGCCTCGGCCACCTTCAATGGCGAGAAGTAGAAGTCCTGACTGGGAAGGTACGGGGCCACGGCGACGTCCATGGCCGCCAGGTGGCGCGGGATGTCGTATGCGGGGACGCTCCCGGTCAGGACGACCCGGACGGTGTCGGGCAGGGTGCGCACGGCGTCCTCGACCGCGCTCCGCCTGGGACCGTCCCCGACGATCAGGAGGCCGACGTCGGCGCCCCGGCTCGCCTCACGGACCGCTTCGACCAGGATCTCGACCCCGTGCCACGGCTTCAGGCTCCCGGCGAACCCGAGGACGAGCTGGCTCTCCGCGAAACCGAGACCGGCTCGGAGCTCGGCGCCTTGTCGCAGCCACCGCGACCGATCGAGCCAGTCGGTGTCGGCGCCGTTCGGCACCATGACGGCCGATGCCGCACCATTGGCCAGCGACCAGTCGACGAGCGGGCCGGACACGGCCACCACACTGGCGTCCCGAAGGGCGTCGCGCTCCGCCTGGGCGGCCTCCGCCACCAGGGACAGCGAGAAGTGGCGGCGGCGCTCGTCGGCAACCGGTGCGTTCACCTCCACGATGCGGGGTAGGCCGAGTGCCCCCGACACGGCGGTGCCCTGGCCGGCGAAGAGACTCAGCCGCTCGTGCACCCAGTCGGGAGGGCGACGGTCCAGGAGGGCGGCGACCTCGTCGAAGTAGCGGCCGCAAGCCCGCATCCGGGTGCGGTCCGCGTCCTCGCCCGACCGGACCGGCCCGACATCGACCGGCACCACCTCGACCTGGTCCGCGCCGCGTGCGGACAGGGGACCCACCACCTTGGCGGCGTACAGGGTCACCGAGACACCCGACCGGACCATGGCCCCGCACAGGGCATCGACGTGCACAGACGCCCCCTTGGTCCCCCCCACCGGGATCCCCGGGTCGGGAAGGAGGTAGGCCACGCGACCGAGCTCGGCCGAAGCGAAGGAGGACATCAGGCCACTACCGTCACGAGGGGGCCACCGGTGACCGCACGGCCCTCCAGCAGTGCGGCCGGGAGCCGCACGCACTCGGACCGCGACAGCGCGTCGACCACGAACTCCCGCGCCGACCTCCCGAGCTGCGCTCGGAGCAGGGCGGAGTCGACCACCTCTCCCAGGGCATCCGCCAGGGCGATCGGGTCGGCCTGTCGCACCAGCAGACCGGTTCCGCGGTCGGTGATCACCTCGGGGATGCCGGCGACATCGGTCGCCACTACGGCGAGCCCGCAGGACATCGCCTCGAGCACCGAGTTCGGGATCCCGTCGCGGTCGCCGTCCGCAGTGATCACGCTGGCCTGGACGAACACGTCGGCCCGCTGGTACTCCTCCAGGATCTCGAGCTGGGTACGGGTGCCGCAGAGCTCGACCCGGTCGGCGATCCCGGCCGATGCCAGGCGCGCCGCCAGCTCCTCGTGCTGGTCCCCACCACCGATGATCCGGCAGGTGAACGGTGCCCCGCGCTCGGCCAATTCGGCCAGTGCCGACACGAGGGTTGAGTAGCCCTTCTTCGGCACCAGCCTGCCCACGGCCAGGATGCGGACCGGCCCGTCCGGACCCGGTACCCCCGTGGGCGCGGGCCCGTCCTGTGCAGGAACGAAGCGGTCCACGTCGACCCCATGGGGGGCGTAGACGACTTCGGCGCCTGTTCCGCCGTTGGCGACGGCGATCCGGCGGAGTTCGTCTGCCGCGCTGTTGGAACAGGCGAGGACGAACGTGGCTGCACCGATCTTGGCGGCGAGCACACCCGGGGTGGACAGGTACAGGTCCTTGGCGTGGGCGGCGAACGAGTACGGCCTGCCGGTCATCAGGTGCACGTAGTACGCGGTGCTGGCCGGGCCGTGGGCGAAGGCGGCGTGGAGGTGGTCGCCGTCCACCCTGTCCATGTCGAGCGCCAGCCCTCCGGCCTCCACGAAGTGACGGGCCATGGCCCGGCTGCGCTCCGGACCCAGCAGGCGGGCCGCCGTCCGCACCCACCGCAGCGGGTGGCGGGCGAGCACGCGGGCGTGCCCGTGGACGAAGTGGAGGTTGTCGCGCACCGCAACGACGGCGCCGTCACCCGTCCTGAGGTAGGTCACCGGACTCCGCACCCGGTGCACGTCGGGCTGCACGGTCGACTCGTGGGGATCGGCCACCGCGAACAGGCGCAGGTCGACGCCGTTGGCTTCCAGGCCCAGGATCTCGTCCAGGATGAACGTCTCCGACAGTCGGGGGAAGCGTTTGGTCAGGTAGCAGACCGTCGGACCGGTTGCGACCGAGTTCATGCGGGGACCTTCGCCGGCTCGACCACGGCATCGGCGTGCGGCGCAGTCCGCTCCCCCGCCACCCGACGCAGGGCGGCGACGACCCGGTGCCGGCCGTCGAGGTCGAGATGGACGGCCGGCGAGGGCGTGGAGGCAGTCGCCGAGGCGATTGCGTCGGCCAACCGTCCTTCGAGATCCGGACCGTCCTCGTCGACCCGGCACACCAGCCCCCGCGACTCGAACGCCTCGGCGCGGAGCTGCTGCTCCCGGCGGGGCCAGGTGCGCGGCACCACGATGGTCGGCACGCCCCCTCGGACCAGCTCGCACAGGCTGTTGTACCCGCCCCGGGTCACCACGCACCGTGCCCCGGCGGCCACCGCCACCGGCTCACGGAGATGGTCCACCACGACCACGGACGGGAGGTCCCGGGTCGCGGCGACCACCCACGCCCGGTCCGACGGGGCCATCAACGGGCCGGTGCAGAGCACGGCGGCCATCCCGGACCGGACGGCGGCACGCGCCGCCGCCACCAGCAGCTCGCTGCCGTCTCCTCCGCCACCGATCGTCCCGAGCACGTAGTCGGTCCCCTGAGGGAGGCCCGGCGGGGGGACCGACAGCTGGGTACGGTCACCGGTGACGTAGCCGCAGTACTCGACGCGGTCCGCCACCACTGGCGGGATCCTGTACTCGCGTACCAGGTCGAAGACCGTGCGATCCCCGTAGACGAGGATGCGGTCGTACGCCGATGTCAAGGTCTCGTAGACCCCGGCATCCCGCCACGCCTGCTGGACGCGGGCCGGCTCGTCGAGGATGTCCCGCATTCCCAGTACGACCTTGGTGCCGGGACTGACACGCGGGAGTTCGTCGAACACGGGGAGCATCTCGCCCTTCATGCCCTGCGGCGCATGGTCGACGAGGAGTACGTCAGGCGTCCATCGACGGACGACGTCGAGCAGCACGGCCGTCCGAGCCCGACGCACGAGTGACAGGCTCATGGTCGGGTCGATGGCGCGGTACTCGTCGTCGCCCGTCTTCACCACCGGTGGCAGCTGGACGCAGATGAGTCCAGGCGGTCGGGGCACCTGGTCGATGACCGGCGAGCCGGACGCCAGTACGACCTGGGGCGGACGGGGACCATTCAGGAGCTCCGTGGCGATCACCAGGTTCCGCCGAAGGTGGCCGAGTCCGTAGGTGTCGTGGGAATACAGAAGTACACGGGAGAGTCGGGTCGTCGGGGTCATGCCGGCACCGCGATCTTGCGGTCCAGCCGCTCCCGGAGCCATGCCACCTCGCGCTCGAAGCCGGCGGCAAACGGCACCTGGGCCTCGAACCCGAGCAACGAGCGGGCCCGGCTCAGGTCGGCCGCCGTCACCAGGACGTCGCCCCGTGCGAACGGCTCGACCACGATGTCGAGGTCCCGGCCCACGAAACCGGCCAGGAGATCGAGCACCTCGGACACGCTGATGTCACTGCCACCGCCGACGTTGATCGCCAGACCGGATGCCGGTGCATCAGCAGCGGCCACCGTTGCGGTCACGATGTCGCACACGTAGGTGAAGTCCCGACGCTGCGAGCCGTCGCCCAGCAACGTGATGGGCTCGCCGGTCAGTGCGGCCTCCGCGAACAGGCGCAGACCCATGTCGGGTCGCTGGCCCGGCCCGTAGACGGTGAAGTACCGAAGTGCCACCGCCTCGAGGCCCGGACCTGCAGCGGCCAGGCACATCTGCTCGGCCTCGAGCTTGGTCCGTCCGTAGGGCGAGATCGGGGCCAACTCGGCCTCTTCGCGGAATGGGGTCTCCCCGTTGCCGTAGACGGAGGACGACGAGGCGTAGACGACCCGACGCACCCCGGCCGACCGGGCGGCATCGAGCACCTTGCGGGTGGCGTCCACATTGTCGTGCACGTAGCGGTCGATGTCGGTGAAGCTGGCCCGCACGCCGGCCCGACCGGCGAGGTGGAACACCACGTCGGCCCCGGCGAAGATCCGGTCCAGGTCGAGCTGGACCAGGTCGCCCACCTCGAGGGTGAGGCCCGTGGTCCGCACCAGGCCGGCAGCCCGCATGACCTTCTCCACCGGGTCGTAGCTGTCGGTGAACCCGTCCACTCCGGTCACCGACCAGCCTTCCTGCACGAGCCGTGTGGCCAGCCGTGAGCCGATGAATCCGGCGACTCCGGTGACGACGCAGTGTCGTCCCGCGGGGGCCGGGACCCCGACAAGTGTTCCTGTGTCGTTCACGTCACGTTCCATGGTGTTCCTTCCAGAGGTGGGCCCCGCCGGTCGGAGACGGGTGGGAGGCGGGCTGACATGTCGGAGTGTGGATGCCGAAGATGACGTACTGATGATCATGGAGTGAGACTTCTCTTACCTCGGTGCGTGACACGGCGGGCATGTCGACAAGAGATCGATTTCGACCTAGAGATCGCGCAGGAGCTCTGCTAGACCTCGGTCCATGAGCGCGGACGCGTCGACACCGGGCCCCGTCGGCCAGCGCCATCCTCTGGTTCCGGGGATGTCGACCAGACTCCGCATCCTGCTGTGGTGCACGTTCCTCGTCGCGATCGCCCTGGCCGCGTCCGTCCTCGCCACGCGCGTCGTGCTGTTTCGGAACCTGGCCAGCGAGACCGACGCCGATCTCGTCCATGAGTTCGTGGAGCTCGGGCTCGGGTCGCCATTTGCAGCAGCACCCGCCGCCGCGCACGGGACACCGGAGAACGAGGCCCAGCTCATGACCGCCTTCGCACGGGCGAACCCGTCGCACCTGCAGGAGCTCGTCGCCATCTCCGACGGGAAGGTGTTGGCGACGAGTCCGAGCCCCCCGCTCCACCCGGTGGCGTCGCGTCCGGTCCTCGTTCGCACATGGGCCGCGGTGCGGACGCCCACGTTCGGCACGGTACAGACCCCATCCGGAACGGTCCGGTACCTGGCCGCACCGTTCGGCCCGACCCCTGCCGGGGCCAGGGCCGGCGGCCGAGACGTGGTGGTGGCCCTCTCGTTCGTGGACCGTGAACGGAGCGACGTGACCGCGACCGTCCGAACAGCCTCGATCGTCGGTCTCGCCGCACTGGCGGCCGCCATCGCCATCGCCTGGCTCATCGCCGGTCGCATCCTGGCACCGGTACGAGAGCTCGAACGTGCCGCGCGCACCATCACCGAGTCCGACCTCTCACACCGGCTCGAGGTGCACGGCGACGACGAACTGGCCCGGCTCACCGGCGACTTCAACGCCATGCTCGACCGGGTCGAGTCGGCCTTCCGGACCCAACGGCAGTTCATCGACGACGCCGGCCACGAGCTCCGCACGCCGCTCACCGTGATCCGCGGCCACCTCGAGCTCATGGGCGACGACCCGGACGAGAGCCTTGAGGTGCGGGCGATCATCACCGACGAGCTCGACCGGATGAGCCGGATGGTCAACGACCTCCTGATCCTCGCTCGCGCCGAGCGTCCCGACTTCCTCCAGCCGGCACCGGTCGATGTCGGCCAGCTCACGATCGAAGTGCAGGAGAAGGCCCAGTCCCTGGCTGACCGCCAGTGGCTGGACGGTGGGCATGCGGACGGGGTGACACTGGCGGACCGGCATCGGTTGACCCAGGCGTGGATGCAGCTGGCCCAGAACGCCACCCAGCACACCGCGGTCGGTGACCAGATCGCCATCGGATCCTGGCGCACCGGCGATCACCTCGAGCTGTGGGTCGGCGATTCGGGGCCCGGGATCCCGGTCGACCAGCGGGCCGACCTGATGGAAGGGTTCTCGCGGGGTTCCGGCGCCCAGCGTACCGGTGAGCATTTCGGCCTCGGCCTCCCCATCGTCCGCGCCATCGCGGTCGCCCACGAGGGCACGGTGGCCATCGGTGGCAACGTGCTCGGAGGCGCCCTGTTCACCATTCGGATCCCGGTGACGCCGGTTGCCGAGGGGAGCAAACCGTGAGCCGGATCCTGGTGGCCGAGGACGAGCCCGGGATCGCGTCGTTCGTCGTGAAGGGCCTGGCCGCCGCCGGTCACACCGCCACGGTGGTCGCTGACGGCAACCATGCCCTGCTCGACGCCCGGTCAGGCGACTTCGACCTCATGGTCCTGGATCTCGGGTTGCCGGGTCGCGACGGACTGTCGCTCCTGGCCGAGCTGCGGGAGCGGGGCAGCACCATGCCCGTGGTCATCCTGACCGCGCGTGACGACGTGGAGACGCTGGTGACGGGCCTGGAACTCGGTGCCAGCGACTTCATCGCCAAGCCGTTCCGGTTCGACGAGCTCCTGGCCCGGATCCGGCGACGGTTGCGCGAGGAGAACCACCGGGAGGTACGCCGGCACGAGCTGGGTGACCTCGTCGTCGACCGACCTGCCCACCGGGTGGAGCGCGCCGGCTCCCCCGTCGAGCTGACCGCCCGGGAGTTCCAGCTACTGGAGACGTTCCTCGACCATCCCGGACAGGTGCTGTCGCGCGGCCAGCTCCTCGGACTGGTCTGGGGCCGCGACTTCGACGGCGACTCCAACGTGGTCGACGTCTGCGTACTCCATGTCCGAAAGAAGCTCGGTCAGGGCGTCATCCTCACCGTCCGCGGGTCCGGGTACCGACTCGGCAGCACCGACTGATGTCCGTACGCCGGGACCCCACGGTCAGGACAGCATTCATCGGGCGGTAGCGTCTCGTCATGGCGTACGTGCGAAGGGGTCCCGCCGGACGGCTCCGGACCCGGGACGCCCGATGACGGCACACGTCACCGTCGCCGGTCCGACCGGCCTGGAGGTGCCGTGCGCCTGGTGACGGAATCCGTCGTCCACGCCAGGTTGGCGGCACTGCCGGGTGACGAGCCCCGGGTGGTGGTGACCGGCAACTTCGCCACACCACGCGAGCTGGTGCGCGTCCTCGACGGTGCGCTCCCCCGCTGCCGGGCCTTCTCCCTCAACATCCAGACCGGGTGGCCACGCCGCCCAGGCTGGATCACCGAGACCCCGTTCGTGGGACCCGGCGTGCGCGACGATCCGCTCCTCGAGTACCTCCCGGTGCGGTTGTCGATGGTGCCGCGGGTGCTCCGGACCCACTGCCCACCCGACGCCGTCCTGCTCCACACCACGCCGCCGAGGGGCGGACGGGTGTCGCTCGGCATCGAGGTCAACCTCCTGCCCGCCGCCATCGAGCAGGTGCGGGCACGGGGCGGTGTCGTCATCGCCCAGGTGAACCCCCGCATGCCGTTCACCCTGGGAGACGCCCTGGTCGACGTCGAGCACATCGACCTCGCCCTCGAGGTCGACACACCGCTGCTCTCGCCGATCCCCCACCCGGTCGACCCGCTGTGCGCGGCCATCGGCGAGCGGGCCGCCCGCTACGCCACCGACGGCGGGACCGTCCAGCTCGGCATCGGCCAGATACCCGACGCCGCCGCGGTCCACCTTCGCGGCGCCCGATCGCTCGGCGTGTGGACCGAGATGTTCAGTGACGGCGTGCTCGACCTCGACCGGGCCGGGGCGCTCGACCCCGACCGTCCGCTCCGCGCCTCGTTCCTCTTCGGCTCGCCCGAGCTCTACGCCTGGGTGGACGGCAACCCGCGGGTGGCGATGACCCGCACCGAGGTGGTCAACGACCCGGCCCGGATCGCCGAGCAACCGACGATGCTCTCGATCAACACCGCGCTCCAGGTCGATCTCTTCGACCAGGTCAACGCCTCCTATGTGCGCGGTCGCATCTACTCGGGCTTCGGTGGCCAGTCCGACTTCGTCAGCGGCGCGCTCCACTCGCGGGGCGGCCAGGCGGTGGTCGGCCTCCGGTCGTGGCACGACAAGTCGCAGTCGTCCAACGTGGTCCCGCTCCTGCACGAACCGGCGACCTCGTTCCAGCACTCGGTCATCGTGACCGAGCACGGTGCGGCCGAGGTCTTCGGACGTGACGCCGCCGACCAGGCCCGCCTGCTGATCGAGTCCGCCGCCGACCCCCGGGCCCGCGACGAGTTGCGCGAGGCGGCCGGACTGCGGGGGCGGCCGGCGTAGTCCGCGGTCGTCACCGGAACCGACGGTCCGGCCGGTGGCGGGTCATCGGACCGGTCAGGCCGGACCGAAGCCGACCCCGCTGCGCACCTGGCCGAGGTCGGCCATGGTCCGGATGCCCGAGGCGGCCTCACACAGCGCCGGAATCGAATTGACCGCCTGCATGGCTGTCGCCACACTGGCCGCCCGCACGTGCTCGGCCAGCGGCAGGTCACGCTCGTAGCTGGCCAGGGTGAGCAGGTGGGCCCGCACCGAGGGATCGCCTTCGATGGTCAATGTCCACCCATCCTGCGGGGCGGGCCAGTGCGGCGGGTACTCACCACCCACCGTCCAGAGGGCGTCGATCTCCACCAGGGTGCGCCCGCCCCGCAGGCCGCGCCAGTGCCACCGCTGACCGGCCACGGTGCCCGCCGCCAGCCGGATCCCGAAGATGTCGTGGTCGTGCTCGGCCAGCACCAGGTCGACCTCGGTGGTGATCTCGTCGAGGGTGGCGCCGAGCCCGTCGGCGATCAGGGCGACCTCCTCCTTGAAGATGCCGCTGTTGAACCGGAGGAACTCGCTGTCCTCCTCGTTCACCTCGGCTGCCGGCCGGCCGAAGCGCATGTTGTCGAAGGTGATCGTGGTGCTCTCGTAGAACGACCAGTCGGCCCGCTCCTGCAGCGTCACCCGGTCGACCGTCCGGCACATGCCCGACAGTGCGAACGGCAGGACGCCGCTCAGGTTGCCCGGGTTGAGCCCGGTGCCGTGGACCGAGGAGCCGCCCCGCTCGCAGGCGTCGAGCAGGCGGACGAGGTCGGCCTCGGGCAGCGCCTTCGGATAGAAGAGGAACGCGGTGGTGACCACGTTGACGCCGTGGGCCAGCAGGGTGCACACGTCGTCGAGCGAGGTCAGCCTCGGCATGTACGCGACGCAGTCGGCCCCCAGGTCGAGCAGGGCGCCCACGTCACGGGTGGCGTGCACGCCGAGAGGGTCGATACCGGCCAGGACGCCCAGGTCGACCCCGTCCTTGTCGGCCGAGTGGACCCACCCGCCGACCAATTCGAGGTCGGGTCGGCCGGCGATCGACCGGATCGACTCCACCCCCTGCGCACCGGTCGCCCATTGGATCACCCGGTAAGCCATGTGCTCCCCCTCCACCGCCGGCTGACGCCGCCGCCGGGCCGTCGCTCGGCCCGTAGCGGGCGCAATCCTAGGTGCCTGCGGCGACCCCCGGCCGGGCCTGCCTGCCACAACCGGGGGCGTCTCCGACCATCCGGGCCGTCCCCACCCCGGCGATCCCAGCTCTCGCCTGCGTCCCGAGCGTGTCCGAGATCTCACGCGGAGAGGTGGTACGACTGCGGAACGCGAGGTGTTGCAAGGTGTTCACCTTCTGCTCACGGTACGGACACACCGCGTTTTGCAACCCGTGTTAACGATGCAGGACGTCACAACCGAGGTGCCCGCGGGCACCGCCACGAAAGGGATCCACCACATGAGGCGGCAACTCGTCAGAACAATCGCGACAGCTGGTATCGCAGCTCTCGCATTCGGGGCTATGGCGGTTTCCGCCGCACCTGCCGGTGCAGCGGTTGCGGCGCGCCCCGGCGCACCCACCGGGCTCACCGGTAACGCGTACTTCGACACGCACACCACGCTGAGCTGGACCGCCCCGGTCAATACCGGCGGCATCCCGCTCACCGGCTACCAGCTGGCCGGTTCGTGGGGTGCACCCGGCGGCGTCTGCAGCGTCGTGGCCCCCGTCACCACCTGCTCGCCGAACAACCTGGTCGACGGCAAGACCTACAAGTTCAAGGTCCGTGCCGCCAACGCCAACGGCGTCGGCCCCTACTCGGCCGTCCTGACCCTGAAGGCCGGACTGCCCGACCCGCCCACCGCCGTCTCCGGCACCGGCGGCGACGGATCGGTCACCGTCAACTGGAGCGCTCCCGCCCGCAACGGTGCACTGGTCTCGAGCTACACGGCTACCGCCACCCCCGGTGGCGCGTCGTGCACGTCGACCGGCTCGCCCACCTGCACGGTCACCGGACTGACCAACGGATCGCCGTACACCTTCACGGTGACGTCCACCAACAAGTGGGGCACCAGCCTCCCGTCGGCACCGACGGCAGCCGTCGTTCCGTCCACCGTCCCCGGGACCCCGACCGCGGTCCAGGTGACCGCCCTCGCTTCCTCGGGTGCGCTGGTGCACTTCACCGCCCCGACGAGCAACGGCTTCTCGGCGATCACCGGCTACACGGTGTTCGGCTATGACAACACGACGCACCTGTCGAAGTCGTACGCCGCCCCCGTCGCCGCCGCGACCGTCGGATCGACCCCCGGCACCGGGCTCACCATCACCGGGCTCCACGCCACGGACAACTACACCTTCTCGGTGGCGGCGTCCAACGCCAAGGGCATCAGCCCGCTGAGCGCCCTGACCGTCGCCTACCCGGCCGCACCCGGCTCGGTGTCCGGCGCCAGCAACTTCGACGGCACCGCTGCGGTCACCTGGACCCCCGCCACCGTCACCCTGGGCAACGCCGTGACCGGCTACGCCGTGCTGTACACCGACACCACGACGTCCACCGCCGGCGCTCCTGCCGTCTTCGCCCCGGGTGCCGCTTCGGCGACCCTCACCGGGCTCACCGGTGGCGACAACTACCAGGTGTGCGTGGCCACGCTGCAGGCACCGCTGGCTGCTGCCGGTGACTCCTCCAGCTGCGGCACCTTCACCGAGGTCGTGGCTCCCGGTGCGCCTACCAACGTGATCGCTTCCGGCGACATCAGCGCCACCGGTGCATACGTGAACTTCACGGCTCCCACGTTCACCGGCGGATCGGCCATCACCGGCTACACCGTGGTCGTGACCGACACCACCACCTCCACGACGACGAACTACCCGGCTCCGGTCTCGGCCGCCAGCACGGGCTTCGACGTGACGGGCCTCAACGTCGGTGACACGTACACCTTCTCGGTGTACGCCACCAACGCTGCGGGCAACGGTGCCGCTTCGGCGCCGGTGGGAGGCAACCCGGCCGGACCGACCTCGGTCTCGCCGGTCACCGACGGACTCGGTGGAGCAGCCGTCTCCTGGACGGCGTCCCCCTGGACCTTCGGCACCCCGGTCACCGGCTACAGCGTCACGTCGTTCGACCTGTCGGCCCTCGCGATCGGCCCGTCGGCCACCGCCCTCAGCACCGACACCTCGGCAGCCCTTTCCGGTCTGACCGTCGGTGACACCTATGACATCTGTGTCGCACCGCAGAGTGCGCTGCCGACCCAGACGTCGACCTGCGTGAGCGTGGTCGCCTAGTACCCGGCGGCGCCGATCGCGGCGCCGCGCCCGGAACATCCGACCCCGCCGGCACGGTTCTCCGTGTCGGCGGGGTCGCGCCCGGGCCTCCACCCGTTGTGCACGGTCGGGCGCACTCCGGGCACTAGCGTTTACGCGTGAGTCCGAC
>Ga0209698_10001778_pt1 | contig 24816 bp, 18 predicted proteins | sample LitLauG_LLR_2012_FD_187203 | JGI IMG/M metagenome (GOLD analysis project Ga0209698, IMG submission 187203) | Freshwater sediment microbial communities from Pennsylvania, USA - Little Laurel Run_MetaG_LLR_2012 (SPAdes) (version 2) | ecosystem: Environmental > Aquatic > Freshwater > Creek >... | reverse complement strand
TCCCAATCGTAGGGATCGACGTGGCGCTCTTCGAGCGGTCCCTCGGGCCGTCCAATCTCTTCGAACTCCTCATCCGGCGGCCGCCCGCGCCGAGCGGCCCGTGAAGGCGCTTCCCCCTCGTCGCTGGCGGCCGCCGGATGAGGAGTTCGAAGAGATTGGACGGCCCGAGGGACCGCTCGAAGAGCGCCACGTCGATCCCTACGATTGGGAGGGGCGCGGCGTTGGCGAAGCTCCACGATCGCCCGAGCGCGAAGCCCGCTCCGAGCCGCGCTCCGAGAGCATGGCGGAGGAGTGGACGCCCGCCGACGAGGCGGATGAAGTGGCAGAGCGCGCCGCGAGCCCCGACTCATCGCCGCCCGAGTGGAACGATCTCGAGCACGATGAGCCAGCGGACGAGGAGGGTGGATCGCGTACGGATTCCGCCCGCCACGATCGCGAAGAGGCGGTGGACTCGAGCTCGACGCGGGAGAAGGCAGCGCCGCCGGCCGTACCCGGCGCCGCGCAGCAGTTCGGCCGGCGCAGCGCCCGCATCCGCCGTCCGGGCTCGCGCTGAGCGCGCCGCCCGCGACCACCAAAAAAACGAAGCGGGGAGCTTTCGCTCCCCGCTCCTACGCTGCCGCCGATGGCGCTTCGAGCAGGCCCCTCGGATCTTCCGTGCTCTCACGTCACGGCGACAGAATCTTCCGGGGTTCCCTGGGGCTCAGCGCCGCGAGATGCGATCCCAGACATCCGATGAAGCGCTGGCGCCGGGGAACTCCTGCGGTCTATGCATTGCACCATCCATGCCAGCGGTCATGATTCAGGCAACCCAACCCCACCAACTCATTGCCTGGCAGCGGACTGGAGCCGGCCATGGGCCGCCCCGAGGCGCGCGGGTCGCCCCGGATCGTCCGATGTTATGCGTCAGTATGACGCGCGCGTTTGAGGGTTGGTTATGGAATGCGTTGGCGCACAGCCGGATGCGACCAAGGGACACAATGTCGCATAGCGCGACACAATGTCCGATCAAGCGCGATTCTGCGCTTCCCTGCGCCTTTCTTCCATTCTTTGGAGAGTTCTCCGCGAAATCCCCAGAATTCGGGCGGCGGAGGTGCGGTTCCCGCCGGTCTGGCGGAGCACCTGGGCCACATACCGCTCGACCATCTCGTCGAGCGTCGGCAGCTCGCCGGTGCCGCCGGTCGCGGGCGGGCGGATTCCGGGCGCGAGCGATTCGGGCGTGATCATGCCCTCGGTCGAGAGCTGGACCGCGCGCTCGATGACGTTCTCGAGCTCGCGAACGTTGCCCGGCCATGAGTGCGATCGCAGCAGCGTCATGGCCGCGGGCGTCAGCCGCGGCGCCGCGACGCGCGAGTGCATCTCGTACTTGCGCAGGAAGTGCTCGACGAGCAGCGGAATGTCCTCCGGCCGCTCGCGCAGCGGCGGGAGCGGGATCGAGAGCACGTTGATGCGGAAGTAGAGGTCTTCGCGGAACGTGCCCTTGCGCACCATGTCCTCGAGGTTGCGGTGGGTCGCGGCGACGATGCGGACATCCACCGTGATCTCCTCGTTGCCGCCCACCGGCTTCAGCTTCTGCTCCTGGATGACGCGCAGCAGCTTGGCCTGAAGCATGGTGGAGAGATCTCCAATTTCGTCGAGGAAGAGCGTGCCCATGTGGGCCTCCTCGAACAGCCCGCGGCGCGCGCTGGTCGCGCCCGTGAACGCGCCGCGCACGTGTCCGAACAGCTCGCTCTCGAGCAGGCCCTCGGGGATCGCGGACACGTTGACCGGTACGAAACGGCGCTCCGCCCGCGAGCTCTGCGAGTGGAGGGCGCGCGCCACCAGCTCCTTGCCGGTGCCGCTCTCGCCCAGGATCAGCACGCTGCTGCGGCCCCCGGCCACGCGCGCCACCGTCTTGTAGACCTCGATCATCGCGGGCGTGCGTCCGACGATGTAATCGGGCGGCGGCTCGAGGCCCTCCGCGACGATGGGGCGGCCCTGATGCGCCGCGCGTCGGCGGTCGATCGCGCGCCTGAGGAGATCGCCGAGCGCCTGACGCTCGACCGGCTTCGCGAGGTAATCGTAGGCGCCGGTGCGGATCGCCTCCATCGCCGAGTCCACCGAGGCCTTGCCGGTGATGAGGATCACCGGCACGTCGGGCGCGCGCTCGTGCAGACGGCGCAGCAGCGCGAGACCATCCTCGCGTCCCAGGCGCAAATCGGTGAGGACGACGTCGAACGGCGCGGCGGTGAAGCGCTCGACGGCGTCCTCGGTCGAGTCGGCCACCACCGCCTCGTGGCCGAACGACTGGGCGAGGCGCGCGATCACCCGCGCGACCTCGGGCTCGTCGTCCACCACCAGGATCCGCGCCCTTCTGCTCGCCCCTTCCATCCCGTGCCCCTCGAGCCCCGGAAAATCAGCCGCGTATGACTAGTACCATGCGCCGTGCTAGCCTTGAAGTTGATGATTTGCACCCTTGCGCGCGCGCTCATCCTGGTGGCCGTCCTTTCGAAGCCCGCCCCGGCGCACGCCGCTGGCGCGTCCGCGGCGGCGCGCCCGGCGCATGCGGACTCGGCACGACTCGAGAATTCCGACGCGCTCCGTCACTACGTCGCGGGCCGCATGCTGGAAGAGCAGGGCGACTCGGACGGCGCGTTTCGCGAATATTATCAGGCGCTCTCGTCTGATCCGCACGCGCCCGGTGTGGCCAGGCGCATCAGCGAGCTGGCGGCCCGCACCGGCGATCCACAGCGCTCGCTCGAGTTCGCAAACCAGGCGCTGGCGATCGATTCCACCGACGCGCGCGCGCTGTGGCTCCGGGGCGCCGCGCAATTCCAGATGGGGCAGATCGGCGAGGCGTTGAGCTCGCTGCAGGCCGCGACCGCCGCGGATTCGGAGCGCGCCGAGTACTTCGAGAGCCTCGCGCACGTCGCCGAGGAAGCGAATCTTCCCGACGTTCAGGAGTCGGCGCTCAAGCGTCTCGTGACGCTGCGCGACGACGATGCCGAGGCGTGGTTCCAGCTCGCCGCACTGGCCGCGCGACGCGACCGATTCGACGAGGCCGAGAACGCGATCGAGCAGGCCTCGGACCTGAATCCCGACCGGCCGGGCATGGATTTCCTGCGCGGCTGGATCTACGAGGGGCTGGGGCGCGACTCGCTCGCGATCGAGAGCTACCGGCTGCACCTGGCGGCGCACGATTCCGATCAGATGACGAGGCGGCGCATGGTGACGCTGCTGGCGCGTCAGGAGCGCTTCGCCGAAGCCTATCGTGAGGCGAAGCGCGTGGCGGCGTCGAGCCCCGGCGACGCGGACGCGATGCTGGTCGAGGCCGAGCTGGCGTTCAGCTCCGGCGCTCCGCAGGCCGGGCGGGATCTGCTCGCGCGGCTCGAGCGTGATCACCCCGACGATCCTATGCTCTTCGGCCGCATGGTGGCGCTGCTCGTCCGCGCGGGAAAGACGCGCGACGCGGTGGCGCTCGCGGGCCATTGGGCGGCGGCCCACCCCGCCGACTATCACGGCGAGATGCTCGAGGCGCGCGCGCAATTGCTCGCGAAGCAGAACGTCGCCGCGCTCGAGCACGCGCGCGCCGCCGTCGCGCTCGCGCCCGACAGCGTCGAGACCCACGCTCTGTTGGGCTCCGTCTATCAGAGCGCTCAGCGCTGGGCGGAGGCCGAATCGGTGTGGAACGCCGCCACGCTGCGCTTTCCGAGCGATACGCGTCTGCCGCTTCAGCTCTCCTATTGCCGTGAAAAGCTGGGCGATCTCGAGGGCGCCGAGCGGCCGCTGCGCGAGCTGCTGGCGCGCGATCCCGACGACGCGGAAGCCCTCAACTCGCTCGGCTACCTCATGGCCGACCACTCGCGCAACCTGACCGAGGCCGAGAAGATGATCCGCCGGGCGCTCGAGCAGGAGCCCGACAACGGGGCGTTCGTGGATTCCATGGGCTGGGTGCTCTACCGGCTCGGGCGCCTCGTGGAGGCCCGCACGCAGCTCGAGCGGGCCGTCACCCTGACCGGCGGGGATCCGATCGTCTGCGAGCACCTGGGCGACGTCTACAAGGACCTCAAGCTCAACGACTTGGCGCGCAAGCTCTACCGCAGGAGCCTCGAGAAGGATTCCTCCAACACCCGGGTCCGGGCCAAGCTCGAAGAAGAGTGACAACCCGATGGAACTCCACGCCCTGCGAGGGGTAAGCCAGAGAGGTGATCCTAGCCGTGGCACCTGATCGAGAGCCCGGTCTGCCGTCGGTGGTGAGCCTCTCCGACGAAGATCTGATGGCGCGTGTCGCCGAGGACGACGAGCGGGCGTTTCCGGAGTTGGTCAGGCGCTTCCAGGGCCGGGTGACGAATCTGGTGAGCCGCATCCTCAACGATCGCGAGTGCGCCGATGATCTGGCGCAGGAAGTGTTCGTGCGGGTGTTCGTTCACCGCAGGAATTACCGCCGGGGCTCGAAGTTTTCGACCTGGCTGTTCACGATCGCCGCGAACCTCGCGAAGAACGAGATCCGGCGGCGGGTGCGCAAGCGGAACTGGTTCAGCCTGGATGCGCTGCAGGAGCTGGTGAACGACAGCGCGATTCAGCTGGCCGATCCGACGGAAGGGCGCGAATCGCGGATGGAGCGCGAGCAGTTGCGCGACACCGTGGGGCGCGCGATCGCGGCAGTGCCCGAGAAGTACCGGCTGTCGCTGGTGCTGCGGGACATCGAAGGACTCTCTTACGAGGAGATCGCACAGGTGCTGGGCATCCCGGGCGGGACGGTGCGCTCGCGCATCAACCGCGCCCGCGGGATGTTGAAGCGCAAACTCCAACCGCTACTGAGGCGAGAAGGCACATCATGAACTGCGGCCGGGTTCGGAGCCTGTTCGGGGCTTACTGGGACGACGAGATCACGCAGGCGGAGCGCGAGTGGATGGACGCTCACTTCGCCTCCTGCACCGCTTGCCGTGAGCGATACGACGAATACGCGCGCACGCTCGAGCTGGTCGGCTCGCTGCCGCGCGAGGAGGCATCCGCCGGCTTCGTCGAGCGCGTCGTGGCGCGAGCGCATCGCGCAGCCGAGGCGCCCGATCGTCTGCCGAGCGCTCAGCCGGGCTGGGTGCCGGTTGCCGCCGGCGCCGCGCTCGCCGTGCTCGCGTTCGCGGCCGTGCTCCCGTGGCTCAAGCCCTCCGATCGCGGGCGGATCGCCACGCGCGCGGCGACGACCGTGAGCGTGCCCACGGCCGCGCTCGAACCGGCGTCACCGGTGCCGTCGCGGCGCGCACCGGCCAAGTCGGGAGCGACGCAGATCTCGGACGAAATCTTCGACCACACCGAGGACGTGGAGTTCATCCTCGATCCGGTCGCGCCGCATCGCGCCCGTGCGCGGCAGGCGCCGCCCGCGGCGGCCGTTCAAGGCGAGCGAGCCGTCATCACGTTCTAGGCCCCCCCATGGTCGTGCCCACGCTCTCCCGCTCCCGCCGCCTCCCGGGCTGCGCGCGCGCGCGTGTGGCGCTCGCGTTGCTGGTCGCGGGGGTTCTCGCCCTTCCCGCCGCCGCGCAAACCACGCTCTCCGCGCTTCAGGCCGATGTTTCTCGGATCGCGAACGGCGCGCGGCCCTCGGTCGTGACGGTGATCGCGCAGCGCACCGTCGAGCGGCCCGCCACCACCAAGCGTCCCCTCGATCGCCGCATCCTCACGCGCGTCGGCAGCGGCGTGACGATGCGCGAGGACGAGATCATCACCACACTCAGCGTCGTGATCGGCGCCGAGCAGATTCGCGTGCGCACCGTGAACGGGCTCGAAGCGCCCGCGACCGTGCTGGGCGAGGATCCGATCTCGAACCTCGCGGTGCTGCGCGTTCCGGATCTGCGCCTCACGCCGCTGCGGATCGCCGCCGGCGCGCCGCCCGCGATCGGCGACTGGGTGATGACGATCGGCACGAGCTACCGCGGCGAGTACACGCAGTCGGTCGGCAGCGTCACCTATCACGAGCGTGATCCACGCGTCGCGCTCGTGCAGCTCAGCAATACCGTGTATCCCGGCAACAGTGGCGGCGCGGCGCTCAACTCGAGCGGCGAGCTGGTGGGCGTGGTGCAGGGCGACCTCGGGCTCACCGACGTCACGCGCAGCGGGGTGGACGAGGGCGCGCCCGGCGGCGCGAGCTTCATCCTTCCGATGGAGAGCATCGTGCCGGTGTACGAAGAGCTGCGGCAGAGCCACCGTGTCGCCTACGGCTGGCTCGGGGTTTCGACGCGCGTCGTCGAGGTCGAGAGCGAGAGCCAGGTGGGCTTGCGCATTCCGCTCGGCGCGCTGGTCGAGAGCGTCGTGCCGGGCAGCCCGGCCGAGAAGCTCGGCCTCACGCGCGGCGACCTGGTCGTGGCGTTCGAGGATCAACGTGTCGAGCATCCCGAGCAGCTCGCGCGCTGGGTCGCGGCCTCGCGCCCCGGCAGCACCGTGCGCCTGGTGTGGGCGCGCGATCAGAATCAGATGAGCGGGCGCATTGTGCTCGGCCAGTCGCCGGAGTCGGTGCCGGCCTGGGCGACCGGCCCGGCCGCCGACGGCAGCCTCGCGCCGTCGGCGCGCATGCAGGAGATCGAGCGCCAGATCCAGCGCTTGAATCGCGAGCTCGCGGACCTGAAGAGCCGCTCCGCCACGCCCTCGCGCTGAGCGCGCCGGCTTTCACGCCGCGCGCTTCCCTGCGATACTGCCGCGCCATGTCCGATCTGCGCGTCGCGTACCCGGGAGCGCGCCACGTCACGCGCGTCCACATCGCTCCCGGAGCGCTCGATCGCCTGGGCGCCTTCGTGCGGCGGGAGAGCGGCGCCCGCATCGCGGCGCTCGTCGCGGATGAGCGCGTCGCCGCGCTCTATTCCGACCGCTCGCTGCGCTCGCTGCGCAAGGCGGGCGTCAGCGCGACACTGATCGTCATCGGCCACGGCGAGCGCAGCAAGCGCCCCGCCACGATCGAGCGGCTGTGGAACGCATTCGACGCGGTGGCGCTCGCGCGCCGCGACGTCGTGATCGCGCTCGGCGGCGGCGTGGTGGGCGACGTCGCGGGCTTCGCGGCCGCCACCTGGCTGCGGGGCGTGCCGTGGATCGGCGTCCCCAGCACCGTGCTCGCCCAGGTGGACAGCGCGCTCGGAGGCAAGACCGGGATCGATCTGCCCTCGGGCAAGAATCTCGTGGGCGCGTTTCATCAGCCGCTCGCGCTGCTCGTGGATCCGCGGCTGCTGCAAACGCTGAACGCGCGCGAGCGCCGCGCCGGGCTCGCCGAGGTCGCGAAGATGGGCATGGCGTGCGACGCCCGCCTGTTCGCGTTCGTGGAGCGCCACGCAGAGGCGCTGGCGGCCGGAGATCCCGCCGCGCTCTCGGCCGCTGTGACGCGCGCGCTCGCGGTCAAGGCGCGCGTGGTCTCACGTGACGAGCGCGAGCGGGAGGGCGGCGGACGCACCGCGCTCAATTTCGGGCACACGCTCGGGCACGCGCTCGAGGCGGCGCGCGGATACCGTGGCGTGCTGCACGGCGAAGCGGTCGCGGTCGGCATGCGCGTCGCGGCGGCGCTCTCGGAGCGCGCGGCGGGACTCGATGCGCGCGCGCGCACTCGCTTGGAGAGCGTGCTCGATCGGCTCGCGCTGCCGCGCAGCCTGCGCGGCGCGCGCCTTTCCGACCTCGTTCGCGCGATGCGCGCCGACAAGAAGAGGCTCGCCGCCGGCGCCGGCGGAGGCGCGCGCGCGCGCGAGAAATCGCGCGGCGAAGCGGCGCGCGCCGACGCGCTCGATGACGTCGCGCGCGAGGTGCGCTGGGTGTTGACGCCCCGTGTGGGCCATGCTAGCGTGCCGCGGCTGGTTTCCGGCCGGCTGCTGCGGGCGGTGCTGATCGAAGCCGGGGCCCGACCCTAGGGCGGGCCTCTCTGGTGAGGGCTCGATGCCTCGCATCCTGGTCCTGCACGGTCCCAATCTCAACGCTCTCGGCCGCCGCGAGCCGGAAATCTACGGCACGCACTCGCTCGAAGACATCCGACGACAGCTCGAAGCACTCGGTCGTGAGCTGGGCTGCGATGTGGAATCGCTACATAGCAATCATGAAGGCGTGCTGATCGACGCGCTCCACGGAGCCCGCGAACGCGGATTCGACGGAGCGCTCCTGAACCCCGGGGGGCTGACTCACACGAGTGTCGCGCTCGGCGATGCGGTGCGCGCCGCCGGACTCCCCGTGATCGAGGTCCACGTGTCGAACCCCCAGGCCCGCGAAGCATTCCGGCAGCGCTCGTTCATCTCCAGCGCCGCCCTCGCCGTGGTCCAGGGTTTCGGTCCCGGCAGCTACGGGCTGGCCCTGCGCGGGCTGGCGGAGCACCTCTCGCATGGCCGGCCGGCGTAAGCCCGCCCCTGGCGCGCCGCGCCGCGCGGAGCCCAAAAGCGTCAAGTCGGGGCCAAGACGCTCCGATAATGGCAGGGACGTGATGCTTGGGGGGATCGGGCTCGCCGAGATCAGGCGGCTGATCCGCTTGGTGCAGAAGACCGGCATCGGGGAGCTGGAGCTGACCTCGAGCGGCCGCACGGTCCGGATCGCGGCGAGCGCCGCAACCACCGACAGCGTGGTGATTCCGGCTCGCGCCGCCTCGGGTCCGGCCGCCCCAGCGGCCTCTGCGCCCGCGGCGCCAGCCCTGCCCGCCGAGACTCACGCCGCGATCACTTCACCGATGGTGGGAACGTTCTACCGGGCCCCCGCGCCCGATGCGGACCCCTATGTGGAAGTGGGCGACATGGTCGAGGTCGGACAGACGGTCTGCATCATCGAGGCCATGAAGCTCATGAACGAGATCGAATCCGAAATGCGGGGACGCGTCACGCGCATCCTGGTCGAGAACGCCCAGCCGGTGGAATTCGGACAGCGACTGTTCCTGGTGGATCCGGCCTGACGCCGCGAAGAGCCGGCGGACGAGGAGCTTCATGAATATCCGCACCGTGCTCGAAAAGATGATCGCGGCCCGCGGCAGCGACTTGCACCTCAAGGCGGGGACGCCGCCGGTCGTGCGCGTCGACGGCGTGCTCTACACGCTCGACGAGCCGCCGCCCAACAATCAGGAGCTGCGCGAGGTCTGCGATCAACTGCTCAACGACGAGCAGCGGCTCTACTTCTCGACCCACAACGAAATCGACTTCGCGTTCGGCGTCGCCGGCCTGGCGCGCTTCCGCGCGAACATCTTCATGCAGCGCGGCACGCCCGCGCTCGCGCTGCGGCACGTGCCGGTCGAGGTGCCGTCGATCGACGACCTGCACCTGCCGCCGGTGGTCCGCGAGCTGGCGTTCTCGCCGCGTGGCCTGATCCTGGTCACCGGACGCACCGGCTCGGGCAAGTCCACGACGCTGGCCGCCATGGTCGACGCGCTCAACAAGGTGACGACGCGCAACGTCATCACGGTCGAGGATCCCATCGAGTTCCTGCATCGCGACCGCATGTCGTTCATCCACCAGCGTGAGGTGGGGCTCGACACCCAGTCGTTCATCGACGGCTTGCGCTACGTGCTCCGCCAGGATCCCGACATCATCCTGGTGGGCGAAATCCGCGATCTCGAGACCATGAGCACGGCGCTGATGGCCGCCGATACCGGGCACCTGGTGCTCTCGACGCTCCACACCACGGACGTGGTGCAGACGCTGCAGCGCATCATCTCGTTCTACCCGCCGCACCAGCACGACGAGATCCGGCTCTCGATCTCGTCCAACCTGCACGCGGTGGTCTCGCAGCGCCTGATCCCGCGCCAGGACGGCAGCGGCCGCGTTCCGGCGGTCGAAATCATGGTGTCGACACCGACCATCCGCGAGTACATCCTCAACCCGGACAAGACGCCGCTTCTGCACTCGGTGATCGCCGAGGGCATGACGCAGTACGGCATGCAGACGTTCGATCAGGCGGTGCTGGGCCTGATGCGCGAGGGGCTCATCACCGAGGAAGAGGCGCTCAAGAACTGCAACAATCCGAACGAGCTGAGCCTCAAGCTCAAGGGGATCTCGAGCACCTCCGACCGCACGTGGAAGGCCATGGACATCGCCGAGAAGGAAGGCGGCTCGTTGGCGCGCGGCGTGGGCTCGACGCTGGGAAGCGGTCGGGCCGGCATCGGCGACCTGATCTGACGTTCGGAGATTCATGTTTCGAAAGGTTCTGGTCGCCAACCGGGGTGAAATCGCGCTGCGAGTCATTCGCGCCTGCCGCGAGCTCAGGATCTCGACCGTCGCGGTCTTCAGCACCGCGGATCGCGACAGCCTGCACGTTCGCCTGGCCGACGAATCGGTCTGCATCGGCCCGCCGCAGCCCGCCCAGTCCTACAACTACATTCCACGGCTGATCTCGGCCGCCGAGGTGACCGGAGCCGACGCCATCCATCCCGGCTATGGCTTCCTCTCCGAAAACGCGCACTTCGCCGAGGTGTGCGCGTCGTGCAACTTCAAGTTCATCGGGCCCACCCCCGAGATGATTCGCAAGATGGGGGACAAGTCGGTCGCCCGCCGCACCATGCGGGACGCCGGCCTGCCGGTCGTGCCGGGCAGCCCGGGCGAGCTCGCGAGCCTCGACGAGGCCCAGTCACTGGCGGGCTCGATCGGATACCCCGTCATCATCAAGGCCTCGGCGGGCGGCGGCGGGCGCGGCATGCGCGTGGCGTGGGACGAGAAGCAGTTGCGCAGCGGCTTCGGCATCGCGCAGGCCGAGGCCGGCGCCGCGTTCGGCAACAACGCGGTCTACCTCGAGAAGTACATCGCGCGGCCGCGGCACATCGAGTTCCAGCTGTTCGGCGACTCGCAGGGCAACCTCATCCATCTCGGCGAGCGCGAGTGCTCGGTCCAGCGCAACCACCAGAAGCTGATCGAGGAGGCGCCGAGCTCCTTCCTGTCGGCCGAGCAGCGCCGCAAGGTCGGCGAGCTGGCGGCGCGCGGCGCGCGCTCGATCGGCTATGTCAACGCCGGCACGATGGAGTTCCTGTTCGACCAGGACGGCTCGTTCTACTTCATGGAGATGAACACGCGCATCCAGGTCGAGCACCCGGTGACCGAGGAGGTGACCGCGCTCGATCTCGTGAAGGAGCAGATCCGTGTGGCGGCCGGCGAGCCGCTCTCGCTTCAGCAGGAAGACGTCGAGTGGAACGGGCACGCGATCGAGTGCCGGATCAACGCCGAGGATCACGAGCACGGCTTCCGGCCGAGCCCGGGCCAGATCACGTACTTCTACAAGCCCGGGGGCCCCGGGCTGCGCATGGACAGCCATGCGTACGCCGGCTACACGGTGCCGCCCTACTACGACTCGATGATCGGGAAGCTGATCGCGTTCGGGAAGGACCGCCCCGAGGCGCTCCGGCGCATGGAGATCGCGCTCGAGGAGATGATCATCGAGGGCATCCGCACCACGATTCCGTTCCATCAGCTGGCGCTCAAACACGAGCGCTTCCAGCGCGGCGATCTGGACACCCACTTCGTCGAGGCGCTGCTCAAGCCCGAAACCGCCCACGCCTGAGGCGTGATGCGCGTGCGCGTGGAGTGGGTGCCGCGCGATGACGGCTCGCCGCGCCCGGTTCCGCCCGGCTGGCCCGCCGATCGCGCGCGCTGGACCGGCGTCGCGATCGACGTGCTGCGCGCCACCAGCACGCTCACGGTGGCGCTCGCCAACGGCGCGGCCAGGGTCGTGCCGCTCGCGAGCCCCGAGGAAGCCCTGGCGTTTCGCGCGCGCTCGAACGGCGTGCTGGCGTGCGGCGAGCGCGACGGCCGCAAGGTGCCGGGCTTCGATCTCGGCAACTCGCCGCTCGAGTACACGCGCGAGCGCGTGGCGGGCCGCACGCTCGCCTTCGCATCGACGAACGGTTCGCGCGCCCTGCGCTCGCTCGCGGGATCCGGACAGATCGCGCTGGCGTCCTTCCTCAACGTCACGGCGGTGGTGGATCAGCTCGAGCGCGAGGCGTGGGTGCTGATCGTGTGCGCCGGGCAGCTGCGGTCCTTCGCGCTCGAGGACGCCGCGTGCGCCGGCTGGCTGTGCGCGGCCTGGGAGCGCCGCGGTGCGCGACTCGAGGGCGCCGCCGCGATCTGCGCGCCGGCCCTGGCGCCGCGGGATGCGGCCGGTGTGCGCGCGGTGCTCGAGGGCAGCTCGCACGGCCGGGCGCTCAGGCGCCTGGGACCGGCGTTCGCCGCCGACGTGGACTTCTGTGCGGCGCTCGATTCGCGCCGCGACGTCGCGTTCCTCTGAGGCCGCGGCGCGCGCTCAGCTCTTCTGCGCGTGCCACATCATCACGCTGCCCACGGCGCCAAACACCGCGTCGGCCATCCACGCCGCCACATACGGCGGGAGCGCGCCGTTGTGCCCGAGCGCCTGGCCGGTGCGCATGAATCCGTAGAACACGAACGCGATGCCGACCGAGAGTCCGAAGCCGAGCGCGGCGCTGCGCATGCGCAGCCGCGTCGCGAGCGAGGCGCCGATCATGACCACGATCAGGTTGATGAGCGGGAACGCCAGCTTGAGATGGAGATCGACCAGGTAGTTCGCCACCCGCCCGCCGCTCGCGCGCAGCTTCTCGACGTAGCCGCGCAGCTCGACGTAGTTCATCTCGGCGGGCTGGCGGGTCTCCTTCGCGAAGTCGTCGGGCCGCTCGGCCAGGCCGTTCACCGCCATGCGCTCGAACTCCTGTGCGCGCTCGTGGCCGGCCTCGAACGTGCGCAGGTAGCCCGAGGTGAAGACCCAGCGGCCGCCGTCCCAGAACGCCTCGGCGGCGTCGATGCGACGGTAGAGCTCGCCGCTGCGGAACTCCTGCAGCGAGACCTCGTGCATGCGCTGCTCGTGGATGAGATAGAGGTGGATGATGTAGATGCGGCCGCCCTCGCCCAGGTAGGTGACGTCGGCGCGCTCGGTCGCGGCGGGACGTTCGATGCGCTGGATCTGGAGGTCGTAGATGCGGTCGCGCTCGCGGTTCGCACCCGGCACCACCAGCTCGCCGAGCAGCAGCGAGACGATCGTGGCGCACAGCCCGATCGCGAACACCGGCCCCAGGATCTCGATCAATGAGCGCCCGGCGGTGCGCATCGCCGTCAGCTCGCCGAACTTGTTGAGCTGGCCGAGCGCGAGGAACGTCGCGAGCAGGAGCGCCACCGGCAGCACCTGGACCACGACCTCGGGCGCACGGTAGAGATAGAAGCGCATCACCAGCACCGCCGGCGCGTGGTGATCGAGGAACACGTCGACCTTGTCGAAGATGTCCACCACCACGAAGATGACGATGAAGCCGATCAGCCCGAGCGCGAGGTAGCCGAGGAACTCGCGCAGCATGTAGCGATCGAAGATCTTCACGCTGCGGGGCTCAACGCGCGCGGGGGTGGGGGAGCCCGCCGGCGCCTCAGCTCGCATGCCTGAAGCGTCCACGAGATCCCGAGCGCCCCGAGCACCAGATTCGGCAGCCACATCGCCAGCCAGGGGGGCATGACCAGCCGGTTCGCCAGCTCCTCGCCGCCCACCAGGCACAGCCAGTAGAACAGGAAGAACGCGATCGAGACGAACGCGACCGCGGGCCCGGCGCGCCGCACCCGCATGCCGATCGGCGCGCCCAGCAGCACGAACACGACGCACGCGGTCGGCAGCGAAAACTTCTTGTGGATCTCGACCGACAGCGACGCGACGCGACGCTGAAGCGCCGGGCGCTCGATGCGCCACAGGTCGATCTGCGGCCCGGCGTTGGGGTGGCGGCTCACCATCTCATCGAGGGGATCGGGGCGGTGGAGCATCGCGTCGATCCCCGCCTCGAGCCGCTCCCACCACGGCGCGTCGTCGGGCGCGAGCGCGCGAACCTCGGCCATGCTCACACCGGCGCCGATCAGACGCGCCTCGAGCGCGCGGCGCGACTGCGCGAGCTGAGCGACCAGTCCGGCGCGCTCGATCAGGAGATCGTGCGCGCTCATCTCGCGATCGCTGCGCGAGTCGCGCACGGTGCGCTCCAGCACGCCGCCCGCTCCCGGGATGTGGATGATGTGCGTCTTGAATTGCAGGCGCCGGTAGTGGCGCGAGCCCTCGGGGTCGGGCGGGATCTCGTGGATCTCGCCATCCTTGAGCTCGAGCACCGCGTCGCGGCCGTCGGGCGTGTAGTACAGGAAGCCGGTCTTCGCGAGGATCGTGGTCGGCGGCCCTCCGCCCGGGTTGGTCTGATAGATCGTCACGCCTCGCAGCTCGTTGGTGCGGCCGTTCACCGATCGCACCAGCAGGTTGTAGCCCGGAAAGTCGGTGATGAACACGCCCTCTTGGATCTTGACCGTCGGGCGCATGCGGCCGATATCGATGAGGAGGTTCGCGAACGCGTGGTTCGTGGCCGGCAGCACGTGATTGTTGAAGAGCGTGAGCCCCGCGGCCAGGATGGCTGCCGAGAGCAGTGGTCCGATCAGCACGTGGCCCACGTTGATGCCGTTCGAGCGCAGGGCCGTGATCTCGTTGTCCTGCGACAGGCGCCCAAACGTCATCAGCACCGCGACCAGCACCGCGCACGGCACCGACAGGGCCACGATGTAGCCCAAGGACAGCGCGAAGAGCTGGGCCACGACCCCCAGGGCCACCCCCCGGTTGACCACCAGGTCGAGGTAGTCGACCAGGACGTCCATCTCGAGGATGAAGGTGATGACGCCAAAACCCAGAAGGAACGGAACCAGGTGCTGCCTGAGGATGTACCAACGAAGGAGACGCACGGGCGGAGCCTACCCTAGGGGCTGTGCGGGAGCGAACGAAATCGCCCGTAAAAGCTTTGACCGTCGAGGCTTGGGCTGTTAGGTTGCGCGCTCGCAACCCCCGGCCATGGATTTCTATGGGCCGACCCACCTCATGGTGATCTCGCCAACCGTCCACGCCCTGGCAATGTTGTACACGTTGCCGGGGCTGGGGCTTTTTCGGCATCCCCACCCGGCGCCCCCGGATACCCTGCCGCCGCTCTGGGTGAACGCCTCGATGCTGGCCCTCCAGGACAGCCTGGTGCTCTCGGCCCTGCCCCCGGCGGGACCCCGCCAGCCGCCCCGGCTCCTGCTCGCGCCCACCGCCGATCCACGCCAGATGGTGATCGGTTTCGATCCCGACTCGGGGACGGTGACGACCCAGCAGATGCTCGGGGACGTCGCGCTCGCTCCTGGCGCGCGCTTCAGCCTCATCGCCTACGCGCACGAGATGACGCTGCTCAGCTATCAGCGATTGTGGCACGACATGTCGGTCTCGAGCGTCAACAGCCTCGGGAGCAACACACCCAGCAGCGCCGCCCACACCGGGCTCTCGTTCGCGCTTCCCTCGCCGCTCCCACCCAAGGTGCAGAGCCTACTTGGGCCCGGAGGTCCCGCGCTGAACGTCTCGGGCTCGGAGAACATCTCGTTCTCGGGCACCAGCACGTGGACCAATCAGCAGATCGGCCTGATCGGCTCGAATCACTCGCTGTTCCCGACCCTCGACATGCAGCAGACCCTCGACATCCGCCTCGAGGGCCAGCTTTCCGACCGGATCAAGGTCAACCTGCTCCAGAACTCCCTCAATCAGATCCCGCTCTCGAATCGCATCGCCATCAACTACAAGGGCGACGAGGACGATCTGATCCAGGAATTCGACCTCGGCAACACCAGCCTCTCACTGCCCGGCACGCAGTACGTCTCCTACAGCGGAATGAACGAGGGGTTGTTCGGCATGAAGGCGTCGGCGCGCACCGGGCCGCTCGATCTGACGCTGCTCGCGAGCCGGCAGGAGGGACGCAGCGAGCGCGCTTCGTTCCAGGGCGGCACCGGCAAACGCGAGAACGTCTTCATGGACGTCGACTTCGTGCGGCTGGTGTACTTCTTCCTGTCCGATCCGAACCTCGGGCCGCGCCTGATCGATCAGACCACGCTGCACGTGTACATCACGCCGCCCAGCATCAGCGCGGATGCGAACCTGATTCGCGGCCGTGCGCGCGTGGATCCCAACGGCACCGACTCGTCGTCCGTGCGCGGCAACTTCCGCGAGCTGATTGCCGGGGCCGACAAGGATTTCGAGATCCTCCAGTACTACGGGCCCAATTTCATCGTGCTGAAGCTCCATCAGCCGGTGGATCCGCGCACCTGCCTCGCGGTGACCTACAACTACAGCCAGGTCGACGCGAACGGGAAGCCGGTGGGGACCGCCATCGCCGTCGGCGGCACCGACTCGACGCTGGCGGACGGATCGGTGGAGCGCTCGATGGAGCTGGTGCGTCCGCCCGAGGATCAGCTCGTGAAGGTGCAGGGCGCCGGCCTCGGCAGCCCGGTGTTCTACGCGGACTCGGGCGCGTTCAACCCGACGCGCGAGCTCGAGCTCAAGAACATCTATCAGCTGGGCGGCTCGCGCATCGACCCCAAGACGTTCTCGCTCACGATTCGCCAGGGCACGAACCAGCCGTACGTGCTCTCGATCCTCACGCCGCAGGGGCCGGTTCCGTACATCGAGGCGGTGGGGCTCGACAACTACGACGAAACCAGCGGCACGCCGGTGTTCGGCCAGCACGACGGCCGCGTGGACGGCACGGCCGCCGGCAGCAACGGCCAGCTGCACGTGGCGGTCGACTTCGACAACGGGCTCCTGTTCCTGCCCGATCCGCACCCGTTCGCGCCGCGCATCGGAGCGAGCGGCAAGCCGTTCGACAACGCGGTGTCGGGCGTGCTGTCGCGGCGCGCGACGCTCACCGGCTCCGCCGATTCGGCGAACGCGGCGAATCCCAACATCTACAAGAAGTACGTGAATCAGGGCGCGCTCGACGCGCTCTACTACCTGGACGCCCAGTTCACGGCCGCGTCGATCGGCAATCAGATCCAGCTCGGCCGCGGCAACATTCTCGCCGGCTCGGAGGTGGTGTCGGTGAACGGCGTGGCCTGGAAGCCGAACGTGGACTACACCATCGACTACGACCTGGGAACCGTGGTGCTGAAGCGCGCGGTCGGCCCGAACGACAATCTCAACATCGACTACGCGTACGCGCCGTTGTTCCAGCAGTCCAGCCAGACGCTGATCGGCAGCGCCTTCCACCTCGTGGGTCGCGACCGCAGCCTGGGCGGCGCGTTCCTCTACGAGAGCCATGCGGCGCAGGACCTGAGGCCGCGCCTTGGCGAGGAACCCTCGCGCAGCCTGATCACGGACTTGAACGGCGACTGGCTGATGCACCCCACGTTCCTCACCCGCTTCGCGAATCACCTGCCGGGCGTGCGCACCACCGCACCCTCCGATTTTCACATCCAGGCCGAGGTGGGCGCTTCGTTTCCCGATCCCAACACCCAGAACGTGATCTACATCGACGACATGGAGAGCGCGCGCGACGCCATCTCGCTCTCGATGGGGCCGGAGCGCTGGCACTGGTCGAGCGTGCCGAGCCGCATGGTGAACGGCATTCCGCAGCTCGTGAACTCGCTCGATCACCAGCACAACGCCGAGATCCACTGGTACTCGCCGGTCAACATCGTGAAGGAGAACGAGCTCAAGCCCACGCTCACCCAGGCGGAAGGCGGGCTGAACACGCATCAGGTGCTGTCGCTCTCGGTGCCTCGCCGCCCGCTGACGGCCCGCAACGACTTCGTCAGCGGCGACTTCGATACGCTGTGGGCGGGCGTCACCTACCTGCTCGATCCGGTGGGGCTCGACCTCTCGCGCTCGCAGTTCATCGAGGTGTGGGTGAACGACTTCAATGACCTGCACGACGTGCGCCATCCCGAGCCGCGCGTGCGCGGCCGCCACCTCAAGCTCCACATCGACGTCGGCCGCGTGAGCGAGGATCAGCAGCGCGCGCCCGATGAGCCTCCGAACGGGCTCCTCGATTCCGAAGACCAGAACAAGGACGGCCAGCTCCAGGTGACCGGAGACCTCTACGAAGATACCGGATACGACGGCAAGGTGGACTCGATCGACGTCGGCAATCACCCCGGGGCCATATCGGAGCACACCCCGATGCGCGACCTCACCACCGCCAGCCCCATCGATCCCGAGGGCGACGACTTTCACAGCGCCGACCAGGATTTCGCTGAATCGGATACCAGGCGCTATCGCTCCACGAACGGCACGGAGGGCAACAAGAACTTCAATCCCACGCCCGACACCGAGGACTTGAACCTCAACGGCAACCTCGACACCAACGAATCGTATTTCGAGTACACCGTCGATCTCGGCGACACGACCTCGAGCTATCCCTACCTCGCGCCGGGCGGAGATCTGCAGAAGGAGAGGGCGAAGGGCACGCCCGGCTACGAGACCGTGGCGGCTGACAACGGCTGGCGTCTCTACCGCATCCCGCTCGCCGACTCGCTGCGCAAGACGTTCGGGTTCCCCGATCTCACGCTCGCCCAGCACGTGCGGGTGTGGATCGAGGGCATGGTGAACACCGATCCCGATCCCGACTCGCTGGGCGGTCCGGCGCCGCCCGCGCCGCCCGACAACAAGAACTTCGTGGTGCGTCCGCTCCTGATGCTCGGCTCGCTCGACATCGTCGCGAGCCGCTGGCAGGTGCAGCCGCTCGATTCGACGACCACGGTGAACGGCACGACGGTGACGCTCAACGCCGTCAACACCGTGGACAACGCGAACATCTACACCGCGCCCTTCGATCCCGGCCAGACACTGAACGGCAGCCAGGCGGTGACGCGGCGCGAGCAGTCGCTGGCGATGGAGTTCACGCACTTCCTGCCGAACGACACGCTGTCGGTCTTCCGCACCTTCTCGATCGACGAGGACTACTCGCGCTACGGGAAGATGGGGTGGTACGCGGCGAGCTTCGAGGTCCCGGGGCACATCCCGGTCGTCGATTCGCTCTACTACTTCGTGCGCTTCGCCTCGGACGAGGCGGAGAACAACTACTACGAGTATCGCGCGCCGCTGCCGCCGTCGTCGGGCCCGCACGCCATCGCGTGGGAATCGGTGCTCCTCCAGCTCACGACCCTCTCGAACCTCAAGCTCGCGCCGAATTTCCCGCGCGCCGATCCCATCCTGTATCAGGTGCCCGGGCTGAATCCGAACGAGACTTACACCATCAGGGGCAGGCCTTCGTTCACGCGGGTGCGCCGCATCTCGGTCGGAATCATCAACGCCTCGAGCCGGGACGTCTTCGAATCCGGCCAGCTGTGGATGGACGAAATTCGGGCGACGGACGTCGCCAAGGACGCCGGCCACGCCGAGCGCATCCAGGTGGATGGCCACATCGCGAATCTGTTCGGCTACAACTTCAGTTATAGCGGCCAGGACGCCGACTTCATCAGCGTGGGCCAGACCCGTGGCTCGGGAATCGCCGACGGCAATCTCAGCTTCGGAGGCAACCTCGACATCTCGCGGTTCATCGAGGGCACCGGCATCTCGCTGCCGTTCAACTTCGCGTACGCCCGATCGACGCAGACTCCACGCTATAGCGCCGGCGACGACGTGGTGCGCAACGATCAGCAGGCCTCGGCGAGCCAGACGCGCAACGAAAACCGAACGTGGAGCCTCGCGTACAGCCGGACGTGGAGCTCGCACTCGAACCCCTTCCTGCTCTACACGATGGGCGGCATCACCGGCAGCCTGGCGCGCACCACCAGCACGGCGATCAATCCGTCGGCGGTCGACACGACGGTGAGCACGATCGGCACGGTCAACTATGGCGTCAGCCTGCGCGATCTCCTGTCGCTGCCGATGCCGCTCACCAAGGCGCGGTTCTTCCCGCTGCCCGAGAAGGTGTTCTGGAACTACGCGATCAGCGTGAACAACTCGCGCAGCTACGATCGCCTCGACGACTCGACCCGCTCGCTGGTGCTCCGCAACGACCTGCAAGGCCGGGTCGGCACGATTCAGTTCGGCGGCGATTTCCGCCCGATCCAGATCCTGCACGAGCACTTCGACGGCACGCGCAACCTCGAGCTCGGCGATCTCAACCAGACCTTGGGCTTCATCAACTTCGGCCGCGTCGTGAATTGGCGCCAGGCGATGGACGCCAGCTACACGCTCCAGGGCGGCCCATGGCTCCGGCCGACCTTCAACTGGAACGGCGGCTACTCGCAGAACAACGGTCCCGAGCTCTCGCCCGACCTCAGCATTCGATCGGTCACGAACGCGCAGTCGCTGACGGCCAATTGGGGGCTGCCCTTCGAATCGCTGGTGTCCCGGGCGGGGCCGCACGCCGACTCGACCTCGGCACGCTATCGACCGCTGTGGATCCGCTCGTTGCTCGCGCGCCTCGGCGAATTCGGGATCGACGGCACGTACACCGGCGCCAGCGCCTATTCGCGCCTGACCGGCACGCCCTCGCTGCTCTACATCATGGGGCTCAAGCGCAATCCCGGCTTTGGAGCCGGCGACACCACCGGGCGCGTGATCGAGGAGTTCGGCAACGTCGAGTCGCAGCGCACCGACATCGGCTCGTCGGTGCACACCCGCATCGCCGTTGGCCTGGGGTCGTCGATCAACATGCGCGGGCACTACGGCTCCCACTGGGCCGACAACAACGGTATCGTGACGCTCGGCATCGAGTCACAGTTCCCCGACTTCGACGTGGACTACGGCCGCATTCCGAACGCATTGCGCCTCGATCGATTGCTGAAGGATCCGCACCTTCGCACCGGCTTCAATCGCTCGACGGAGACGGATTACCAGGGGACGGACAACGAGCACATCAGCAGCGCCACCAGCACGACCTGGTCACCGCTGATCGGCATCGACGGGACGACCAAGAACGGCACGCGGGCCGAGTTCAAGATCGAGACGCGTTCCTCGACGCGCGAGGACTTGCTCAACGGGCTCTCGGTGAGCCAGGATCACAACACCAACATCTCGCTCAACCTGACGCGCACCTACACGCAGGGGCAGAAGATGGTGTTCCTGGGGAAGACGACCACGCTGCACAGCACGGTGACGCTGGGCCTGACCGGCTCCTACACCCGCCGCACCGGCGGCACCACGCGCGCCGGCGATTCGCGCATCTACTTCCCGATCGGGCAGGACCGTCTCGACCTGAACGGCAACGGGTCGTACGCGTTCAGCAACAACGTCACGGGCAACGCGACGCTGGGATTCGGACAGACGCGCAATCTCCTGCTCAACAGCGTCTATCGCACGATCCGCGTGGAGCTGCGCGGCCAGTTCACGTTCTGATGCCCCGCCGTCTCGCGGCACCGGCACTGCTGCTGCTCGCCGCGGCCGCCTCGTGCGCCGCCCTGCCGAAGGCCAATGGCGAGCGCGCGTTCGCGCGCGCGGTCCATCAGGTCGAGGCCGGCCCGCGCATTCCGGGAACGCCCGGCCACCGCGCGATTGCGCAGTGGATCGCCGCCGAGTGCGAGAGCCTGGGCGGCCAGGTCGACCACGATCGCTTCGCCGACAGCACGCTCGGGCGCCGGCTCGATCTCGAGAACCTGATCGTGCACATGGGTCCGCGCGGCGGATCACGCATCGCGCTGCTCGCGCACTGGGACACGCGTCCCCAGTCGGATCAGGATCCCGATCCCGCTCATCGCGGCGATCCAGTGCCGGGGGCGAACGATGCCGCATCGGGTGTCGTGGTGCTGCTCGAGGTCGCGGAGGCGATCCATCGTCAGGCGCCGCCGGCGGGCGTGGATCTCGTGTTCCTGGACGGCGAGGATCAGGGCCGGCCGAGCGATCCCGAGGAGTATTGCATCGGCTCGCGCCACTACGCCGCCTCGCTCAGCGGATCGGGCGCCGCGCGCCCCGCCGCGGCATTCCTCTTCGACATGGTGGGCGATCGCGATCTCGGCATCTGGCCCGAAATCGAATCGTCACAGCGCGCCACCAATCTCGTGGCCCAGGTGCTCGAGGCGGCGCGCGCGACGAATGCCAGATCGTTTCATTCCACGCCGCGCTATGACGTGGTGGACGATCACATCCCGCTGCTCGATGCCGGGATCCCGGCCGTGGACATCATCGATTTCGACTACCCGGCCTGGCACACGCACCGCGACCTGCCGGATCAGATCTCGGCCGCGAGCCTGGAAGAAGTCTCGCGGGTCGCGATCTGGCTAGTGTACCGAAGCCCGCTCGCCCGCTCCCTCGCGGCGCCGGCCCGCTAGCCCCAAGCGCGCGCCTCCACTGGGCTTAGGGGGCGGCGAAGTGCCGAGCCCGCCCCGCCCGAGGTCGGGCCGGGCAGCCTCCCCCTCAGGGGGATGGCCGCTTGCCGATTTCGCCCCACTTCTGTATTGTGCAGCCTAGGAGTGGGGCAGGTGCGACCACTCCGTTTTTTGTCCCCGCCGGGAGCCCAAATTGGAAGTCCGAGAAGAGGTTCGACTGCTCGCTCAGCCGTTGGCCGAGGAGGCCGGGTTCGAGCTGGTGGACGTGGAATTCTCTGCCCAGGGACGGCATCGAACGGTCCGGGTGCTGCTGGACAAGCCCGGAGGGATCACGGTCGGGGATTGTGGCTTGTTCAGCCGCAAGCTGGCGGATTGTCTCGACATGAATCAGACGATTCCGTGGGGATACCATCTGGAGGTCAGCTCGCCGGGAGTGGATCGGCCGCTGCGCACGCTGGAAGCGGTGGCGCAATACGCGGGGCGGCGGGCGAGTGTGACGCTGTTCGAGCCGAAGGATGGCCGGCGGAACTTCGACGGTGAGCTAATCGCGCCCGCGAGCGGGCGCGTGGGGTTGAGAACGACCGAGGGTGAGGAGCACTGGTTCGAGTGGGCCGGGGTTCGATCGGCCCGCCTGGTGGTGGATCCGTGGGAGCGCGTCCGGAATCGGGCGGCGATGCACCACGGGGGAGAGCGGAATGAACAATGAAATTCTCGATGCGCTGAGCCAGATCACTCGCGAGAAGAGCGTGGATCGTGCGCTGCTCATCGAGACGCTCGAGGCCGGCCTCGCGAGCGCCGTGCGCAAGAAATACGGGCTCACGGCCGACGTCGAGGTGCGCTTCGCAAACGATACCGGCGCGATCAGCGTGGCGCTGCGGCGCCACGTCGCGGATCCGGTCGAGGATCCGGCGCTCCAGATCTCGCTCGCCGAAGCGCGGCGCATGAAGCCGAACGCCGCGGTTGGCGACGTCATCACGCTGCCGCTGCCGATCGCCGAGTTCGGGCGCAACGCCATTCAGACCGCAAAGCAGGTGCTGATCCAGCGCGTGCGCGAGGCCGAGCGCGAGCGCGTCTTTCGCGAGTATTCCGACAAGATCGGGCTGCTGGTGCGCGGTGTGGTGCAGCAGGTCGACCGTGGCAACGTGATCGTCAAGCTCGACCACTCCGAGGGTTTCCTGCCGGCGCGCGAGCAGATTCCGCGCTCGTATCACCGCCAGGGCGACTACGTGCGCGCGGTGGTGATCAACGTGGACAAGCTCGCCAAGGGTCCGCAGGTGATCCTGTCGCGCACGCATCCCGATTTCCTGCGCCGCCTGTTCGAGAGCGAGGTGCCGGAGATCGCGGAGAGCATCGTCGAGATCAAGGCGGTCGCGCGCGAGGCCGGGGCGCGTTCCAAGATCTCGGTGTACTCGACCGATCCGCGCGTCGATGCCGTGGGCTCGTGCGTCGGGCTGAAGGGCTCGCGCGTGCAGAGCATCGTTCGGGAGCTGGGCGGGGAGCGCATCGATATCGTGCCGTGGTCGCAGGATCCGACCGTGTTCGTCTCGCGCGCGCTGTCGCCGGCCAAGGTGATGGACGTGCGCGTCCATGAGCCCGAGAAGCGCATGGCGGTGATCGTCGCGGACGATCAGCTGTCCCTCGCGATCGGCAAGGGCGGTCAGAACGCGCGGCTCGCGGCGCGGCTCACGGGCTGGAAGATCGATCTGAGCTCGAAGAGCGAGGACACCAAGCGGCAGGAGCAGGCGCGTGCCAGCCGCATCGAGGTCGAGAAGCTGGAGCTGGGCGACGCCACGACCGAAAAATTGATCTCGGCCGGCATCGAAACCGCGCAGGAGCTGGTGGCGACGCCGCTCGAGAAGCTGGTCGAGATTCCGGGCATCGGTGAGAAGACCGCCGAGAAGATTCTGCAGACCGCTCGGGAGTACATCGAGACGCATCCGCCGCAGACCGAGGCGCCGACGGCGCCCGCCGAGCTGGAGTTCACGCCCGAGATGGAGGCCTCCGCGGTGCCGCAGCCGACCGGGACGCCGGGGACGGAGCCCGGCGCGCCCGCGGCGGAAGGGGAGCTGTCGTGACGAAAGCGTCGGCGGCGAAGAAGCCGCGGGTCTACGAGGTGGCGAAGGAGCTCGGCATGTCGAGCGAGGCCGTGCTCCAGATCGTCAAGCGTCTCGGCGTGGACGTGAAGAACCACATGAGCACGCTGCTGCCCGAGACGGTCGAGAAGATCCAGGCCGAGATGGCGCACGAGCGCACCGCGGTGCGCGAGGAGCAGGCGCGCAAGCACGAGATCGAAGTGCAGCGCGCCCGCGAGGAGCGCGCGCGCGCTGCCGCGGCGCTCGCCGCGCAGCAGGCCGCGACCCCGCCGCGTCCGGCGCCGCCGCCGAGCGCGCCGGCTCGCCCCGCCCCGCCCGCGCCACGCCCGCTCGATCTGCGCGGGCCGCGCCGCCGCGAGCGCAAAAAGAAGAAGGTCGTGGACGAGAAGCTGGTGATCGACAGCGTTCGCAAGACGCTCGCCAGCCTCGATCAAGGCAGCACGCGGCGCCGCCATCGCCGCCACGACGAGGAGACCGGCGAGGTCGCGGTCGAGGAGGCGCGCGTCCTCAAGGTCACGGAGTTCATCACCGTCGCCGAGCTCGCGAACCTGATGGAGGTCAAGCCGCAGGAGGTCATCACCACCTGCATGCGGCTCGGCCTCATGGCGACCATCAACAAGCGTCTCGACAAGGACTCGATCATGGCGGTGGCCGACGAGTTCGGCTACGGCATCGAGTTCGTGTCGGACTACGGCGCCGGCGAGGCCGCCGAGACCGAAGCCGCCGACGCGACCGGC
>Ga0209698_10001777_pt1 | contig 24831 bp, 20 predicted proteins | sample LitLauG_LLR_2012_FD_187203 | JGI IMG/M metagenome (GOLD analysis project Ga0209698, IMG submission 187203) | Freshwater sediment microbial communities from Pennsylvania, USA - Little Laurel Run_MetaG_LLR_2012 (SPAdes) (version 2) | ecosystem: Environmental > Aquatic > Freshwater > Creek >... | reverse complement strand
GCACCGAGAGGCGATCGGGTGTCCACATGGATTCCGCGGCCTCGCGCAAGCGCGCTTCGTTTTCGGCCGCATTGCGGGCGTGACTCAGGTTCTCCGCCATGGTGGCGACTTCTCGTGCCAATGGCCGGAACATCGCCAGGTCCGGGGCTTCCTGACGGAAAGAGACTTTCCCAGTGCGGAGCGCGCGCATCCACAGTGCGGCTCGTGCGATCGGTCCGGCAATGCTCCACCGGACAATGAGCAGCGTGATCAACACGATCAGAAAGACCTGTGCCAGTACTCGGAAAAATGTCCGGCGCCACACCAGCAGGATCTGCGCGCGGATGTAGCTCACATCGTGTACTACCGCGAGGCCGCCCACGACTTCGTCCTGACCGTGAATGGGAAGCGCGAGAATGTGTACCGGAACGGCTCCCATTCGCGAGAATGAACTCTCTTCGTGACCCTGCGCGATGGCCTGCGTCACTGTCGGCGGACTCACGGTGAGCGTTTTTGTGAGCTCCGGAGTCATGGCGATCACCGTGCCCTGCCGGTCGCAGATGAGAACACCCAGGAGGTGTTCCCGGTCGCCGAAACGCTGCACTAGCCGCTCCAGTTCTTTGTTCACATGGTTTGGAACATGGTTGAGACCCGCTTCCGATCCCGCATTCCAGGAACGCTCGACATTGCTGACGAGGCTCTCGCCAAGCATCTCCGCGCGACGCTCTACATCATTGCGTAGCGAGCGTTTCTGACCGAGCACTTCGTAGTAGGAAAACCCAGCCGACACCAGCGTGATGCCGAGAATGAGAGAAACAATGAGGCGAGCACTGAACAGTCGCATACATATTCCTCCTGCCGGGAATTTGCCGTGGAATTAAGGAAAGAAAAGGGGGCGGCAATCACCGCCCCACCTGGGGGCGCTACTAGGGCTGTCCCTCTTGACGGGGATCAAACTGGATCGATGGCGCTCACGCGAATAGTTCCCGTGGAAGCATCCAGTGTCCCTGTCACCTTCACGGCTTTGTTCAGGAAGTCCTGGGCCTTTTGTTGGTCATCGAGCTGATAGGTGGTTTTGTTGTCGCCGTCCTTGAGGACATATTTGTCCCCAGATTTAACGATCTTTCCGCTGAACGTCTTCTCGGATGGAGCGTTCGACATGTTCTGATCGTTGGGCATCGGCTGTTGTTGAGAGGCGTTGTTGCGCGAGGAGTCGGGGCTGCTCTGCGCGAGAATCGGCTGGCTTGCAAAGTACAAAACAGCTGTCACCGCCATGATTGGCAACAGAGTGGACAAAGCGAATTCTACTTTCTTCATCGCAGTCTCCTTGGGGGAAGGCTTTCGTTCTACGACGAAGAGATGCAAGTCCACTGCCAACAAAGGATGCGAGACCTAAGTTGTTGATACGCAACTCAAGTCCGGCGACTGTGGGAATTCACGCAATGCAAGGATGACCCGTCACGAGAAAATTCTCCCATAATTGCCGGTTCGTGAAAATGTCGGACCGCTTCCAACCGGTCTGCCTCCACTTTAGTCGCCAGTCCCACACGAGCACGTGCCGGCGCCACTTCCAGCCTGCTTAATGAATGCGCATTCACCGGTCAAATTGCTCGTCTCTCCATCACTCAGCGGAGACATTTCAAATTTCGTTTCGGTCGCCTGAAAGTTGCCGTCCGGGAGAATTTGAACATTATTCCCCCATCCGAGAAGCACACCGGTTGGTGCTAGAGAAGAGGGGTCACATATTGGATTCTGAGCGATGTCCGATGGCACTACTTTGATGACTCCGGCAGAAGGCTTTTTCCCGGTTAGTGGGTTCGCGGTGAGGTCGAGCAACAAGGAGAAACTCCGCAATCCGCTGTCTGAGACGGTGCAGCCACAGCACTCGTTCAATGCCTGGTTCTGATCAAACACGTAAACCATCGCGCAAATGGATCCAGAAGTCAGACCCGGATTCGTAATCCGAACGTTGCCGTCGGCGCCGGCCTTCTCAGCGCTGGCACGATCGAAGTAGTTTACGGCAATGAGTGGCAGCACGCTAAGGTCGGCCGACCCGGTTAGCCCGCTGTTCTGCGCGAGGATTGACGTTGAGCCCACCTGCTCAGCAACTGCCAGTCCGCCGCTGCTCACACCTGCAATTTCTGGCTGGCTCGAACTCCACGCGACGACTCCGGTCAGGTCCTGAGTTGATCCATCGCTCAATGTCGCAATCGCGTGGAACTGGCGACTGCTTCCCAGTCCCACGGATACCGTCGCTGGATTCACGTTCAACGAGACGACTGCGGCAGGGGTCACCGTCAAGTTCGCGGTTCCTGTGACAGATCCGAAGCTCGCACTGATGGTGGCAGTGCCAACTGCGTTGCCAATTGCGTCACCGGTTGGCCCCACACTGGCGATTGCTGACCCAAGGGAAACCCAGGCTACCGATTGAGTCAGATCCTGTGTCGTGCCATCGGAGAACTGTCCGCTCGCGGTTAGTTGCTCGGACTCTCCGATAGGCAACGACGACTGACTCGGAGTAATCGCGATACTGATTAAGGCAGCGGCTGCGACCGTGACAGATGTGGCTCCTCGCACACCTTCATACGTTGCAGAGATTTGGGCAACGCCTTGGCCTGCCCCGGTCACACTGCCCGCAGCGTTGATGCTGGCAACAGCAGACTGGCTTGTCTGCCACGTTACTCCGGAACTTAACGTGCGCTGAGTCCCGTCATCGTAACTCCCCGTAGCCGTGAATTGTTGACTCAGACCTTTTGTAATCGTCGGGTTCGCTGGAGTGAGCACGATTTGAGTGAGCCTCGGCCCTCCTTCCCCTCCGCTTTGTGTTGTGCTGCCCCCACCGCAGCTCAAGAAAGATTCGAAACAGAGGAGAGCACCAAGAAGAGCGATTGTGTGTGCGGCTGGATGAAATCTCATGTTGGACTCCTGGCAACTCGGGGAGAGGGCAGGGGCCGAACTAACCAAATGGAACTATATCGACTGGCGTATTCCGCGCCATTCTCAAGTCGTACTAACCCATTGGTAGTAGCAGATCGGCGTACTCCGAATAGTGGAGCCTGGGGATTCGGTTTGCGAAGGGAAAGCTAAACTACGAACTGAAGACCGCTCATATAGCCCGGGGATTTGAGCCCCCGCTTCGCAGTCCATCGCACTTGCATGAGGGTGGGAATGGACACCGGTACATCGAATGCGGGCAAGTCGCAACGCACGAATGTGTCGGCTTGGAGAGGGCTTGAACTAAGGATACACACGCCGCCATTGCTGAGATTGTGAATGCGGCCGTGAAATTCTTTTGGTGCAGCGCCTGCCGTATGACCGGACAGCAAACTCCTTGCATGCACTTCAAGGACCTGAGGGAAGCGCTCATGCTGACGCCGCTCTCGATCTGAGGAATCGGTCACGGCGTAGCATCATGACCGAAAACGCTAAGCCCGTAAATTCTTCAATCGGACTAATTCGCAATCAGATGTTCTAATACGAAAAACCTAAACGCTTGGTCTCGTTCCAGCCAGTTTCCCGGCGATCCCGGATCGCGTCGACACTTTCATTTTGACCATTACCAATCGCAGGAACGCCTTTACGGTGTTAGGGCTGATCTGCATGCGGCTCGCGATCTCTTTGCTGGTGAGACCTTGCAGTAGAAACTCGACCGTTTCGCGTTCTCTTTGCGTCAGATCAAATTGTTCGGCGATTTCTGCGAGCGCGTTAGCACTGCTGGATGCATCCCGCTCAAGCAAAACGGCGAAGGCGGGCTGTACGGGATAATATCCTTCGCCGTTCACCCGAAAACTCTTGCATATGTAGCGACGCCGACCCGACCGGAACTCTTTGACGAAAGCGGCTCGGTCGCGACTCTTATGGTCGAAGAGAGTGGTGCGCACTCGATCCGCGAGGAAAACTCTCGGTTGTTTAATACGATCCGCCCCGCTCGGGAAGCACAGGATTTGAAGGGCAGGATCGTTCGCTGCAATGAGATTCATTTTGTCATCTAAAAGTAAAAACCCACTACTGCTGGGAGCCATTGGCACTGTGCTCTCCTTAGTTCGAAGCGGCGCGCAAACCCACGTCCCCCACGGGAAGTGTATCTCTCGGGCGGGGCGCTAATCTGCTTAGCCCGCTCCAAAGCTTTATCGTTTTAACTTTCTCGTAATGTTCCGGTGCAGGGGAGGAGTGGCGCTCGTCGTCCAGAACAATGATGCCAGGGGCCCGATATCAGCAGCCGAAGTATCCTGCAAACGATTTACGTTGTCAAGGGTGCAGGCTTTATCAGTTGAGGTCAGTTCGTTTGTTCTAGCACGAACGAACTAAGTCATTTTCGTCTTAAACAGATTGGCTAGTCCAATCGTGGAATTGTTCCCGAGGAACTCCCGTAGTTAACTGTCGGTGCTCGATCTTCGGGTGTCCGGCAGCCGGGCTTTGAGGATGGGAACATGCCTAGAATGCAGCACTCGCGACGCTCAGACAATGGAGCGTACTCGGTGGCCAGCCTGGCTCTCACAGTCTTCGTCCTCATTGTTCTCACTTCTCCTGCCTTGTGCGATCAGAGTTCCGCAAAACGCACTGCTCGCCCGGCGCCTCCATCCAAGCAATTACCAAAATGCGCGCCAACGGATACCGCTCCGGCGAAGGATCCCCCCTCGCGTCTAACGCCAATTCAGGCGGATCCACAATCGCTCAGCGAATCGCAGGCTCAAGGCACCCACGCTCGGGATTCCCAAGCCAGCGATTCCCTGAAGCTTGAATCGGTCCAGAAAGATGGCGTTGAGATATCAGAACCTGAATGCGCACCGGGTCAGACTAGTATCGATGGCGCACCCTGCCAAGCAGTGCAGATTTCAAAAGACAAGGCGTTGCAATGTGTGCGGGACGCTGCCCAGAAGCCGGACTTGGCGATCGACTCCGAGCCCCGGAAGTAACGGGAGGTAGAGTATGCATGGAATCGTTGATCAGTTCTGCAAAGGTGCTGCCGCTGCAACGCTCCTGCTGATTGGTGTATGGCTGCCTTGCTGGGGCCAGAGCGTTGCTGTCGGTGCGCCACTACCCCAACTACCAGATGCGGAAGTCGCAGTTCCCGTTGAACCCGCTCACGCGCTAACCCCTCCAGTGGTTACCTATCGGGATGGCCAACTCGCAATTGACGCGGAGAACTCAACCTTGGCCGACGTGTTGCAAGTTGTGGCTGAGAAGACTGGAGCGCTCATTGATGTTCCACCCGGAAGCGGCCTCGAGCGCATCGTTGAACACACGGGACCAGGACACGCCGAAGATGTGCTGGCGACGTTGCTCAACGGTTCCGCTTTCGATTTCATCATCGTAGGTTCGTCGAGAAGCCGTGATCCGATCCAGGTTCTCTTGTTCCCGCATAAGATGGACGCAGCGGTTGCGAAGGATGAACTGGCGCTGGCTTCCAAACCCCCAATTGGTGAAGAGCCCCACTTGTACGGCGCTGGCTTCCGGGCGAGTTCGGCCGACAACTCCGGAGACTCGTCAGACGCGGTGGCCAGTACCGTGATTCAGCCACCTGCGGTGAATTCCGGTGACTATATTCCCGGCGCCGTCCTGGATCAGCTTCAAAAAGAACGTCTCCGCCAGCGACAGCAGATGCAGGAACAGCAACAATCCAATCGGCCGTCAAGTCCGACAGATTCTCAGTAACCTGTTGTGCCGCTGTCTCACAGCGATCGCGGAGACACGCCGGCGCGTTGCCATATTAATTCATTTGGCTTAGGCAGGAGAGCTAGTCGCACGAGAAACGATAAGTGAAGCGTGGAACACCTGAGTAATGCGTTTGGCTTAGCGTCACCATACTAAGATGAACGGCTAGTCAACGTGGGTACTTGTAAAACAGTTAGTCGAGATTAAAGTTGTGGCCGAGCGCGACCGGCCTGCAATCCCTCCCCTCAGTAAAGGCGCGCCACTCGCAACAAGGAGGTTTCTCAATGAAGCGTCAAACCCTTACCATTGCTTTGACAATTCTGGGCATCTGTCTACTGAGCGTCATCAGTGCGGCTGCGCAGGATGTATTCAAAGTCAATTATTTCGCCAACAACGGCGTCACAGGCGCCCCGGATGCCACGCTCAGAGTCACCAACCCAGGGACATCCAATGGCAATCTGTGCGCGATGGTGTATGTGTTCGACAACGACCAGCAGATGAGTGAGTGTTGCGGCTGCATTACCACACCGGATGGCCTGCGCACTTTCTCGGTCTCGAAGAACCTGACCAACAACCCGTTGACCGGCGCCATCTCCAACAACGGAGATATCAAGATCGTCTCCGCTGCTGTTAACAACTCGCCGTGCGATCCGACTGCGAACGTGACGCCTACACCGACTCTGCGTGCGTGGGCGACCCACATTCAGAACAAAGTCGGGACTGCATATCCAATCACCGAAACCGAGTCTAGCGACGCTACGCTGAGCGCGGGAGAACTGGCCAGCCTGCAGGCGGACTGCTATTTCGTAAACCGGCTGGGCAGCGGCAGAGGGATTTGCAGCTGCGGCACCGGCGACTAACCCCAGCACTTCATGCTGAACTTCAAGCGCACCTTGTCGTTTGGCAAGTAATGTGCCAGGCGGTGCCGACCCGTCGCCTGGCACGCAGTCTTCAACGCAACTCCTGGGGAGGATTTGTGAAGAACATCGCACGTGTACTCTGGATTCTGGCCTTCGCTTGTCTGCCCGCCTTTGGGCAGGTAACGCCCGTAACTATCAGCCCTTCAGATTCTTCGGTTGTCGCCGAAGTAGACGGCCGGACTCTCACCACTGTCGATCTCGAACGGAAAAAAGCTGGCAGCCTGCTGCAGGCCCGCTATCAGTACTATTCGAGCCAGCGAAAGGCTCTCGATCAACTGGTGGATGAGGAACTCCTGGCGATTGCGGCTGAGCATCAGCACGTCAGCGTCGACGAGCTGCTGGAGAAGAAAGTCTACAAAGACATCAAGGATCCTACCGAAGACCAACTCCAGGTGTACTACGAAGGGATGGAAAGCACCGAGCCGTACCCGGCGGTGCGCGATCGCGTTCTGGACCATATCCGAGAACTTCGACGCGACAAGGCGAAGGCAGCTTATATCAAAGATTTACGCGCCCAGGCAAGCTTGCGAATCCTGCTCGCTCCGCCCGTCGCCAGCCTGAACTTGGAGAACGCGTTTGTAAAGGGGGCGAAGAGCGCTCCGGTGGAGCTGGTCGAGTTTGCCGACTACGAGTGTCCGTATTGCCAGCAAGTCAACCCGTTACTCCAGAAACTGCAGGAAGAGTATGGCGACAAACTGTCGATCGCGTACAAGGATTTTCCCCTCCCCATGCATCATCGCGCGCAGAAGGCGGCCGAAGCCGCCCGCTGCGCCGGAGACCAAGGCAAGTACTGGGAATACCACGACGTCCTCTATTACAGCCGGATGCTCGACATCAATGATCTGAAGAAGCATGCGCAAGTTCTCAAGCTTGACGAAACCCGCTTTGCCAAATGTCTCGATGATGGAAAGCAAGCGGAGGCAGTAAAAAAGGACCTGGAAGAAGGCAAGAAGATGGGGCTCCCGGGAACGCCCAGTTTCTTCGTGAATGGCCACTACTTTCACGGAGCGGTGGACTACAACACATTGAAAGAAATGGTGGACCAACAGTTACCCGCGCGGCCTTCTCCGCAGGCGCTAGCGCAGACCGCATCCGCGAAATAAACGCACGCAACAGCCTGCGTCGCAGTGGATGGCTACGCACGGAAGTGAGGCGGTTATGCTGAGCGAAATACCGGTTGAGTGCGACCACAGCAAAGATAGGTTGCGACGAGGTTTTTCCCTACAATTCCGCGCTGCCCTTCGAGGTGGAGTGCGTGTTGCATTCGTAGTTGGCTTGCTGGCCTGTCTTCGGCCGGAAGGCCTCCTGGCGGCAACCCGTGCTGTTATGCACAAGGTAGCCGTTCAGGCAAATCACACCATTCTCGCAGTCAATCAAAGTCAGCAATTCAGGGTCGCCGATGCGGAGGGCAAATCCGTTGACGTGAACTGGGGAGTCTCGGGGCCGGGTTGTTTCGGTCCTGCGTGCGGGACGATCAACGCCAAAGGGGTCTACCGGGCCCCCGCCGCACTTCCGCAACCGCCAGTCGTGACATTGGAAGGAGTTCTGGTTTCTGACCCCAATCATTCTGTAATGACGCAGGTCCAGCTTCAACAGGCAGTCAGCGTTACAGTAAGCCCAGCTTCCGCCCAAGTCACTACCGGCACGACCCAACAATTTACCGCCACCGTGACTGGAAGCGGCAACGAGATAGTTACGTGGTCGATCTCGGGAACTGGTTGCTCGGGTCTTACGTGTGGCAGCATCAGTGGTTCTGGTCTTTATACTGCACCATCCACGCCGCCGAATCCCGCAACCGTCACCGTGAAAGCGACCTCCCTTGCCGACCCCTCGGCATCTGGAACTGCAAGTGTCACGGTTGTATCGCCACCACCGATCACGGTGACGATCTCGCCTACTTCCGCCACAGTTTCGCCCGGAGCCCAACAACAATTTACTGCCACCGTTACAGGCAGCACCAACAAGAGTGTGACTTGGAGCGTCACGGGCACGGGCTGTGTTGCGTACTACTGCGGAACCATCACATCCCTCGGCCTATACACAGCCCCGTCCACGGTTCCGAATCCACCAGTCGTGACCGTGACTGCGTATTCTAAGGCGGATCCATCGAAATCAGCGTCCGCCACAGTCAACCTGGCTGTCCCCATCGTTGTCACGGTATCGCCAGCCAGCGCGCAGCTCGTTGTCGGTCAACAACAGAAGTTCACGGCGAGCGTGACTGGCACGGCGAATACCGCAGTGACGTGGTCAGTCTGGGGTGCGGGATGTTCGGGCGTAGCTTGTGGAACCATCGCGAGCAACGGACTCTACACCGCACCGGCCACCGTCCCATCGCCTCCTTCAATAACCGTCACGGCCACTTCTGTGGCGGATCCTTCTAAGTACGGCACCGCGAGCGTGACTTTGATTCCGACGGTATCGGTCACCGTGAGTCCGGCATCCATCCACGTTGCTCCGGGCGCCCAACAGCAATTTGCGGCGACTGTTGCGGGGACAGGGAATCAGGTGGTGACGTGGACTTTGTCGGGAACCGGATGTTCCGGTGTGGCATGCGGACAAATCACCGGGACGGGACTCTATACGGCCCCCAAAACCATCCCGAATCCGAACGTAGTTACGGTCACCGCTGTGTCGGTTGCTTATCCTTCGGCGTCGGGTGCGGCAACGGTTTATGTCGGCGCGGGTTCGCCGGTCGTTGTTACGGTTTCACCGTCATCGGCCTCGGTAGTTGTTGGTAAGACGCAGCAGTTTGCTGCGCAGGTCACCGGAACCAGCAATACCGCGGTCACCTGGAGTGTGGGCGGCATCGGGTGTTCGGGCGCGTCCTGCGGAACGATAACGCAGAATGGACTGTACACGGCGCCTTCGACGCAGCCCACACCCTCCAGCGTAACCGTCACGGCTACTTCTCAAGCGGACTCTACACGTTCCGGTTCCGCGACCGTTACGATTGCACCGAATATCGTGGTTACGGTTTCGCCTACCACCGCGCAGGTCACTACAGGGCAACAAGCGCAATTCAGCGCTACGGTCACAGGCAGCAACAACACAAACGTGACGTGGAGCGTCAGTGGCACCGGTTGCTCCGGCAAAGCTTGCGGCACGATCAGTTCCAATGGTTTGTATACGGCGCCCGGGTCGGTTCCTACACCACCGACGGTCACCGTCACGGCGACTGCTCAAGCGGATCCGAGCAAGTCCGCGACTGCAACCGTTACCGTGAACGCGCCAATTGCAGTGACGGTCGCGCCACAAACTGCGCAGATCGTCATCAACGCGCAACAGCAGTTCGTGGCGACAGTAACGGGCACCACTAATAAATCAGTGACCTGGAGTTTGTCGGGCAAATCTTGCCCATCCTCCTGCGGAACCATCAACACTTCCGGGCTGTACACTGCGCCGTCCGCGGTTCCGAGTTCGGCGATCACCGTGACGGCAACATCGCAGGCGAACGGCAGCAGTTCTGGCTCCGCGAGTATCCAGGTAATTGCCAGTAACGACAGCAAATTCAAAGGGCAATATGCATTTCTGTTCCGTGGAACTGATCCGGCTGGCCTCTACGAGGCAGCCGGTTCTTTCAGCGCCGACGGTCAAGGCCACATCTCCACGGGAGTGGAGGATATCAATCGCGTTTCGGGACCGCTCTCGAATGTGTCCTTCACTGGCACTTATGCCGTACAGGGCGACAATCGAGGGTCTCTGACGATCACCAGCTCTTTGGGGACGTTTACATATGCCTTCGCATTGAATTCAACCGGCAGCATCGCGCGGATGATCGAAACCGATAGCAGCGGGATTCGTGGTGCGGCGGTGGTCAAACTGCAAAATCCGAATGCTTTCTCGACTTCCGCCCTTACCGGCGGTTACACGCTCAACCTGACCGGAAATGATTTCGCGGGGGGCCGCATCGGAGTTCTGGGATCTGTGTTCCCGAGCGGCGGCGGAGTGATCGCCGGGAGTTCAATGGACGTCAACGACGCGGGCAATGTTTTGCCGACGTTCGTTAATTTCCAGGGAGCCTACAACGTCGCATCCACCGGACGCGGAACTCTCAGCCTCAACGTCTCCACCTTCGGTTCCGGAAAATTCAACTTCGCAATCTATGTTGTTTCGGCGACCGAATTTTTCCTGGTTTCGGCTGACATCCTGAGCAGCGGAAATCCTCTTTTCAGTGGTTCCGCAGTGCAGCAGTCTGGGTCGCCCTTCAGCAACAAGTCGTTTAGCGGATATTCCGTCTTCCAGCAGACCGGAATCACGGGCGGAGCCCCAGACGTGTCTGTCGGACTATTGACCTACGACGGGCAGGGGACGGTTACCATCCAGTTCGACGAGAATGCTGGCGGCACGGTACAGATCGGCAACACTTTGACTGGTGGCTATGCCGTTTCTTTGAATGGGCGCACGATTCTCAACCTGGTCGACTCGCAGACCCACCTGCCTAGCACTGCGATCATGTATGCCATCTCGCAGAACACGGCGTTCATTATGGATAATTCCGCGACCGTGCGTTCGGGATACTTGGAAGCACAACTTGTTGTGCCACCTTTTGGCGACGCTGACCTGGTTGGGAACTACACATTTGCGTCATCGACTCCGGCTGGAACAGGCATTCCCGTCGTGTCGGGCGTCGCTAACTTCGATGGCAATGGAAATGTAGAGGGCAACGAAGATGCGGACTTATCTTCCGGCCCGAACTTGAACCAATTGCTGAATGGAACATACTCGATCTCGCCAGTTTCGAAGAATGGGCGAGGCGTGATTCTGCTCTCGTTGCCGCAAACGGAGACGATCGCGATCTGGCTGGCAACGTATTCCCGTGCCTATGCCATTCCCGTCGACGCCAACGATGTGGGTCCGACAGTCTTGATTTTTGAACAGTAATTACAAAATCGAACAGTTCCGGTCTTCCGGAAACACAGATCATCTGGGAGGATGTATGGACAGAAAAATTTTATTGGTGGCGGGCATCTTGATCTTGCTGGTCTCGGCGTATGCCCAGGAAGACATGGCCACGCTGATGAGCAAGGCAAAGGCGGGTGACCCGGCAGCCGAGGTCAGGGTTGGCCAGATGTACGTTTTCGGACAAGGTGTCGGCCGGGATTCATCCGAGGCTGCGAAGTGGTTCCGCAAGGCGGCTGATCAGAATTATGCCGACGGGCAATACCGCCTCGGCGTCCTCTATGAAGTCGGCCGAGGTGTGCCCCTGGATCCACCGACGGCCCTCCGTTTGTACAAGCTTGCTGCGCGCCAGGGTCATGTTGACGCCCAGTTTGATCTGGGCGCGGTCTACGAGCAGGGTCGAGGTGTCGCCAAAGACGACGTGACGGCCAGCAAGTGGTATCTGCAAGCGGCCCAGCATGGCAAGAAAGAAGCGGAATACAAGATGGCCGAATTGTACGAACAAGGAAAAGGAGTGCAGCAGAGTTATCCAGAAGCCGTCAAATGGTATTCGGCGGCGGCAGCACAAGGCGATTCCGAAGCAAAGTTCAAGTTGGGACACTTGTATGAGCAAGGGCTCGGAGTGCCTCAAAGCAATGCTCAGGCAATCCAGTGGTATCGCCAAGCGGTGGATGACGGAAACGTGGAAGCAAAGCTCGCGCTTCGCGCGCTGGAAAGGTAATTCAGGCTGTGCCAATTTGGAGCGCTCCAGTTGGACGCGACAGCTTTTCGCGGAAATTACCGACGGTGATAGCACGCCTGCGCCTGGCCGCTTAATCATGTGGCGGGTCTATGGTGTAGAAGACTCGTTCCGGTTCCTGACATTTCCTCCTTCAAGTCCGCAGGGGGCTCGTCTGAGGTGCGATTGTGGGATCAACCTCCACGCCAACGTGTATCCTACACGCGCGTCAAATTTTTGACGTGTGGAAGTATAATGGCACACGCAGCGCGATTGTCTATGAGGGGTCGGATGCTAGAGGTTGATCCCCGCGTGAAAACCCAGGAGGACATATGATGCAGTTTTTCCATCGCATGCGGCAGGACGAGCAAGGGCAGGACGTCGCGGAGTATGCGGTCATGTTGGCGGTAATTCTGATTCTCGTCATTGGGACCGTTCGTTTGATCGGAGGCAACGCCAACAACGCCTTTTCCAGCGTTGCGAGTTCCATCAGTCAGTAGCAATTTTCTGGATTTGTTTCTATTTGATTGTTGTCGCGAGATCGCGATTGCACTCATTGACCTTGGTTTCCGGCCAATTCTCACTTCTGCGAATAATGGTTGTCGGTAGATGTTAGACACCCTCATAAATCATCATACCTTCTGCACCGTCTAGCTAAGACGCCTCGGTAAATGATCATTCTCTGTTGCATCTTCCGTGCCTCGGACACTGGAGCGAGGCGACTGCTCCGTTGCAGGCGCATGATCTCGACGACTGCGTCTGCACGTTCGACTCATCATTTACAAATACCGAGTGGTGGAATTAAACGAGGACGAGCAAATCCACATGCCGCATCGATTCAGTCGAGCACGCAGAACTGATTCAGAGCTTGCATACGCTGGGAGAGGGAAAAGTAGATTTTCCAGAGTCTGACACAGGCGAGAGTGCGGCTTAAGTCTTGTGCTTGCAATGAAAGATGGTGAGCGCGGAAGGAATCGAATCCGCCTGAAAACGTAAATTCAACAACATGCAAGGCCACGGATGGCACAAAAGTAGTCGGAAAGCACTGGTAGACCCGAAAACGGATTGCAAACGGATCGCAGATTCCATCAGCAGGGCACCTCGCTGGTCCGGGGCACCCAGGGTGGCTCTGCTTCTTCAGCAGAACGCTCTCCACGGCGGCGAGGTTCATCGCATCCAGATCGCTAGCTTTTCCAGCGTTTTCGATTAAAAACGCGGTGCTTGCGAGCATGTACTGCCGCGTGATCGCGTGCGAGTAAGTGTATTTCATTCCGTTGAACTCGCTTAGGAGAGCCGGGCACAGGGGCACGTGGATGTCGTGGGCGTCACTGACCTGCTTTAGTGCTGCTTCGCCTTGCTTGGTCACGATGTCGTCAAGTGGCGCATTTTCCAGCTTGCGCGTGACCTCAACCCACTGCATTCGTTCTTCCGGTGTCGAAGTGCCCTGGGCCGCCGCTCTCGATCCGATCAGCGTGGACAAACATACAAGAATAAGAATGCAACACCGCGCTTGGCATCCGTTCCTCATGTCTCCTCCTACTAACTCTCTCGGGCTACCCATCCTATGGCTGAAAACTCATCGAAGAGCGCGGAGAGCAGCCGCTAACGTCAGCAAACAAGCGACTATGCTCAAGGACCACCAACGTGAGGACTTGAAGAACGCAACCACCGAACCCAGGCAGGCTGCAAGAATCGTCAGTTCTGATACAAAAATGTCACCCTGAAAGCCCAAGTGCCAACCTAAAGGGTTCAGCACAAGGACCCAAAAGCCTGCGATTATCGAAGCGCTGCAGATACCCATCCAATGCGCGGTCTTTTTACTCAACATGAAATACGTCTCGCTTCATATGTTCAAGGAAATGGCCCTGCGGATTCTGCTCACCGTAATGAAATTCGCCTGTTCGGGGGACCGCGAAATCCGGCGGAATTAGCATCCCGCCAGTAATAATCCACCCCTTCAAAATAAAATGCGCAGAGTTCTGACCGGTTCCCGGATCGCCCTGAGTTCTAAAGTGCTCATGAAGTCCCCAAGGAATCCCGTGCAAAAAGTTACCGGCGTTATCCTGCCACCTCGAATAAAAACCCGCATTTACCAGAGCCGTGGCGGCGTCGGTCTCCGACATAGAGAACGATGCCGCCCCTCTGAGCGTTTGACCTTGTCCCGGTTGGCTGAAGTCGAAAGAGAAGCCCGAGAGCGCACCTGATGTTTGTGTAAATTTTGTGTCGGAGCTTCCGTTGACCCAGCTTCCGGTGGAAGAAGTGTCGCTGCCTTGTTGAGCAAAATGCACTCCACCTGAATCGACGGTACCACCGTACTTATTTCCGCTTTGGTCTGTCAGGTTGCCCTTGTCGTCACTCTTCACGACCGTTTCCTTATAGTCTCCGTTATTGTCTTTGTAATACTGGTGCCCGCCCTGGCACGTCGTCCCGTTGTTCTTGTCGCAGTTTAGATTGAAATCCAACCCGGTCGGATCGGTCAGAGTCAGCGGGTTATTGCGAACGTAACTGTATTTGTTCAGCGTCTGAGGGTCTTCTTGATGTCCTCCGAGCGGGTCCGGCGTCATGAACCTGCCCATGCTCGATGCGTTGTACCGCGCGCCAAAGTTATCCAGCCCGCTCTCAGCATCGCGTTCTTTGCCGGTGAACTTGTAGCAGATCGCATCATAGCTATAGCCGACCATGAATCGTACATTCACCCCACATCAAGGGCACTGCTTCAGAGCATCGTTGAGCTTACCTTGGCTTTGCTTCTTCAGCAGATCGTCGAGTGGCTTGGCCTTTGCGTCAGATTTTTGTTGGAGTATTGCCAGGTAGGTCTTCAACACGCTTTCCACAGCGGCGAGAGCTGTTGCTTTCGTGTCGGTGGCTTTGCCCGGATTCTCGATCTGGAACGCACCGCTGGCCAGCATGTACTGCCGTGTGATCGTGTGCGCGTAGGCGTACTTCATTCCGTTGAACTCGCTCAGCAGAGCCGGGCACAAGAGCACGTGGACATCATGTACATCACTGAGCCGTTTGAATGCAGCTTCGCCTTGCTTGTTCACGCTGTCGTCGAGCGGACTGATCTCCAGGTTGTGCGTGACCTCGACCCATTGCGCCCGCTCTTCTTTGGTCGAGGTAGCTTGGGCGGATATTCTATATGGGATTGCCAAACACAGAACGCCCAACGCTACGCAGATACGAGCTAATTGTTCATTCCACATGTTCCCTCCAAAGCCATGTCCCACTCACTCTCACGAGATAGTCGATAGGAGAAAGCAGATGACGAACAAGAGGACCGACGACGAAAAAACCCACCATCGGGACGCCCCTTTCCCTGCGAGCACGCACGGCACGGCGACAACGAAGGATCCTAATGCCCAACGTGCCCAGACCCCGAGCAGCCTGTTATCACGGCTGATCTGAGGCCAACACCAAAACGCGATAAACGATGCGCCCTGCACGGTAACGGCGACGAAACCTGCAAAGGAAGCCACGCGGCGCCACACTGGAAGCTCAAGCCTTTGCGCCCTGCGCGACCACCTCCACAGACCGTATGCGAGAACGGCCAGAGCCATCAGACCTATGGCAACTAGAAGAATTGCACCAACGACAATGCGCAGTGGTGGCATGGTCACTCGGGTACAGCCCCCCGGAGTAGGTCCTGTGTATGACCCACATAGTCCCCGTTAGGATCAACGTGAAAGCCGCCGCTGCGAGGCACGTTGAGCAAGGGATCGGCGGGGACCATGCCAGGCTGGTCGTAGGGCACCGAAAGGTGAGGCGAATTTGGACACGATGACCATACTGAGCAACCGGCCCCACCAAACCTGTGCTGCGTCGTGTATGGATGCGCGCCACGGCCAAGAAATGCGGCGTAATCCCCAGCGAGAGTGAATGCCCCACGTCGATCCAAAAGGTCACTGATGCCACTGTAAGAACGCCCGCTAAAGCTCCACTCGCAGAGTTCCACCAACGGCGCTCCGCTTGCAGCGAAAATGCCAGCCCGTTCTGTAGGTGCTGATCCTGGCTCGCCTGCAATAGACCCTGGGTCTCCACTGACCATTGTTACACTGATTCTATGGTCCGAATCGAGTGTTGTGTACCATGTGTTGTAGTCGGGAGAATCTGACCGCAGTTGGGCGACGGTGGCCTGCAACTCTTGGGCCACGACAATGTCTCGTCCACTTGGATCTACATATTTTAGAGGGTTGTTTTTTGTATACGCGTAAAGATTCCATCGCTGCGGATCACGGGAATCCGAATCGGCATCAAATTCGTCGGCGCTAGAGAACCTTCCAGCGTTAGAGCTAAAATACCTTGCCCCGAAGTAATCGAGGTTCGATTCGGTGTCTCGCTCCTTCCCGGTAAGCTTGTAGCTCAAAGGCGCATGATGGACTGAGGAGTCACACATATAGGTTAATGCATCGTAGGAGTGGGTTCAGGAATTGAGTAGATGTTTATTGAATCAGGGAAGTCGGGAAGCGCCACTAGCACGCGGTCCTTCCCGTGCCAGGCTGCAGGACACGGAGCCGACACCCACAGATCACCACGCGCAGGGCCGTGTTCCTTCACGCTTGCCCGTGACGTCGGAATTGTGGCGATAACTTTCAAGGTTTTGACGTCGAAGACTACGGCATCACGTCGGAGCGTCTCCCCGAACTGGGTCTCATCCAGGCCAGTTCTTTCACACACGGCAACCCCGACTTGCTGATCCGGTGAGAGGCTCGCTCTCACGAAGCCGCAGTCGGGATTGTGCAGCGTGGCGAGTTCCATGCCCGTCTGATCGAAAAGTTGAATCCAACCCTCGCTCATCGCGTTTGTGAGGCCAAGCATGCCGTCGTTCGTAGGCAGCACTTGACCTACTTCTCGTTGTGTGTGAACACGCTTAAGCCAGTAGGCCACCTCGCTGATATCCTCGTCCAACGGAATCGATTTTTCCGAAAGGACTTGGCGGAGGTTTCTAGGACTCAGGGATATCTTGCGGACTTCGTGCACCGCAGTCGCTCTGCCGTCATGCGTCCACTTGCCTGCCGACAGCACAAGGGATTCGGTGCTGACTATGGATACATGAGGCGCGAAGTCCTGCTCACCGAACAGGCTGGCGTCCGAAGTACTCTGAGGATTCAAGGTTGCTGCTTCGATTGTCACAATGACCTGCGGCACGTGCAATTCGGCGTAGACCAGCGTGCTGCCGTCCTGGCTCAGAAGAAAAGCGGTGGCAACGCGCGGAAGGGATGCGCCTGGAACGGGATAGTCGCGCATATTGCCCTGTTGTCCGGTCACTGGATCGAAGAGCACGACTCGGAGCCTCGAGGAAGTTCCACTTTTCCCCGGAACTCGATATGCGGCATATAGCTTACCGCTGGGCGAAAAGAGAACCTGTCCTGGTGCCTCTCGGAAATTTGCGTCGGAAGGATGGAGCGTCCGCAAGAGTTGATATCCTTGCGTAGGTCCATCTGCTCCGAGGCTCAAAGTGATACCCACCATCAGGGACAACACTAGAATTGTTTTCATTTGTTGTCCTTTGGACGGATGTCAGCAGGCATCGGCGGTCCCTGTTCCCGCAAGATTCCCGCCTTAAACTTATATTCAATCAAGTCCCCGGTGTGCCCGAGGAACCCTCCTGTACTATGGAACGGATTCCTGGTGTCAATGTGGAAAGGCATTCCATTGGTAGGGTTGCCATTCTGATCCGTGACGTAACTGAGATGGGCGTCTGGGCCATTCTTGTTTCCGCCTCGGTATTGGTCGCCCGGGTGGTCCCCGTACTTGTCCAGACCCTTGTTTGGCCCTTCGAGAGTGGCGATGACTCCCTTAAAGACCGAGGTACCGCCGTTGTCAGAATAGAGCCCTCCACCAGCGAGGCAAGTGCCCAGGCAGTTGGAGTTCACAACGAAGTGCGTTCCCGCGAAGCCTGAGTCTTCATCTCCGTTTACGCGCGTCGCATCGGTGCCGGGGGCGTATACACCTTGGTATTTGTCATCGATGTGGATTCCGCTCGAATCGAAGCTCACGTCATGTCCATCAAAGTTTCCGCTGGCATCCGACTGAATTGTGGTCCGCGTGAAATTTCCCTTGTCGTCGGTCGTTCCTACAAAGTTGTCTTTGCAGGTCTTGGACGCGTCGCCGCATCCCTGAAGATAAAGATCCAGACCGGTTGGATCGGTCAGATTCAAAGGGTTGTTGCGGACGTACGCATACTTGTTGAGTGTTTGAGGATCTTCCTGGTGTCCACCCAGCGGATCGGGCGTCATGAAGCGTCCCAAGCTGCCAGCGTCGTACCTTGCCCCGAAGTTATCGAGGCCGGATTCTGAATCGCGTTCTTTCCCGGTGAACTTGTAATTCTGAGCCACCGGCGTCGTGCAGTAGTCGTTCTGCACTCCACCGTAAGGATAGTAATCGGCATCCTGTTCGCACTGCGTTCCCGCCGCATTCATGACCACCGCGTGCGTGCCCAGGTGATCGGAGAAGTAGAAATGCACCGTGTTCCCAGCGATATCCCGCCGTGCCACGCGCTGCCCACTAAAGAAAATGTACTCGTGATTCACTGTGCCGTTGAGGCCACTCTCCGATATAGGGTCGCCCGCCAGGCTCCGCCAATACTGCGTGCCCGTCCCGTTGCTCGGACACGTACTGGACGTACACTTCTCCACCCGATTGCCGTCTCCATCATAGACGTAATACCAGGTCGGGCTCGAAAGGACAGTCAGCCGGTTTTCGGCATCGTAGGTGTAGGCGCCGTTTTGCCAAAGGTTCCCGGCCGCGTCGTAGCTGGGGAAACAGGTGATGAGTTGATTTTTCGTGTTGGCGGAGGCGCAATTCAACGTCTCATGGTTCGTCTTTCCGGTGACCCCGCTGATGTTGGTCAAATTCCCCCATGGGTCGATGCCCGATGTTGCGGGCGCTACGCCTGGATTCGTCGCGGTCGGTGCGAACGTCTCTCCCCAGGCCGGACCACTGCTGTAAGCCTGCTGGATGCGGTTCAATGAGTCGTAGTTGTAGTTCTGAGTGCGCGTTGTGTCCCGGCAATTGGCAATCGAATCGACGTTGCCATTGTCGTTCGTCCCCAGGCCGAAGTTGTAGACGCGATGCATGATGTTGCCCACCGTGCCTGGACACGTCGAACCGGTCAGCGCCGGAGGAGCATTCGTGCCATAGAAAATCTGCAGCGGTTGCAGACGAGTATTGTAACTAAACGCCCCAAAAATCGTGCCGCCATTGGTCAGGCTGGCCAAGGCTCCTTGTGGTGCATACGTTGCGCTAGTCACGTAGTTGATTCCGCCTGCGACATCCTTGGCGGAAGCAGTGCGACCCGCAGTGTAGCCGCCCGAACTGTTGGGAGTGTAGGTGATGACCTTGCCCGTGTTCGGGTAGGTCAGAGTGGAAAGCGAGCCATCCAGGTTATATGTGTAGCTGATCGTATTGGTATTTGCGCCAATCGTGCGATCTTCGGCCAGAATGCGCCCCATCTTGTCGTGAGACCACGAGGTTGCGCCTGAGCCGTCGCACATGGCCGTTCGGTAGCTAACAGGGTAAGGGTCCGTCAACGTGGGCGGCGTAGTTGCGCAACCGGTCAGAGACGAACCGTCGTAGCCATACTTGACGCTGGGAGTCGTGACACCCGTGTAGGTCTTGCCCGTGAGGCGGTCGAGCGCGTCGTAGGTGTACGTGGTCGTAGCAGTGGCGGTACCCGTCTGGTTGGCAGCCGGTGCGGTCTTGGTGCAAACCTCGCTGGGCGAGCTGGCGCACCCGCCAGTCGGAGAATTGGAGTAGGTATAGCTGATCGTCCCAGACTCTGGATTGGTCGCGCTGGTGAGGCGGGAAAGCGAATCGTAGACGAAGCTTCGATTCCGATTGCCGGAGTTGTCTCCCTTCTGCGTCACAGAAAGCAGGTTGCCTAGCGTGTCGTAGCCATAATCAGTCTCGTAGTTCTTGCCATTCGGATCTTCCCAAACGGTCGTCAGTCGTCCTAAGGCGTCAGTTTGGCTCTTGCGGGTGATCCCGGCCTCGTCGGTCGCCGTGCTCGTCAGCCCAACCGAGTTCGCCGCGTAGCTGTTCAAAACCAGAGTGCCATCGGTTTCGGTAACCTTTACTGCGCGTCCCAATGCATCGGAATCAGTACGGCTGGGAAGTCCAAACACCGTGCCCGGTGTGTCGCAGTACGGAGTCGTACTGGTGCTGTAATGCGTATTTTGCGTCGAGTCGTTCCCGTAAGTAGAGTCGACCTTGATAAGCTGGCTGCCAACTTGGCAGTCAGGGTCGTGGAACTGGCTCTCACTCAAGCGTCCCAGACCGTCGAAAACCGAGTTCGTTACTTTGCTCACTGAACTCGTTACCGCAATCGTCTTCTGAATCTGCCACGGCTGACTCTGCCAGGGCACGGTATCGGTGTAGCTGACGCCAACCGAGCCGCCGTCCGGGTAAGACGCGCTGGTCACTCTCCCCAACACGTCATAACCGTAATTGCTCACCTGGCCGTTTTGGTCCGTGAAGCTGGTCAGGAGCCCGGTGTTGAAGTCGTAGGCCCCCGAGATCGAATGAGTCACGCTGCCCGTGTTGGGGAACTGCGTTTGCGTCAGATACGCTCCGTAATTCGCGGAACTGTAGCTGTAGGTTGTGAGGTTATTTCGTAGGTCGGTCGACTGGTACGGCATTCCCGTATCGTAGTAGCTGGTTTGCTTCGTTGTGACCAGTCCGCCTGTGGTATTCAGCCATTCCTGCACCAGCGTCAAGTTGCCACTGGGGCCGCTGGCGGTCGTGTGCTGCTGCGAAATCCCCGAAGGCTGCAGGGACCCTGTGTCATAGCTGTAGTCAGTTTGCGCCACCTTTGAGCCGCTACCGTCGTACACCGTCTTTTGCGTCACTAAATCTAGAAGATTAGCCGTGAGGTAGCTGGAGCCGCTGATTGCAGCATAGGTGTAGTCGGTCTTGCGCAGGAGCGCCCCAGGACTGTTGACCGCGTAGCCGTATTCACGCTTCTCCGTGATCCGACCGAAGGTGCCACCGCTGTAGGGACCGGGGTAGAAGGTGAAGCTGTTGTCATAGTCCGTTTGAACCTGTGAGACGAGGAAATTCGTTGTGTTCGGAATCGCCCACTTTGTGGTCATGCTGGTAGGGACCACGTTGGCTGCCGTGTTCGCCCCATCGCCGTACGCGTCAAACGGATTCACCGTCCAACTGTATGCGGTTTGGACCGTCTTCAGAAGGACGGGGCTCGAAGCCGTGCTGCTTCCCTTGTAGTAGTCAACCTGGGCGTCGTAATAGGAACAAGTGGAGTTTAGGTTAGTGAACGTGTGAACCGTATCATTGCCAGCAGGATCGGTGACTACAGCGCCAGGGGTCCCAGGCTTGGCACTGTAAGTCGTGATCTGATTTCCCATGCCGTCGTTGGCATTGATTGTACGAGATGTCACTGCACGGCTCATGTTAGTCGAGGCGATGGGACAAATGTTAGTTTTGGCCCAGGTGTAGGAGATCGTTCCTCCAGTTGGAAGCGTCACCTGGGTGAGATCCCCGTAGTTCGTGCCGTCCGTTCGGCCGTCGGTGTCGTTGTACTGGAAAATCCATTGCGGACTCGCGCTCCACGTCGTTCCATCGTCCACAATCACAGACTGGACCACATAGGCCGAAGTATTGGCCTCCGCGACTGAAATAAAATTTTCCAAGGGGTCGGTCACTTTTGCTCCGAAGTGAGTCTTCCCTTGCACCTGGGCGAAGCACAGCTTCACCAATCTTGTGCCACCGTTTGGTGCTGGCGAACTGTATATCTGCGCAGATGAAACCGGTAATAGACCTGCAGTGCTGCAACCTGTTGTTCCGCTGCCGTCGTTGGCGGAGGTCAAGGCGGATTTTCCTAAAGTATCGGTCCAACCAGTCTGACTGCTCCACGAAAGGTAGTTTCCGTTTGTGTCTTTCCAGGATTGATTAGTAGTAGTAGTGGAGTTGTAACCGTTTCCGCTGCGATCCAGGAGCACGTAATCATTGTTGGCAAGCCCGTTAACCCCGCCGGGATCGTTGAAATACATTCCGGTCGCATCAATGGATCTGTAACCACCAAGGCTATTTCCCGCCAACTGATGGGTAGCTCCATCCACCGTTTTCCCAGTGAAATCATAGATCTTTACGCCGCCAGGTCCAGTCCACGTGCTGACGCCAACCCCGGTCCAACCGGTATCTGCAATTAGCGCCACGGAGTTATTGGAATAGGCCCCTGTTCCTGCCCAAATCCACCAGGCGATGCAGCTTAATTGAGTGCAATCGAAATGAACTTGCCAGCCCTTGCTGTTGTAAACGAGCCGAACCTGAGCCTTCAGGTCACCGCGCTGCGGATACTCAAACAGCGGAATGTTCAGAAACAGATTGCCATTGGTTACGGTGACCGAGTCAATCGGACTGGAGTCGTAGGAACCGTATGGCTTAAAACCAATCTCAAGATTTGGGTTGGTTTGCGCCGAAGCAATTGAACGGAAAGCAGCCAGAACTAAGATGGAGATGAGCATTCTGCGGCAGGATTTCATGGTCAGTTTCCCCCTGTCGGCAGATCGAACTCTGAGACCGGTATCGGGACGTTCAATTGTGCCGAATTGATCGTCGTGACGCTGACGGCTTGTCCGCCGCGAAAATAAGTCGTCTGCATCGCAAGAAGCACCCCGTTGACCGCCTGATAGTTCGAGAATTGCTTGGCTCCCGTTGTCACGGACCCCGCCATCGCATTGAACGTGTCCGGCACTCGGAACTCCCAGCGGAGTGGCAGCCCGCTGGTTGGATCGAAATACCAGTCTTGCGGAGTTACAGCATGACTAACAGAATCCGTTTCGTCGCTGATTTTTACGTGTACTGCAGACACTCCCCCGATTTGGAGCGGTGCTCCCTGGCTGACCTGATATTTCGAATTATTCACGGCTCGGAACAGTTCAAACACAGGCAGCTGCGACGGGCCCGTGATCATGGCCATGTGCGCAGACATGTTGATCACGCGTTTGCCGAATGAGAATGCTGCGCCTTTCTGACCGGCAACGAAGTTGGTCTGCATGGCATTGCTCGCATATTGAAAGTCGTTCCGAACCTGGTAGCCGTTCCCTGAGACTTGGACAACCGAGGTAAAAGTACCAGCCGGGTCGTCCGATCCTGTACTGGGACTAACGGAGCCAGTCAGCTGAACGCTCGTTGGGGCCGTTCCCGTGGTAAAGCCCATAGCCGCGATTGCGTTTGAAATCACGGTCACTGCACCTGGGTCGCGTTGCGGTCCCTGCGCAAATGTTGGCAGGGCGGGCGCGACGATGAGCAGAGCCCACACTCCTCGCAGCCTCGCTCGGGAACCAACCCCTTGTAACTTAATCATGGCAGCCTCCAGAATCTTTGCTGTTAAGCAGATATGTTTTGCCGAACACGTCAAGCAACAAGCGTCTTTGTCTCTCTGGCCGAAATCGGCAATCCGTGCTACGTATTGGTTAGAGTTACATCACTAATAGCCTTTCCACCGGTCAACGTGGCGAGTGATTGGGACGTGAAGGAAACTGCTTGGATTACGGTGCGGAGCATTCCGAGTGGATGCTACGGAAACGAAAAATAGAATGAGGGGTACGTGAAACACGAAGCGAGCCATTGGCCCACCTTTAAATGGTTTTCGGTTGGCCCCCTCGAATCAACCGTGGGCGCAATGCTAAGAAAGACTTCCGATCGGTGTCAAGAAAACAAATGCAGTCACCCGGAGACGTGACAAATCTCACGTTTGTACCCGCACATTCATACGGCGGCGAAACTCCTAACGTTACGTACGTACATTACGTAGAGCAATAAAAACCAGACAATTTTGTTGATCCATTTCTATATTCTCAACCCAGAAAAACCAAAATCGATCTCCGCACCGCATTTCGGGCAAGCATGATTGTGGGATCGGCCTTTGAAACCGCACGAACATTCGACATAGAACTCATAGCGAAGAATGTGGTGGGCTCGCTTTTCCTTTACTCGTTCCCGCTGGCAAATATCACGGGAACTTCGGGGAGCGACGTAGCCCAGCGCAGCCAATGAATCAGCAAAGAAGTTAACCTGCGCTTCGCGCCGTTTTGGAAACTTCGGATCGCGTAACACGTGGAAAATGAGATTCGCCAAGGAAGGCACAAACTCCTGGGCATAAGGGTCCGCACCCTCTAAGAAGGAATCAATGACTTCTTGATCCGTTTTTGCCTGCAAGAGCCTGGGAGATAGTCGATCCCACACCTGCCCAAAAATGAATCGGTACTTGTCGGCGCGACCCCGAATCTCGCTCGGGCGCACTCTTGCCGGGCGGCCTCTGCCCCGTTTGTCGGAAAACCTGTCAAGAGGAATTACAGCGGTTTTTGTGCTTCTTTTGCCTTTTCGCATTTTTGCGGAAACATCCGGAAAAACTGAGGTTAATTTTACGGAAACTTTTCGATAAACGCTCTCGAATTCAACGGAACGTGGTGATAACTGTGCCCTTTTTTCGTCAAGCTGATTCGGGGTTAACCGGGAAACTGCCCTTATAGTTTGAGATGCGACGCTGACACCAGCGTCGTGCATAACGTTATCGCGGAGGTGTTGGTTCGATGGTAGCTCTCAACGGCAAGTCGATGTTTCCCTGTCCCGTATGTATGCAGGCGCGGGAGGTCAAGGTTACAAAAAAGGACAAACCATATCTGATTTGCGATCCCTGCG
>Ga0209698_10001776_pt1 | contig 24846 bp, 26 predicted proteins | sample LitLauG_LLR_2012_FD_187203 | JGI IMG/M metagenome (GOLD analysis project Ga0209698, IMG submission 187203) | Freshwater sediment microbial communities from Pennsylvania, USA - Little Laurel Run_MetaG_LLR_2012 (SPAdes) (version 2) | ecosystem: Environmental > Aquatic > Freshwater > Creek >... | reverse complement strand
CTTGTATCATGGCATGATTTTATAAAAACTCCAAACGAGCAAACTCTAAGAGTAATGCTTCGAAAAATGTCCAAGTTTTCTAACAATGTCAAAATTGTCACTACTGCAAAAACAATAGGTGACACCATCCGGGTTCTTGGGTTATACAAGAATCACGCAAAGAAAATAAATCTAATTTCCTTTGCTATGGGAGATTATGGCAGAATTTCAAGAATATTGAGTACAAAGCTTGGAAGTCCCTACACATACGTTTCCTTAGGTAAACCAGTAGCACCAGGTCAATTTAGCCTCAAGGAAATGAAAAGCATATTAGCCTTGGAAAATAAAAATTAGAAAGAGACTTAATTATAACATTTAGACATTTTACTGGTTTATTATATTATCAATCAGAATTTTTTTCCAGTAATCTTCTAACAAAATTATATTCAGCTTTTTTAATCCTTATAGAATCAGAAACTTCATGAGCCATATTTACGAGGTCATTTTTTGTCAGATCGGTTACTACTGTATCTTCCTTTTCAGAGCGAAGTGAGTAATCTATGTCGTTTAAAACATCCACATTTTCATCAAGTAGTTTAACACATTCATCAATCATATTGACGAAATCACCCATATCTTTCAATACTTTTATCAAAACACATTACGTTAATTAATTATTCTTTCATGACAGGCATCAAGTCAATACCACCATTATTATAAAAGAAACAAGAAAAACATTCCGATGAAACTTAAGTCGTTCCAGAATAATACACCGCGAAATACAATAATTTTAGCTATAATCGTAACAATTCTATTAGGAATATTCAGATTGGTATTGCTTGTAGTACTTGTATGGATAGCTGCGTTGATATTCATTATAGTTTATCAATATAGATCATCTAAATCAAATGTAGGTAATTTTGTTTGTTTAGATTGTGCTACAATCCATCAAGATTTGGCCTGTCCAAAATGTGGATCAAAACTTAAGAGAGTGTATTCAAGAGATAACAGATACGGAATTTAACATATAATGGATAAACTACCAAAACCTCCCTAATCGCTTAAATCACGATTCATCAAGTAAAATATGATGACAAAAACCTATGCGGTTATAGGGGATCCGATTGAGCATTCATTTTCTCCTGCAATTCACAATGCCGCGTTTTTATTCATGGGTCTTGATTGCACATATATTGCATATAGAATTCCAAAAGGAGAGTTGGAGTTTGGCATTGAAGCCTTAAAGAAGATAAGCATCTCAGGATTCAATGTTACAATACCCCACAAAGTTGACATGATGAAATTTCTTGATGATGCTGATAGCGAATGTAAATTAGTAGGAGCCACAAATACAGTAACTAACAACGCTGGATACCTCAAGGGATATAATACAGACGTAGAAGGTTTCTTAGATCCTATAAGGAAGAGAAAAATCGATTCTAAAGATTCAGATGTTTTGCTAATTGGTGCCGGTGGAGCTGCAAGAGCTATAATAGTTGGATTCAGCAAGGAAAAAATTCGTAAAATTACTATTGCAAATAGGACTCGCCAAAGAGCAGAGGAATTAATCAATTTTGCCCAGAATTTAGGATTAGAATCAGATTATTCTGATCTTCAATCAGCTGGTGAGACTGCCAACAAATACAAATTTGTAGTAAATGCGACGTCGGTGGGACTAAAAGGAATAGGCTGTCCCATAGATACAAAAAACATTAGCCAGGACTCGATAGTCTACGACATTGTCTATATGCCAGTAGAAACTCCTTTGATTGAACAGTCAAAAAATCAAGGTGCGACGATAATATATGGATGGGAAATGCTTCTTGCTCAAGCAATGAAATCATTTGAGATTTGGACTAACAGACAAGCCCCATACGAAGCTATGAAATTAACCTTGCTTGGCAGGTTTTAGAGATGCGTAAGGCAAAAGCAAGCATGCATGGTGCAGTATCAATAGTAAACGCTATTGCCACTGGAAAGGGTTCCACCCTTGGCGTATCACTTGGCATTGAGGCAATCGTAGAAACGGAGATTGGCAAGGGAATAACATTTGAAAACACAGAGTCAAATCTCAGTTCACGACTAATGCGAAAGGTTGTTGAAACCTCAGTTCCAAAATCAGAACTTGAAAAAAATAAAATAACAATTTCTGTAAAATCTGAAATTCCTTCAGGGTATGGACTCAAAAGCTCAAGCGCCATTTCATCGGCAATATCACTTGCATGTGCAAAACTATTCAAGCCAAAAGCAACTGATCTTGAAATTTTAAGAGATGGAGTACTCGCGTCTATAGAGTCCAAAGTAAGCATAACAGGAGCTTTTGATGACGCATGTGCATGTTATTTTGGAGGATTTGTTGTAACTGATAATTCAAGCATAAAGATAATAAAATCAGAAAAAGCGCCAGAAGACTTGTCTGCAATAATATTTATCCCAAAATCTAGAAGAAGGGGAAATGTAAAAAAATTAAAAATTCTAAATGGTGTTTTTTCACAGGCGTGGGATCTTGCCAGCAAGTCAGACTATTGGAATGCGATGATACTCAATGGTCTTGCCACATCTGCAATATTGGAATCTGATCCAAAAATTATAACTGATCTCATATATAGCGGAGCACTTGGTGCATCAGTATCTGGCAACGGACCTTCAATAGCTGCAGTTGCAAAGAATGACAAAATATCAAGTGTAAAGAAAGTATTCTCATCTTTAGAAGGGAAAACCATAGTCTCTCCGATAAACAATAGGAAGGCAGAAGTTCATGAAATGTAAGGTTGACAAGTCACGTCTTTCGGGTGTCATAACATGTCCTCCAAACAAGAGTTATTCCCATCGTGCTGTTTTTTTGGCTGCACTTGCCAATGGAAAAAGCAATTTAAGAAACGTTTTGCTTTCAAGAGACACTCTGGCAACAATTAACGCATGCAAGGTTTTCGGGGCAAAGATAGAAATTAGTAATTCAACGGTGACAGTTGAAAGTAAAGGAGAGATAATTCCACAGACCAATGAAATCGATGCGTCTAATTCAGGCACTACAATTAGGATCTCAACCGCAATTTCATCCCTTTCAGATAATACAATAACACTTACGGGGGATTCCAGTCTAAGAAATAGACCGATGCAACCACTTCTTGATGCGCTAGAGCAACTTGGGGTAAAATGTGCATCAACTGATGGAAAACCACCAGTCACCGTTAAAGGAAAAGCAGTTGGAGGAATCGCTCATATTTCTGGTTCAATCTCAAGCCAATTTATTTCAGCACTTTTGATTGCAGGTCCAAAGATGAAGTATGGGCTTACGCTAGAAATTGATGGTGATCTAGTATCAAAGCCATATCTTGACGCCACCATTGCTACAATGAAAAAATTCAGTACTAGAGTTAACGTAATTTCTCCATACAAAAAATACAATGTTCCAAATCAAGAATACAAATCCACCGATTTTGTAGTTCCTTCAGATTTCTCAAGTATGGCACTCTTACTTTCTGCAGCAGTATTATTAGGAGAAAACATGTCAATTGAAGCATCTATTGGAGATTTACCCCAAGGAGATCAAGAAATAATATCATATTTAGAAAAACTGGGCGTCAAAATACATATAGGAGAAAAAATAACCGTAACTTCTCCAAAACTTCTCAACGGAGGAAGATTTGATCTTTCAAACAATCCAGACCTTCTTCCACCAATGGCAATTCTAGCTCTCAAGACATCAAAACCAATCGAGATTTACAATGTAAGACACGCACGATTTAAGGAAACAGATAGAATTGCAATTTTGGCAAAGGAGCTTACAAAGATTGGAATAATAGTAACAGAAAAAGAGGATGGATTAATTTTAGAAGCTCCAAAAATTCTAAAGAGTGCAGAACTTGATTCTTCGGAAGATCATCGACTCTTCATGGCACTATCTATTGCAGGCATGTTTGTTGGAAATTGTACTGTTACTGATCCGGATTCGGTAGATGTCTCATATCCAACATTTGTAGAAGATATGAGGAAAATCGGTGCAAACATAATAGTTTGAGATGGGCAGATTTAGTAATTTCATCCTAAAGGACCTTATTTCCTAGAAGGATTATAAACACGTAAGAGAAAATTTCATCATGTCTTCAAGCACCATGGGAGAACGTTTTGTTTTTACAAGTTTTGGTGAAAGTCATGGAAGATGCATAGGTGCAACAGTAGATGGTTGCCCGGCAGGATTAGAGATTGAAGAAAAAGATATCCAGACTATGCTTGATTTACGTAAGCCTGGTCAATCCATCATTACAACCCAAAGAAAAGAGGAAGACAAGGTAGAGATTCTTTCAGGAGTATACAAAGGATACACTACGGGTGCCCCAATTACAATGATCATTTGGAATCAAGACCAGCATTCAAGAGATTATGACAATCTCACTATGAAACCAAGACCAGGTCATTCTGATTATCCAGCATACATCAAGTACAAAGGATTTAACGATATCAGGGGAGGAGGTAGGTTTTCAGGAAGGTTAACAGCTACGTTTGTAATGGCAGGAGCCATAGCAAGAAAACTTCTCTTGAAAACTTTAGGAATTGAGACTTTTTCCTATACATATCAGGTTGGAAATATAAAAATGAAAGAGCATGCAACATTGAAAATGAAAAATTCAATATACAATAATGAAGTAAGATGTCCAGACCCAAAGATTGCAAACAAGATGCGTGAGGTAATTCTCGCGGCAAGACGGAATGGGGATTCCATAGGCGGAGTTATTGAATCAATAACAATGAATTTGCCAGTAGGACTAGGTGAACCCATTTTTGGCTCTTTGGAATCAGATTTGAGTAAAGCACTTTTTTCAATCCCGGCTGTAAAAGGGGTAGAATTTGGCTCTGGGTTTCAAGGTTCCACATTGCATGGTTCAGAGAATAACGATGAATTTATAATTAAAAATGGAAAGATTCAAACCAAAACTAACAATGCAGGAGGAATACTAGGTGGTATTTCTACAGGAATGCCAATTACCTTGCGAGTTGCGTTCAAGCCAGCATCGTCAATATCAAAAAAACAGCAGACTGTCGATCTTAAAACAAAGAAACCTACTTCTTTAATAGTTCAAGGAAGACATGATCCATGTGTAGTTCCTCGCGCACCCCCCGTAGTAGACTCGCTAGTATCAGTGGTACTTGCGGATCATGCGATAAGGGCAGGTTTCATCCCCTTGGTGATAAGATAGGAATGTCAGACATTAACAACTTACGCGACAAAATAGACAAAATAACATTTGATATTTTAAAATTACTTAAAGAAAGAAATGACATCGCAAAGGAGATTGGCAATTTAAAGAGCAATCTAGGAATCGGAGTTACAAACGAAGAAAGAGAAGATCAATTGCGTTCAAGAGTCTTGACATTATGCAAAGAGATAGGACTAGATGAAAAAACTGCAATGGTAATGCTAAATTTTCTATTAAACGAATCGATCAAAATTCAATCTTCGGACAAGCAGACACACTTGTCTGTATTTTTGAAAGCAAAGAAATTGGAAAAGGATGGAAAAAAGATAATCCATATGGAGGTGGGTGAGCCGGATTTTTTGCCACCTGAGATTGTCAAAAATGCACTTTCCGAAGTTTATGATAAGAGATACACAAAATATGGCGATTCTAGAGGAATGCCAGAATTTAGAGATGCATTGGCAAATTATGTCACAGAAAAATTTGAAGTTAAAACATTGTCACAAAATATTCTTGTTTCCCCTGGAGCACGATTTTCCATATTTCTTGCAATCTCTAGCCTATTGAATCCAGGTAATGAGATCATAGTAATAGAACCAGCTTGGCCGGCATATCGTGATAATGCCCTCAATTCTGGAATAAAGGTTAGAACTATACATACCACACTTGATGGCAAATGGGAGCCAAACATCAAAGACATAGAGAACGTAATAAATCAAAATACAAAGATGATTGTTCTCAACTATCCAAACAATCCAACTGGCAAGATTCTTCCAGTAAAATTACAAGACCAAATAATGGATTTAGTAATCAAGAATGATTTGTATGTGTTAAGTGATGAGATTTACTCCACATATGCATACAAACCATGTAAGAGTATACTCACTTATGGATACAATAAATCCATAATAACACAGTCATTTTCAAAATCACATGCCATGACAGGCTTTAGGATAGGGTATACAATATCCAGTCCTGACATCATAGAAAAAATGTCAAAGCTTCAGGCTCTTGCATTAACAAATGTGTCAGAACCAATCCAATATGTTGCCATGAAAGCATTAGAGGCCGATACGGATGGTAATGTCAGAACTATCAAAAATAGAGTAGAATCCATATCGAGAAGGGCAAAAACAATGCAATTGGACTTTGTTGAGCCAGATGGAGCCATGTACTTATTTGCCAGAGTAAGACAAGATAATTTTGATTCGGTAGATTTTACAAACAAACTTTTGGATGCAGGAGTGGCAATAGCACCAGGAGAGGGGTTTGGAAACTATCACGGATTTGTTAGAATATCAGCCTGTCAGTCAGAAGATACACTTAATCAGGGAATGCAAATAATAGAGGATGGATTAAGGAGTAGATAATGAAGAAGAAGATCGCCATAATAGGAGCAGAAGGCCAAATGGGGAAATGGTTCTCAAAGTATTTTCTTGAGAAAGATTATGACATAATAGGATATGATTCTGAAAAAGAAATTTTGAATAAATCAGTTACAAAGGCACAGTCACTTGTAGGGGCCATCCTAACAGCTGACTATGTTATTTTATGCATACCTGTAAAACGTACACCTGAGACGATAAGACTCATAGCAAAAGAGATGAAACGTGACTCTTATTTGATAGATATTTCTTCTCTTAAAACAAAAACTGCTGCCGCACTTTCTAAAATACCAGAAAAAGTAAACCCCATTTGCATTCATCCTATGTTCGGTCCTGGAACCAAGAAACTAAAAGGGCAAAACATAATCTCAATCCCAATTCGAGATGCAAAAAAAGAGATGGCAGTGACAAAATCATTGTTTGAGGAAGCAAATTTTGTTCAGATAGATGCAGCAGAACACGACAAGAAAATTGCAATTGTGCTTGGAATGCCGCATTTAGTGAATTTAGCACTTGCTAACATATTTGCGAAGGAGGAAAATTTCTCCCTAGTTGAAAAAATGGCTGGAACTACTTTCAAGGCCCAGAAGTTTCTCACTACAGGCATAATGACAGAACCTCAAGAACTTATTGAAACAATAATTTCAAATCCTGAGATAAGGAGATACGCGGAAGAATTTTGGAAGGACATAGGCAGGATGCTCATTTTGATTCAAGAGAATAAAACAGAAGAGATGATAAAATACATTTCAAGTGCCAAAGAAAGATTGGCCAAGAATGTAGATTTTGAAGAATCATACAAGAAGCTTGTTACAATGGTAAATGCTGTAGAAAAATAATTGAAATCCACTAAAATAGTAACTTCTTTTTTGACTCGGGACGCTCAATATCTCATTTTAAAACGAAGCGGCAGAGTGAGGACAATGAAAGATCTTTGGGCAGGCATAAGTGGAATCATAGAAGATAATGAGGATCCAATATACAGAGCAAAAAAAGAGATATTTGAAGAGACAAGTATTAGGGAAAACCAAATTTCACTAGTCAGAGCTGCCTCACAAATGAGAATAGATTCGCCCCAATACACAGATCATGAATGGTTGATCTTTCCTTTCTTATTTTCCGTAAAAGAACCTCAAATCAGATTGAATTGGGAAAATTCGGAATATAGATGGATATCCCCATCAGATATGATGAAACTTCAAACTGTTCCAAGTCTTGATAAAGTGCTAGCTAGTCTGTTGTAATTTTTCTACTTCAGTTTTAGTGAATCTCTGTTGTGGGAGCATAATGTAAACACATGCACCGCCACACATCGTACAGGGCACCGTATTTCCTCGGAGCTGACCAGTTCTTGCATGAATACGCGCTGCTTCTTCTGGATCAATTGAAAGGGCAATCTGCTTTTCCCAGTTTAATGTTCTTCTTGCTTCAGTCATCTCCACATCCCATTTGATTGCCTTGTCTCTTAATTTTACAAGATCTCCTGCATGAGCTGCTATTCTATACGCAATAAGTCCTGCCTTTACCTCTTCTGCATTAGGCAATGCAAGATGTTCTGCTGGTGTTAGGTAACACAATAAATCAACTCCCTCACTTGCAGATATTGCAGCACCTATTGCGCTTGCAATATGATCATGTCCTGAAGCAACATCTGTTACTAGCGGCCCAAGAACATAATATGGTACCTCACCAACTAGTGATTTTGCCAATCTGACATTAGCTGCAACTTCGTTGAGTGGCACATGTCCAGGTCCTTCAACCATCACTTGCACGTCTTTTTCATGTGCAATTTTAACAAGTCGTGAGATATTGATCATTTCTTGTACTTGAAGTTCATCATGTGAATCAAGAATAGAACCTGGTCGTAACGCATCTCCCAGACTGAAAGTAACATCATATTTTTTTGCGATCTCTATCAAATAATCAAAATGCTCGAAATACGGATTTTCCTTGTCGTACTTTAGCATCCATGCAGCTGTGATGGTACCTCCTTTGCTGACTATGCCCCCGTGTCTTTTTACTGCAAGAATACGCTTTGCTATATCCTTAGTTATACCGGAATGAATTGTGGTATAATCAACTCCGTCCTTTACATTATTTTCAAAGGCATTAAGAAAGTCATCCTCTGTAATATCAAGTGGATTTTTGTGTTTTTCCACACCATAATTATATGCCTCATAAACAGGAACTGTTCCAAAAGCAATTGGTGCAATTTCAAGTAGCTTTCTTCGATACAATCCCACATCCCCCCCATCGCTAAGATCCATGATTGTATCAGCATGATATTTTATTGCAACTTGAGCTTTCTTGATTTCTTCCTCAAGATTTTGATTTAATGTAGAATTTCCAATGTTTACATTTACCTTAGTCTTCATGCCTTTTCCTATTCCGACTACCCTAATCTTTTGTGAACGAGTATTGTTATGAGGAATGATAATAGAACCATTTGCAATTTTAGGAATGAGCCATTCCAATGTCACATCTTCGTCACGTGCAACTGCTTTCATCTCATCGGTAGCAATACCTCTTCGGGCTGCGTTCATTTGTGTACTCAATGTACTATTTTTAGCGAGTAATTGGATTTAAACGTGAGTTTCTAAACCTAAGATCATGCACCTATTATCAATCGGAGGTTCAGATCCTTCCTCTGGCGCAGGTATTCAGGGAGATATGAGGACATTCAATGCATTTGGAGCATATGGTCTAAGCGTAGTTACCGCAGTTACGAGTCAGAATACATCAAGGTTTTTCGACGTGGAGCCAGTCTCACCAATACTTGTAAAAAGTCAGATAAGATCAATTCTGGAAGATCTTCACATAGATGCAATCAAGATAGGAATGGTATACGACAGACAAACTGTAAGAGTGTTGCATTCAGAGCTTGAAAAAATAAAAATTCCGATAATCCTTGATCCCATATTCAAATCCACAACAGGCGGCATTCTGCAAATGGAAAGTGCTTTTTCAGATTTCAAAAAGTTATTAATTCCTCTTTCTTACATAATCACTCCAAATATTATGGAGGCTGAAAAAATCTCTGGTATCAAGATAAAATCGCTAAAGGATATGAAAAGTGCGGCAGTGAAAATTCAGAAGATTGGAGCAGAAAATGTCATAATAAAAGGCGGGCATTTTTTTAAAGGAGTCAAGGTTACAGATATGCTCTTAGAGGATAAAAAATTCAATATTTTTTCTCATGCAAGAATGAAATTTGAAAGTCATGGTGGAGGCTGTACTTTTTCAGCAGGATTATGTGCAAATATTGCAAGAGGAAAAAAACTATTAGATGCAGTTGATTCTGCACGTCTTTTCACGATAGAATCGATTAGAAATGCTGCAAAGATAGGAAGAGGTTTAGCAATTATCAAACCAGTAGAAGAAGGCGATACAATTGAAAATCAGCTATCCAATGCTATTTCAGAATTTTGCTCAATAGAGTCCATTTATGAATATATCCCTGAATGCCAAACAAATTTTGTATATTCAATACCAGATCCAATTACCATAAAAGATGTAATGGGGTTGGAAGGTAGAATTGTAAGAACGGGAAAATTTGTAACAATTGCAGGTTATCTCAAGTACGGAGGATCAAAGCATGTTGCATCTGCAGTATTAGAAATGGTATGCAAGTTTCCTTCAATGAGATCTAGTGTGAACATAAAGTATGATGACAAAATAATTAAAAAAGCAGTCTCCAAAGGATTGAAAGTTTCATCTTACAATAGAAGGGAGGAGCCAAGTTATATTAAAGAAAAAGAGGGAGGCACAATATCATGGGGAATCAAGGCAGCTATAACAAATCTTAAAACTCCTCCAGACATTGTATTCCATAAAGGAGATTTTGGAAAAGAAGCCATGATCCTAATTTTTGGAAAAAATCCAACCGAAGTACTAAGAAAAATTTTGAAGATAATAATATAGCATCTATTCATCCTTTAACATAAATACCAGAAATTTAGAAGGAATACATGAAGGCAGTCATTATAGCTGGTGGCCTTGGTACAAGACTTCAGCCATATACTACGTTTCTTCCAAAAGCAATGCTCCCACTTGGGGAAAAACCACTTTTAGAGCATTTGATAGAATGGGTAAAACAGGGAGGAATTGATTCATTTGTACTCTGTGTCAGCTACCTAAGAAAGACAATTGAAGATTATTTTGAAGATGGAAGTAGATTTGGCATAAAAATAGAATACGCTGTTGCAAACAGGCCTCTTGCTACAGCTGGCCAGCTAAAAACTGCGGAAGACTTCATAGATGACACATTTGTTTGCCTATATGGAGATTCTATATTTGATTTTAATTTGAAGAGTATGATAGCAGATCATCATAGAAAAAAATCGTTTGTCACCATGGGATTATTTGAATATGCAACAAAATTACAATACGGATTCATAGAGATGGATAAAGCTAACAGAGTAAAAGCATGGCGCGAAAAACCAGAAATTAAGGGAAACATTAACATTGGATGTTATGTAATGGAGCCAGGAATATTCAAGTTCATACCACCCGACAAACCATATGGCATGGACGATGTAATACGTAATGCCATAGCAAAGAAGAACAAGGTAAGTGGATTCCTCATAAAAAAAGGCTTCATAGACATAGGAGACAAGACTTCGTACAAACTAGCATACCAGCATTATATAGCAAGATTGGGTAAGATTTAGACCAAAAAATGTCAGCCATCAAGATACGTAAATTACAAAGAAGAGATTTTTACAACGGGTTTTTACTTTCTCTTGACTCACTTAGGAAATCAAGTCATATCAAACCAAAAAAAGCAAATATGATTTTTGACAAGATCTCAAAGAATCCAGATCATGTAATCTATGTTGCAACATATAATGGAAAAGTTATAGGCGCAACAACCCTTCTGATCGAACAAAAATTCATCCATGACGGTGGCAAAGTAGGTCACATAGAAGATGTAGTAGTAAGAAATGAATACCAAGGTAAGGGAGTAGGAAAAAAAATAGTTAAAGCACTTTTGAAATACGCGGAGAGAAAAGGCTGTTATAAAACCATTCTTGATTGCTCAGACGATCTGATTCCCTTTTATGAGAGTATTGGGTTTAAGCGACATTCAAATTCATTGAGGTTTGATCACCTATCAAAAAAATAATCTCGTTTAGGCACAGGCTTCAGTCTGAATAACAATGAACCCATAATGATTACAGGAATTGAAGTTGCAATGAATACAAAAGGACCCATCGTAAGTTCCGGTACGAGATAGGCATCTTGAATTTGTTGTATCAGAATGGTAACATAATACATTCCAATGATTGTGATTATTCCCCCAGTTATGATAAGCGAACCAGCAAGACGTGAACCATATCTTCGCCCCAACATATAGGAGGAACCAGATAAAATTATGGCAGGTGCGATACTAATAGAAATGAATTCTTTAATCTGAGATGAAGGATCAATATCATGCGATGGGTGAGTAAGATATACAGAAATGGATATCATCTGAGCTACAAACATAATAAACAAGCCAAGACTTGCAACAGATATCCATTTTTCGATTGCCACGACAATCCATCTCGTACTTCAATAAATAAACCAAATGAATCGCATAGTAAATGGGTAAATCATTTTTTTGTTGATACGGTTTTAGACGTGGTAATGTGTCTCTTATCATCTATTTAGGTATTATAAGTAGTGTTTTGCCCTATCAATAACGTAATCGGTACTTTTTAAGGAATACCAACATGATGATGATTTTTGGGCCCACTTTTGTAAAAATGTCAAGTTTTAATTTATTTTATATTTTTTCTTTGGTCTGTCCCAGTAAGAATTTTACATATTTTCTGGATACCACTATAACTCCAATTACGGATGCTGTAATTGCCCCTCCAATGACTAGAGCAAATTCTGGAGGCGTCCTTACAGTGGTTGCAGTGCGTAAAAACCCATGTTGGTTTAGTGAAGTATCAACATACATTCCAACTAGCTGTCCTGCATTGTTAATTCCTGTACCAGATGTACTGTTGGCACCCGGATAATCAATTGCAGAATAATTTCCAGATGAAAATAGAAAGCCATGTTGGTTTCTTGAATTATCAATATACATTCCAACTATTTGTTCCACATCGTTGATTCCCGCAGTGGTTGTAACAGCAGCACTAGGATAATCAATTGAGGTATAATTCCCAGATGAGAACAAAAAGCCATGAGGATTTTTAGAACTATCAATGTATGTTCCAACTATCTGTCCTACATTGTTGATTCCAAAAGCAAGTGTAGCAATTGAACCAGGATAATCAATTTTGTAAAAGCCATCAGAGGTGAGTACAAAGCCATGTTGGTTTTTAGAACTATCAGTATAGTATCCAACAATCTTTCCTGCATTGTTAATTCCCAAGGCAAGTGTATCACTTGCTTTCGGACAATCAATTTGTGTATAGTTACCAGACGAGAGTACAAAGCCATGGAGAGATTTAGAACTATCAGTAAAGTAACCAACCATTTTTCCTACATTGTTAATTCCTGCAACAGTTGTACTGCTGGCACCCGGATAATTAATCGAGGCATATTTACCAGATGAAAATAGAAACCCATGTTGGTTTAGTGAACTATCAACATACATTCCAACAATTTTTCCCACATCATTAATTCCCGCACTGATCGTACTGTTTGCTTTTGGATAATCAATCTGGGTAAAATTATTGATAGTGGAGGATTGTGAAGGTATTGGCAATTGGGCAGATGCAGATGTAATCATGGCTGCAAATATAACAACAGACAACAAAATTGTGCAGGAGCAGATGGCTTGCAACATTAGAGATAGTTATGTTTGACAATATATTAACTCGAGATAATTTTATCAATTTTGATTCTAGTAAGAGGATTATATTCTAAAAATAACTCCAAACGAGTTTATTGACAATAAGTAAAAATAGTAAACCCCGTTTACGCACGAAAACTGAAGCTACTAGATGAGTATGTAAGTTATGATTTGTTGGAAATTATTTAAGATAAATACTGACGTAATTATGTTATGAAAAGATCTATTATCATAGTAGCAATAATTCTAGGAATAGTCGGAATAGGAACGTAATTGTTACAGTACGTTTACTTGTAATACCGCAAATGCCACCAGAACATTACATCCTACATTGTCTACAGCCTAATCTGCAATCAATTCCTCATATGAAATGGAACTGTTACTATCTTACTCGATAGAAACGATCAAATTTGATTCAAAGGAAGAACAAATCATTACAACCTAAAATCCCTTAAATGCGTGACTTTTCAATCAACCAAATGATTGTCTAAACTATTCCAACAAGACCTGCAAGTTCTTTTCTACATGCAGAACCAAGTTCTTCTGCAGATTTTTCAGGAGTTATTTTGTTAAGAAATACTCCATATCCCCTTTCAAGTCCAGACCAAGGCTCAGATTGAGGATACACTTCAATATGCCAATGAATCTGCCTATTGTTTTTCTTTTCAGGAGAAAGATGAAAGACCATGTTGTATGACAGACTCTTCATAGTATTTGCAAGCCCACCTAAGGTAGCACGTAAAATTAGTGACAAATCATTTATCTCTTTTTGAGTTATTTTAGAAAAACTTGTGATGTGTTTTTTTGGATAAATCCAAAATTCATATGGATGAGTCGGCGCCCATGGACAGAAAGCAACAAAACCTTCAGTCTGAAGTATCTGTCTAGGCCCCCCAGTTTCAGTGCCGACAGTCTGACACATTGGACATATTCCTTTTTCATTAAGTATTTTGTGTGCGGCCTCAGCCTCTTGCTCTATAACAGGAGGAATTATGGAAAAAGTTACAACGTTTAGGTGAGCGTGAGGAGTAGAACCACCAGCTTCTTTTCCATGATTTACATATACTGAAACATATGTGACTCCACGCTGGGTGTATAACCATCGAAGTCTATCTTGAATTACAACAAGCACATTAGACCATTGTTCAGTGGATATACTTGCAAGAGAATCTTTGTGTTTTTCAGAAGCAACAACAACATAATGATATCCATAAGCAGGTTCACTGTAAAGAGGCCTATCACTATAAGAATTTTCAGAAGTGGTTGTAACAACAGGATTTTTACTTTCAAATACTCTTACTGACCAATTCTGTACATAGTTATCTTCGGTATCTTGAAGCCTTTGTAACATACCATCCTTTGCAACCAGAGAAAGTGTTGAGGGGTTAGTCATAGATTCATTTCCTGGGCAATAAGGACATTTCTTAGAATCAATTACCAAATTATTTTCAGGAGACACAATTACAAACTTATCAATAGAATAATCCTTCCTTAAATCCCCCATAGTGTTAGATTTTGGATCTAGTAATTTAAAACCTTTGTAAAGATCGGAAATAACCACAATACAACTTGATTTTCACAATCACTAGCCAAAACAATTATTTTGCTAAAAATTAAACTTAAATTAGAAGATCAGATCTATGAAATTGTTACATGTCAACGGCATCATTAAGACGAGATCATGATTTAATCGAGAAAGTACTAAAGTCAATGTGGTCTACTATTCCCTTACTACAAGAGGGTAAGATCATACCCGAGCCAATTCTAAACCAAGTGATTGACTTTTCAATGAATTTTACAGATGTTTGCCATCATGGAAAAGAAGAAAACTCTCTCTTTCCAGAACTTGAAAAAAAGGGAATGCCTCGAAATTCAGGTCCAATAGCTGTTATGCTCATGGAACATGAGGTGACGCGCAAACTAGCAGCAAGAATGGAAGCCTCATCAAAAACATATCTAAAAGATGGAGATGCAACCCAATTAATAACAGATATGCAAGAATACATCAATCACGTTGTACAACACCTATGGAAGGAAAATAACAGATTATTTGAGATGGCAGAGATGGCTCTTAGAAATGACATAGAACACGTGAATAAGAGTCTGTTAGAGGTTGAGAATATGAAACTCAGGGAGATAGGTAAGACAAGACAAGATTATGAAAAATTTGCTGATGAACTTGCAAAGCAATTTCCATCAAAGGACTAGTTCGGTTTTTACTAATAATACACACCAAAGAACTTTTCTAGTACACATTTGTGAGAAAAATATGAAAACAATAAAACAATATTTTCGCATGCAGATATTGATAGTAAAACCTTGACTGCAAAGACAGGAGATAAAGTCAAGATAGTGTATACAGGAACCCTTGATGATGGAACAGTCTTTGATAGTAATGTTGATCAAGGAAACCCGTTAGAATTTGAAGTTGGAGGAGGCTACACAATAAAAGGATTTGACGAGGCAGTAATAGGGATGAAGGAGGGGGAAGAAAAACAATTCAGCATTTCTCCAGCAGATGCATATGGAGAGCATGACCCAACCCTAATTCAAAAAGTACCAAGGGAGATTTTTCCACCTGATGCGGAACTTACTTCTGGACTATTGTTTGAGGCAGGACTTCCCACAGGAGAGAAGATACCTGCAATGATAAGGTCAATAGAAGAAAAAATAGTGGTAGTGGATTTGAATCATCCTCTTGCAGGAAAGAGATTGAATTTCAAGATAAAATTATCCTCCATTAAATCATCTTAATTTTCTTCCAGTCAAGCCATCAGGAATTTATTCTTGTCATTTAGAAATTTATGTGCCAAGTGTTACCAATAACTAGAAATTTGTTTCAGAATTCAGATCGCCTAAAAAATCAAGGTTTATGTGTGATATAAAAAACTCAAGATCAGGGGGTTTAGGAAAATAGACAACTCAGATGTTCACATGGTCTACGTTCTTCTTGACGGCATAGGCGACTTGCCTCATCCAGATTTGAAGGGTTCGACGCCATTAGGTTATGCAAAAACTCCTAATCTTGACAGACTTGCAAGAAATGGAGTCATAGGAGAAGTGATTTCAGTAGGCAAGGGAATCGCCCCTCAATCAGATATTGCAGTTTTCAATATGCTAGGTTATCGATTTGAAAATACTCAATATGTTGGAAGGGGAGTAATTGAGGCAATCGGGGTAGGAGTTGATTTTAAAAATGGTGACCTTGCACTTCGTGGAAACTTTGCAACTACAAATGATGAGAGGATCATTACAGATCGTAGAGCTGGAAGAAACATAGAGAAGGAAGATGCCATTGCAATTGCTCGCGAAATAGAAGAAAAACTCAAGTTTTCAAATCCCAAAGCATCAGTTGTTGTAGCCCCCACAATTGGGCATAGAGTAATTGTAAGAATAAGATGTGAGGGTGTGTTCCTTACACCAGATATCAGTAATACTGATCCTGCTTACGCAAGAATAGATGGCATGGGAGTGGCCAAAGCAGTTGGGGATTATATGAAGATAGAAAAATCATTGCCCTTAAACGAGTCTGATGGTGCAAAGCTGTCTGCATTACTTGTAAATGAATTTACAGACAAATCGCTTCAAATTATGAGAGATAGTGCAGTAAATGCAAAAAGAAAAGAGAAGGGCAAGAAGTTACTAAATTCAATTCTATTACGTGATGCCGGAAATAAATTTCCAGATGTCACTCCAATAAACAAGTTACACGATATGCAGTTTTCATGCATAGTGGATATGCCTGTAGAGATAGGCATTGCAAATGTTTTGAAGATGAAAACATTTAGTGCAGGTAGCCTCACAGATTATGAAGAAAAAGCACGTGTTGCAGCCAAAGCAATGCAGACACAGAATGCAATTTATGTTCACATCAAAGGACCTGATGAATTTGGCCATGACGGAGATGCAGTGGGCAAGATGCAAAACATAGAAGAAATAGACAACAGATTCTTTGGGACTCTACTTGATAACATAGACACGTCAAAAGTCGCGGTTGTCATATCAGGAGATCACTCCACACCATGCATTAACAAAAGCCACAGTGATGATCCAGTACCCATTTTGATTTCAGGAGATTTTGTCAAAAAAGATGGAACAATACGATTTACAGAAGAACAGGCAAAAAAAGGCAGAATTGGACTCATCATGGGAGCAGATGTTATCAACACCGCAATAAAGATAATCAAATCATAAATGGTGCTATCTTTCCAGAAGAGATCATTTTCTCAGTAGTCTTTCTAAACTTGTCCATATCTACATCATAATATACGCCAGATGCGCTAGAGAGTTTTTCCATAGCCCGCTTCATTATTGAAAGGCCTATATCATTCTCATTTTTTTGATAATGAACTAGTGCTGCTGCAACAAGAATAATTCCTTGCACAAGATCTTTCTCACCTTCATGTGTTTTCTTCCAAACACCTTCAAGCGCTTCATGACATTCCCAATATTTTTCGTCGTTAAAATATCGCTTTGCTCTTTGTAGTGCTTCTTCTTTTTCAATTTTTTCTTCGACAACAGGTCGTGCATCACTAAGAGGTCCGATAGACTGGAACTTTTTTACGATCTCGTCCAGTTCTTCTTTTTTAACAGATACATCAAATTCCAAATATTTGGTTGAGACTCTCATGTCTCGCACAATTACATCCATCCCAGAAGTTAATTGATCAGCTTTTTCAAGTAGTGTCTTTGCATCAGTTGGAACATAACCTGAGTTTTTCAGGTGTACCATAAATCTGTCCACAGGCTAGAGATATCATGATTTCATAAATTTGTTGTCTAGTAGCCGTTAAGATTTATATGAACTATTAAAAGGACTTGGAATACATGTCCATGATCGAAGTTACACGTGATGTAAAGAATCCCTTACTCTCAAGAAGGGAAATTACTTGTAATTTCAAAGGACTTTCTGGTAGACTCAAGAAACTAGAAGCAGTAGACATGATCTCAAAAAAATTCAACTTGGAAGGAAAAATTGTAATACCAATACTCTTGAAAAATGAGACTGGAAGACCAGTAGTTTCAGGAAGTTTCTATGTATATGAAGATGAAAGACTTGCTAAAGAACATCTCAAGGCTGCGGTTTTTGCTAGAATAGAAAAGGCAAAGGGGACAGCTGTAAAAACAGAAGGTACTGAATCCTCAGCCAAACAAGCAGAAACACCAAAGGAAGAGAGTAAGTAATGGCAAGCAAAAAAGGCTCAAGCCCAGCAGTATACAAGTATTACAAGGTGTCTGGAGACAAAGTAGAGAGAACAAAGAAAGAATGTTCAAGATGCGGCAAGGGTGTATTCATGTCCAACCACAAAAATAGACGCAGTTGTGGCAAGTGTGGATTTACCGAATTCGTTCAATAATTAATATAGTTTCTTTTTTCTAAGACGAGCGACCTTTTGTTCTATCTTATCTAATTTCTGCAAGAGATTTGGCTCGATTATAGTATTTGCAATCACTGTTGCCGGTATCTTGGCTATGTTGGTATCCATTGTGATGTTTACAATAGGAAGTTTTTTTCCTATCCAGAATTTTAGAACTTTATCCTCGAGTTTATAGTCTCTAAATCCTTCAGGAAATTTTTTAGTTATATGAGATAGCAGTGTTTTATCATCAAATACGGCCCTTGGTTCAAAAAGCCTAGTAGAATCAGAATAACTACTCTCAAAAAGATTTCCGCTAATCTCATCAGATATAATAGCCATCTTTGATATTCTTCTAATCAACTCCAAATAGTGCAGAAATTCATGTGCCAGGATAGCATGGATGGTACCTTTGAGACCATATGCCACAAGCGGGGCAGTTATCTGTATTATGACATTTAATTTATCATCAGAGACAACAGGAATTGTCCTTGCAAACAATATTCCGTAATCAAAAGAGCCAGATGACGGGTGAGATACCACTGCAGATGGTTCTACATATGCAAGCGGAAAATTAATTCCTGATGCTTTTTCTATCCTTTGTATCCCAGATAGGGTTACCTCAAATCTCTTTATTATTAACGAATGAATTTTTTCAGGAATCAGTCCATTTTTGTAAGATTCATGCACTCGCAGTAAAGGATCCAATCGAACAAGATTGAATTAGACTATAATAAAAGCTTGACATAAAAAGGAGGATTGTATTTGGTTCAGGCAAGTTAGAAGATTGTCCTTGTTTTAATGATGCACGAAATTTAATTACTGAGCACTATTTTATGAAAATCAAATGTTGTACATTTGCATGAATTTTCAAGTAGCATGCTTATGTTTGGTTCAACATTATTACCAGTCACAAATCTCTTGAGCGGAATTCCACCATCCAATTCTACAAGAATGGCAAATGATCTAGAACCTATTTTCTTGATTTTTATATCATAGATTCTTTTTTGGTTCTTCCATGACGTATTTTCACTAATTGAAATAGGCATATCTCTTAGACCTTCCAATACGTTCAGTGCCTCAGGGGCCAGATCTTTTTCTGTTGCGATATCTAGCAAAACATCAGTCCTGAACTTAATTTGGCCAGCAGGCATATTTGAAACAGTTCTCAAGCATAAAATCGAGACACCTTCAAGCGAGATATTTTTTGGCAAAGTAATCCTTCTTTTGTGCGGATTTATCAACTTGGTAAAGAAGGGCCTTCCATTTCCAAGAACAAGACTGGATTCATCCTCACCTCCAATCCAAGTCATTTTGGCTTGTTGGGCACCAAATTTTTCAAACAAAAATTTGGCAATCTTGCCTTCTACACTATTAAATTCAGTCATCCCATGAAAGTCACAAACAAAACATCCTTTTCCATCACACCTATTGCAAGGTTCTTGTTTTTGTGGAATTCCCCTTATCTCTTTTGTATATCTTCCTTGCAGTATCAATGCCTTTGGTTTTACTTCACATTGTTCTTTTTTGAAATCTATTGTAAAGACAATATCAGGATTTTGATAATCAACTTTGGTTCTAGTTTTTTTCCCAAATTGTTTTCCCATTTCTCTTGTAATGTCACTTTTTATTCCAGCAATTCCACGAAGTTTGAACTTGGAACGTACAATATCATCCCTATCCAAAATGGAAGGTTGAAGAATAGCACCTATAAGAAATGTTGAAAATTCATATTCTTTTGAAATATCTAGCATCTTGTTTAAGAAAGCATCAAGTTCTGGCATCAGATTTTTGCACAAGTAACATGACTTGGGATTATTTTGTTTTATAATTTTTCTAATTTTCCTACCAAGATTTTTGTGAGAAACTAACCCTAGCCTACTTGCAAACATCCTTCCAAGACAGTAATCACATAGATGATACTCCCTTAAGATTTGCTTGGTTTCTTCAATTACTGCATCCATCTTATTTTTTTTCAATGACGTATAAAGCAAATGAAGGTGTTTTATTTGTAATCAACTAGTCGAAAACGTTTGCTAATCCATTTGATGGAAAAATAACCGAGAATTTACAAACAAGATTTGGATTGTAGTCAAATCTTGATTTTTTATAAAACTATCTCCTAGCTAGCTCAACAGATGTAATGTAACTTAGCCACTTTGATTGCAATCATTATGAGAATAAGATAGGAAATAGAACAAAATCGAATTGCTTGCTTACAAATGTATATGGAAGAATGTTAATAATGCAAACCGCAGTAATTGTGGCAGGAGAAAGATATGTGCTAGGCTTTGCACTAAATAGTGATCTTCTTCTTATACATTTGCCAAAACTACCAGAGAGAACTCTTTTAGTACTTTGATTCCCTTATAACAGCATGACTTTTGACACAATTCTTGAAAGCATAATGCACACCGATAAGCATATCAGATACGCCACAATTGCCGATATGCAGGGAAATGAAATTAAGACCCGAGTTAGAGAAGGTGTAGAACCGTTTCTAACTCCTCAAGAGACAAAAGAGACTCTACAGTATGCAGCAAATGCATGGAAGATTAGAAAGAGCTTTGAGCCAAAGATTGGAAAGGGTCAGTATGTTTTGGCAGTATATGATAAGCTAAGGAGATTGACGTTGCCGCTTGCAGACAAGTATCTTTTGATGATAACCTGGGGAACAGATGGTGGAACCTTTGATATCATAGAACACATACAGAATATGTTCTCCGGTGACGCTACAAAAGATTGGTAAATTTGAATCTGAATATTTTTGTAGATAAACATATCCTAAGATATGCAAGATTTAAAAATATTTTTGTTCTAAAACCAGAATACAGCCACAGATTAAAAAACGAGACGTGATTTGATGATAAAAAGTATCAATGATCGCAATCATACAATTTACTTTGAATATATCCGCCTACAACAAGATTCTTTTTCTGAGACGCTGATGGCTTTTGTGGCACATATCATACCAGACACAAGTCTTCAATTTTATTTTGGATAACTGGAACCTTAACTTTGATGACAAGATTTCTTTGTGAACGAAGCTTCATTTCTGGAAGACATGTTTGATTATGACTAAGGTAGAACACAAAGTCTTATCGGACAACAAGACTGAAGTAACACAAGTCATACCAGCACACTAATTTTCCTCCTTAATTTTTATTCCTAGAATCTACTTGTGGCTTGAACTAATGTATAATCAATACTGGACAAGTCGCGTTTTCCAAAACATGTCTACTAACACTCCCAAGAAATTTGACCTTTTCGATTCCTTTGAGACCTTGGCTACCCATAACGATTAGATCAATATCACTAGTTTTTGCAAAGTCAAGTATTGCTTTTCCTGGTTTATCTGAAATTACTTCGCAATTAGCCTTGATTCCTTTTTTTCTACAATATTCAAAAATTTCCTGTAGCAGGTGGTCTGCTTTTTCAGCTGCAACATCGACATATTCTTCAAGGGCTGGTCCCCAATTCACATCTCTAACCATTCCAAAAAACATGCCTGGTGGTTCTAGTAGTGGAGGATTTACTGCCATGATAACATGAAATTTAGAGTTAAAGTTTTTTGCAAGCCTGATTGCCTCATCGAGCGCCCTTTGGGCATATTTTGAACCATCAAATGGAACTAGAATTTGGGAGTAAATTTTTGCCATAACGTATGTTGTATCCCATTTTTTATAGTAGAAAAATACCACCTATGAGAATTATGAAAAGATTGATGGAATCAAAATTTCCACATATGATCTATAATTTAAAAAAAACTATATAGTTTATTTTATTTCTAAATGAGGTGTAACCCATTTAATTTGATATCTCTTTTCGGTAGTTGCCCTTTGGAGGCAAAGGAATTTTCCATCATGATAAAGTACAATTCAAGAACTGTACTTGATTTTTGTTCTGCCAACCTAGAATTTGTCAAGTCATTGTATTGAACCAAGGTTTTTGGTGATCTTATCGAAGTTTCAAACAGCTGTAGACATCCAGATCCTCAATCTTGCATAGTACCCATACCATCACGGCATATTAAAAAAAAGTCTGACGTTAACTGATAGCAATTATACAATTTACCAAGGATATAGCCGCTTACAAGATCCTTTTTCTGAGACGCTGATGGCTTTTGTGGGGCATGTCTGTGCTGCATCAAGTATTTTTTCTGAATTTGCACCCTGTTCGTTAATTACTTTAGATTTTGGATTTACGTTGACATTCTTCTCCACCCTAAATACAGAAGGTGCAATTGTTTCACAGCTACAACATGCTATACATTTGCCAGGATCAACGTTTACAGATAAGGGGACCTCTTCTTCTATGTGCATAGGTCCAGTTTCAGATCTTGTTTCGGATCTTACTTTTTCATAATAGTCCCAAAAAGTCTTTTCATAATGTGCCCAAAAGTTTTGATACTCGTTTTCAGCATATCTTGTATATCTAGTCCAGTCTTCTTCTGGATTTCTATCAGATTTTCTTGCGCCCCAAGAATAAGTCTGGTTAAAATCAGACTTTTTCGAGGAATTTTTATCACGGTATTTTTCAGAGGATTTTGTTCCTATCTTATTTTTGTGTTCAGCGCGAAGTGTTTGATATGCTTCAACTATTATCTTGAATTTTGTGCTTTCTTGATCCAGCATATTTTTGTCTGGATGAAATTGTAATGCTAGTTTTCGATAGGCGGATTTTACTTCCTTAATGGATGCCCCCTCTTGGAGACCCAGTGCCTTATAACACTGATAGCTGTTCAACAAGATGTTAAGATTATACCATATATGATATTTAGATACAGCTTAATTTGAAAATATTCTAACCTAATCCCATTTTTCTCAACATACCCTGCATCTGTCTTCCTTTGGAAGCCTTCATCATGGTCTTTGAATTTTTGTATGCCTTTAGGAGCTCTTTTACCTCGTGCTCTGGCCATCCAGAGCCCCGCGCAATTCTTTTCACTCTAGAAGCATTTATCAGATCAGGATCAGATTTTTCATCCTTTGTCATAGACTGGATAATATAACGCCACTTTTCCATTCGTTGTTCTTGCTGCTCTACCTGATCTTCTTTTACCATACCAGAAAAACCAGGCATGTTTTCTAGTATGCTGCGTAATCCCCCTGCCTTTGTCGCCTCTTCAATCTGAAAGTAAAAGTCTTCCATATTCATTTTCCCATGCGATATTCTTTTTAGTCGATCTTCATTGCCTTCAGTCTCAAGTCTTTTTGCCATGTCAAGCAATGCTTGGATGTCACCCATTCCAAGCATTCTTCCAACGAATCTTGTTGGCGAGAATTTTTCAAGATCATCTATTCGCTCACCTGTTCCAATGTACATTATTTGTGCACCCGTTGCAGCAGCTGCTGCAAGTGCACCTCCTCCCTTTGCGCTACTATCCAACTTTGTGACTATAATACCTCCCACTGGAACCGTTTTATGAAATGCTTCAGCTTGATTGTAACATTGTTGTCCGATAGTTCCATCAATTATCAATAGTGCAAGATCAGGATTTGCAATTTTACTAATTCTTGTCATTTCATCAAGAAGATCTTTTTCTTCCTTGTGTCTTCCAGCTGTATCTATTAGAATGATATCAAAATTTTGTCCTTCGAAATGCTTAAGACCATTTTTTACAAGTTCTGGAGAATCTTTGGTTCCTTCTTCACCATATACAGTCACGTTTGCCTTTTCACACATTGTCCTAAGTTGTGTAAGTGCTCCAGGCCTGTATGTATCGGCACCGATAACCGCGACTCTGTAACCTTGTCTTGTCAAGAGCTTGGCAAGTTTTGAAGTTACAGTAGTTTTTCCACTTCCCTGAATTCCAAGCATTAAGACTTTATTTGCCTTACCAGGTTGGAATGCGAATTGTTCTTCCGTGCCCAATAATTTAGCAAGTTCTTCATACAGAATCTTTACAATGTGATCTTTTCTAGAAAGCCCTGGAGGAGGGGTTTCTTTGATAGATCTCTCTTCCAAATTTTTAGTAATTTGAAAAACGAGTTTTACGTTTACATCTGATTGCAATAGTGCCCTTTGGATATCTTTTGAAAGTTCCTTGATGAGAGCCTCATCAACTGCCGAAGAGTTTACTATTTTCTTTAATGCTGCCCTAAGACCTGTTTTTAGACCGTCTAACATTACTGTAC